>AUXO017794020.1_pt1 | contig 52606 bp, 46 predicted proteins | sample 768731 | NCBI WGS metagenome assembly AUXO01 (sample SAMN02715735, study PRJNA202380) | gut metagenome | biome: sheep rumen | host: Ovis aries | place: New Zealand: Palmerston North | reverse complement strand
TCCTGCACCAGCCGTACGATTCTGCTGAATCGGAGGACGGCCTTGTCCTGCAGCTGGGGCCGTGCGCGGTCCACTCTGCCCTACAGGCCGAGCTGCGGGTGTCTGTCCCTGCTGGTTCTGTCCGGCCGGACGCACCGAAGCTGTCTGGTTCTGGGAGGCCGGCCCTGCAGCGCGCGCAACAGCTGTCTGGCTCTGAGGGGCTGATGCTGCAGGGTGTGAAGCAACTGCTGGATTCTGCTGAGTCTGTCCTGCAGGGCGTGCAGCAGGTGCAGGGTTCTGCTGACTTTTAGCAGATGCAACCGTTCCTTGCTGCTGCCTTGTCGATGGCTGGGGCACCTGTGCCGTATTTTCTACTTTTTCGGTTTTAGTTACAGGCTTATCAGAAGGCACACTTGCTTTGTTTGTTACAGAAGCGGTCTCAGTGACAGGCGTTTTTTCCTCAATAGGTTCATCTGGCATTGTCCATGCTTTGCTATGAGACTGCATGGCGCGCATCTGTTCTTCGCGTCTTTTTTCTTCTCTAGCAGCTTCTTCTTTCTGGACGAAACCATTTTCGATTTTCTTTAAATCTGAAAGTAATTTCTCTGCTTGAAGTTTCACATGAGAAACATTCTCATGCAGTTTCGCCGATTTCTGACTCAGCTCCTTAGTAACATCTTGTATTTTCATTTTTGCCATTCAGCAACTGCACCCCCGCAATTTAATACTTCAATTCTAAATACTATTATTTTGTGCTAATTCAAGCAATTTTTTCCCGAAAGAACCCTTTGGGATCGCACAACTTATCAATCCAGGCTTACCAATAGCTTGTCCCAACAACCCTTCTTCGAGAACGATAACCGGTACATGATAATAAGACCCTGCATTGAACATCATATCCCTTTTATTCTTTGAAGCACTGTTATCCAGCAGAACAAACGCTGCCTTTCCAGAGGCAACCAATTCTTTGGTTGCAAGCTCGCCGCACGAAATCTGTCCTGCTCTCATGGCCAGCCCAAGAGTAGAATAAAAAGAATTATTCATTACAAATTCCTTCTAAAAGGGAAGAATAAATATCGGATGATATTTTTGTTTCCAACGCTCTATCCAACTGCTGCTGTTTTTGTGCGCGCTGAAGACATTCAACTGAAGGACAGATATACGCGCCTCTTCCAGCTGTCTTCCCGCTTCTATCTATGACTACATCACCGGTTTGAGTTCTAACTACCCTGAGAAGTGATTTTTTTTCTTTCATTTCCCGGCAACCAACGCACATACGCATTGGGATTTTCTTAGCTCTCACTTGATTTCCTCTTATAAAATCTCATCCGGTATTTCTATTTCACCATTATCATCAAGATCTAACGTTGCATCCTTCTCAGCATCCGCTTGTGATTGACTCTTAATGTCAATCTTCCACCCCGTCAGTCTTGCAGCCAATCTCGCATTCTGTCCTTCTCGCCCGATCGCCAGAGAAAGCTGGTTATCTGGGACAATAACATTACAAATTTTTTCATGCTCGTTGACTGAAACATTAACAACATTAGATGGATTTAGCGCGTTTGCAACAAATTCTGCCGTGTCTGATGACCATTTAATGATATCTATTTTTTCATTATGAAGTTCAGTTACTACACGATCTACCCGCTGGCCTCTTGGACCAACACAGGAACCGACAGGATCAACCATTGGATCTGTTGAGTGAACTGCAATTTTAGTCCTGGAGCCTGCTTCTCTGGCAATTGAACGAATCTGTACAATACCGCTTTGGATTTCAGGAACCTCAAGCTCAAACAGCCTTTTTACTAATCCAGGATGAACTCTGCTGACACTGACCTGCGGACCCTTGTTCCCTTTTGCAGAAGGGTTCTCTCCATTTACTTCAAGCACATATACCTTTAATCTCTGTCCAGGGACGTACTGATCTGTCGGCATTTGCTGCGAAGCTTCCAATATGCCGGCTGTCTTCCCTAACTCGACATTAACATTATGTGTCGCAGGATCAACACTGTATACAATAGCTGTTAATATTTCGTTTTCCTTTTCGATAAAGTCTTCATACACCCTGCCGCGTTCAGCTTCCCGAATTTTTTGCACTATCACCTGTTTTGCGGTCTGTGCTGCCATTCTTCTAAAATTGGAAGGTGTCACTTCTATCTCTACAATATCATCTTCTTCATAGCTCGGCTGAATCTGCCTTGCATCAGCTAATGAAATTTCAGTCGCTTCATCAAGCACTTCTTCAACGACTGTTTTTCTTGCATACAGATGTACAGCTCCGGTGTTCCTGTCCAATTCAACCCTGACATTTGTATTGGATGGAGCAACCCCATACTGCTTATTAAAGTTGTTTTTGTATGCACTGCGAAGTGCTTCTTCTATCGCTGTAAACAGTATCTCCTTGCTGATTCCCTTTTCTTTGGCCAGCAAGGCAACTGCTTCGATCATTTCTCTATTGCCGTTACGGTCTAACATTGTTTCACACTATTCCTTCCTAAAAAAGATACATATACAGTACGGCATCACGCATCGGGTTCCATGAGATATTCTTCATCAGCAATATCCACCCTTAGTTTGCATAATGCAACATCCTTGCGCAGAAAACTAATCTCTCCAGCTTCAGTATTAATAACAATACTATCTTCAGAGAAAGCAGATAATATTCCCTCTATTTGTTTTTTCCCATTTAGCGGACGATATAAATGGATTTCAACGCTACTCCCAATATTCTTTAAGTAATCCTGTTCCTTCTTTAACGGACGGTCAAGTCCGGGTGAGCAAACTTCAAGATAATCATAATCAATATGATCAACAAGTGGAATAACTGCATGGTGATATGTCTCGCAATCATTTAAACTGATTCCACCATTTTTGTCCAAGTAAATCCTAAGATATCTATTTGTCCCTTCTCGAACTAATTCAGCATCAACAAATTCATACCCTAGTTGCAGTGCTAGACCGCTCAATTGTGCTTCAATGGATTGTATGCTATTTCGTGCCATTTGATAACTCCCGCAGGTAAAAATGCCATTTAGAACAGAAAGAGTGGGCTTAACCCACTCTTTCCGTAAAAATCAAATCAATAAAAAAATCAAGTTTTAACAATAAACAGAGAAAGTATATCACCTATCTTATTAAAAAACAAGTGGTCGTGATAGATTGGTTAACCTGAAATATATTTTTTTAACATTTGCACTTTAAAATGCATCAATAATCTTTACAGTCAAAGCTTTAATGAAATAAAAACTCTTTTTCCCTACAGAAAAAATGTATAGAATACCGCCTTATATAAATCGGCAATCTCCTATACATTTTTCTATTTAATTAAATTCTATATGTATGATACCTGTCATATAGTTCAGAATATCTTTCTCTTCTTACAAGTTTGTATCATCGAATGGTGGCTTTAACATAAACCGTATGCGTTTCAGGCTTAAATGGGATAATGTTTCCTTCGAGTTTTTTTCCTTCAACTTCTACCTGCACAATTCCTTTTTCGCCGGTACAATTGTTATAAATATCAATTTGATAACTATTCCCTCGGAATTCCCTGTAAATATGCAGGTCCTTGATGGTTTCCGGCAGACATGGATCGATCTGCAGTCCGTCAAACTGAGGCTTTATTCCTAGTATTGCCTGGCTGACAGCATAAAAATTCCATGCTGATGTTCCTGTAAGCCAACTGTTCCTCGCTTCTCCAGGCGTATAGCTGTCACTGCCATTAATTGTCTGACTGTATACATACGGTTCTGTGCGATGAAGCTTTTGATCCTCTATATACGCAGGTGCAATGCGTTTATATAAGTCAAATGCAGTATTACCATGTCCAAGAACAGTTTCACCGATAATCACCCATGGATTGTTATGACAGAATATTGATCCATTTTCTTTATATCCCGGCGGATAAGAGGAAATTTCTCCAAGATTCAGATGATACTCTGTATAGGATGGCCAGTTTAGCATAATTCCATGTTCGGTAAGCAAATATTTACATGTGGAATCCAGGGCCATCTGTGCCTTGCCATTATCGACACCTATTTTAGCCATAGTACACATGCCTTGAGGTTCGATATAGATTCTCCCCTCTTTATTTTCGCTTGAACCTATCTTTTCGCCGTTAGCATCATAAGCTCTTAAGAACCATTGTCCATCCCATCCTGCTGTTTCAACAGCAGCAACCATCTTTTGCTTCTCCTTGACAACGTATTCGGCTTCTTTCTCTTCTCCTCTCCGAATACAAATGTCACGATAATCATCAGCAACGTATACGAACATACCTGCGATAAAAACGCTTTCAGCAATACCGGTATCATTATTCGTTACAGTTTGAAAACTTTCACCTGGCTGATCTGAAAAGCAATTAAGATTTAAACAATCGTTCCAATCAGCACGTCCGATCAGCGGCAATCCATGTGGTCCTCTATGGTCAACAGTATAATGGAAAGAGCGCTTTAAGTGCTCAAAGAGCGGAGCTGCAAGTGATGGATTATTATCAAAATCTACCATTTCATCCAATATGGAGAAATCACCTGTTTCCTTTAAATACGCTGTTACCGCATATATAAGCCAAAGAGGATCATCATTAAACCCACTGCCAACTCCAAGATTTCCACGCTTAGTAAGCGGTTGATATTGGTGATATGCGCTTCCATTTTCAAACTGCGTCGCTGCAATATCCAGGATTCTTTCTCTTGCCCGTTCTGGAATCAAATGAACAAATCCTAAAAGGTCTTGACTGCAGTCCCGGAATCCCATACCTCTTCCGATTCCACTTTCGAAATAGGAGGCCGATCTACTCATATTAAATGTTATCATACATTGGTATTGATTCCAAATATTAACCTGACGGTCAAGGCGCTCATCCCCGGATTGTATAGTAAAATGAGACAGAAGCTTATTCCAGTGCGCTTTGAGCTGGCTGAGTTTCTGATCAAATTGCTTGCTGTCTGAAAACTCTTTCAACACCCGATGCGCTTCTTCTTTATTGATAACGTTCGGAGCAATAAATTTATGCTCTTTATCATTTTCGCAGTAAGCAAGTACAAAAACTAATGTACGCGTCTCCCCCGGCTTTAAGTCAACGTGAATACAGTGGCTTGCGATCGGAGCCCATCCGTGTGCTTGGCTGTTCTTAGAACAGTTATTTACAACTACTTCCGGTGCGTCAAATCCATGATACAGCCCCATAAAGGACTCTCTGTCAGTATCAAATCCATCTACCTTTGCATTTACCGCATAGACAGCATAATGATTCCTTCGTTCACGATATTCACTTTTATGGTAGATTACTGCACCATCCTGCTCCAACTCCATTTCTGCTAGAGCATAATTCCGCTGGAAATTAGTACAATCATCCCAAGCATTCCATAGACAGAATTCCACAAATGAATATAAATTGAATTTTTTTTCTTCGTTGCCTACATTTTCCAAGATAAGTTTTGTGGTTTCAGCTCTATACCCAAGTGGAACCATTGAAGTCTGCGTTGCCCGAATCCCATTTTTTTCTCCTGTGATTTGGGTATATCCCAGGCCATGTCTGCATTCATAAAAATCGAGCTCTGTATGCGTAGGAGCCCAACCCGGATTCCATATGGTTCCATTATCATTTATATAAAAATATTTTCCGCCTGCATCCGTTGGTACATTATTATATCGATAACGAGTAAGCCTGAGCATTAGTGCATCTTTATAAAAAGAATATCCTCCAGAAGTATTGCTGATTAATGAAAAAAATCCATCTGTTCCGAGGTAGTTAATCCATGGGTAAGGAGTATCAGGACGTGTAATGATAAATTCCTTGTTCTGATCATCAAAATTCCCGTAAACCATAAACAAGCCCCTTTCCAATTTTTCGTTAACGAAAACGTTTTAGTTTTTGAGTTAAAAAAATAAGATTTTTATTTGGATATAAAATATCACAATAATTCTATGCTGTCAATCTATTTTCGGATTTGATATTTATCATATTTTTCCTTATAATTCATATTTAATAGAATTCTGAAGTAAAAGGAGGTTTTTGCTTTGGCTGTTACGATTCGAGATGTATCTGCAAAATCCGGTCTCTCTATTTCAACAGTCAGCAAAGTGTTTAACAATTACGGAGACATAAGTGAAGAAACCAAAATTCGTGTTAAAACTATAGCTGAGCAGATCGGATATTATCCAAATGCAATTGCTCGTACATTAAAGACAAATCATTCCTATAATCTCGGTTTTCTATATGATGAATTAGCTTCAAGCGGATTGACGCATCCTTTTTTTGCCGAGGTCATCAACGCATTTAAGTCAGAGGCTGAAACGCATGGTTATGATATTACCTTTATCAACCATCATGCAGGAACGTCTTCCATGACCTTCTTAGAACACTGTAGATATAGAAACGTTGATGGTGTTTGCTTAGCTGGCATGGACTTCTTTTCCGAAGAAGTCCTCGAACTGATCAACAGCGATCTGCCTTGCGCTGTAATTGATCATGTTTTCCCTTCTCAAATCAGTATTGTATCAGAAAATAAGCAGGGTCTGCAGCAGCTAGTTAATTACGCAGTATCAAGAGGGCACAAGAAAATTGCCTTTATTCATGGAGAACTGAACAGCTCTGTTACAAAAGACCGAATTCAGGGCTACATAGAAACCATGACTGCTCACAACCTTGAAATTCCATCGGACTTTATTCAGGAAAGTCAGTATATCAACCCAAAAAAATGCAGGGAAAAATGTGATTTGCTCCTCTCCCTTCCTGATCCGCCAACCTGCATAATTGTTCCGGATGATTATTCCTATCTTGGCGCGATTGAGACTGCCATAGATCACCATCTTACTATCGGTAAAGATATTTCATTCGCCGGATATGATGGATTGCGATTGACTCAAATGCTTAAACCCCGACTAACTACGATCAGACAGAATACAAAACGTATGGGGCGAGAAGCTGCAGATCAAATAATAAACCGTATTGAACATCCTAACAGCTTTCAATATGCTGTCACTCATGTAAGTGGCAAGTTGCTTGAAGGAAATACTGTATCCTTATTATTAGACTAAGAAATAAAAGTGTCCTTGAACGGACACTTTTATTTCTTTCGCCCTATTTTTAAATAGATTATTTCCCTCAATTTGAACTATTCTTTGACACCACCGAGGGCAACTCCGCCTATTATAAATTTACTTAATGCAAAATATACGACAAACAGAGGAAGAACAGTCAGTGACAATGCTAAATAAACTGTTCCGAAGTCAGTGCGGAATCTATCGCTCTTTAAGAGGGATACCAGCATTGGCATAGTAAATTTAGCCTGGCTGTTAATTACCATAGAAGGTGTAAATAAGTTGTTCCAGCTTCCGACAAATGTAAAAATAGCCTGTGTAGCAATAGCAGGAACCATCATCGGAAGCGCAATGATATTAAATGTTCGGAATTCACCACATCCATCAATTCTAGCAGCTTCAACAATCTCAAGCGGAAGTCCTCCCTGCATATACTGCCTCATAAAGAATACAACTGAAGGAGAAGCAGCTGCAGGAATGATCAACGGCCAAAATGTATTGATTAATCCCATACTGTACATTTCATTAAAGAAGCCAATAATCGAAACCTGCGTTGGGATCATCAAAATAACCATAATAAACGTAAAAACAAGATTTCTACCTTTAAACCGATAAACTGTTATTCCGTATGCTGTCATTAGCGATACATACAAACATAAAACAGTTGCTGATGTTGAAACAGTGAGTGAATTCAGCATTCCTCGAATAAAATCAAAGTTTTGCCGTTCATTTAAAGTTTTCCAGTTTGTTGAAAGCATATTTCCAGGAACCAGGCTTAAACTCTGTGCAATATCCGCAGAGGGCCTAGTTGCATTTACAAACATAATTATGAATGGGAACAGAGAAAGCGCGCAGAGAAAGATACAAACAATGTAGATAACTGCTTTTTTTCCCATGAGCCGGGCTTTGTAACTGCTCCCAATATTACCGGCTGCATCTGAAATACGCATCAGTTTCTTTCTCCTTTCATCGCTTTTTTATGTTGCTTTTTCTCTTTATCGCGGTCTCCCATCACATTAAATAAGATGATAGAAAAGATCGCCGTTACAACAAATAAGCATACAGAAACCGCAGCACTCCTGCCATAGTCTTTGGTACCCGTGTAAACTAGCTCTTGAATATACATCGTTACGGTCTGTGTATATTCCTTGGCTGGAGAACCTTGTTGCTGCATCATCTGTGGAATATCGTACATCTGCATTCCGCCGATCAACGATGTAACCAATGTATACAGCATAATCGGCCGTAAAAGAGGCAACGTTATTTTATTGAATATTTGTCCAGAAGATGCACCATCCACTTGTGCGGCTTCGTACAATGACGGATTTATTCCTAAAATACCTGCAATAAGTACGATCATTGTATTTCCATACCACATCCAAAAGTTAATAAAAGAAACAATAATGCGTACCGCCCATCCTTTTTCCAGAAAAGGATACGCTACTGTAGCTGCAAGTCCAGAATTTACATACGTCGCTTTATCGATTATTCCTATGCTGGCCAGAATACTATTAGCAGGGCCTTGTGGATACGCAAATAAGGCATAAAACAGCATTGAAATAGAAGCCGCTGTAATAATATTAGGCATGTAAACCATAACTTTGATTGCGCCTTCTCCACGAATTTTAAATCTAGTATCAGTAAACCATTTCGCCAAAAGAAGTGCAACCAACATTTGTGGAATAAAGTTTAAAATCCACATAATGGAAGTATTGAGAAAAACTTGTGCTACCTTCGGAATCCCTGTGGGGCCGACCGTGGTAAATAACGTAACAAAATTATCTAATCCAATAAACTTTGGGCCGATCACCTTATTGCTTCCAGTGATCATATATTTTTGTGATGCCAGGAAGAAGGTGTCAAGCAGAGGATACAGCTGGAAAACAGCATAAACTATAAAGAACGGGGCAATAAATATATATCCCCAGTAGGTTTTTTCCAGTTTGCTGTTGCTTTTTTTCCTGGCGCGGACATTCTGGGACATGCCAACACGCTCCTACATTACAACTGATTGTCGAATTATTGAATCTGAAAAGGATACCCCGCAGGGGGGCCCCCAACGAGGTATCCTTATAATACACGATTTATTCTAGATTCCAGTTAATTATTTTGCAGTAATCTCAGGATAGAGATCAACAACCGCAGCCTTGAAGTCTGCAATGGCCTTATCCAGATCCTTTTCGCCGGTTGCATATGCATTGACCTGAGTATCCATAGCGGTATTAATGTTCTGATCATAAGCGCTCATTGTGGACACGTCAATGCTGGGCAAAACTTCACGGAACAGGCTGTAATGATCCTGACCACCTAAGAAGTCGAATGCGAATCCATCGTCAATAATGGATTTAATTGCTTCGTCATTGTTCACATAATCCTTTGAGCCGAGGCAGTAATACTTCATGCTGTCAGGATTAATGGTAAAGAAGCGAATGATGTCAGCTGCGAGAGCATCGTTGGTGCAAGTATTGGCAACTGCAAGCCAAGTGCCGCCCCAGTAATAAGACTGCGGTCCAGCGCATGCACGCCAGTCACCATAGGTTCCTTCTCCAGGAGCAGTGCCGCCGGAGTTGCCGACCATAGTCCACTGAATTCCCCAAGTGCTCATGAAGAGACCCATTACAGAATCATTGCCCATGGAAGCATTCCATGCTTCACTCCAAGGATTGGCATTAGCGGTCAGGTTTTCCTCGCGAAGGGTCTTTGCAAACTCGAAATACCACTTAACCTGATCATCAATAACCAGATTCAGCTCGTCATCGACCCACGGGCTTTGACGCACAGTACGGACAACCTGCCAGATATCACCATTGGAAGGAACAATCTTTGTTGCACCCTGGGATTTTTCATTCAATTCACGCGCAGTGGCAAGGAAAGTATCCCAGTCTTTTACCTTCTCCTGCATCTCCTCAGGAGTCTTCACACCAAGATATTTTTCAGCCAAGGAGGCGCGATACAAAAACAGTCCAGGGGCTGCCTGCCAGGAAGAGCCCTTGATGACGCCGTTCGCATCTGTTGCAACCTGGACGGTGTATTCATACTGGCCCTTCATGTCTTCTGCGGTAATTCCAACAGATTCCATCGGACGAGTATAGTCAGAATCAACATACTTCAAAGCATAATCAGCTTCCATGAGGAACATATCGATATGTTCTCCATTGGCCAAAGCTGCATCCAGTTTAGCCTGATAGTTTCCATCATCATTAGGATTGATGACAAACTCAAGCTGATCCCCATTCGGGAAAGTAACAGTTCCGTCTTCTGCAACTGTTCCGCCTACGGCAGGAATGTAATAATTCTTCAGCATCCCAAGAAATTCGTCATTCCATGCATAAATAACAAATTTCTCACCGGTGGCAGGCACATCAAAACTGGTAGTGAAAGATTCTGCAACAGAACTTGCCATCACAGCAACCAGTAAGACTGCCAGAAGCATAACAACGAGCTTCTTCATTATAGGTTCCTCCTTTTAATTTAGCGGCATGCCGCATTTTTTCTTAAACAGCTTACGCTGTCACAAGACTATTAAACTTAACAGGAAAACCGTTTGTTTTCGTGTATATTTTACACTTATCTGTCACGTAATTCAATCCGGTAAAACGTTTTCGTAAATTTTCGTTCACATTATCAATAGTTGATAAACCTGAAAATAATTCAGTTTGCCTATTTTCTTCTCAAGTTCTTTCCCATCCCGTCCCTGATCACTAACAGGATGCTTAGGTATTTTAATATTTATCTTAGCATTGCCCTTTTTACAGCATATTATGCTTTGCCTTTTCTTTATAGCATACTGTGCGAATGAGAGTCCTTCTCTCCATTCATTCTTATTCCAGTTCACTCGTATTGTACTTCTTTTTGAAGTGGTCAGATCCTATATAAAGCAGAATAATGATTCCTATCGTAGGAATGACATAAAGTGGATTTGAGAATGTTTTAATAAAACTGTGTCCGAAAATCGCCAAAGCGGTAATCATGCATATTTTAGAAATATATAGAGTTATTAGATATTTCCGCGGAGGGTAATCCGAAATTCCAAAGGCAAAATTCATCAGTGCAGAAGGTGTAAATGGCATCATAATAAGTAAAAACAACGGAAGAACTGATGTATTGTTAACCCAGTTCTCTATTTTTTGAAGTTTTTTAAACACCTTTACATGACGATGTTTCATCTGCACAGAAATAATTCTGACCCCCCAAAAAACAATTGAACACCCTAAACATGTTCCAATCCACGAAAATAGAACCCCCTGCAACAATCCACATGCGGCTATGTTTAGTGTTACAATTCCAATCATAGGAAGCGGTGGAACAATAGATTCTAGTGCAGAAAGAACAATCGGCACCCAAAATGACGTATTCTGATATTGAAATAGTAAGCTTTTCCAAAAATCCAATTTTGTTAACTCTATAATATTCATACCTTTTTCATTTACCAGCAAATCTGATCCTTAAGAGTTCAAGAAAATATGTTACTTTATTGTATTATACCCTATGTTCAACTTCAATTTGTAATCATCTGAATTCGAACTATCTAATTTATATAGGTTTAAGCCTATGAATTATATCATGAAAAGTGTGTCATCATTTATGTATATTTTCTTTACGGAATAAAATTTTATTATCGCTTATAATTGCCAATATTCTCTCAATACTGTTGACTTTCCTTTTACTGACCTCTATAATCTAAACATCTATTATTCATAGGGTAATTATAGGATTAGAGGAGGAAAACATGAATATCTACACATCCGCCGACCAGCTGATCGGGAATACCCCGTTATTGGAATTGACTCATATAGAAAAAAAATATGCCCTCCAGAGTCGAATCTTTGCAAAGCTTGAATACTTTAACCCCGCAGGCTCTGTTAAAGACCGGATCGCCAGTGCAATGATAAAAGATGCAGAAGAAAAAGGTCTTCTCTCTTCTGATTCCGTCATTATTGAGCCCACTTCTGGAAACACTGGTATCGGTTTAGCATCCGTTGCTGCGGCAAAAGGATATCGTTTAATCATCGTTATGCCTGAAACTATGAGTATCGAACGTCGTCAGCTCATGAAAGCATACGGCGCCGAGCTTGTTTTAACTGACGGCGCAAAAGGAATGAAAGGCGCAATTGCAAAGGCATCAGAGCTTGCAGCGTCTATTCCGAATAGTTTTATTCCAGGGCAATTTACTAATCCTTCCAATCCAAAGGCACATCTTGAAACCACCGGTCCTGAGATATGGAAAGATATGGACGGCAATGTCGACATTTTTGTTGCCGGCGTCGGAACCGGAGGAACAATTACAGGCGTTGGCGAATACTTAAAAAGCATGAAAAAAGGTATACAAATAATTGCTGTTGAACCGTCTTCATCACCGGTACTCAGCAAAGGCGCTGCTGGTCCTCATAAAATTCAGGGGATTGGCGCCGGTTTTATTCCGGAGGTTCTAAATACTTCCGTTTATGATCAAATCATCACTGTAGATAACGAAGATGCCTTTGAGACAGGAAAACAAGTTGGCAGAATGGAAGGAGTTCTAGTAGGAATCTCTTCCGGTGCAGCGCTCTTTGCTGCAATAGAAATTGCAAACGCACCAGAAAATCAGGGAAAAAATATTGTTGTTCTCTTTCCTGACACTGGCGACCGATATCTTTCCACTCCTTTATTCGAAGACTAGTCTTTATTGAATCCACACAATATAATAATAAATAAATAAGCTGCGTTGATTATCCCTGAATATATCAACGCAGCTTACTTCGTTATGAAATATTTTTTTTAGGTTGAAGTCGTACTTTTCTTACACGTCTTTCATCTACTTCAAGAACAGTAATCTCGATATCCTTAAAATCAAATTTTTCGTTTACTTGAGGAAAATAATCCAAGTATTCAATACACCAACCGCCAACGGTTTCACTGGCATAATCAAACTCATCCTCGCTCCAATTCATAAGCTCAAGCATTTCAGATACCGGAGCATCTCCATCCATTTCAAAGCTATCATCATCCCGACGGATCACCGTTTCACGAACCGTATCGGTTTCATCCCATATATCTCCCACCAACTGTTCCAATATATCTTCCATTGAAACAACTCCCAACGTTCCGCCGTATTCGTCCGTAACAATCGCTAGATGCTGCTGAGCATCCCTAAGCACCGACAGAACAGCAGGAAGCTTCATGGTCTTATACACAAAGCAAGGCGGCATCATAAAAGACCGTAAATCAACGATCTTATTCTCTGTCATTGCTTTGAGGACATGTTTGAGTGAAATAACTCCTATTATTTTATCCCTGCTTTCTTCAAAAACAGGAATTCTGGAAAAGCGACTAGATCCAATTATCCGAATAGTATCTTCCCAAGTATCTTCTATGTCAATCGCAACCATATCTACCCTTGCCGTCATAATTTCTGATACGGAAATCTCGGAAAAGTCAATTGCTGCACTGACTAACTCAGAGGTATCTTCTTCAATGACAGATTCGTCTTCAGCCGTATCAAAAATCGTATGCAGTTCCTCCACTGCTGCGTCTTCTTCCTCATTCTGTTCACCTTTTAAAGGCTTTGTAATCAGATTTACTAAAAGCAAAACTAAAGAAGTAATTGGCTTAAAAAACGCTGACAGAAAGGAAATCGGTGTAGCGACAGCAAGAGCAACCCGGGTGGCATTTTTCTTCGCAACAATTTTAGGGATCGTTTCCCCCACAATGATTACACCTATTGAAATAATAAGCGTTGCAATCCACGTGTATTGTTCTCCATAGAATAAAATTACAGCCATTGAAGCTATAGATGAAGAAGCAATGTTAACTAAATTATTCCCCACAAGAATCGTGGATAACGTATCGTCGTAATGATCTGCAATCTTACTGGCAAGGCTTGCCCGTCTATTCCCTTCTTCTTTTAAATGTTCCAGCCTTATTCGATTGCATGAAGAAAACGCCATTTCCGATGCAGAAAAAAATCCCGACATTAAAAGGCATATCACAATAATTACGTAATAAGAGACAATCATTCCTTTACCTCCCCATCTTTAACCAAAGGTGAAACAAAGAGGCGAAGTATTCGATGATGGCTCATTTTTTCAACACTGATCTTAAGACCGTACGCTTCAAAGTAATCGCCTTCCTTTGGAATTTCTGCGAAAGTTTCATATGCAAATTCACCAATCAGCTTATCTCCTATTTCTTCTTCCTGCTCTTCCGTATAGGAAACATCCAAACTATCCAATACATCTGTTAAATGTTCTTCTGCATTTACGGAATACCTGCCATCAGATAGAGGAATAATATTTTCCACTACCCGATCATCTTCATCCCATATTTCTCCTACAAGCTCCTCCAATATATCTTCAACTGTAACTATTCCTAATGTTCCGCCATAGTTATCCGTAACAATGGCTGCGCTTAATTTCTTTTTCGACATTATAGACAGCAATTCATCAATTTTAGTAGATTGATGTATAAAATAAGCATCATCCAATAAGGGAACGATATTAAGTGCTTTCCCCTGACGAATATATGCTTTTAAGTACTTTTTAATCTGAAGGATGCCGATAATGTTGTCAATTGTTCCATCATATACCGGAACCCGACTGTGGTTTTGTTCTTTTATGAAGCGAAGAACTTCCTCTGGAGACATTTTAATATCAACTGCTGAAATATCCAATCTGCTTGTTAATATGCTCTCTACTGTTACATCTCCGAATTGCAAGGCAGAAGAAATTAGATCCCCCTGTTCTTTTTCTAGTGTTCCTTCTTCCGTCATATCTTCGATGATATCATACAGTTCTGTTTCAGTAACAGATGCCTCACCATCACCCGATGTTAATCCGGCAACTTTTTCCCCAAGAAAAGTCAGAAAGATTGAAAACGGTCTGAGCAGGTGCATTAAAATATAAAGTGTATCCGTAACGCCTAAACTCAGTGTTTCTGAATATTTTCTTGCAATAGACTTCGGAAGCATTTCGCAAAAAAAGAAAATAATCAGCGTGAACACAAGTGTAGACAGCGTTACTGCGCCTGGTCCCCAGATTATATTGACATTAACTGTAACAATAGAAGCCGCAGCAAGATGAACAATATTGGTACATATAAGAATAGTCGTAATCGCCTGATCAAAATTTTCAAGCACCCAAAGCGCTTTTTGCGCTTTTGAATCTCCTTTTTCCATACGCATCCGTAAGCGCAATTTAGAAACCGAAGCAAATGCCGTTTCAGCAACTGAAAAAAATACTGCCATCAATAATAGGACGATTATAATCACCCATGATGATAATCGATCGCCTACATCCATAAAGAAGCCTTCACACTCCAATCTTATCCTTCATTTATAATAATAATGAAATGGGCGGATTGTATCATAATTTTATTAAGCTGTCAAACCCGCACCTCATCTACCCGTCTTTATGGGGTGAATAAAGTCCTGTGTCACTGAAAACTTCAAAGTAACCAGTTAATGTGTTTCCTGCCGTACGGATACCGCTTTTCCATCCGTAACACATGTAACAGTCCCCTGTCTTGTCAGGAATACCTTTGATCCAATATTCTCAAGTATTTTCAATACCGCAGCTTCCTCCTGTTCTTCATCGCTGCTGGTTATAATCGATATCTCAGGATGTACTGCTTCAAGAAACTCTTCTGTTTTTTTCTCAATTCTTCCATGATGTGGGACCTTTAATACCTGACTGGGATGTATCCCTTCTTGAAGCAATTCTTTCAGCCTCGGGTTTTCCGCGTCCCCCGCAAAATAAAATCTGATTTCACCATACTGGATTTCTGTAATCAGCGAAAAATCATTTTCCTCCTCTTCGCCATAATCCTCCTCATTAGCAACATCAATGCTGATCTGCATATCATCCAGTTTAAAAGATATATTACTCGTCAGATACTCAGGGGTAAGTTTTTTCTCTTCCATCGCCTGAAAAAACTGTCGGTACTGTTTAGACTCACTTTCATAGTTTGGAAGAAGAACCCGGTCTGTTCGAACCTCATTAATTATATGATCCGCGCCTCCCACATGATCCTTGTCATAGTGAGTAACAATCAGTAAATCAAGATGGGAGATCTGCTCATTACGCATAAACTGCAGTATGCACTCTGCATCTTTCTCCTTTCCTGCATCAATCATTACTGCTGCATTCAAAGTTCGAATTAGAATTGCATCCGCTTTTCCTATATTTAAAAAATCAACCTGCATCATATCTCCTTTGGCAATAGAAAAAAACAGTAAACAAATACCAAAAATGATCTCTGCGGAAAAGCGCCTCAATTTACGCTCCGTACTGGAAGCACCAAGACCAAATGGGTTGATCATTAAACTCTTCATTCCAATTCTCCTAATGCTTCAATTCCTTTAATTGGTTGCGGTTTTGAATCTCCATGTTTTACAAACAGCATTGTAAAGAATGACGCACCTGCAAAAACAACTGCATAAGGGAACAATATTCTCAAACCAAGATGATCCATGAGAATTCCTGAAAGTATTGGAGTCAAAATTTGAGCAGCCATAGAAGCAGTATAATAAATTCCTGTATACCGTCCAACATCAGCACCACTGCACATTTCGACCACCATCGGGAATGAATTCACGTTGATCGTAGCCCATGCAATCCCTGCTAGTGCAAATATAATGTTCATAAAAAGTCCAGAGCTCTCATCCGTCATAAATGCAGCCAAGAAAAAGGACAGCGTCAAGAGTCCAACTCCACAAAGAATAGTCTTCTTTCTTCCGATCCTAGATGCAACGATCCCAACCGGAAGATAGGAAACAATTGCAGCCGCCTGAGCTATTATCAACGTCAGATTAAAGTTCTTCCGAAGTACGGTAACTGCATAGACAGAATATTTGGAAGTAACAGAATTGTATCCCATGAACCACAGAATGATTGAAAGCAGGAGAAAAACAAGAGACCGTTTTTTCTCGCTCTGCAGCCGACCAGTTTCTCCGTTTTCCTGTGCTTCCTTAATTTGATATTTTTCCGACATACTGTTCATTTCAGCCACAAATTTGTTTTCATGCACTGTTGTCATAAAAATAAGCAGTGCAATCGCCATCAAAGCAGCCACGGACAAATAATATGCCAGATATGGCATCATCATATTAGAGAGATGACTTGTTTTGAAAACTATTCCAAGAATGAGAACTATGACTCCTCCTGCAGCTCCCATAAGATTAATAACGGCATTTGCCTTTGAACGAAGAGGCTTGATGGTAATATCTGGCATTAATGCCACCGCGGGAGAACGGAAAATGGACATGGAAACCAATGTTAACAGAAGAAATACCATGAATATTATTAGGTTTCCAGGCTGGACAGATGTCAATCTATGGATTACCATACGTCTGGCTGGAATCACGTAATCCATAAATTGCTCATCTGTTCCCTGTGCGGTAGACCGCAGTTGAATGAACGCCTCTTTTTCAATTTCTTCATTCAATACAAATGTTTTTCCGCTTGAAGAAACCAGTTTTTCATTTTCAACACGATCATAGATCTCTTCCAGCACTTTTTCATTGTCAATATCTGTATACTTTTCGATTGAACGAAGTTGCATCTTGTCTACTGCTCCAAGGATGATAAAGCTTATAATCGCCAGACAAGTTCCAACAATAATAAACGGCGTCCTTTTCCCAAGTCTGGTTTCTGTTTTATCGCTGATAGCTCCAAACAAAGGCAGTAAAATCAAAGCTAAAATATTGTCTAAAGCCATTATAAAGCCAGACCACCCCTGTGACATTCCGAACTTGTTCGTCAAAGCCAAAGGAATGGTATTATCGTATGCCTGCCAAAATGCACAAATCAGGAAAAAAGCGGTTCCAGCAAAAAAAGTACGCTTATAGTTCAACTTCATAGCAACTCCCCCATTGCACTCGTTCGTCTTCTTTTTTATGCCACCATATTTATCTTCACTAATGCATCAATGCCCTTTATCAGACTGGAGGTCTTTTTATGTGCGTGCTTCTTCTTATATTCTTTCTTATCTTATTTTTTATCTTTTTACTTGCCCCTTCAAAGTGTCCCAAGCATAAAGTTGAGCCATTCCTTTTCCGATACTATGCTCATCGAGGGCTCTACACTAAAAATCAATCCATTCCTGAAAACTCTGAACCAGCTTTTAATAATGCAGTAAAAAGCGGGTATGGTGTCGAATTAGATATCCAGCTTACCGCAGATGATCAAATTGTCGTTTTTCATGATGATGATCTGAAAAGAGCCTGCAACTGTGAATCAAGAGTTGACCAACTGACATTCAAAGAGCTTCAGACCCTCTCCCTATTCGAAACGAATGAAAAAATCCCCCTATTTTCAGATGTATTGAAAATACTTGATGGGAAAGTTCCCGCTATTGTAGAACTAAAAAGCGGCCGCAAGAATCGTTTGCTTTGTGAACTGTCGTATCAAATGCTTCAATCCTATCGCGGTTTATATGTCATAGAAAGTTTTGACCCAAGAATTGTAAAATGGTTTAGGGAGAATGCTCCGGAACTCATCCGCGGCCAATTGGCTTGCAGCTATGGATCGACTTCTAAGAGTACACCAAAGCCCCTCCGTTTTCTCTCTTCCAGATGCCTTCTGAATTATTTGTCCCGGCCTCATTTTATTGCATATGAAGTTAATAAAAAACCGATTATCGTAAAGTTCTGTGAAAAACTAGGAGCGATATCTGTCTGTTGGACCAGTCATGATCCAGAAGACTACCGGCATTCTGACATGGTTATATTCGAGCACTATCTTCCCCCGATCTGCTATGAATTAAAAAAATAATTCAGCCACATTTTAAACACCTTTTATTCTGTTTTATTTTTGTAAAAGTCTCATCTTCAGATGAGACTTTTAATTATATATTTTGATTCAACGCATTGCATCCGATGCATTATAATGTATTGTTTTTTCTGAGTTCTCTTCTCTTCTCAAGCGCTGTCAAGCAGATATCATGATAGATAAAATCCATAATGGCAGCTGCAGGGATAGCCAGAAGGACTCCCCAAACGCTAAACATCCTGCCCCCGATAATAATACATGCTAGAATTACAACAGAGGAAACGCCCAATGTTCCTCCAAACATTTTGGGTTTAATAACATATCCATCAATCGTCTGTAAAATAATAGTAAATATTAGAAAAGACAGAGCATTCCAAGGATTGGCAAGCAATAAGATGAAGCTACCAATAACACCGCCCACTATTGGACCGAAAGTCGGTGCCAAATTAGTCACACCTACAACGACTGAAATAAGCACCGAATAAGGCATAGACGCGATTGTCATAAAAACAAAATTAACGCTGCCTACAATCAAGGCGTCAATCAATTCAAACACAACATATTTTGCTATGATATTATTGCATCTGTAAAAGAATACCCGTGTCGCTTCATGTTTTTCTTCAGGTATAAGCAGTTTCATCAACCGCTTTAATCCGCCAACAATTCTATCTCTATCTGTTAAAAAGTATACAGACAGAATAATCGCAATAATCCAAGTAAAAATACTGCTCCCTATACTGGTAGAACGACTCAGTACCTGGTTTATATTTTCCCTTAAATAAGTAGCGATGGTTCCTAATATTGATGCGCTGGTATTTGTAACTGCGGTCATATCGAGTTCCAGTCCATCAACTCGGTCCTCAAGAGAAAAACCAACTGAATTAATTAGAGACAAGAAACGGTTGATATACCCGTCCATGTTATCTATGAATCCAAGAATACTGGTTACCAATTGCGGAATCAGCGCAGACATCAACAATACCGCAAAAATACAGATCAGTATCAGCGTCATCGCAATTGCAATATTCCGGCCGCTCCTCATTTTTCTGAACATTGTTTTTTGCAAGAATGATACCATCGGATTCAGAATGTAAGCTATCGCTATACCAAGCAGTATAGGAAATGCAAACCCAATAATTGTATTTACAACATCATATATTGTATGAAAATGTGTAATTGCAACATAAAGTACTACTGCTGAGCAGGATGCGACAGTATATGGGATCCATTTTTGATCAAGATTCTTAAAGAAATTCAATATCAATTCCTCCTTTCCTGCTTCAATGATTTTATCTCATATACTTTTAAAAATCAACAATTGTACTTCTTATCCTTCTTAATTTTCCTTCAAATAATTATTCATTTTTTGCAATTATCACTTGTAGCCTTTTTACATTTGCCTGTGATAATTCTATGTCCATTTTTAACTCTCTTAAATAGAAAGCGCCGCATTTAGCGGCGCTTAATGATCACCCTCTTGCTTTTTTTGTAAAAAACTGGAAAGCAACAATACCTATTACCAGTAATGATCCAATAATATCTGTTAAAATTCCTGGAATAATCAGCAAAAGCCCGCCAGCGAGTGTAATCAACCGTTCTAAAATGTTCATCTCTTTAAAGAAATACCCACTCAATGCAGCAGCAACGCCAAGAATTCCCACTGCTGCTGTAACGGCAATTAGTGCAACCTCTACTGCCTGTGTATCTATAAGCAGAAGAGAAGGATTATAAGCAAATACAAAAGGAATAATAAATGCTGCAATCGCTAGACGTGTAGCCGTAATCCCTGTTTTTATAGGTTTTCCTCTGGCAATCGCCGCCCCTGCATATGCGGCCAATGCTACAGGCGGAGTAATGTCTGCAACGATTCCATAGTAAAATACAAAAAAATGGGCTGCAATTTTAGGAATCCCCATCTGGATTAAAATAGGTGCACATGTAGAAGCCATTATGCAGTATGTTGCGGTTGTAGGCACGCCCATTCCAAGAACAATGCAGCACAACATGGTCAACACTAAAGCGAGCAAGGATGAAGAACCGGAAACCGCTACTATGCCCGCAATTAGTTTATTGGCAAGCCCTGTAACCGTAATACAGCCGCAAATAATTCCCGCAATTCCGCATGCTACTGCAACTGTTACAGAGGATCGTCCGCCAGCTTCCAGCGCATTGAAGATGCTCCCAGCAGAAAACCCTCCATTCATTCCAATAAAGGCTTTGATTTTCTCCTGTGAACTGTTCGCTTTTTTATTCTGTCTCAAATACTCAAGAATATTTCCAATAAAACCGACTGCAATTGCAACCAATATTGATACCGCAGCTGAAAACTGCATTGTTCTTGTATTTGAACACACCAGATAAATCAAAACAATCAGCGGCATTAAAAGATAAGTATCTTTGATCAGCTCCCTAATACGAGGAAGGTCATCTGAAGAAATTCCTTTTAGTCCAAGACGTTTAGCCTCTAGATGAACGGCAATAAAAATCCCCATGAAGTACAATATTGCCGGAAGTATCGCTTTTACAATTATATTCGAATAGGAAACACCGAGATAATCAGCCATCAAAAATGCAGCTGCACCCATAATCGGCGGCATGATCTGGCCGCCAGTTGAAGCTGCTGCCTCAACCGCGCCTGCAAACTCTGCTTGATATCCCGTTTTCTTCATCATAGGAATGGTAACAGATCCTGTTGTCACTGTGTTCCCCACAGAAGAACCGGATACCATTCCGCATAACGCAGACGAAATAACCGCAACTTTTGCAGGTCCGCCCGCAAAACGTCCCGTTAATGCATTCGCCAAGTTAATAAAAAATCCCGAAACCCCGCTTCTTTCCAAAAAAGCGCCAAATATAATGAACACGACAATATATTTAGAACAAACATTAACCGGGGTTCCCAAAATGCCATTATCCCCATAAAAAAGTTCCGAAATAACGCGCGGGATTGGATTTTTATAGTTTGTCGAAAGGAATGTATAGGCAATAAAGAAACCAGCTACGCATAGGATAGGAATACCCACACATCGTCTGCAGAGTTCAATGAGAGACAGAATCGCAAGCAGACCAACGATCGTATACTTTATGTCCCTCATTCTAACAGCCAAACGCATATTTAGAATTGCATTAGCATTTAATGCAAAGTAAAAAAATGCACCGGCGCCCGCAAGCATCAGGACATAATCATACCAGGGAATAAAATTCTCCCTCAACGAACCTTTTTTTATCGGATAGGTTAAATATCCCATTATTATGACAAGCCCCATGAAGCTAGTCATTCGCGCCTGCTCCAACATATTGGCAAACAATGTGACATACATGCAAAACAAAGAAAAGGCAACCAGTATAGCCCCCACTACTTTTTTCGGCCTGCCAGTCCAAATGCGGATATTCGACTCTCGATCGAATTTCCGCATTACTGCTTCTACCTCTTGTGACGTACCGATTTCAATCTCTTCCGCTTTTTTCACTTTGCGATCATCCATTATAATCCAACCCCATCATTCAGCATTACTTAATATGAAAATAGGGATTGCAATCAGCAATCCCTAAGTATCACATGAGTGCAAGTTATTTGGTAAGAACGCTAATTCCTTTTTCACTGAAATACTTAGCTGCGCCCGGATGGTACGGAAGGCCGCAAACTGATGCATATTCAATATCCAGTTCTTCCCCTTTTGCATGTGCAGCAGAAATCGCGTCTTTATTCTCAAAAATGGTCGAAACAATAGTATATGCTTCTTCATCCGTTACATCTGCATTTGCAATGAGCGTAGCCTTTACAGCAACAGTCGCTACGTCATTGTCAATTCCCTGGTAAGTTCCACCGGGAATCACAGACTTGGAATAGGCTGCAGACAGTTCCTGAAGTTTAGCAATATGTTCATCATCAATATTTACCAAATACGCGCCCTTTGTTGTACAAAGATCCGTAACTGCAGGCGTAGGTGCACCTGCTACGACAAACGCTGCATCAATCTTGCCGTCTTTCAGTGACTCAGCAGAATCACCAAAGGAAAGATATTGAGGATTAATATCGCTTTCAGTCAATCCATATGCCGCCAGAAAATCAAGGGCATTGAAATATGTTCCCGAACCGGACGAACCGATTGATACATTCTTTCCTTTCAGGTCTGCAACAGAAGTAATGGACGGATCGCAGGTGACAAGTTGAACCGTCTCATCATATAAAGCGGCCAATGCCATGAATGAATCGACAGGATTCCCCTCATACTGCGAGAAGCGAATTCCGTTATACGCATAATTTGCAACGTCATTTTGAACAAAACCTACCTGTGCATCTCCCAAATCTAGAAGATCGATATTGGCAGCAGAACCATTTCCTGCTATAGCTGTCATAGCTACATTTGAATTGCTGGTAACATACTGTGCGAGCACGTTTCCAAATGCATAATACGTTCCAGCTGTGCCCCCCGTCGTGAACGTTAATTCAGCCAGACCAGAAGCACAAACTGCCATCAAAATCACACTTACAAAGATAGCCAAAGTCTTTCTCATTAGAGTCGCCTCCCGTTGTTTTGGTTTGAATGTATTCTATCACTCAGCTTTCGATTAAGCAATATCACTTTTCCAATTATTCATTTTTTTAATACATTTCTATTAATATAGGTGGTTTTATAATGCATTTTTCAAGTTTTACTGTTTTTAAATGCATTTTTACATATCTCATCTAAATTTATTTTTGTATCTGAAGTCTGAATTCCTATTTTCTCCTGTCATTGTATCCCCTATGTCTTAATCAGGTTGTTCGGAAATAAGACGAGCAGCATAATTATTGCGTCCTTTCTCTTTCGGGCATGACTTCTTCTTTTTGTTAATACTTTTCAAACAGCTCCGTTTCGTTGTATAATTGTTCAAAATCAAAAAGGAGGATTTTTTATAATGGCTCGTGGTGGTTTTTCAGGCTTTCCTGGTCAAAACATGCAGCAGATGCAACAAATGATGCGTCAGGCTCAAAAGCTTCAGGAGAAAATGGGGGAAATGACAGAAAGCCTGGATGCAAAGAATTATGAAGGAACAGCCGGCGGTGGCGCAGTTAACTGCACAGTTTCCGGCAAGCATCAGCTCGTATCTATCGATATCAAGCCTGAAATCATAGATCCGGATGACGTTGAAATGCTGCAGGATACCATTATCGCAGCGGTAAATGATGCAATGAAAAAGGCAGATGAGGATCGCGAAAAGACAATGGGATCATTGACTGGCGGACTCAATTTAGGATTTTAAGAATGTCTGAACAAATTGAACCTATTGCACGGATGCAGCAGCAACTATCACGTCTTCCTGGTATAGGTAATAAAACAGCGCTTCGTCTGGCTTATTATATCGCCTCCTTGCCAGAAGACAATGTCCGAGAATTGGCAGCTGCTCTATGGCAAGGGCGAAAAGCTATTCAATATTGTACGGTCTGTGGCAATTTTACTGTAAATGATCCTTGTCCAATCTGCAGCGACGATACACGGCATAATGGGTTGCTGTGCGTAGTCAAAGATCCCAGAGACGTTGCAGCAATGGAACGGATGAGGGATTATCGCGGTACTTACCACGTTCTTCATGGAACAATTTCCCCCATGGACGGCATTGGGCCGGATGATATTCGAATCAAAGAGCTTTTAGAACGAGTTGAGTCAGAAAACATTAAGGAAGTAATTCTGGCAACGAATCCTGATGTTGAAGGCGAAGCTACTGCTAACTATATCGCTCGTTTATTAAAGCCGAAGGGCGTTTTGGTTACACGTTTAGCTCACGGCCTTCCAGTTGGAAGTGACTTGGAATACACTGACGAAGTTACCTTGTCAAGGGCAATGACAGGTCGGCAGGAAATGTGACTGCTTTAATAGTATTTTCCTTTTCTGTATCAGAATCCGCTTTAATACTCAGGTTGTTTTTTCGAACAGCCTGTTTTTTTACGTAAACCATTATCTTGTTTGGTTGCAACACGCTTTAAACAACTGCCTCCGTCTGGGATGAAACAGAAAAATATATTTCTATATATTTCTCAGTATTCCTTTACTATATGCTTCAAAATCTATATAATTTTCAATGTATTTTTGTTCCTATGCTAATCAGCATAATACCTCAGACATTCCAAAGAATTATGAAAGGAAGGAACCAAAGTTGAAAAAAACTCAAACAAAAGCCTTTGCGAATTTCATCTGTTCTATTTTATTGCTTGCTTTTGAGATATGGGCATACATTCAGACTCTTGGCTTTCGCAAAATAAAGGGCGCATATGTCCAGGCAGCCACTTTTCCACAGGTTATGATAGGCGGAATGATTTTGTTCACCGTCATCCTTTTTATTCAGTCTGTCATCAAACTTGTCAAACCTGTGAATGCCAATGATCCAGATATGCAGGCCGCACCGAATATGAATCCCATAACAAATAAAGGCGTGCTTGCTGGTCTAATTGTAATAATCATCTGCATTCTTTATGTTGCCTTGTTTGATAAGCTGGGTTATGTTCTTGTTTCTACAATTACATCTATTATTATCATGTGGATGATTGGAAAACGGAATCCTGTTACTGTCATTCTCGTTTCCGTTCTCGTTCCGCTTCTGATGTGGGTTGTTTTCTACAAATTTCTTGCAGTTAATATCCCGATGGGGATTCTCTCTCCCATTAAAGACATGATTGATATGATCTAGGAGGAAAAAATGGACTGGTCCTTACTTTTACAAAGTTATGCTGCTGTCCTGATGAATCCAGAAGTGCTGATTATGACCTTCTTAGGCGCATTAGGCGGAGTACTTTTAGGCGCTATTCCCGGAATGACAGCAACCATGGGGGTTGCTCTGTTGATTCCTTTTTCATATGGAATGGATCTAATTCCATCTGTCGGACTTCTTTTGGGTATTTACTGTGGTGGAATGTACGGTGGCTCGATCTCTGCCATTTTAATTCATGCCCCCGGAACCCCTTCAGCTGCGGCTACGCTGCTTGATGGATATCCAATGTGCCAAAAGGGTGAAGCCGGGCGTGCTCTTTCAGTAGCCATGTTTTCATCCTTTTGCGGTGGGGTGCTCGGCGCACTTGTCATGACTTTCCTTTCCCCTCTCGTTGCAAGAGTAGCCATGAAATTCACCTCCGCAGAAATGCTGATGCTTGCATTTTTCGGTCTTTCCGTCATCGTTTCCATTTCCGGAAAATCTATAGCCAAGGGATTGATTTCCGCATTTTTTGGTCTTCTCCTTTGTACGGTCGGCCTTGATCCTACTTACAGCGTTAAACGATATGTGTTCGGCGTTAAGCCACTGTTAAGCGGATTTTCCTTTATACCTACTCTGATCGGTCTCTTTGCCATTTCAGAAGTAATTGCCGGTGCTGAAAGAATCATTAACGGTGAGGAAAAACAGCAGCAATCTCATGAAAAAATAACCAATGTACTTCCCGACTTAAAAACTATCGGTATGATTTGGCCCAACATTCTCGCCGGAGGAATCATCGGAACATTCATCGGCGCCATTCCAGGTGCTGGCGGAGACATCGCCGTCTTTGTTTCCTATGGATTCAATAAATCCTTTTCTAAACACCCCGAGCTTTGGGGAACCGGCATTCCGCAAGGTGTTGCTTCTACTGAATCCGCAAATAACGGATGTTCTGGCGGTGCCATGATCCCCCTCTTGTCTTTGGGCATTCCCGGAGACGCTGTAACTGCTGTTCTTCTCGGTGCATTTATCATGAAAGGTATACAACCCGGCCCGATGATGTATGTCGAACAGCTGCCAACAGTCTATCGTGTCTTCGCTGCATTAATGCTTGCTAATTTGGCAATGCTTATCGTTGGATGCGCTGGCGTGCGTTTCTTCGCGAAGATTGTTTCCGTTGAAAAGACCATGCTTTACCCTATTATTCTAGTTGTTTCCCTTCTGGGTGCCTTCTCTATTAATAAGAGTATCTTCGATATCGGGGTATGTGTTGCATTTGGTATCATTGGACATTTGATGAATAAGTACGAATTCCCTTTGTCTCCTATTCTTTTAGCTATCATTCTTGGACCGATGTGCGAGCAGAATTTCGTACGCTTTGTCGAGTTGAACAACGGAAACTTCTGGGCCATTACTTCCCACCCCATCGCAATTGGCTTCTTCCTCGTCTCTGTCGGGACTATTATCTTTTCCCTCTACAACCAGCAGAAGATCAATAAGAGAGAAGCACAAAACAAAAATACTGCGGCTTAATCGATCTGACATAAACCATTTAATTCAGTTCATCCGGTTTATGATACAACCCCTCAGGCAAACAGATGATTTTCATCCTCCTGCCTGAGGGTTCTTTTATGAATCTAATTTCGCAAAAGATCCTTATACCTTCTCTTTCTAGGTTATCTTCCATTTATTTCTTTTAATTAGTATCCGTTTCATGACTATTCATTTCAGTGTTCGGCGTCCTCTCCCACGGTTGTTTTACCATTTGCTATTAGGATATGAAACGGTCTACATAGAAAAAATCGCCATCTACAGGAAAGCATTGTATATATTCTCCTGATAAATAAGAGCATTAAGTTCAGGAAGTTCATGACCTTCCTGATTAGAATATACAGTTAAAATCAATTTATAGGCGGTTTTGAATTCCCATGACCAACTTTCTAGTGTCCTAGATCAGACATTGACGTCTTCCAATTACTATTTCTATGTTCAAAAAAACGCGAATCTGAATTAACAGATTCGCGCTTTTTATCTTCCTAATGTCTGTGTTTGGTTTTCTTCATACAGCCCATCTGCCTTTAACATATCTGTTAGAACATCGATTTCACTTTCAAGATCAACAAAGCTGTACTCGTCAAGTGTATCCAATTGTTTTTTAAAGGCTGAGTCAATTTCTCCTAAAGCTTTAGAGATTCTGTTTCTGACTTCTTTCGCTTTTATTGTTTTAGCTGTCCTATCCAATTTTGCCCGTGCATTTAAAAGCTTCAATGTGGTAGGCAGGTAGTACCGCAAGAATGACCTCAACTGCGGAAGCAAGTCCGGTCGTTCCTCCAGTCTTTGCAGAATCAAGCGACAGCTTGTCTCGATAGAATCAATCTGCTCAGAAAGCTCCCTGTCAGGGATCAGGTCATTTGCCCTCTCTATCTGGAGCAAAGCTTTTTTCCCTTGCTTTATAATCGTATCAACATCATCAGCTTCAAAATTCAGAGTCTCTGTTTCGTATTCATATGGATTATATGAAGCAGAACTTCCTGCCTTTTTCCCTCTCTGATGGTATCCTCTGTCAGCTGTTTCATCATATTGATTGTAGCGATACTCATTTTCTGTAGTATGCTCCCAGCCATTCCCGCTTATGCTTTCTGATTCCTGCTCTTCTTTCTCCACTTTTTTCAGCGCATAAAAAAGAAGATATACTATAATTGGACCTATTGGCCCTCCGACAAACAGCGAGAATAAATACCATGCCCATCTGGGAACATAATCCAATTTCTTTCTTATCGTTTTTGCCCGGGACATCTTCCTCAACCCCATTTAAATAATATGGAATTATATCACATTCTCCACCCAATCAAAACACTAGAATAACAATTTATATACAATTCAGTCCCTCATTTTGTCAAAGAGGAAATATTCAGTTAAGAAAATCCAAAATGGCGCATACGACTTAATCGTTTTGCACAATCATCATACTTTCTTATATCTTCCAAATAAATTCTTATCGTAAATATTCAACAAACCGCTTGTTTCTGGTTTTTTTCGCCAATTATCTGTGCACTTTGATAAACTAATCGCAATAATAAGAATATCTTATGGATATTCAAAAAATCATTATTTGTTTTTATGAGAGTCACTTACTATAATCAAAAACAAATTAGCGATTGGAGGCATCTGTCATGAGTAAAGAGCGGCAATATCTTTTTGATTCCACACCTGTCCTCTCTGCCATCATACGTCTTGCCATTCCAACAATGCTCGGCCAAATTATTTTGGTGCTGTATAACATGGCAGATACCTTTTACATCGGTTTGACGGGAAGTGATGCCATGCTTGCTGCCGTTACCATCTGTACTCCGGCCTTTATGTTTTTGTCCGCCATATCGAATCTATTTGGTGTCGGTGGTGCCAGCTGCATCGCAAGAGCTCTCGGTAGAAAAGACAATTCAACAGCACGTTCAGCATCTGTTTTTAGCTTTTATGGATGTATTCTTCTTACCTTGGCTTATTCTCTATTAGTATTTTGCAATCTCGATCATATGGTAAACCTTTTAGGCGGAATTAATTCGACAGTCCACCAGTATTCAAAAACATATATGCTCATAACCGTCTGCATTGGCGGATTAGGTACGTCAATGAACGCGCTGCTTGCACATCTTGTCCGTTCTGAAGGCCGATCCTTTCACGCCTCGGCCGGGATTGCCTTGGGCGGAATTCTGAATATCATTTTAGACCCGATTTTTATGTTTGCCGTCCTTCCTTCCGGTTATGAGTACATAGGAGCAGCAATTGCTACAGCCCTGTCCAATTTGATCGCAGTTTTCTATTTTGTTGTCGTATTAATCTTTCTCCGCAGGCAGACTATCTTGGACTTTAGGCTCTCTCATGCTCCAATTGACCTAACCATACCACACGAAATCCTGCTCATCGGGCTTCCTGCATGTATCATGACACTTTTCGAAAATATTTCTTTTTCAGTTATGGATGCCCTGACTGCCGGACACGGGCTGGCTTATCAAGCCGGTCTGGGCGTTGCAAAAAAAGTGAATATGCTTGCACACTGTATTGTCCGCGGTATTTCTCAAGGCGTTCTTCCTTTGATTGCTTACAATTATGCCGCTGAAAATACTAACCGGATGCATAAAATTATCCGTACTTCAGCAGTTATTGCCGTTTCAATGGCAAGTTTGTGCACTCTCTGTAGTCTGTTTTTCAGTCAGCAATTCATCAGCATCTTCATCCATAACGACTCCCCCTCCCTCCTTCATGGCATTCACTATCTAAAAATTCTTTGCATTGGCTGTCCATTTTCCGCCTTGGCTTATGTCCTCATTTCTGTTTTTCAAGCTACAAATCACAGCGCATATTCTCTGGTTCTTGCTTTACTCAGGAAAGGAATTCTTGATATCCCTATGCTGTTTGTTCTTAATTCTCTCTGTTCTCCTTATGGACTTGCCTGGGCAACTCCATTGGCTGATTTTGTATGCGCAGTTGCTTCCCTTTTTCTGTATTGTTCCTTTTCAAAACACGCTGCACAAAGTTTTATCTTCGCCATCGATTGACGATCCATGGATGGTCGGAGCTAAATTCAGCGCGATGGTCTGCATTTCTTTAGACTCCCTTAGGCAAATTTGATATACTGTACATGCCTCCTGAATTCTTCTATGCCTTCCTTTTACAATAATATATCGCTAATAAAGCTCTCCCTTAAGCACCGATCAGTCCATTGGATTCGTGCACCGTTCATACCATGATCCGAACCTTTGTATTATCACCAGATTCACATGCACATTTACTGAATAAAGGAGTTCTTTTGTATGATAGATCCAAAGCTTTATTCTCTTTTAAAAGTGTATGAGACAAAGAACTTCACGCGTGCAGCGCAGCAGCTGTCTCTTACACAGCCTGCAGTAAGCCAACATATTCACAGTCTGGAAAAGGAATTGGGAGTTCGTCTGTTTGAGAGGATCAATAATGAACTGCACATCACAAACGAGGGAGCAACCGTAGTTAAATACGCAAAACGGATCCTATCCCTCTACCACAACCTCCAGCGGGACTTAGTCAGTGAGAAAAAACAGATCACCTCGTTGACTGTTGGAATCACGCATACTGCTGAAAGCAATGCAATTGCTGAGGCTCTGGCTCGATATGTCAATACACACGATGGGGTAAATATCAAACTGAAAACAGATACCATAGAGAATCTATATATGCTGCTTCGAAATTACGAGATTGACTTTGCCGTAGCAGAAGGAAAACTAAATGACCCCAGTTTCAAATCCCTCCTTCTAGATACGGACAGTTTAATCCTCGCTCTCTCCCCCTCCCATCCCCTGGCAAATCACAGCGTCGTTAAAATCAATGAGCTGAAGAAAGAAAAGTTGATCCTGCGCCTACCAGACTCAAGCACCAGCAAACTTTTTGTTTCTACCTTAGAGAGCAGAAATCTTCGAATGGATGATTTTAATGTTGTTTTGGAAGTTGACAATATTGCTACCATCAAAGATTTAATCCGTAGGGATTTCGGCGTATCAGTTCTTCCAAAGTCAGCCTGCATCGATGAAATTCGAAAGAAAAAAATTGTCGGACTGCCTATAGAAAATCTGAGTATGGTCCGTGAAATAAACTTAATATATTCTCAGGACTTTGACCATAAAGAGCTTCTACAGGATATCATGAGGGATTATAATGAAGCTCAGAGTGACATTCTTAAACGTTCATCTCTTCGATAGCCTGATTTGACTTGCATGGACTCATGCCATTCTTCTACATATCCTCTCGTGTTGCCCACTTGCAAAAGTAGTTTTCATTTGGGCCAAAGCAAAACTTTTTGCACCATCCATACCCATCTGCCACTCCTTGACGGTTAAATGTATCGCAATCCTTGCAATGGACTATATTCAATCCCTTTACTTTTTCAATTTCAGCTATCACCGCTTCTTTCCACTGTTCCTGTTTAAAAAGATCTTCGTCTATTTCATTCAGCAGTTTCAATATTTCATCATACTTTAAATATTCGTATTTCATGTTTATCACGCCTTTCCACGTTTCTAAGAAACACAGAGAAGAATTGGTCCCAAATTCTCCTGTTTCCGAAGTTCACAACCAAATTTATTCTGAATTATACCACTAAATGATCAATCATTGTTTCATCTCATACAGTCATCTGCTTTATTCCTGTCTTTTTCTGCAGTTTCCCTTAAATTTACATTATTTATTACATAATCGTTAATAATATTAATATTCTGTAAACAGATTCCTCTTCTTCTTGTTTTATCGTATATTTTATGCTACTATACTTACAGGCGGCATCTCCCAGGTTAAGGAAAGAGGCTTGGAGTAAGGGATGTCATCTGCATTGCTATACAGCGGGCTCATAAATGAGCCCGCTTGTTTCTGTTCTGAATCTTCCCGTTTTTTATATCTGTTACAGTCCGAAATCACACCCTTATTCAAAAAAAGAAGCTTCGAATTCGAAGCTTCCATTTCGTAATGCAGCGTTTATGTGCACGCTGCAGTTCCGATTCTCTACTTAATAATTCTCCGCTCTCACTTCAAAATAGCTCTGGGGATGATTGCAGACCGGGCATACTTCCGGCGCTTCAGTTCCGACAACAATGTGTCCACAGTTTCTGCATTCCCAAACCGTCACACCTGCTTTTTTAAACACTTCCATCATTTCAATATTCTGAAGCAGTTTTCTATATCTCTCTTCATGTGCTTTTTCAATTGCACCCACACCGCGAAACTGCTCGGCTAGTTCAGTAAATCCTTCTTCCTCTGCATCCTTTGCCATTCTTTCGTACATATCTGTCCATTCTGCATTTTCTCCCTCTGCAGCATGAAGAAGGTTTTCCGGCGTCGTTCCCAATTCTCCAAGTGCCTTAAACCACAGCTTTGCATGTTCCTTTTCATTTTCGGCCGTATGCAAAAAAATGGCTGCAACCTGCTCGTAACCTGCCTTCTTTGCTACTGACGCAAAATAAGTATATTTATTTCTTGCCATAGATTCGCCCGCAAACGCTTCCCAAAGATTCTTTTCGGTTTTTGTCCCCTTAAAAGGATTATTTGACATTTTATTACTCTCCTTTTTTCTTTTAATTCTATCAGATTCTCCTTGGATGTCAACCTTGCTACTCGTCAGCTGCTTATATACACGTCTTCTCATCTATTGTATTAAAAGCACTGACAAAGTCTGCTTTTTTTCCAAAGAATACGACGCTATATACTATAATTTTGAGGTAGTTATGATGAATATAGACTCTTTACTGCTGGATATAGACGGGACGCTCTGGGACACTTCCAGTCTTTCTGTACAGGCTTATTCGCTTGCTATTCACCAGTATTCTGATCTTCGGATCCATATTACACAGGAAATGATCAAAAGGGAATATGGAAAGCCTTTGCCTGCAATTGCTGACGATCTTTTTCCATCCCTGCCTTCTTCCAAGCGGATAGAGTTAATTCAGCGCTGTGACGAAGTCAACAATCGATTCATTCAGAATTCCACGGAGGATTTTCTATATCCTGGTGTTCATGAAACCATCGCCGCTTTATCCTCTGAACTTCCTCTTTTTATAATCAGCAACTGCTATGAAGATTATGCTGTCCTTTTCATAGAAAAAAATGGATTATCCCCTTTTATTAAGGATTATGCATGCATTAACCATATTGCCCGCGATAAGGCTTCTAATATTAAATATATTATCGAAACATATCATCTCAAAAACCCAATTTATATTGGCGATATTGAAGCTGACCGTATTGCTGCTGAACAAGGAGGAGCCGGCTTTATGCATGCAGCCTATGGATACGGCTTGGTCACAAAATCCGTTCCCGAGCTCCGATCTTTTTCCGATATTCTTTCCTTTCTCCCCTATGCCAAATAATAACTTGTCCCCATCGCCCTCATTTATTCCTCATCTATCCATCGTTTTCACCTCTTTCGCCTATCTTCTCTCTGAATTTTCTTGACAATTTTAATCAGAACACTGATAATTAAATGGATTATGCTTTCACGTAATTTGAATCATTGATGGAGGGTTTTGCTTTGCCGCAAAGAATCATTGCTGTTGAACCCGGCTCCATTGCCTGTCAGCATGGTATCAAATCCGGAGACACTTTGGTTTCAATTAATCATGTTCCTGTCCTCGATTTGGTGGATTACCAGTATTTGACAGCCCGTCCATCGCTCGAACTTTTCATTCTCACTTCAGAGCAAACGGAACGGATCCTTTTTATCCAGAAAAAAAGTGATTCTCCTCTTGGTATAACACTCGAGTCTTCATTAATGAGCTGTCCCAAGACCTGTGCTAACCACTGTGTATTCTGTTTCATTGAGCAGATGCCTCCCGGTATGCGCGAAAGCTTATATGTCCGTGATGATGACTGGCGGCTTTCACTCATGGCTGGTAACTTTGTCACTCTGACCAATCTGCCGCCTTCCGAGCTTCAACGGATTATTGAGAGACATGCAAGCCCGCTATATATATCTGTCCATACTACTAATGGCGAGCTTCGCAAAAAAATGCTTAATCATCGCCATGCTGATAATATTATGGATTTGCTTACGCTCTTCGCTTCAAACAATATCAGCTTTCATTGTCAGATCGTACTCTGTCCAGGAATAAATGACGGCACCGAACTGGATAAGACCCTTTCTGATTTGGCTGCTCTTCATCCTCACGCTCTCACAGCCGCCTTAGTCCCTGTAGGCCTCACCAAATACCGGGAGCACCTGTATCCTCTCAGACCGTACACCCAAACAGAAGCAGAACAGGTTATTCAGCAGGCCGAGCGTGTTCAGAAACACATGTTGGAAAAGCACGGCTCTCGTTTTGTTTTTCCTTCGGATGAATTTTATCAAATCGCCCATCATGAACTGCCTTCAGATGAAGCGTATGAAGACTATCCTCAGTTTGAAAACGGTGTCGGGCTCCTGAGGCGCCTCAAAACAGAATTCTATTTTGCCTGGAAAGCTTCCCCGGAAGCTCCTTGTAAGCCTCGACATGTAGTTATGGCAACCGGAACTTCTGTCGCTCCATTTATGTCTGAATTAGTACATAGCGTTCCTTTTCCTGGTGTCACCATCGATGTTCATCCCATAATTAATCATTTTTTCGGTGATACTGTTACGGTTTCTGGGCTGATTACCGGTACCGATCTGGCAGATCAACTAAAAAATGTATATGCAGATGAAATATTGATTACCGAAAACATGCTTCGCAAGGGTGAGTCTGTTTTTCTGGATGACATGACGCTTGATGAATTACAAGCCATCCTTCACTGTCCTGTCATTCCTGTCCCGGATGACGGTGCGGACCTGCTTTATGCGCTCCGGGGCATCTCAGAATAGTCATATTACGTTTGTTGTCTAAAAGGAAAAATCAGCGGCTTCCTTTTCATTCTACATTATCGGTTGCCGCACCGGTTGAGGATTTTCATGTCAAAACCATTAGTTGCCATTGTTGGCCGCCCCAATGTTGGAAAATCTACTTTTTTTAATAAAATCAGTGGGTATCGCATCTCTATTGTCAAAGATACCCCCGGCGTAACCCGCGACAGAATCTATGCAGACTGTGAATGGCTCGGGCATCCTTTTACATTGATTGACACTGGTGGCATCGACACCCGTTCTGATGATATTTTTCTTCGTCAGATGCGTGAACAGGCTAAAATCGCAATTGAAACCAGTGACGTCATTTTGTTTTTTACAGATGGCCGCACCGGTTTAACAGCTGAAGATGAAGATGTAGCAACAATGCTTCGGAAAAGCAGAAAGCCTGTCATCTTAGTTGTCAATAAGATTGATCATGTTTCTCTTGCTGATAACCGATATGATTTTTACTCTTTGGGGCTTGGAGAGCCCTTCGCAATCTCGTCTACAAATATGATGGGGCTTGGCGACCTGCTTGATGAAGTCATTTCCCTGTTGCCAGAATCTCCATCTGAAAGCGGGGATGAGCATCCCATAGGCATCGCTGTTGTAGGCCGCCCCAATGTTGGCAAATCAAGCCTGGTCAATAAAATACTGGGAACCGAGCGCACGATGGTTTCGGATATTGCCGGAACAACACGCGATGCTATCGATACCCTTTTCCAATATAATGGTCAAACGCTTAATATCATCGATACCGCCGGTATCAGGAGAAAACGCGCCATTGAAGATGAATCCATCGAGCGATACAGCATCGTTCGATCCCTTTCTGCAATCCGCAGATGCGATGTTGCTCTTCTTTTAATTGATGCAAATACCGGAGTTACAGAGCAGGATACTAAAATTGCCGGATATATTCATGATGAAGGAAAAGCATCCATTATCGTCGTAAACAAATGGGATGCCATTGAAAAGGATACTGATACAATGGAAACCTTCCGCAAAAAAATCGTTTCCGATCTCAAATTTATGGATTATGCTCCTATCCTGTTTACTTCTGCTCTAACTGGACAGAGGGTCGGTAAAGTCCTGGAAAGTGCAATTGAAGTCTATCAGTCTGCAAATAAACGAATCTCTACTGGAATTCTTAACGAAATGCTGGCAGATGCCACCTCTTCTCTTCAGCCTCCAACCATATCTGGCAAAAAGCTGAAAATATACTATGCAACCCAACAGTCCGTGTGTCCTCCAACTTTTGTTTTATTTGTAAATGATGAGACCCTGATGCACTTTTCCTATCAGCGTTATATTGAAAACAGTTTCCGAAAATGCTTCGGATTTATTGGAACACCTCTTCAGTTTATTCTCCGAGAAAAGAATCGGAAAGAGGAATAGCCTATGTTAAAATACGGAATTACAATTCTATTAGGATACCTTATCGGAAGCCTTTCTTCCGGAGTGCTTTTATCGCGTTTTGTTATAAAAGATGACATCCGATCACATGGCAGCGGAAATTCTGGAGCAACCAATATGCTCCGTGTAAACGGGAAAAAATACGGAATTTTGACGCTTCTTGGTGATATGCTCAAAGGCATTATTTCCGTTCTTATCGGCAGATTCCTTATTGGCGGTACATTGGGAGGTATGATTGGAACCGTATCCGCCGTTATTGGACATAATTTCCCAATATTTTTCGGTTTCAAGGGTGGAAAAGGAATCGCTACCAGCTTTGGAAGTCTTCTTTTCGTCATTCCGGTTCAGGTTTTGATCGCTTTCGCAGCTTTTCTTCTGACCGTATTTCTTACCCGATATGTTTCTTTGGGTTCTATCATTGCTGCCGTTGTTCTTCCTCTTGCTGTGCTGCTGACCATGCCTTTTAATCCTGCTATTTTTCTTCTTTCGCTTTTTCTTGGTCTTCTGGCCATTCTCCGCCATTATCAGAACATTATCCGTCTTCTTCATCACCAGGAAAGCAAACTCTCTTTTCATAAAAAAACGGACGTTTAACGTCCGTTTCTTTTATAACTTACAATATTGGAGTTCCATCTGAGTGGAATAAAGGCAACTTTTCCAGATAGATGATATCTTCTCTTTTCTGAGCATCTCCCTCTGCAAGAATAGCCATCCTGCCAGCAATCACTCCGCCGGCCTTCAGTACTAAATCTTCCAATGCTTTCAAGCTTTCACCAGTAGAGATTACATCATCTACGATCAGAATTTTCTTTCCTTTCATTAATGCTGCATCTTCACCGTCTATATACAATTTCTGTACATGGTCTGTTGTAATAGAACGAACTTCAATTCCCATTACGTCCTTCATATATAATTTGATGCCTTTTCTAGCAAGAAGCCACTTCGAAGCCCCAATTTGCCTTGCCATTTCATAGGCAATCGGGATTCCCTTGCTTTCTGCCGTTATAATATAGTCGAATTCCGGTGCTTTTTTTAGCAATTCTTTCGCACATGCGATAGTCAATTCACAATCTCCGAAAATAACAAAAGCCCCGATTGAAAGGTTTTCATTCAGAGGACAAATGGGAAGGTCCCGTTCGCATCCAGCGATATTCATATGATAAGTTGTTGGCATAAGGTCTCCTCTTTTCATTTTTTTTCATTATACTCTATCCATCACTTTTGTCAAATAAACATTACCGCTTCCAGGAGGCATAAAATGAATTGCATCGCTCATTTTGAATTTGTATCCTATGAACAATTCCAGAGGGATTATAACTCCGCGTATCCGTCCTTCTCCGATTCTTGCTCCTCAATCTACACACAGCTACACCTCCCGAGAAGAGCAACCTCAGGGTCAGCTGGGTACGATTTTTTTGCTCCCTTTTCATTTTCTGTTACTCCACAGCAAAGTATCCTCATTCCCACTGGCGTCCGTGCCTCCATTCAGCACGGCTGGGTCCTGCTCCTTTTTCCTCGTAGCAGCCTCGGATTCAAATACCGCTTTCAATTGGATAATTCAGTAGGTGTCATCGATTCTGATTACTACGGCGCAGCAAATGAAGGACATATTTTCCTTAGAATGACGAACGACAATCACAATGGGAAAAGTCTGTCTGTACAACAAGGTGAAGCAATTGCACAGGGCATTTTCCTGCCGTTCGGTGTAACAGATGACGACCATTCAGACTGTATCCGTACAGGAGGATTTGGTTCTACCAATATATTATAACCTCTCCTCTACATTTTTCTTTAGGCACATGCAGGTATTTTCCCTATTCATGGCATAATAAATAGCTTCTGCAACCCCCGCATTTTCATTAGAGGCTGTTATAAATCTACACAACTTTTTCACCGAATCTGCTGCATTGCCCATCGCCACACTAAACGAGGCCATCTTCAGCATTGGCAAATCATTTTCTTCATCACCAATTGCCATAATCCCGCTTTGATCTATTCCAATTTTTTTTGCAAAAGAAAGCAGCGTATTCCCTTTATTTACGGCATTGGGCATTATTTCAAGTGTAGTACTGTCTGATTGGGAGATCTCACATCCAGGAAATGCATGGTGCACCTCTTCCCGAGTGTATTTCAATAATTCCATCCCGTAATTACATGTCCGATCCCATGTAATATAAAATTTATAGATTCCACGCTCTGCCCCTTCAAGTAGCGCTGATATTCCTCGTTTTTCCCTGATGATTCCGCGTTCCACCAAATGATACTTTTGTGCATCATCCGATGCATGAGTAATCGTATAGCCCTTTGTAAATGCATTAATCATCAAAGGATACTGCAATAAAAGCGCAATCAGATCCCTTGCTTCTTCTGCTTTGAACTGATGTGTCTCTAAAATGGTTTCTGTATGGATATCCCCAGTTGCAACAACCGCTCCATTACAGCAAATCCTGTCCATGCATAATTTATACCGTTTCAAATAATAGGCCACGTCTTCCCGCAGTCTTCCTGTACAGATCACCATTCTGATCCCATTGTGCTGTGCCTCAAGAATCGCTTTCCGGTTTTTCTCCGAAATCTGCTTGTCATCTGTGAATAATGTGCCATCTAGATCCATTGCAATCAGCTGAATCTGCTTCATTGTTTTTCCCCTTCTTATTAGAAAGGCGCCTTGCTTCTGATATCCCTGCTATTCAGGTATGACAATATCCCTGAGCAAGAAAAAGAAACCCTGGCATGCCATAATTGCTGACGCCGCAGTCCAAAGCGGCGGTTCAGATCTCTGTCTCCATATTTATCATCTCCAAGAATAGGATGTCCAATATGTGAAAGATGCGCCCTGATCTGATGAGTCTTCCCAGTTATCAGTTCAACTTCGAGCCTCGAAATTTCCCCCGCCTCAAGTACTTTATATCTTGTCTGAATCGGAACTGCTCTGCTCACTGGATAATCAGTAATCGAAACCAATGCCGCTTTGGGATCTTTTCTCAGCCATCCTTCCAGGATGGCCTCTTTTTTCATCGGGCACCCTTTTACCCGGCAGATATATGTCTTTTTCAGTTCATGCCCCGCAAATGCCTCTGTCATCAATTCATAAGTTTCTTCATCCTTAGCCAGAATTAGAATCCCACCTGTCATAACATCCAGACGATGGCATAATCTGAGTGCAGATTCATCTTCTCCTTTATTTTTAATGTAAGCCTTTGCCCTTTGGTACGCGCTGTCCCCTTCTTCACTCCCCGATTCTCCGATCGAGAGAAGTCCCTGTGGCTTCTCAACTGCAAGTATCCTTTGGTCTTCGTACAAAACAGGAAGTACTTTTCTTTCCGCTGTCAGATACCGTTTAGGCAGATATATGGTAACACTCTGTCCTGCTTGAACGAGATCATTTTCCTTTGCACGCTGGCCATCTATTTTTACATCCCTATTTCGAAACGCCTCTCGTACAGCCCATGATGGAATATCATTGGCCTTTGAGAGCACATATTTGCTCAAACTGAGCCCGTCATGTTCATTATCCACAATAAATTGCATCTTTTCGGTCCTCTTTTTAATATTATTCTGAATTATTTTTTCGCTAAACTTGCATTTTCAACGCTTGTATGGTAGAATTTCACCTGTTACTTGGGCATCTATCACATAAACATTGCAAAGGATTGAACAGAAATGAAATTGTATTCGGAAATGAGCCATGAAGAACTCGGCACTGAAATTGCTTCCTTAAAAAAAGAATATAAGCGCTTTCAGAGCCTCGACCTTCATCTTGACATGAGCAGAGGAAAACCTTGCCAGGATCAATTAGATCTTTCAATGGCAATGATGGACGTATTGGACTCTGCATCTGATCTCACCTGTGAAGATGGAACAGATTGCCGAAACTACGGCTCATTGATCGGAATAGAGGAGGCACGCGTTCTTCTTGGGGATATGATGGAAAATAACCCGAATGATATCATCATTTATGGCAATTCATCCCTTAATATAATGTATGATACTGTAAGCCGCTGTTACACCCACGGTGTCATGGGCAATCCCCCCTGGTGTAAACAGGATAAAATTAAATTTCTGTGTCCTGTTCCCGGGTATGACCGCCATTTTGCCATTACAGAGTACTTTGGTATCGAAATGATTCCGGTTCCCATGACGCCTAATGGTCCGGATATGAATATTGTAGAATCTCTGGTCAGCTCCGATTCCGCTATCAAGGGGATCTGGTGTGTGCCAAAGTATTCCAACCCACAAGGTTATTCCTATTCCGATGAAACTGTCCGCCGCTTCGCCCGCTTGAAACCTGCTGCAAAGGACTTCAGAATCTTTTGGGACAATGCCTACGGCATGCATCATCTGTATGACGATCACCAGGATTATCTCATTGAAATTCTGGCTGAATGCAAGCGGGCTGGAAATCCTGATCTTGTCTATAAATTTGCTTCCACGTCGAAAATCACTTTCCCTGGAAGCGGAATCGCTTCCCTGGCCACATCACCCAATAACATGGAAGACATAAAAAAGCAGCTTAAGAATCAAACCATCGGACACGATAAGGTAAACCAGCTGCGCCATGTTCGTTTCTTTAAGGACATCCACGGCATGGTTGAGCATATGCGCAAACATGCTGACATTATCCGTCCCAAGTTCGAAGCTGTAGAAGAAATTCTGGATCGGAATCTTTCCGGCTTGGGCATCGGTACTTGGACTAAACCACTGGGCGGATATTTCATAAGCTTCGACTCTTTACCCGGGTGTGCTAAAGCAATTGTCGGCCGAGCCAAGAAAGCAGGCGTCATTATGACTTCTGCCGGTGCAACCTATCCCTACGGAAAAGATCCCGCAGATTCCAACATCCGTATCGCACCAACTTATCCCTCTCTCAATGAATTGAAAACCGCTGCAGAATTATTTACTATTTGCGTACGACTTGTAAGCGCTGAAAAGTATTATCAGGAATAAAACTCAATGTACGGCAGGGAAAAATCCCTGCCGTTTTTTAGATCAATAAATAGCTTGTCCAAAATCAGACGATACTAGAACCTCTCTGGAAGATATTCCTCTTCAACAACTCCCTTTGATGCGCATACAATGCTGGACGCCCCGTCAAATCGAACCGGGTCCCCATTGATATCAGTTACCCGGCATCCCGCCTCCTGGGCGATTACCACTCCGGCAGCAAAATCCCATATTCCTAACTTCAGTTCAAAAAACAATCCAATTTGCCCTCTTGCGACACAGCAAAAATCCCATGCAGCTGACCCACTTCTTCTTAAGTCCACGCAAAGAGGCAGATATTTTCTGCATAACTCAAAGGTTTTTTCTGAATATTCCGGATTATAGGGAGCTGTTCCAAAGACAACCAAACTCTGAGACAGCGGCTTTAGGGAGGATTGTATTGGTTTTCCATTCACAAATGCTCCCTGTTCACGTACTGCATGAAAAGTCTCTTTCGTATATGGATTGCAAATTACTCCTATCACAGGAACACCATCCTCCAGAAGTGCGATACTGATCACAGAAGGACGGTACCCTGCTATAAAATTAGATGTTCCATCAATTGGATCCACACAGAAACAGAATCCATCATTATCTTCGAAATCGTTCTCTTTTTCTTCTCCGATAAATGAAGCCTGCGGCAAAAGCACATGCAGCTTTTCGAAAATATATGATTGAATCCGTTTATCATACTCCGTTACGAAATTGGCATGTCCTTCTTTTGAATATATATGAGGGTTTTCGGCATGCAAAAGAATCTGCCCTGCTTTTTCTGCAATTTCGATTATCCCATTTTCAAGCTGCTTTTTATCCATGTTAATCTCCTTTTTCCTTATTCTCCTGATAAAAAAAGCGAAGAGTTGCCTCTCCGCTCAAAACTTATTGATTGGACTCGGTCCATTCTTGTTCTGTTATGTCCCGGTTCAGAGTTTCTATTGTAATGACATAATCCCGCACAAATCCATGTGTTTTTCCGGAAGATGTTGCGATTTCATACCACACATCAGCATTATTTGTAAATTTAGCAAGCAAATTAATTTCCACACCCTTAGACAGCTGACGGACCAGCTTTCCGTTTGATGTCGGCGTTGTCCGAACATTTGCAGCACGGTTTGTTTTCGCTGTTCCGATAATAGCCCTGTCAATGAGTGGTTCACCCGTATCCCCTGATGCAGAGGACATCCCGGTATTCTCTTTCGGCACAGAAGATAAACTATCTTCTTCACCATTCTCTGTCTCCAGTTCTTCTGGCGGCGGAACCGTCATCCCTTTATCTACATTGACAAGGGTAGATAAAACATACCCTTTTGTCGTTCCGTTAGCAACCTGAACCAGATACCACGTTTTCCCATTTTTATCCAGCTCAGCAGAGAAAATATTGACCTTTCTACCAGTTCTAAGCTGTGTGAGTACCGTCCCAGCCTTGGCTTTGCGCAGATTCGCATCATGATTTATCTTTCCGGTAGCAACTACTCCATCCGGTAGCCCCGGATCAGCATCTTCATATCTGGATGGATCGTTTACAGCAGAGTCACCGAAAGTCGGCTCATCAATTACATATCCTTCATTTAAATCAATCAGAGTGGATAACACAAATCCAATCTTATTTCCGTTTTCAGATTTTACTTCATACCAAAGCTTCCCAGAATTGTCCTTCCTGGCACTGTAAATATATACATTTCTGCCTTCTCTAAGTGTAGCCATAACACTTCCATTCATCTGTTTTCTTAGGTTAGCATCATGATTTGTCTTTCCTAATGCAATCACACCTTCAGGAAGCGTTTCAGCTGCTGCTGTTTCCTCTTCTTCCTGCGGCGAAACAGATTCATTCAATGACAGACAGTAATCTCTCATCCACCCTTGATCGCCTGTATCATTTACCGTCAGAAAATACCAAACATTCAATTTATCATCTAAAACAGCATTATGAATTCTAACCTGCTCTTCTGCCTTAATCTGCTTTACGACGGTTCCAGTACTGCTCGCCGTCTTCCGCAGATTAGCCTCCCGGTTGGTTTTCCCTTCGGTCAGTACCGGTTCTTCAGTAGGCGCCGGCGTTGGCGTTGGCGTCATTGTTGGAGTCGGTGTAGGTGACGGAGATGGTGTAGGCGTATTGGATAATATAATAGGAAGAGGCGTCTCTTCTACTTCAGCGACAGGCGTGCTGGTAGGCATAGGTGTCTCTATTGTTTGCGCTGGTATATCCGTTGGTGAAGGTGTATCTGCAAAAACAATCGGCTCAGATACACCATTTACCGGCATTTCTGTTGTTTTATCTTCGCTGCTGGGAAGAAACACGGCCGTAGTCGCTTCGGGCGTAGTAACGGCATCAACCGGCACAGTCCCTCTGTTCCTTCCCAAAATAAACCGGGCCAATAACAAACCGACAAGCAATATGGCCAGAATAATGACGACAATAATCAGTATACGTGTAGTCTGATTTGGCTTGTTTTCGAATTCCAATTCAGCTTCGTCATTATCATCAAGCTCTTCATCATCCACGAACTCATCAAACGGATTATCGCGATTGATTTCTTCGAAATCCGATTCCGTTTTTCTTCTTCTTGCCATGCCTGCTCCCCCTCTTCCTGCTTTTCCCTATTTATATAATTATAGAGAATATATCAGCTTGTTTCAAGCATTTTAGAAGCTTTTCAAGAAAAATACCTGCATTTTCAAACACACTGCTCAATTATTCTGTACGTTTGATTTCTATTTTGTCCTCATCCATTCTCAAACTAGATAGAGTTTCCAGCACAATTGCAATTTTACTTTATTTTCTCTTCATACTCATTGCTTTCTGCATTTCAAAACTAAAAAAGAGCGGTGTCCCTTACGGAACATCGCCCTTCTAAAGCAGTTTGGAAAATGAGGATTAGTTGGAAGCCATCTTCTTGTAGTTCTCGAGACGGCGCTTTGCATCTTCCTCGTTAACCTTATAAGCTTCCTCAGCTGTTGCCGGGAAGAGCTTAGCAAGAGATGCATACCTTACCTCACCCTTAATAAAGTCCTGATAGCTCTCTGTCGGATCCTTGCTGTCAACTGTCAGCGGATTCTTACCGGCTTCTGCAAGATCAGGATTGTAGCGATACAGCGGCCAATAGCCACAGGCGACTGCATGCTTGATCTCCATCTGTGCATGAGCCATGTTAATACCATGGTTAATACACGGAGCATACGCAATGATCAGGGACGGGCCATGATAGGCTTCCGCTTCATTCATCGCTTTCAGCAGCTGTGCCGGGTTAGCGCTCATTGCTACAGTTGCAACATAGACATACCCATAGGACATGGCCATCATGCCCAGATCTTTCTTGCGGGTCTTCTTACCAGAAGCAGCAAACTTCGCAACAGATCCGGTAGGCGTAGACTTGGAAGCCTGTCCGCCAGTATTAGAATACACTTCTGTATCAAGTACAAGAACGTTTACATCCTCGCCCTGAGCCAGAACATGGTCGAGTCCGCCGTAGCCGATGTCATATGCCCATCCGTCGCCGCCGAAGATCCACTGGCTCTTCTTGACCATCATGTCCTTCATTCCGGCGATTTCCTTGCACAGATCGCAGTCGCCAGCTTCTACCATCGCAGCCAGCGCAGCAGAGCTTGCCTTGGAAGCTTCGCCCTCTTCCATGGTATCAAGCCAGTTCTGGCAGATAGCCTTCTTCTCCGGATCTTCCAGCTGAGCCTGCAGTTTGGTCACCAGTTCAGCCAGTTTCAGTCTGCGCTGTTTGGTTGCCAGGAACATACCATAGCCGAACTCAGCATTGTCCTCAAACAAGCTGTTGGCCCATGCAGGTCCCTGTCCCTTATCGTTCTTTGTGTACGGAACAGTCGGTGCGCTGCCACCATAGATGGAGGAACAGCCTGTTGCATTAGCAATCATCATGCGATCGCCAAACAGCTGTGTTACAAGCTTGACATACGGTGTCTCGCCGCAGCCAGCGCAAGCGCCAGAGAACTCAAACAGCGGCTTCAGGAACTGGCTGTCCTTAGCAACAGTCTTGTTGATCAGGCTGGGATCCACTTCCGGAATAGACTGTGCAAATTCCCAATTGGCTTCCTGATCCATCTGAGAAGCCAAAGGCTCCATGGTCAGGCACTTGCCAAGGCATACATCCACGCAGTTTCCGCATCCAGTGCAGTCCATGACAGAAACCTGGATTCTGTATTCTTTTCCAGCCAAAGCCTTGCCATTGGCCTTCTTGGTAACAAAACCTTCCGGCTTCGCCGCATTCTCATCAATAAGGTACGGACGAATCGCTGCATGCGGGCAAACGAGAGAGCACTGGTTGCACTGTACGCACTTCGCAGAATCCCATGCGGGAACTTTAACAGCAATTCCGCGCTTCTCATACTTCGTTGTTCCAGTCGGGCATGTGCCGTCAGCTGCGATCTTGGAAACAGGGAGCTTATCGCCTTCCTGAGCCAGAACAGGTTTGATGAACTCATTGTAGTACTCATCGCCCTTGATCTGCATTGCCACTGCACCGGTGGTCGCATTGGCCCACTCTTCAGGAACCTTAACCTCGCGCAGACCGGAAATAGCAATATCAATAGCATCCCAGTTCTTCTGAACGACTGCATCGCCCTTCTTGCCGTAGGTCTTCTTTGCATACTGCTTCATGTACTCATCGGCCTGGTCATAAGGAATGACTTCTGCCAGTTTGAAGAAAGCAGCCTGCATGATGGTATTGATTCTGTTGCCCATTCCAACCTTGGCGGCCAGATCGATAGCATCGATTGCATAGAACTTGATGTGCTTTTTAGCAAGCATCTGTTTCATTGAAGCAGGCAGATGCTCATCCAGTTCTTCATCTTTCCACTGGCAGTTAAGGAGGAATGTTCCGCCATCTTTCAGGGTAGACAGCATATCATACTGTGTTACATAAGCCGGATTGTGGCATGCCGTAAAGTCAGCAGCATCAATCTGATACGGGCTCTGAATAGGTGTCTTACCAAAGCGCAGATGGGAAACCGTAAGGCCGCCGGATTTCTTGGAATCGTATGCAAAATATGCCTGAGCATACATATCCGTATGGTCGCCGATGATCTTGATAGAGTTCTTGTTTGCACCAACAGTACCATCAGATCCAAGTCCATAGAACTTGCAGCTGATTGCACCTTCCGGAGCAGCATTAAAGATCTCACCAACCGGCAGGCTGGTATTGGTCACATCATCCACGATGCCCACAGTAAAGTGGTTCTTCGGTGCCGGCAGTTTGAGGTTGTCAAATACAGCCTTTACATGAGTAGGCGTGAATTCCTTGGAACCAAGTCCATATCTTCCACCTACGACCTCTATCTTGCGTCCTTCTTCGGTCAGCGCCGCAACCACATCCAGGTAGAGAGGCTCGCCAAGTGAACCAGACTCCTTTGTACGGTCCAGAACTGCAATCTTCTTTACGGAAGCCGGAAGTGCAGCAACGAAGCGTTTGGTATCGAACGGACGATAGAGATGTACGGAAACAAGACCTACTTTTTCGCCCATCTGATTGAGTTTGTTTACGGTTTCTGTTGCAACATCGCAGCCGCTGCCCATCGCTACGATCACATATTCAGCGTCAGGTGCTCCGACATAATCAAAAGGCTTATGCGGACGGCCGGTCAGTTTGCCAACTTCATCCATGACTTCCTCGACGATATCAGGCGTCGCAAGATAATACTTGTTGGCAGCCTCACGGCCCTGGAAATAGATATCCGGGTTCTGAGCAGTGCCGCCCAGATGCGGATGATCCGGATTCAGGGCACGCGCACGGAACTCATTGACCTTGTCCCAGGGAACGAGTTTGCGGATGTCCTCATAATCGATTTCATCGATCTTCTGAATTTCGTGAGAAGTACGGAATCCATCAAAGAAATGCAGGAACGGAATGGAGCTCTTCAATGTCGCAAGGTGCGCAACCAGAGCCATATCCTCAGCTTCCTGAACAGAATTGGAAGCCAGCATAGCAAACCCGGTCTGACGGCAGGCCATAACATCTGAATGATCTCCGAAGATGGAAAGCGCATGATACGCCAAAGCACGAGCGCTTACATGGAAAACGCAGGGAAGCAGCTCACCAGAAATCTTGTACATGTTCGGGATCATCAAGAGAAGACCCTGGGACGCAGTGAACGTTGTTGTCAGCGCACCACCCTTAAGAGAACCATGAACAGCGCCGGCAGCGCCAGCTTCCGACTGCATTTCAGCAATACGGACGGACTGTCCAAAGAGATTCATCCGATCATGTGCAGCCCAGTCATCGGCAACTTCTGCCATTGGAGAGCTAGGGGTAATCGGATAAATTGCCGCCACGTCGCTAAATGCATACGCAACGTGGCTGACGGCGGTATTACCGTCGACGGTCATCTTTTTGGCCATTGGAAATTTCCCTCCCTATAGAATAAACACAGAATGAAAATCTTTTTTCCCTATACACTAAGGTACAGATTTTCTCTGAAACATTATACCCGTCATAAAAAAAGCTGTCAATCAGCGTACTGCACGAATTCAGTTAATTCTATTACTTTTTTCCCTTTGTTCATTCTTTCCACTCCAGTTCTGTTACACCTGTTTCCATTTCTTAATACGGTGCCACTCAGTTCTTCTGTTCTTTCTTCCTGCGTCCCTTTCATTGACAAATCACCTCCTTTCCATCTAAAATAGTTTTATTCTTCTTGCAAAGGAGTCCTTATGTCTTCTGAAAAGAAAAAACGGTTGCTTAACTGCATTTTATTTGTTCTGATCTTCACTTTTCTCTCGCAGGGATATCGCTATCTGAATCTTTCCTATTCCGGAGATTCTACCTTTATTTTTCAGGGGCCGGATACTTTATACCAGATTTCCCTTGGTCGCTTCCTTCAGCCTGTTTACTGGCATATTCGCGGAAAAATCGTGGCCCCTTTCCTTATTTGTTTTTTTTCGACCCTCTTCCTGTGCTGCAGCGCTTTTCTTGTCTGCACTCTCCTTGAGATTAATTCTCCCAAAGATCAGGCTGCTGTCTGTGGAATTCTGACTACTAACGAACTCATTTCACTTTCAAATGCAACCTATATGCCGTGGACAGATGTCTACATGCTCGCTCTTCTGCTGGTGATTTTAGGCATCTATCTTTTTACCCGCTTATCAAACCTTCTGGGATTTATCCTTTCCGTCTTCTGTTTTTCCGCATCCGTTGCACTGTACCCACCATATATTGCATGTGCTTCCACACTTTATATTCTGTATTACCTGCGTCTTCTTTTTAACGACCACCCTCTGTCCGAAATATGGAAAAAAGGAAGCCTTTCCATTTTTTCACTTGCAGCCGGGCTACTCTTTTATGCCGCAATTCTGCGCCTTGTTCTGGCATCTTACGGAATTCAGGCCTCGCAGGAATACAATGGCGTGGGCCGCCTCCAGGAGCTCACTTTTTCTTCCCTGCTTAAGACCGTTCCTTCTGTCTATTCAATCCCGGTACAGTATTTTTTCAATCCATGGAATCGTCAGATCATTCCCAGCCATAGAACAATTATTCCTGCATGGATAAATCTTATTCTGCTCTTGTTCATCCTGATTCAGACCGCAGCTCACTCCAGGCGCTTTTCAAAAGGCAGAAGAGCCACGATGCTGTTTTTATTCCTGCTGCTCCCTTTCGCAATGAATTTCGTCGTTCTCATCTCCGACGGGATTGTCAATGGGCTTATGATCTACGCATTCTTCTTCTTTTATCTTCTTCCTCTACTTTTTCCACACTCTTCTTTCCGATTCTCCTCCAATATTTCTTCCTGCTTCCTTTTTATTCTTATTGCAGTCAATATCGCTGTGGGAAACCAACTGGCCATAAAACGCGATCTTGAATACAAAGCCACTCTTTCTGCCATGACACGGATCCTCGATGATGCAGAACAGATACCGGAATACCTTCCAGGCAGTACTCCGGTTTACATTCACGGCTATCTTCCCTCCTCTAAGATTTCAATGCCAAGGGACGGATTTGACCGCCTCAGCGCAATGCAGGGCGTCCGTTATACCTACTCTGCATCCTATGAAATCTCCACGATGTATTATCTGAAGCAGATATTAAATGATCCCATCGTTTTTTGCGATGCACAGCAACAGCAAAAATTACTGGCCAGCCATTCCTTGAATACCCTTCCAAAGTATCCGGATGCTGGATATATAACCATGCTGGACGGCATTCTCGTCATCCGACTGTAAAAGGAGTCTCTATGCACCTTTCAATTTCCAAAGATAAAATTCTGAAGTTTCTGCTCATTTCTTTGCTGTTCTTTCTGGCAGGACATGCCTTCTGTTATTGCAACCCGACATTTTCAGGCGAAAGCTTTACCATCAATGCGCAAAAAGCTTCAAATACACAGATTTCTTCCGGAGCGTTTCTGCTCCCTATATACTGGAAGCTTCGCGCTCCGGTTGCATCTCCTTTGTTTATTGGGATGCTGTCCTTCCTTTCTCTTTTTGCCTCCTCCATTCTGCTTTGCGATCTCTTTGGTATTGCCCGTATTTCACAATACGCTGTCCTTTCCGGCGTTTTGACTCTGAATTCCTTTCTCCTTTCCTTTAATTCTTCAAACCTGCATACTGCCGAAGTCCCATGGATTTCCTTTTTATTGTCCGTCTTAGCCATTTGGCTCCTTTTAAAGGAATCCCTGCTTTTTTTTGCCAGGCCGTTTTCTCTCGTCTGTGCAGTTTTGTCGATCGGCTTATTTCCTCCAAATATGCAGCTTCTTCCTGGTCTTATTCTTCTTGTGCTCTTGTATCACAAGCGTGCTTCCCTGCCCTTGCCTTCCGGATTTTTGCTGCATTCTATGCTACTCTTTGTTTTCAGCGTCGCTTTTTCTCTGTCCGGCTTTTATCTTATGAGCCGGATTAAACACCTTGACTTTGAATGCTCGTTTCATTTTATTTTCAACGGCCGTAGCGGGAGCTTTCTATATCCTCTCTTTTCTCTCTTCACTCCGGTTAATGCCTACCCCATTTTTTATCGCATTTTCCGTATCGTTCTGCTTTCTCTTGCCCTCATTCTTCTGAGGCGGGACCCGCTATCGCTTTCTGTCCTGGCTATGCTTCTGTTCTGTCCATCGCTACCAGTTTTTACCAATCAGGACCTAGGGCAGTTCCTTCCTTCCTTCCTCTTGATGGATGTAGGCTTTCTTCTGATTATTTTCCCACTTTTTGACCGGATTCCAACGAAGATCTGCCTTCTTCTGTGCTATAGCATCTGCTTTCTGGGCGCCATTGTTTTCTCCAATCAGGTCTATTTAAAACTGGCTCTGAATTTTGATTCTGCTCTTTCTGTTATGACCCGCGTCATTGCACGTATTGAATCCATTCCCGAATTTCATCCTGGTGAGACCCCGACGGCATTTCTTGGCACACTTGAAGAATCCGTCTACTCTGTTGAGAGGCCTGGTTTTTCCCATCTGAGTTCCTTGGAAGCCGCTTCTTATAATACCGCTCTCATGGACAATTCACAGATTACCTGGTATTTATGGGAGACGCTCGGCTATCCCTTTGAACTAGTCAGTGATTATGACAAATCCATTCTGGAAAAAAATGAAACCGTCCAAGCCATGACTGCGTTTCCTTCCCTTGACTCCTGCAAAATGATTGATGGTGTTCTAGTTGTCCGTCTTTCCAGATAAAGCCCCTATTTCTGTATAAGAAGGTGTTCTCTTGTCTAATTCTACAAAGAGGATTCTCGCTCTATCCTTGAAAAAACTTCTTTCCAAAACACCGCTAGATAATATCACGGTCGCTCAGCTCACCGATGAAGCAGAAGTCAGCCGTAAAACTTTTTACTACCATTTTCACGACATTTATGATCTGGTAGAATGGGCGTTGGTAGATGATGGAAGCCGCATGATCAAAGAAACCTTGAAAACTTCGGACTGGAGCAATGGCATCAGCAGTTTATTTGACTATATGCTTTCGAATCGTTCCTTGATTCTGAATATTTACCATGGAATAAACCGTTCAACGATTGAAAAATGGCTGATTCAGTACTTGAAGCCTTTCTTCCTTGCCCTGATTGAAGAGTATCCAGAGTCCTCTACTCTTGATGCAGAGGACAAGGATTTTATGTGCAGCCTGTATTCATTTGGCTTGTCTGGTCTCTTTCTTCACTGGATCGACGAAGGGATGACATCCGATCCTCAGCCAATCATTTCAAGAATTAACCGTTTCATCCGTGACAACCCAAATAAAAAAATTCACTCTATGCTTCTTAATTACGTTTAATTCCATTATTAATATGCTTAATTTCTTTTAAGGAGGTTCCACATGGACACTGTTCGTCTTGGCACTACAGACATTATTGTCAACAAAAATGGATTTGGTGCACTTCCCGTTCAGCGCTGTACGCTTGATAACGCGGTATCGCTCCTTCGGTATGCGTTTGACCATGGATTTACCTACTTTGATACAGCCAGAGCCTACAGCGACAGCGAGATAAAAATCGGAGCAGCCCTTGCAGATGTGCGTCATCATCTTTTCATCGCAACAAAAACTGCAGCCTGCAACGCATCTGACTTTGAATCTGATCTGAATACCTCTCTCAAAAATCTCAAAACAGATTATATTGACGTTTATCAGTTCCACAATCCAGCTTTTTGTCCAAAGCCCGGAGACGGTTCAGGACTGTATGAGGCTATGCTGAAGGCCAAAAAAGACGGTAAAATCCGGCATATTGGCATTACCAATCATCGGCTAAGTGTTGCTGCCGAAGCGATTGAATCCGGTTTATATGAAACCCTCCAATTTCCATTCAGCTACCTCTCCGGCCAGCAGGAACTGGATCTGCTTCACGCTTGCGAAAAAAAAGAGATGGGATTTATTGCAATGAAAGCACTTTCAGGCGGTCTTATAACAAACTCTGCAGCTGCCTATGCTTATCTTGCACAATTCCCATCTGTTCTGCCGATCTGGGGTATCCAGCGCCAGAAAGAGCTGGATGAATTTGTTTCCTATATTGACGCTCCTCCGACCCTTACCGCTGAACTTTCTGATCTTATTCAGCATGACCGGAAAGAATTGGTCGGTGAATTCTGCCGCGGCTGCGGATACTGCATGCCCTGCCCTGCCGGAATTGAAATCAACAACTGCGCCCGAATGTCCCTCATGCTTCGCCGGGCTCCCTCGGAAGCCTGGCTCACGCCGGAATGGCAGCAGAAAATGTCCTTAATTGAGCAATGCCTGCACTGCAATTCCTGCATGAGCAAGTGCCCATATGGTCTCAATACGCCGGAACTTCTGCAGAAAAACCTAGCCGACTATAAAAAAGTTCTGTCTGACCGGAGTATTGTTCAGTCCTGACTCTAAGCTGCAGATGAAAGCTTCTTCCTTGTTTTTCTGTCTTCACTTTCGATTCTGCCCTCGCATCTGGGGACATAATCGAAAGTGTTTTTATATTTTCATTAATAA
>AUXO016498082.1_pt1 | contig 52863 bp, 45 predicted proteins | sample 768731 | NCBI WGS metagenome assembly AUXO01 (sample SAMN02715735, study PRJNA202380) | gut metagenome | biome: sheep rumen | host: Ovis aries | place: New Zealand: Palmerston North | reverse complement strand
GGCACTAGACTCCTCCGATTTCGCTCGTCACTACTTTCGGAATCTCGGTTGATTTCTTTTCCTCTGGTTACTTAGATATTTCAGTTCTCCAGGTATCGCTCTTGTTTGCTATGAATTCACAAACAAGTATAGCTTAAAGCTATGGGTTCCCCCATTCGGAAATTCACGGATTAACGCTTATTGACAGCTCCCCGCAACTTATCGCAGTCTATTACGTCCTTCATCGCCTGTTAATGCCTAGGCATCCACCAATCGCCCTTACGTAATTTATAAGAGATTTTTCACCGTATGTAGAGTAAAAACTATAAGTAATTAAAGTTAAAAAATCCAAATGTTAAAAAAATTAACAAATGAACTACCTAAAATTATTTCACATAATTTTACTAAATAATACTATGAAACTTGATTTAATTTTTTGTAAAAACAAAAAACCAAAACAAACTATATTTCTTTAAGATCTGCAATGAGTGCGATCAAAAATCACAACGCGTAGACAATCAAAAAGTTTTTTTTAATTGTCAACAAAAAAAAATAATTTTTTTCATTTTTTTAAAACCAAACAGAAATAGCAGGAGAATTACCACCTATTTTTTTAGTTATTTGACTTTTAAAAACTTTAACTTATTCGCGCTTTGGTAAATCAATATTATGCCTATTAAAAGTAATAAATTATTGACATCGCCACGAGCAACAGCCTTATGGTTAATAAAAAACACATCTCTCACATTCAGACAAATCGCGGAATTTTGCAATTTCAGCGAGATGACAATAAAACTTATGGCAGATGGCATAATTGATGCAAACTTAATGCCTGTTAATCCAATTTTAAACGGAACACTCACAGAGGAAGAAATTAAAAAGAGAGAAAAAGATGGAAAAGAACTCGTGGCAAAAAAAAGCATTTATGAGGAACTTGGCATTAAAGTGAAAAAGGCAAAAAGTCATCTTTCAATTTCACAAAAACGGAACAGACCAGAAGCAATACTTTACTTATTAAAATATTATCCAGACTTGAAAGTTTCGCAGATAAAAAAATTGACACACGCAACAGAAAGCGTTATTGAAAGCATACAAAACCGAACATTTAAAAATGTGCAAGATTTGGTGGCAAAAGATCCAGTCTTACTCGGCTTATGTACTCAATCACAAATAGAAGAACAATTGAAGAATATCGCAAAAATTGAAGCAAAAGAGGCAAAAAAGAATAAAAGCAAGAAATCAAAAGCTGTGAGAAAAATAAACGTTAATTCAAAAAAGAATAAAAAATCTGAATAAAAAAGAGAGTAAAATAAAAAAAACAAAGCAAGAAATGAGGTTGATTGGAATTTTTGCAAAAAAAAAATGCAGGAAGCAGAAACCGAAATACAAAATTGTGCGGTCCTGAACTTCCTGCTTGATCCCTAAAATTAAATAAATAGCTTGTTAGAATATGCGATTTACTCATTAGCGGTAAAAAAAAACCCACAAGCAAACCCTTGCATTAACCTTTCTAACCAAAAATAACCGACAAATTCAAATCGGTTTTAATCATCGAAATAGCCTAACTACGAGGCTTAAAAATATAAAAAGACCGAATAAAAAAATAAAAATCGGTCATTAGTAATAAAAAATCATCGTTAGTAATAAAATATCAAACTAAAATGTTGCAACAATATCAAAACATATAATCAAAAGCCTAAAACCACCGGCTTAACTAAAAAATTACCACCATCTATAAATCTATATCAACTCCTCTAACGCAAAATGTCGTTAAGGATGCCGACATTCATAAAACTACAAATATACGAACTGCAAACTACACGTCAAACTCCTAAATGAGACGGGTATTCAAAAATACAAATCCATCCGTTGCTCCAAATTAGGATCTCGTATATTTCAAAGTGGTAAATAACACACTAAGATTTATTACTAACACTAAAATATAACAAAAAAAAATACCTATTCAAGAAAAAAATAAAAAAATTTTACAATTTCAAAAACCGGCAAAAAAGCACATTTTTTTAAAAAAAATATTGTTTATTAAAAAAACAATCAAAGCAATCATGCTGACTTGTTTAGTGTTAGAGCAAACTTTTAGAAAATTGAACGATGCTTTAATGAGTTTTAAAGGTTCTGCTTTTTCAAAAAAAGAAATAGAAGGTATAACAACGGAATTGCAAGAAATACTTATAGAAGCGGACATTCCTTACGATTACATAAAATCATTAACAAAAACCATTGGTACAAAACTCACAAAAATAACAGAAAAAAAAATAGACAAACAAGCGGTCGTTGGAGGATTACTAAAAGCGTACATTGATGAAACTTTTTCAAATGCAAAACTCGGCGGAATAAAGATCAGAAAAAATGGCATAACAACAATAGGAATTTTTGGCACAAACGGCGTGGGAAAAACATCTTTCGTTGCAAAATTGGCTCATCTATTGTTTCAACAACACAAAAAGAGAGCTATGTGTGTTTCTTTTGACATAACAAGATACGCAGCACAAGAACAACTTGAAACCTTATGTAAAAAAAACAATATTGAATATTTAAGAATAGTTGAAAACGGCGTGGAAAACGGCATAAATAAACTAAAAGAAATAATAGAATACGAAATGGTTGATATTTTAATAATTGACTTCGCTGGAAGCTCGCCGGATAACCCAAAAGGTCTTGAATTATGGCAAAATGTCATTAACAATATTGAATTATGCGAAAGAATTGTTGTACTTGATGGAACTTTTGGGCAAAATGCCGTTCCTTTGATTAAAAAATTCACAAAAGTCGTCAATCCGACAGGCTTTGCAATCACAAAAATTGATTGCGATAAAAAAGGTGGAATATTTTTCGCCACCCGTGTAGCAAGCGATAAGCCAATTTACTACGTATCAACTGGTGAAAAAATAAATTCAATCTTAGAATTTGAAAAAAATATGATAAGCAAAGCCCTACTTACGGACGACGGACTTAAATCTGTAATTTCTGCATTTCAAGAAAGCAATAAAAATTACATACAATCAACAATTCACAACGAAAACAACGGCAAGTTTAACTATAATGATTTGCTCATTCAGTTATCTCAAATTGTGAATTTTGGCAAAATAGACAAAATTTTGTCCGTTTTGCCACACACGAGAAGTATTTTTAATGTAAAACTTAGCACAGAGGCCTACATTTTAATAAAAAAATGGATATCAATAATAAACTCTATGACAAACTACGAACGAGCGACACCTTCTTGTTTAAATATAGAAAGAATAAATCGCATAGCAAAAGGTTCGGGGGTTCAAGTTTCAGATGTATTAACTCTTAAAAAAAAGCTTGAAGAAATATCAGCAAATAAATGAAGAAAAAAGCAACTTTGCTCGTATTTGTTGATTTATAAAAAAACCAATAAATTATTGCTCGTATTGCAGTGCGGTTTGAAATTTTGAAAAAAGCTTTAATATCGCTCTATGTGTCTTTGCTTGCGATGCTCGCAAATTGTTCAGTGAATATAAACACCAATATCAACAACAGCAACGAGACGATTTGTGTTTTTGGTAATATAGAAAATAATTACACAAGGCTTTTCTTGCAAAAACTCAAAGAAAAACCATTTATTCAAGAATATCCAAACTGCAAATACATTCTGTTTACTAATTTAGTAGATAGTCATAGAACTATAAACACAATTACCGGTCTTGCTTCACAGGTCATAATAGGAATATCTGCATCTTATGCAATTTTTGAAAACGATTTAAGCAAACAAGAACAGATAAAGAATATTATAAACAACCCGTCAATGCACGATTATTCCTTTTGGACTGGTGCGAAAAACGCTTACTCTTCACGAGGAAATAGAACTGAAGGAGCCGAAAAATCAAGCTATGCCGAAGGAACAAGAAGTGTTTATAATAACGCAATTGCGAGAATAAAAAGCGTAACCAAATATGTCAACAACGGAACTGAAAGTGGGCAAATTGCATATTCAACCAATCCAATTTTATTAACATCGGAAACTCAAAGCAGTGCCGATGCACTGGAACAATTAGCTGTCGCTATGGCTCAAAAGGTTATTGATAATGTTGTTATAGACATTGAAGATTACAAAGAAACTAAAATAAAACAGCAAGAAGAGCAACAAAAGAAAGAAAAAAACAACACAAAGGAACAAGATAAAAACGGAACAACATCAACAAAAAAAACAACAAAAAACAAAAAAAATAAAGTTGTTAAAAATATTAAAAATGAAGAATAAAAAACTTATATTTACATCGTTTTTATTTTGTATAATCACTTTGTTTTGTCGTTCTGCAACATCAATTTCACCTGAAATGGTAATAAAAAATATGAAGCTCCTAACCCCAGAAATTAAAGAAGAACAAAGATATATTGTTCCTCAAAACTTCGCCTCAAATAACAATTTACGAAGAAAACCCGGAAGTTATTTTTTTGCAAAAGGACGATTTTTATACATCGAGGGCTTTGTTTTTGACGTGATAGGTGTTCCTGTTGAAAATGCTGTTGTAAAAATCTGGCAAGCAAACCATTTTGGTTATTATAACCATCTTGTTGTAAATAAAGAAGATTTTTCAAAATATGACATTGATTTTGAAGGAACCGGCACTTGCATAACTGACAGCAATGGACATTACTCGTTTTTCACAATCATACCTGGTTATTACGGCGATAAAACTCCACATATAAATTTTATAGTAGAACACGAAGATTTTGATCGCTTGGAAACTATGATGTTTTTTCCACTACATATAAAAAACACACACGACAAAACATATAAATCTATGAATAAAAAAAGTCGCTTCTTAACTACCTGCAAATTAAAAGATTACACATCAAACGATAATGAATATGGCAAAAAATGTAGCTTTGATATTAGATTAAACGGTTTTCATAAAAGAAAAAGATACTAATTTTATAAATGAATAAATGACCTTTAAAAAAGCAGAAAATAAAAGCACAAATTTATACAAAACACCACTATTTATAGGGTTTTTTCTCATAATGATGGCTTTTTTTTCCGGAACTTGCTTCGCAAGCTTATTAAATCAAGAAAAAGGTAAAGGAATTTTTATCCCCGCTGTATATATTCAATCAATGAACTCAATAGACGAAGGAAACCTTGCAAGTTCCAAGAGAATATTGCAAGCAATGATAAACGTCTTTGCAGAATACGGAGTTTCAACAAGAATTACACTCGGAGCAAAAATGATCGCAACAGGAAGCATGTCTATTGGAAAAAATCCTTTTGGCAAAGTCAAGGAAAAAACTTATGCCATCAATTCAAGAGAATTTTTTGGTAAATTCAAAATAATAAGAAATAGCAAAACCTTTTTTCTTTCTGCGATAGCTCAAATAGGAATGCCGACAATATACGATAAAAGACAAATAAACTATTTTGGAATTGATAGATGGGCTTACGAAACTGGGCTTGAATTTGGAATAAAATTCTCAAACGATACTTTTATGATAACGAATGCAAGGTGGCATGGATATATTAACTATACTTATAATGAAGTACGAACTGAAATAATGTTTGGACATTACTTTATTCCCGAAATGCTCACTATGATTAGATTTCAAAAATTCTTCTACATCAAAAATCATAATTTTAATAGCCTTCCGTTTTCTTCAATATATGATTTTAATGCTCAGGATGGATTTGGAAAAATAACAATATCAATGGCAACACCAATAGATAAAAATATTTTCTGTGAAATTGGCTTTTTTGCATCAATAAAATCAAAAATTACATTTACGCGAAATTCAAATATCTCGCTTTATGGTGGCTATGTAAGCCTGTGGTATAAGTTTTAAAACCTCCAAAAATTTTTAGTGAAAAAATTAAATAAAATTTAAATGACATAAAAAAACACCAAATCAATTAAAAAATCATCTCATAATGTCTTGCTTTGTTTCTTTGACTTCTTTAACATCTCCGTCTTCGTTATTGTTCTTCAAAAGAAAGATAATATTCTGCAATTTTGCAATATACATATTTTTTACTATTTCCTCTTTAAATTTATCTGTATCCATTCCCAAAATTACACCAATAATTTTTTTATATTTTTCAAAATTAAATTTCTCACTTCTCACATTTTTAATTTCCCTTTCCAAGGACGCGATAAACGTTTCAATTTTCTTGTCGCTTGATAAAAAATCAAATTTTCTCCAATCTTCTGCTGATGATGACAAAACTCTGTATATTTTTTGATAAATATTTGTTCTCACGCTCGTAATAATTGCCAATGTCTCTTTCCGAATACTATCGCTAACTTCGTGTTTTATATCATTTTTCTTCTTTTTGTTATGTATCTTTTCTGTGTTGATTTTATCGCTTCGCTTCATAACAATGCAGAAAAGTCTACTAAAAAAAAAAATAAAAACAATTGAACGTGAAAAATGACAAAGTTGACTTTTATTATAGTCATAATTCAATCAATCGAAGATTGATGATAGCTATTTTTGCAAATAGTCCTTTTAATGAAGAACTGAGGCTTGACTGCCACTTAGTAAAAATGAACACAAAAGCCCACGGAGAAGTTTGCATATTAGAGAATTATGCCAAATCTGTTTTTGACATTGAAAATACAATAGTTGAATTAAAAAATAATGATAAACTTGAAAAAGTTAACATCTTAGGTAATGCTATTGTAAAAGTTGAAAATAATACTATCAATTTTTTCGGCACATATGAAAAACTGGCTTAAATCGTTTAAAATTCACAATTTTTTCAGTAAAAACACCAGATTGTTCGGGTCGCTTTCTTTCATTTTTGCATATTTCAAAATTATTGCTCTGTTGGCTTTTCTTTGGTTTACTTTTAGCGGAGAAAAGAAACCATTTCTTATTTCTTGTGGTATTGCATCAATAATAATAACTTTTTTAGTCTGCAATAAAGCAAAAATATTTTCTGTGAAATCGTATATTTTGAAATTTACATTCATTCAATATGCTTTCTTGCTTATAAAAGATATAATTCTTTCAACAATAGAAATAACAAAAATCGTCTATTCTGATAAAGTTAGCATAAACCCCGGAACAATATGCATTGATACAAAACTTATGAACGACCAAGAAAAAGTAATGTTAGCAAATCTAATAACTATGACACCGGGAACATTTGTTATTGCTGTAAATGGTGATGAGTTTCTTATCCATTCGTTGAATTACGATAAATTTGCAAGCAATAAAAAATTGAATGCAATTTTTGAAAAAAGTAGAAAAACACAAATATGATTTACGTAATTTTTGCATATGTATTTGCCATAGTGCTTGCACATTTGTTGTTATTTTTACGCTCTAACGATCTTGGTAAGATTATAGTAATGAATAGCGCAATTTCGTGTTTCGCTGTCGCTATGTCAATGCTGGCATTTTACTTTAAGGACACGAATTTCGTTGATGTAATATTTTTCTACATAATTATGTCACCAATAGGTTTTTATGGATTATTTTTGTATTATAAATACAAAACAAAAATTGAAGAACAAAAAAGAGCAAAAGAGAAAGCAAACTACAAAGTAAAGTCAGAGGCGAAACAAGAAAACAAAAAATAACAATATGTTTATAGAAAACAAAAGAATAAACTTTGACTTCAATATTCACGAGACTTATGAGGCCGGAGTTGTCCTTACGGGCGCGGAAGTAAAGAGTATTAGAGAAAAAAATGTCGGAATACTTGATTGCTATATCACTTTCAAAGAAAACGAACTATGGCTAATGAATTGGAACATTCCAAAGTATAAGCAAGCTTTTAAAGACGAAAAATACGATCCAAAGAGAATAAAAAAACTTTTATTAAAACGATCAGAGATAGCAAGGATATCTGGTTCTATTAAAAGAAATGGCTATACAATAGTGGTGTCAAAACTTTATACAAATAAACGTGGTTTTATAAAACTTGAACTCGCTCTTGTCACTGGCAAAAAGAAATACGATAAACGACAATACATAAAAGAAAAAGACGCCAGACGAGAAGAGAGAAAAAAGTTCAATGATTGATTGCCATTAACCAAGAAAACACAAAAACAGATTTGCTATTTTCCATTTTTTATCAATTCAAATAATAAACCAGCTGTTATCCCATATCTCAAATGTTGATTATATCCGAGAATAACTTTAAAGTTATCATAAACAAGAAATGCTCTTCTATCTTTTTTATCTACTCCTTTTTCATTTATATCAGTTATAATCAAACTCGCCTCGGCATCATCGTTAATAAAATATTCTTCTCCAACGCCATTGCCTTTTAGTTTTATGCCTAATTTTTTCCACTCGCCAACACTTTTTTTCGTATCCATTCCAACGAGACATAAATCAAAATCTTCTTTTGGCATTTCAATTTCCGTTAAAATTCCTTCACCATACCGCCACCCCATCGAATGCATATAATTTCCAATGGAAGCAAAAACATCGGCATTATTATTTATAATGTCTGGTTTTAATCCATCCATTGAGACGGCAAATTTATAAAAACTACTTGGCATAAATTGACATCCTCCAAGACCACCGTCAAATGAAGAGACAACATCACGATTAAAATAGCCTCTATCTACAAGCATCGCGAGAGCGATGATATTTTCTTCAAAATATCGCAATCTTTCCATTGAATAAGCGTTTATACAAGCCGAATAGAGTGCATTAAACGCGTCAAAATCACCTATATAGGCTCCATATTCCGTCTCCATTGCCCAAATAGACAAAATTAAAGCATCTTCAATGAAAAATAATTCCCCCACATCTTGTAAAACATCTTTATACATTTTTTTATAAAAAATCCCAGTCTTCGCTCTTTTTTCAATATCATATTTTGCGATACTTTTAACCACCGTTGTGGCTTGAACTTCTTTATTTCTTTTCTTCGCTCGCTCTATAAATTGCAAATGATCCATTAAATAGCCAATGAGCTCTTCACTAACATCATTAGAGACAAGCGAAGACTTGATATGAGCTTTTAAATTACTTTTAGCATCTTTTAATTCTTTATCCGTCATTTTATCGGCTTTGCTTTTTTTTCTTTCATTCAAGTACGATATTGTTATGCTTTTCTTGCAAAAAGAAGGCACGCCTTTTCCTTTAACCCTAACGTTGATGCTTTTTGGTGTTAAAACCATTTTTTCCTGTTCGTCAATTAAATCTATAATATTTTGATCGTTTAAAAATTCCATTCTTTCAATCTTTTTGATATTTTTCTTTTGTCTTCTTGTAATTTTAGCCTTTTTCCCAGAATTAACATTTTTCGCATTATTATTCTTTTTAGCTTGTTTTATTATTGCTTTATTTTTCTTAACTGTCGCCTTTTTGTATTTTTTTTCTTCTTTTTTCTTTTCCTTTAAAATTTTTTTTTGTTCTTTTGTGATTTGCTTTTTTTGTCTTTCTCCAGTTTTAGCCTCTGTTGCGGTTGGCGTCGCAGGAATTTCAACACGTAAAGACAAAGCACTATACGAGAAAGAAAGAAAAAAGTACAAAAAACAAGTTAAAACCCTAAAAAACAGCACATCCTATAGTGTTTTTTTTTTAATAAAAGTCAATAAAACTAAAAAACTAAACTCTTGATTGTTTTTTATTTTTTTATTTCTTTGCTTATCGCGATGAATATGAAAAAAGTTAAAACATCTTCAAAGAAACCAAAAAAGATTGGAGTTGAAAAAAAGAAAAAAGTTGTCAAACCAGTGCAACAACATAAAGAACTATCTAAGAAGAACAAGAATGTTTTAAAAAATACCGATAACAAAAACAATAAAAAAATTACAAAAAGTAATGTTAAAAAAATAAGCAAAACAACGAAAGATATAAAGAAAAGTAGTGGCAAAAGTAGCAGTAAAAGCGGGAGCAAAATAACTCGTAATGTTGTCTGCATAAAATGGGGAACAAAATTTGATGCGGAATATGTCAATCGGCTTTACGATATGGTTGAAAGAAATCTTACATTGCCACACAGATTTGTTTGCTTCACTGACGATGGAAAAGGTCTAAAAAAAGGAATAGAGGTTTTTCCATTGCCACCTATAAAATTTAAACCTGGGCCGGAAAGAGGATGGAGAAAATTAAGCGTATTCAATAAACCATTGGCCGACTTAAAAGGACAGGCACTTTGTCTTGATGTTGATGTCGTGATAATAAATAATATTGATTACTTGTTTGAGGAAAAAGGTGATTTTCGCATAATAAAGGATTGGGGTTATCCAAAAGACAGCTACGTTGGCAATTCTGGCTGTTATCGTTTCAACATTGGTGAGCATCCCGATGTTGTGGAATATTTTGAAAAAAACTTTGATAAAATTCGCGAAAAATTTAGAAATGAGGAGGAGTATTTAAGTTGGAAGATGAAAGAAAAAGGCATTTTACAATATTGGAAACCGAAAACAGCAATTTCCTTTAAACACGGGTGTATGAGTGCCTTTCCGTTCAATCTTTTTAAAAAACCAAAACAACCAACTGATGAGACGAAAATTTTAATTTTTCACGGCAATCCATTGCCACGAGAGGCCATAAATGGTTATTACAAGCTTGGCAGACCTCAAAGAATTTGCAGAAAAACAAATTGGCTTAAAAAATTCTGGCAGGAATAATTTTGATAAAAACTACCGAGTTTGCTTTACAAAATCATTTGTTCGCTATTTGACTAATATTTGCGTTGTAGGTCTTTTTTAATTTTTGGCTTTTTTTTAACCTATAAATTAACCAAGTTTTTCGCCATTTTCCTTAACTTTAAACTGATATCCAAAGCTTCGCAAAGTATTATAAACTTGCACGGCTGGAAGCCCTATTATTGTAGTGTATTCTCCAATGATTTTTTCAAAAAAACAACAAGCAAAATTTCCAATAGAATACCCGCCAGCTTTGCCAATTCCTTGCTTTGTTGAAATGTAAAAATCTATTTCATCTTGCGACAACGATTTCATCCGCAACCTTGCTTCTGCGGTTTTTAGTGAAGATCTTCCTGTTTGTAAATCTATAATATATGTTGTTGAATAAATCCTTGAACCTCGCCCATTCATTTTATTTAAATACTTTCTAACATCTTCGTCTGTCATCGCCTTATCTAAAACCATATTTCCGCAACAAGCAACCGTATCTCCGGCTATCAAAATAGCGTTTTTATCAATTTTGTCGTCTTTTTGAACCATTTCAACCGCTTTTTCACCTTTTGATTTCGCAAGACGAATTGACATCTCACGCGGTTTTTCTCCTTTTATAATTGGCTCCGGAACGTTTGGCACAACAATATAATCAGGAATTACAAACATCTTTCTTAAAATATCAAGTCGGCCTTTTGAACCGGATGCTAATATAATTTTTTTATCTGTCATAAATAAACTACATATTGCTTAATGTTGCAATCTCAATCAAAATTGCATAAATAAGCAAAAAAATCGGTGTGTTTTTACTACTATCCATCTCATTAACACTTAAACTTGGTTGCAAAACATCTTTTGCTCTAACACCAACAGGTAAAATAAAGTGGGTATGTTCGCTGTATATTTTCCAAATGTCACGATAATGATAAGCCAATATTTTATCGTATTTCTTCATAGCAAGGCAGTCATTGCAAGCAAATACAATCGCAGAAATTCCAAAAAAATAAATATTACTAACAATTAAATTTAGCCCAATAAGAGAAATGAATTGAGCCAACAAGAGAGGTTGACGACAAAGGGCATAGACCCCAGTAATTTTTAATTTTCCAAGGTATCTTGTTGTGGCAGAGGCTAAAATTCTAATTGCAAAACCAAAAAACAAAATCAAAATGCCACACTGTTGAGTTTTTAAATGAAGCGGAAAAAAACTTTCATTAAAAGTATAAAGCACCAAAAGCGAACCGAAAAGTAGCCCGTAAGAAATAAGCGGAATACGAAACTCAAAAAAGTTCCTCAATCTTCCGTTCATAATATGATTTATTGTTGTTCGCTATTCTCTTGATTGTCTTGTTGTGCTTTCTTACTTTTAATTTTTCCAGCCAACGAGTTCATATCATCAAAATCAACAACGTCAAGCATAATTTCATTTACTTTTTTACCTTTTTCATTATACACAAAAACTTTACCATTATCGTAGACCTTGCACAAATAAGGGTTCAATCTAAAAACAAAAGGTTTTGGTTTCTGTGGATCAATTCCAACATAAGCAAAACTTGCTCTCTTTTCGTGAACTTCTTTAATCTTGCGACGAATAATCTCCGTCAATCTTTCTTTCTTTAATGTTCTTGCATCCTTAAAATTTTTCCTCGCCCTTACAATACGAAAAACACCATCTTTTTGTAGTTCTTTTTTTAATGCTCTTAACGCTCCCTGAACGTCGTTGTTATAAACAATAACCGTTGCCATACCAGAATATTTGTAGTGATACAAAACAACGATCTTTTATTTTCAAGCTTTTTTATGCAAAATTTTTAAGATGTTGCAGACATTTAAAAGTCAAAACCCTGCCTCTCGGTGTTCTTTCCAGTAGACCACTTTGGATTAAAAAAGGCTCTACAACGTCCTCTAACGTTCCACTATCTTCGGAAAGTCCAGCAGATATTGTCTCAATCCCAACTGGGCCACCCTTATAGTTTTTGTCAATAAAAGATAAGTATTTTTTATCAATACTATCAAGTCCAAGGCTATCTACTCCTAATTTGTCCAGTGCGTCGCTTGCAAGATTTTCATCAATTTCATTTTTTTCAAGATATGTTGCAATATCAATAACCCTTTTTACCAAACGAATTGCAATCCTTGGCGTTCCTCTGCTTCTTTCGCCAATTTTTAATTTTGCCTCGTCGCTCATTTTCACATTGTGCCTATCTGCATATCTTCCGGCTATCTTTGCCAAATCTGTTGGTTTATAAAACTCCAATTGCATAGTAATTCCAAATCTATCCTTTAAAGGATTTGACAATAACCCAAGCCTTGTAGTTGCACCAACCAAAGTAAAAGGATTTAAATCAATCTTTACCGTTCTTGCACTCGGCCCCGTACCAATAATTATGTCAAGCCTGTTATCCTCCATCGCGGAATAAAGCACTTCTTCCACCGCAACCGGCATCCTATGGATTTCATCTATAAACAAAACATCGCCGGCTTTCAAATTTGTCAAAATAGCCGCTAAATCGCCTGTTTTCATTAACATTGGCCCCGAAGTTGTGCGAATGCTTACTCCCATTTCTTTTGCAATTATATTCGCCAGTGTAGTCTTACCAAGACCGGGCGGGCCATAAAACAAACAATGATCCATTTGGACGCCACGCTTCTTAGCAGAAGCAATAAATATTTTTAGGTTTTCAAGCAATTTTTCTTGCCCTACAAAATCATTTATATTTTTCGGCCGTAAAGCACCAGCCAAACTTTCGTCAATCGTGTTTTCTTCAATCGCCCTTACATCATCCACAATGGCTATGTTTTTGACTTATTTTAATATTCAATTTCTTTTTATTTTAAATTTTGTACAATCGTTTGGAAGGTGTGATAAATGAAAATGATTTTGCCAGATAGACAAAAACAAATTACTTTAATAGGAGACACAGGGGATGAACACATTGATTTCATTAACAATAAACTCAATACCTTAGTTTGGGGCAAAAATCTTCAAATATCCAGTGACGATTATCTTGTGAATGCTTTAAAAAAATACAATGTTATTCCTGGCGATTTGGAGAACGGCAAAGTGGATGAGTACGTAAAAAACGCAATGAACCAACTTTTAAATAAGCAAGATGACAGAGCGAGATTTTACAGCTATTTTGCAATGGCCGTTTATGAAGCAAAAACAAGAAGAGACACAAGTGTTCCAGGTAGTTTTCCACCAGCACGTTCTCAAGTCTCGCTTACACTGTCCAATATTTTCCGGTTCTTCCAATTTTTGGCGGAAGATTGCGAAGCATATATTAATGAAAAAACGCAAATGCGAAGCGTCCAACCAGAGCATCATACGCAAAAAAAGACCTTCGATATTATACACATGGATAATTACAACCCATCCGGAAACAGCGAACAAAGCTCGTCGCCATACATGAATTTCAAGAGCGAATATGTTAAAAGAGAATGCGAAAACATTTTAAGAATTGCGAAATTTAAAGAACAAAACTTAAATAACGGAAAGCTGGCGGAACAACAAAAAACAATAAATGTCTTAATTTCTGTGCCACTTTGTTTCAACGGCTCAGGAACCAATGAAGAAACAGACCCAACCGCTCAACAAATGCAAACAACAATATTAAAGACTTATCGCCAAATATTGAGCGACGATCGTACAAAAGGCGAGGACAGTCTTTATAAAAATATAAAGCTACTTTTTCTTTCTTCATGGAAGACGCCCCAAGAACGAAAACTCATTAATACAATAAACGGTATGAATGACGAAGAAAAAAAACAATTCGGCATTTTTGACTACAAGCAACCTGGTAATTTCCCAACAAACACAAACGACAACAAAGAACATTTAATTTATTGTCACCCTGGTGACGTCAAGTATTGGTTTGGCAATGAAAATACTCCATCTTTTTTATCGAAAGATTTTGATCCAAACTCAGCTAGTGCGGAAACATTCTTCCGCTATACAAATTTTATCGACTATATTCTTCCGGAAGAACAACGTGGCGATTTTGATAATACGCATCACGATTATAGAGCCAGCAAAAATGTGAACAGCGTAAATGAGTTCACGCAAAGAGGAGACTTTCAATTTTTAATGCCAAATGGTCAAGTAGAAATATGTTCAAAAGAAAATGCACCGTGGCTTCAAAATCAAAAACTGCTAAATTTCAATAAAAATAACAAAGAAAAACAAAATAACAATCCGGAAAATCCACCGCAAAATGTTCCAGACTATGACGAAAAAGGAAAAATTTCAAACCCAAAACTTCTTTTGAAAAGTGGAAACGAAATAGATATTATCAAGCTTGCAAACGACCCAGATAATGATGGTTGCATATTTAAAACAAAAAATAGCTGTTGGAGTTGGTGGGTCTTTCCTTCTTTTTCAGGTACACATACAGAACTAAATTTTGAAGACGATAGCCCAATATATAAAAACATCGTCGAAGATAAAGATATGTTGAATGCTTATTCCAGAGTTCTCAGAAAAATTACAAATGAAGTTTGTAGCCTGGAAGATGATCGAGGATACCGTAAAAACTTTTACGCAAAGATAGATTTTATAAAAGCAATTACTTGCTTCAATAGAATTAGAAAACAGATTTTAAAAATCGACAAGATGTCCCATGAACAACGAAAATTTATAAAAGAATTCTTAAATTTTTCTATTTGCCTATCGAGATGTCCGGGCGTTCTGGACGATGTAATAAGGGGTGATCGTCCCGGTGATTATTGTTCTGTTTTTAAAGATGGCAAGAAAAATCCAAACGGCGATAAAAATGTTGCAACTATCGAGGAATGCTTTGAGTTTTATGAAAAATATAAAAACCAACCAAACAATATATGCGAAGAACTAATAAATGAATTGTTGACAGACGAACTTTGTGCAACAGACTTACTGGACAAAACATTTAGTTTTGACATAAACCTTCCACAGGGAGCCGACCCTAACGTTAACAACGGAAATACCTGTTTTTTTCACACAGCAATAACGATGTTGGCGTATACACCTTTTCTTAAAGAAGCAATGGAAGATTATCTTAACGCACCGATAAAAAAAGATCAAAAAGCACAAGAATTTATACAAGCTTATCACGATTATATAACGACGGGAAAAAGCGAACATTTTAGTAAGATGTGTCAATTATTCGGTATAAATGGTTCTCAACAGGATTCACCTGAAGCAATGAATAAAGTAAAAGATTTTTTAGAACAACATCTAAGAATAAAAGTTTTTTCCATCTTTTACGGCATCATACAGTCAAATCGTATGTACGATACAGCAGGAAAAGGGTACGGCACCGAAACGCTTGATTATCAACAACAGCTCTCACTACCGCTACGCGGTCAAAACACTTTGCAACAAGTGTTACAATCAGAAATGCAAAAAGAAAAAATAACGGATTATAAAAACGAAGATGGAACAGAGGGATGTGTATGGAAGGAATATAAAATCGCAAACCAACCACCTCTTTTGCCATTATATTGTCAATTAATTTCATACAATAAAGAAACAGGAGAACAAAGTGTAAACAATGCGAATCTGAAGCTCTTTGACAAATCGTGTGAAATTGATATCGAAGGAGAAAAATATGCACCTTTTGTATGTGCAGAACATAATGGCACTGCAAACGGTGGACATTGGATTGCTTATGGAAATTCAATAGAAAACGTCGATGAAACGGGAAAAATATTTGCACACAGCGACACTTTGCAATGTTCACAAACAGATTGCGATACTTTTCAACACCCAGAGTTTATACATTTATACAACAAAAGCTTCTACGAAGAATTTTCAAAAGACCCAAAACAAAGAACTATAGGAAATGTTATAAAGAGAAATTTATCAAAAATGACTCACGATATGAAAATAATGCTCATACGAAACTTCGAATTTTTTAAACAAAGCAACCGTCAAAGCCCAATTACAAGCACAATGGACGACCTCAAAAAAGCAAAAAAGACAGTAAATAAAAAAACAACAACAAACACAAACGAGCAACAACAAAAAAACGATGTGTTTTACAAACAAAATGAAAATCAAAACAATCAAGACAACAATATAATTAAACTATTGGAAACAAGCAAAATTCAAAACATCATTTCAAACTCTATTTATGATAATAACATCTATGACAACGAGCAAAAAAGCAACAGCCCAACAAATAACACAACAAATAATCGCGCAACAGACGACATTAGAGACAATAATCCAGCAAATCAAAATCAATTCATACCAAAACAATCTTCAAATTTGGAAAACTACAAACAAAAATTACCTCCAAAGCAAAAAAATATTCAAAATACAGGAACGCAGTATAACAACAAAAAAAACACAACAAACAATACAACAAATTTTAGCCCAGCTCCAACACAAAATTTTAAAACAAACAAACAAAACCTTTCATCAATAACAACAAATAGCATTCTATCTACCAAAAATGGACTTTCTGCATTGACTTCAAACATCAATAGTAATACAAATTACAATCAAAACATAAGTAGAATAAACCAACAAAATAATACGAATTTTCCTACAAGTAATGATGATAATAACACAAAAAACGCACAAAATCAAAACAATAACGAACAACAAAATGACGAACAAAAACAAACCAGCTATGTCCTTCCTATAATCGCGATAGTTGCCGGCTCTGGTGCCATGGTTGGAGGAATTCTTCTGAGAAACAATAAAATTGCTCTTATATTATTGTGCGCCAGCGGAGGAACTCTAATAATTACAGGAATAGTCGTTTCAATAAAAAAAAGTTTATCAAAAAATCAAAAACCGAAAAACACTTTAAGCAACATAAACAACATTAAAGAAAATGATTATAACCAACATTTATGACTTCATCAAAACAAATATATAACACACAATGTAAATTGTATCAACTTTTTATAAACCAACATTTCGTTAATGAAAATCCTTGGTCCACTACAGAAGAAATTGTAAAAACTGAACTTGAAAATTTTGATGATATGACACTAAATTTATTGTTGGAAAATGAAATGTATCCTTTGGATATTGAAGATAAAACTTTTTCTTTCGACATGAATTATCCGCAAAGTGCGGATAACAATGTCAATGAAACTAACTTATGTGCACTACATACCGCGATTGTAATGTTGTCTCATATACCTTTTATTAAAGAAAGCATAAAAGATTTCTTAGATTGTTCTGATGAAGAATATTACCAAACAAAACTTCATAAGAAAGAACATAAAGAAATGTTCCAAGCCATATATGATTATTTAAACACAGGCAAAAAAGAAGATTTCTTAAGAATAAATACTTATGCAAGTGAACTTATACATGAAGAAGCGGGCGACCATTCAGACGCCAGCGATATATTATCGTATGCTCTAATAAAAGCAATTAACGACAATATGAGAATAAACCCAACTTTAATCTTCACATCTTTTTCAACTGTATTCACCGATAAAGGACACAAAAATAAAAAAGTTGGTGATTTCACGATGACGCCAAGCTTATTTTCTATACATCCGGAAAATGGAGAAAATATAAATAGTACTTTTTATCGACATTTACAATACGAGAAAATTCCATTAGAAACCGAACCACCTTTTCTACTTATAGAACGCTTTCGTAGTACCGAAGAAAGTAAAGATATATTACAAACAAATGTTCCAATATTTGTTTCACCTAACGCAAAAATAGTTATCAATACAAGTGAATATAAACCATTTGCGGTAGCAGAATGGACCGGAGGTCACTGGCTTGCATATGCGAACTCAGTTAAAAACATACAAAACAATACTCCGGTATATGTATTTGATGATACCCTATCTCAAAGAACAAGTGTCAATCAAAATACGCAAATATCAACACCAATGATAATGTTGTTTTATAACAAAAATTTTTTTGAAAAATACAAAAACCAAGACACTGTTTCTGTAAAACAAGTATTAAAAGATAGAATAAACAAACTTCCGCGTGAAGCGAAAATATTATATTTACAAACAATTATGGGGTGCAATGTTCAAAACATCGTAGAACACGACAACACTTTAAGAAAATATTTAAAAAATGAAGACAACGGAGAACAAAATGGCGACAACACACAACGCATAGAAGAAAATCAAGATATTCAACAAGAAAAAACAAACAAAGTAGAAGAAAAAGTAGAAAAAATTAAAACAATTATAGAGCATAAGTCAGATAAAAAAAACACTGAATACAGTGCAACGAAACGCGACAACTTTACAAACGCAGCACCAATCACAACGCAACAAATCTATTCAAATTTTATCAAAAAAAATCACACAAATAATAATAATACTTCTGCAAACGCCATTGGCACACGTCAGATGATTTTACCGCTTTTAAAAAGTAGTCAAATACAAAAAAACGATATCAATACAAAATTGCCTTCAAGCAACATTCGAACGACACAACAACAAAACCCAACAAATAGCTCACAAAAAAACAGCCAAACAACGCAAACCAACAGCAAAGATAACAAAAAGAAACAAAATACTTCCAACAATAATAAAACTATTGGAACAATACTAACATTGGCTGGCATAGGATCAATTGTTGGAGGTTTCTTTGTAAAAAATAAAAACACCGCTATTGCAATTTGCTTATTTTGTCTTGGCGGTATTGCAATAATCGCTGGTATAATATGTTTTGCGAAAGATTTTGGAAATGATAAACCTATAAACAACCTATCGTTAAAACAAAACCTAAATAATGTCTCAAATAATCAATCGTTGCCTATTCAATAATAATATCACTAAAAAATTGCTTAAAACTATCACCTATTCTTTCAAGTTCAATTTTCTCTCCATTTACTGGGTCATAAAAACTCAATTTATAAGAATGCAACATTTGTGTAAAAAATCCTTTTTGTTTGTCATCGTTTTTAAAATTTGCTTTCGTGTATAACTGCTCTCCAACAAGTGGATGATTTATTGAGAACATATGCAACCTAATCTGATGAGTTCGTCCAGTTTCAAGTTTGCACTCAACGAGCGAGTATTTTGAGTTTTCAACAACCTTTAAAACTTTATAATTCGTAATTGCTTTCTTGGCTCCTTTGTTATTTTCTTGACATATCGTCATCCGTTGAACAACCTTTTTATCTCTACAAATAAAGTTTTCAATTCTTCCAACAGGCGGAACAGGAACTCCGTGAACCAGAGCCAAGTATCTTCTGTCTATTTCGTGTGTTTTTAATAGTTCGCCCAAAAGCCGATGTGCTTTATTGTTCTTTGCCACAATCATCAATCCGCTCGTATCTTTGTCAAGCCTGTGAACTATTCCAAGCCTTTCGCTTCCACGCTCATTTGAAAGTGTAATTCTTCCGTTTTTTTCCAACGAAAGCAAACCATTAACAAGTGTGTCATTCCTATTTCCGGCACCCGGATGAACCGTTAATCCTCTTGGTTTGTCGATTATCAAAAGATTGTCATTTTCAAAAACTATGTTTATATCCATTTCTTTTGGTTTTAGTTCTGTTTCTTTTGGTTTTATTTCACAAAATACCTCAATTTTATCATTCAAATTCACTTCAAAACTGCATTTTTTTACTTCTTTGTCGTTAACTTTTACTTGTCCGTTTTTAATAAAGTTTTGAACTTCAACACGAGAAAAATCATTTTTTAGTTTTTTAGCAAGAAAAACATCAAGCCTTGATATACACGAAGAAATAAAAAATAATTGCTGTTGTTTTTCGTGTAAATTCATAAAAAAATGACAAACATTATAAAATAGTAAAAACCTTTGACATTGTAGGCAAAATATATTATATTCAAGAGTATCATTATATGGAAAGCAATATCAACAATGAACTAAATACTTCGACTTCTAGTTGGGATGACGAAAAACTTATGGAAGAATATGAAAAAGAATCCGAAAAGATTGCAAATGAAAATGAAAAACCAAATCACAATAACGATTTTGAAACTTTGCAACTTAAAGCTTTTATGTCTCATAATCCAAACATTGTTTCAATGGATGGGCCAATAAATACTGGATGCAATAGCGATATCAGTGTTCGTCAAGTAGGAAACAAAAAATTCATCGTCAAAAAGAATAGTGCTGATTCTTTAACGAATAATAATCGCACCGCACAAGCAATAAATAGTGCTTTTTTATCCTGTTTTACGCATACACCGTTTCCCGTTGGCATGAAAGATGAATCCATTATATGGAGATACGATGAGACTGATCCGGAGATAAAACAATATCAACAACATATAGGGCTAATGTTTAACTTTTTTACTGCTTTACCAGACAACATAATTTTGTCTCTCTTTACAAATAAACAATATCAAGACGGTGTAAAGACGCTTCTTTCACAAAAAGAAGGACAACTGCATAAATACCTTGTTCAAATGCTTATGTATCAAAGTTTTTTTAGTATGTATGATCGCAAAGCCGGTAATATGGTTTTTGGACGAAATACTCTTTCGCAAATCGACATTGAAGACGAAGACATGATGGGAGATGATAAATATAGATTATTTTTTTTCTATTTTAATGACTACACACCGGGAATAAGCTGTGCAGAAAAAATCTTTTTATTAGAACGTTTTGCGGATAAACAAAAAACACTCAACTTCATTGAGAAAACCGCAACTAAAATAAACAACATCAATTACGACAAGTTTATTGATAGATATATCAGAAATTGCGTTGTACTCAACATTGATGAAAAAACCGCTTTTGAACATTTAAAAACTTTCAAAGACATATTTGCGAAAAGCAAAAATAACTTTTTTAAAAACAAATTACAACCACTTGAAAAAAACATAAATCAACGTCTGAGCCAATTAAAAGAAGAATTAGAAAAAACTAAAGAAAACATAAAACTCAACAGTATTGAATATTTGCTAGAAAAAATGAACGATGAAAGTCTGACCGAAGAAGAAAGAAAATTTTGGGCAAATAAGGTAGTAAAAAGATTAAACAGTCCACAAGAAGAAAGCAATGAAAAACAAATCCTCGTGGAAAATAAGAAAGAGCAAGATACACTAGGATATTGTTTACAAATTATCAAAGAAGTGCAAACAAGTAAAATTTTTAAAGAAATGGCAAAACACTTTAATAACTTCGTAGAAAAAATAAAAACGACACAATTCTTTCAGGAAGACAATAAAGAAACCGAACAAGCTTTTTATGAAAAATTTAGAATTTTAAAAGAAAAGAAAGCCAAAATAAAAAATACACAAGAACTGCAACAAAAAAAAATAAACGAAAGTGAACCAAAAGAAACACTCAAGAACAAACAAATCAGTACACAAGTTAATCTAAACAAATAAGTTTTGGTGACTATTACTATTTCCAGAAAAAAAATGAAGTTTAACACTTATTGTCGTTTTTCTAAACATAAAATATTTAAATGAATGCTGATTTGGCTTGAAAATAAAAATTACTTCTAAACGATAGAAGCCGTTTTATGCTTAATAATGTAAGAAATATTGCTATTATAGCACACGTTGACCACGGGAAAACAACGATTATAGACTCTATTTTTAAGTTCAGCAACAATTTTAGAGATAGCCAACTTGGAGACGAAAGGATAATGGATAACAACGCTATTGAAAAAGAACGCGGAATTACGATTTTTTCCAAATGCACGTCTATAAAATACGGAGAATATACTATAAATATTATTGATACGCCTGGACACGCGGATTTTGGTGGTGAAGTTGAGCGTGTTTTATGTATGGTAGATAGTTGCCTTTTGCTCGTTGATAGTGCAGAGGGCGTTATGCCACAAACAAAATTCGTCCTTGGGAAAGCACTAAAACAAGGGCTTCGTCCTATTGTTGTAATCAACAAAATTGACAAACCAGATCAAAGAGCAAAAGAGGTTTTAGAAGAAATTTTTGACCTTTTTGTCAATCTTGAAGCAAATGACGAACAACTTGACTTCCCTGTTTTGTATGCATCTGGTAGAGACGGCTGGGCGAGCGAAGATGTTGAAAAACGTGGCGGAGATTTAAAACCATTGCTTGATAAAATCGTCAATTTTGTCCCTTGTCCTACCGACAGATATAACGATGGCGAGTTTAGATTTCTTGCTACAATGTTGGAACAAGACAACTTTTTAGGTCGCGTTTTAACTGGAAAGATATACTCCGGAACAGCAAAATTAAACCAACAAATTCAAGTTTTAGATTTGCAAAACAATGTTGTTGAAAAGTGCAAAATCACAAGAATTCAAAAATTTACTGGTTTAACGAGAGAAACGGTCAACGAAGCAGAGGCCGGTGAAATTGTGACCATTGCCGGTTGTTCCGTCGGCACGGTTTCAAATACCCTTTGCTCTTCAAATGTAAAAGAATGTGTGCCATCTACACCTATTGATCCTCCTACATTATCAATGACAATAGGGCCTAACACTTCGCCTCTTGCGGGAAAAAGTGGCAACAAATTGACATCAAATATGATAAAAGATCGTCTTGAAAAAGAAGCCGAGAACAACATTGCCATAACAATAAAGCCCTCAACCGAAAAGGATAGTTATGAGGTCGGCGGGCGTGGCGAACTTCAACTTGGAGTTTTAATTGAAACTATGCGGCGCGAGGGTTTTGAACTTTCCGTTGCTCGTCCAAAAGTCGTAATTCACACAGACGAATTTGGTAATAAACTTGAACCTATTGAAGAAGTCACAATGGATGTTGATGACGAATTTAGCGGAACAATCATTCAAAAATTACAAAATCGCAAAGGCGAAATGATTGAAATGAAACCTTTTGGTGTCGGTAGAACGAGATTGGTGTTTTTAGCTCCAACACGTTGTTTGATGGGTTATCAAAGCGAGTTTATGACCGATACTCGTGGAACTGGCGTATTTAATCGTATATTCCATAGTTATGCTCCATTCAAAGGTGCTTTGCAGAAATACAGAAATGGTGTTTTAATTTCCACAGAAAATGGCGTTGCAACGGCATACGATTTATGGAAACTTGAAGATAGAGGCGTAATGTTTGTGAAGCCACAAGACGAAGTCTATGTTGGAATGATATTAGGCGAACATAACCGCGACAACGACTTGCCAGTAAATGTAATAAAGGGAAAACACTTGACAAACGTTCGTGCGTCCGGAAGCGATGAGGCTGTAAAACTAATCCCTGCGAAAGAACTAACTTTGGAGCAAATGATTTCCTATATCCAAGATGACGAACTGATTGAGGTCACGCCAGACAAATTGCGTTTGCGTAAAAAATATCTTGATCCAAATGAGAGAAAAAGAGCGAACAGAGGAAATGAATAATATAGAGTTTTAATGTGCGAATATTTTTGTAAAACATCCTTGACAATTAAATCAATGATACATCTTAACTTATGTAGTTAATAGTTTATTTGTGCCAACGATAAATCAGTTAGTTAGAAAAGGGAGAGTAAAGTCGACATACAAATCAATGAGTCCTGCTTTAAAAAAAAATCCACAACTTCGTGCGGTTTGTTTGAAGGTTTATACAACAACTCCAAAAAAGCCAAATTCAGCGTTGCGTAAAGTTGCTCGTGTTCGTTTGACCAATGGAATGGAGGTTATAGCTTATATTTCCGGCGAAGGACATAACTTACAAGAGCACAGCGTTGTATTAGTTCGTGGTGGCAGAACAAGAGACTTACCGGGTGTTCGTTATCATATAGTTCGTGGTGCTTTGGATTGCCAAGGTGTTGCAAACAGAAAACAAGCGAGGTCGATTTACGGAATGAAAAGACCAAAGGTTGCGAAAAGTTAGTATTTTTTTGAATTTAGTTTATGTCAAGAGGTAAAAAAAGAGATCAAAAACCAGTTGTTCCAGATAGCAAGTATGGAAGCGAATTGATAAGCAGATTTATAAACATAGTGATGCTTGATGGAAAAAAGAGTGTTGCCGAAGCCGGTGTTTATAATGCACTTGGACAAGTTGAAAAAAAACTTGTTGAGAAATATGGCAATGTTGTCGATGGATTTAAAGAGGTAATTTTATTGCTTGGGCCAACAGTTCAAACAAAAGCAAAGAGAATTGGTGGTGCAACTTTTCAAGTTCCTGTAGAAGTTCCAGATTATAAAAGACTTTTTATGGGAATGACGATTTTAAGGAAAGCCGTTAGAAAAAAAAGCGGAATGTCATTTGCTAAGGCTTTAGCTATTGAAATAACCGATGCTATGGAAGAGAAAGGTGAGGCATTTAAAGAAAAAACAACTATTCAAAAAATGGCTATGGCGAATAAGGCTTACGCTCATCTCGCTTAGTTTATTCTTCGTTCTTTGGAAGTTGCTTATTTTTATTTGTTATGATTGGGGTTTGGCAACTTGTTTTAATTCTCGCGATCGTTCTAGTTCTTTTTGGTGCTGGTCGCGTTCCTAAGATAATGAAAGATATCGGCTCTGGTCTTCGTGCTTTTAAAGAAGGTATCGGAACGGGCGATGAAGAAAAAATAGAAGACAGTGGCAATGACGCAAATAAGAAACAGAAGGGAAGAAAGATGGTGGCAAAAAAGAAAAACCGAGGACAAGATTAGGGAAAAATAAGGGATAGACAAAAAGACTAATTTTTTTCAATTTATTTCACAACAATCTTTCCATTTTTAATCATCTTATTTAAAGCTTCTTTTGTGCCAATATCGCACCAATCAAAAGTTGATTTTATACATAATAAGTTTTCATTTTTTTCAACCATTGTTTTGTCAATTTGCATTTGTGGCAACAAGTTAAAATTGTCATTTGGTTTGAAAGTTTTTATTCCATTTTTATCGAAACTTATAAAATCAATTTTTTCCACCAAATCAATGATGTTTTTGCAATATTTTTTTACATCTTTCTCAATTAAATCGGCATTAAAAACAAAGCTTCCGCTATTCCAAAAAAAAATGCCTTGCTCTAAAAAAAACTCACAAGTTTGCAAGGAAGGTTTTTCGTGAAAACTTTTAATAAAAAAGCATTGTTGTTTTTTTTTAAAAAATTCTTTTTCTACCTCAATATAACCATAATTCAAATTTGCTTCCATTGGCATCACACCGAAAAGTATATGTTTTTTTTCTTTAAAAGATAAATCGCGACCAACATTAAAACATTCTACAAAGCTCGCAATGTCTTCAATATAGCTGTCCGTCGGCGACACGAATAATAGATCTTTGCTTTTGTCTTTCAAATACTTTAAAGCTAAAAGTAATGAACCCATTGTGTTTTTTTTCACTGGCTCCAAGATAATTACACAATTTTTTTCACCAAGTTCGTAAATTTGTTCGTAGACAATATCAAAATGTAAAACATTACAAATTATTATTATTTCTTCCTTTTGCAGACAAAACCGAATGCGTTTCATTGTTCGTTGAAATAAACTTTCTCCGGTGGAACAAAATTTAATAAATTGCTTCGGCATTTCCTTGGTTGAAATTGGAAATAATCGTTCACCAAAACCGCCAGCCAGAACAATTAGAAAAATTTGCACAGCGAGTTTTTTGAAAAAACTTATAAAAATCAATAAAAACTCAATAAAAACTAATATTCTTGCCGTTAGCGCCGTGAATATCAACTTTCAAGAAGCCTTTTGATATTCTGTATTGCCTCAATTTCTTTTTGAACTTTTCTTTTTGTTTCGGCATCATCGTTGACATTAAAGTTGCCAAAATACGCTGGTACCCATCTATCACAACTATCTGTTTGTAATGCTTCTTTAATTTGAAATATTTGCCCCTCAGTTTCACCCTTATCAGACAATATCCCTGACATCAACGGAAATGGAGTTAAATTAAAACTACAAGAATAAAGCCCATTGGCATTTTTCATAAAAATATTGTATCCTTCATAATTAAACAACGTTTTTATCGTCATATATTCAAGTTTTTCAAGCCTAAAAACCCGACCATAGTTAGCATCGGCATAACGATTTGAAAAATGCATTTGCATACCGCAAGAAATGACGAGTTGAGAAAAATCAACAATCGTCGTGCTTTCTTTTTCTATATCGGCAGTTTTAAAGATGCAATAAATATTATTTTTCTCCATTGCTTCAATCATTTTGCTTAGCCTTGTTTTAAAGAAACCGTTTCCAAATGCCAAAAATGGCTCTTCAAGAATAACGATTGTCGGCTTGCTCTTTTTTAAACTTCTTTGAATTATGTTTGTAAAAATATGGTTTATAATTGTGACTAAAATTAAACCATTGTTCGCAATTGTTTCGTCTATGTGGAAAGCTACAAGATTGCTTTTATTAAACAGATCCTCTCGGTTATCAAACAAATGATAGTACTTTCCTATTGAATGCCATAATTGCAAATCTTGATCGAAAGATTTATTTTTTAATATCTGTCGAATATCGTGCAATGCAATACTACTATTTGTTTTTGCCAATTCCTTAATTTCTTCAACAAGAGTTCTTAATTCATTGCTAATTTCGGGCGTAATAATAACATTGTTTGCACCTAAAAGAAGGGAGAAAAAGTCATATAAGTAGCCATCAATTTCTTCTTTTTCTTTGAATAAACTTATATTACTTAAAGCATTAAAAAAAGCCGTGTGTTTTTGTTTTGTCGCGGAAATTCTAAACCATTCTCCACCGATCGCTTCAATAAAAGCACGAGAACGACAATTAAATTCTATAATATAACAATCGGCGTCAAATTCTCTCATTATTGAACTCGCTAAAAAGTTTGCAAGTGTAGTTTTTCCGCCATTTTGAAGCCCGCCAATCATTACATTTGGGTGATCTCTGTCAAGACCCACTTGAACAGGATTTCCTTTTAAAGTTCCAATATTAAATAATGTTGTGTTATTTAAGAAAACGCTCGAGTCTGCTTCTTGCGGAAGATACGAATAACAAAAACAACCAACCTCACGAGCATCATGAATAGTTAGCCTATGTGTAGCAGAAAAGTTCGCCGGCATCATAGCATAATAATTTCTTTCCAAACTTATATCCTCACGTGCCATAACAATGCCGTGTTTGGAGAACATATTTATTGCATCATTTACAAAAACTTGCAATTCTTCTATACTTCTTGAAAGCAAAAACACAGACAACGACGATTGACAATATTTTACATCCTTACCACCGCGTAAAAAGCCAAGTCCGACATTATCTTGAAAATCATCGTCTCTATTACTCAAAAAAGCCTTTTGTTCTTTAAAATGATTGTTTGCAACCCTTTGGTCAACATAGCTTACATATTCTGTAATAATCATTTCCGCACGTGTATTGTTGACGATATCAGAAACGTTTGACATATTTATTCTTGGCACTTCTTTTAGCGAGAAGGACATACAAAAATTCATTCTTTTAGTTTTCTGATTGCGAGCCATCATTATTCCATTATCAAAAAAGTATTCACTATCATTCACAACTTTTGAAATATCAACGGGACTTACAGGAATTTTTTTGTCTTCAAAATTGACAACAAAATATAAAAATTCAGCAATTTCGCTATATTCTGCATCCTCTCCTTCTTTTCTTACTGCCAAAACTTTTGGACTATAAATTGCTAAACAGCTAACGATATGATTTGTAATATTCTCTACCTCTTGTATATTTTTCTCCAAAAGTGCATTATGTTTTTTTCCCAATAAAGTAGCAGATAAATAATCTTTTATGTATTTCAATTTGAAGTTTCTGCCTTGCCTTATGATAGTGATATAAACCTTTGTGGAATAATTATTCAAACTTTCTTCCAGTTTTTGACTTACATCATAATGTCTTCTTAAAAACTCTCCTTTTATTTCCTTATGCTCCTTCTCGCCACGTATTTTCTGCTTTTTTATCGTCTGTATCCAAAATGCCGTTTTAAAATCGTTTGTGCTTTCCGCTATTGCTTCCCTGATTTTGTCTCGTAAGCCACCTTCTTGATTTAGTTTAAAATCTTCAAGCGATATTTCTATAACTTGAAAAACCTCGCCATTTTTTGTAAGCATTACATCCTCTGCGACAAGACAAGCGTAAGGTATGACATTTTCGTCCAATCTACGGAGCTTTAACCCTCTATTAAAGGCAGACTTATTGCTTGCTGATTTTTCTTTTTTTTTAAAAAAGCCCACGAAAACAACTTACAAACACATAAGAAAGCTTATTTTTTTAAAATCAAATCATATCAAGTAATCTTGACTTGTAAAAAAATAAATCAATTTACGCGATAGCAACCTTTTGACTAAAAAAGTTTTACCCTACAATCTTGAATATTCAATCTCCAATAATGAAGAGCCTACCAATTCTTTGAGCTCAGTGGTTGAAATTGTAGCACAGGCAAAACCAGATGAAATAGTTGAAAACAATGACCTTATTTTTTCTATGTATGAAAAAGATTTGCGAGATAAAATCTCTAAAAAAAGCAGTTCGTCATTAAAAAATACAAAAAAACACAAAACTATAAATTGATTATTAAAATAATCATCTATCAATATGCCGTGCAATTTGATAATCATTTGTTTGATAACATTTTTAAGTCTGTCGTTGCATATGTTTCTCGCGACTTTTCAAATATCCAAACACAAACAGAAGGCGATAAGAAAGCAAACTTTTGCATTTTCACATATCAAACAATCTTTGATTTAATTGAGGATTATTTGACTAATAAAGTTAAATATTCTGGCGAGATTTTTTTGGAAAAAAATGCTGTTCTTCAAAACCTAAAAATTGATCGTCGTGAAATAATTGAAAAAAATAAAAATTATAAAAAAGGTAAATTGATTTTAACGGAACAAGGTGGGCTAAAATACAATATAAATTATAAAAAGACCGATGAACAAATTGCCAAAAAGGCGGGCTTCAGCAAAGCGAACAATGATGAAAAAAAAACAAAAATCACAATTTTTCCACTTGACGGAACGACATCTTTTTTTAACGGAATTGCTGATTTTTCCATCGCCGTCGCTTTTGAAGAGTTGGAAAGCGACAATTACGCTGTAAAAAATATGCTAATCTATAATCCATTTGGCAACAATATTTATTCATTTTCCTCAAATGGAGCTTTTTTGAATAACACAAAGATAGCGGACAATTCAGAAATTAGCAACGATATTAAAGTTTTTTATGTCAATAGCGGGGTAAATCCTTGCCGTTTTGATATCACAAAAGTAGCGAGCAAAACAAGCTTTTTTGCAACATCAACAAGTATATTTTTAACAATCTGCAACCTCGTATCAAACCAAAATGCGATTATAATATATTCAAATGACAATGATGAAAAAGAGAAATATGTTGAATTTTTAATAAAATCTTTCTTTTTGTCTTCCAGAAAAATTGGCAACCATTTAATCATCGGCAAGGAGGAAGCTTTAAAAAAAGTTGTGAAGTGAAATAAAAAATATCTCGTCAATCGTCAATTTTGTTTGTTTTAGCAAATTTACATAAATGTCGCAATTTGCATGCTTTGCATTTTGGTTTTATTGCTTTGCAATATTCTCTTCCAAAGGGAATTAAAAGGTTGTTTATTTCTCTATGTAAATCTTGTGGAACGTTTTTTGTAAGTTGTTTTTCAGTTTTTAAAACATTGTCAGCTTTTACAATTCCAAGACGATTTGCAACACGAAAGCAATGTGTATCAACCGCTATTCTATTCTGTTTAAATGCTAAACTCAAAACTAAATTTGCAGTTTTTCTTCCAACACCTGATAAATTCACCAAATCATCAAAATTCTGCGGAACTTCTCCGCCGTGTTTTTCAATAAGTTGTTCGCTCATTTTGACAACATTTTTACTTTTTACATTGTGATAATTTATTGTTTTTATAATCTCGTTTATCTCGTCTGCTCCGAGTTTTACAGCATCTTGCGGAGTTTTAATTTTTGCAAAAAGCAAGCTCGTTATTTTATTAACACTTTTGTCCGTCGCCTGTGCCGACAACATTACCGCAACCAGAAGTTGATAAACATTTGAATACCAAAGCTCTGTGTCAATATCCGTGCCGTAAAGCCCACGTAAAAAACCAAAAATTTCAATAATCTCTTGTTGTGATAAAAGCCCACTTTCGCCTTTCACGATTATTTAATAATTACTTCTTCAATCTCTTCTTTTGGCTTTCAATTAGTTCATCAACGTGTTCTTTTGCCTCTTTGTAAAATTTATCATAACTAACACTCTTTGAAATACCATTCAGTTTATCAATAACTTTTGAAGTCAAATCATCAAACTTACTTGTATTAACATACAAAGCCAAATTTGAAGGGACAATCATATCATATTTATCAGCAACTTTATTCACCGCTTTTTTTAAATTATCTTGAATTTCCTGCATTGCTCTCATACGGGTTAAATCAAAAACCTGCATATAAACCTTTTCATCCATTTGCAACTTCTGGAAATCGCCTTCAAGTTTTTTTGCTTTCTTTTGTAATTCTTCACCTGACAAAACCGCCCTTTTGCCTTCTAAAGCTTTAAATTCACTTTCAATTTTGTTTTTTCTTTTTACCAAATCGTTGCCAAGTTCCTCCTCTTTTGCCTTCATTTTTTTCTGTAAATCCTTTGCCATCAATGCTTCATTTTCAATTTTTTGCATATCCACAAGTCCGATTTTTAAACCACTTTCATCAGCAAAAACATTCAAAGGCAAAGCAAAAACAAAAGCAAAAACCACAAGCTTAAAAGTATTTTTAAACTTCATAAACATCAACACATTTCAATTACGGCTTTTTATTATTGTCAATTTTTTTGATTTTTTACTCTTGCAACCACTTTTTCACAAATATTCCAAACAATGGTATTGGCAATTATCGCCACAACGATACCAAAAGATAGAACACAAAAAATTGTGAACAGCATCATAAAAATATCAAAATGCTGTTTTGTTTTAAATATCGCAATAACCTTTTTAAAAGACATCATATCAATAGAGACCACTATTAAAATTCCAGCGATTGCAGGCATACCTATGCCACTAATCAAACAACCAAAAATTGCAGTTAAAATGATAAGAAAAACCCCGTGGAACACTCCCGCGATAGGACTTTTTGCACCAGATTTTACATTAACGATTGTTCTCGCTGTCGTACCTGCTATTGGCAAACATCCGAAAATGGCAGAAACACAATTTGCTATTCCAAGAGCAAATAATTCTGTATTAGGTCTGTGATAACCGCCATTCATTTTGTCGGCAATTGTTGCCGCAAGTAAAGCCTCAATGCCAGCCAATATAGCAATCGTTAACGATGCACCAATATAGGGCAAAAAATGCAAAGGATGCTCAATTTCTTCAAGAACATTTTGTTGAATTTTTGGAAAAGAAAGGTTCATTTCACCAAATCTTGAAAAGATTGTTTCAACGTGAAAACCAAAAGCTTTAGCTATTACGCAACTTATAATTATAGCAATAAGAAAAGCCGGCAAGCTGTCTTTAACGTATCTGATGGCTAAAACACAAATAATTGTAATTACCCCAAGAACAAAACTATCGAGATTTGATTGATTGAAGTGGTTTATAAAATTCGCAATTCTTGCAATAAAACATACTCCTCCGTGCGTCGTGATGCCAAAAAAATCTACGAGTTGACCTGAAAAAATATCAATTCCAAGCCCAACACCAAAACCAATTACAATACAATGAGGTATTTTTTTAATCGCTCTTCCCAATTTTAAAGTTCCAAAAATCATTAAAAAAATACCAGCCAAAAATGTTGAAATCAAAAGCCCGTTATAACTAAAATGTTCTATTGTTGAAAAAATAACTCCTATAAATGCCCCAGCTGGGCCACTAATATTGTATTTACTTCCGCCGAAAAAAGAGACAATAAGTCCGCCAATTATTGCTGTTAGAATTCCAATCATTGGTGTGGATCCGGAGGCGATTGAAAAGGCAATTGATAAAGGAATGGCAACAATCGCAACGGTTAAACCGGAAAACAGATCTTTTCTAAAAAAAGGAAAAGTATATCCCTCCCTTATAGTATCAATTATCCTCGGATGGAACAGAAAAAAACTCTCCTTTGACGAGCTTCGGTTTTTATTTGCAATAAAGTTTATTAAAAATTGCCAAACTTTTTCAAATTTCAAACCAATGGTTTAAAAAGCTTACAAATTTAGGAAATAAAAAGTTTATCATCTTGAAAACAAACTTTTTCACTCACAACCTCCCCAGCCTTATATTTTTTCTTGTTCTCACTTTTAATATGAACTTGTAAAAAATTCTCGCATCTACCTATGCCATTTTTTTCAATTAAAATATTTTGTAATGTTCCATCAATTTTTGCATAAGCTTTTCGCAGGTTTTCTTCGCCTAATTCTATCAATTTTTTAACTCTTTCTTTTTTTACTTTTTTCTCAACATTATCATCCATTAAATAAGCAAGCGTTCGCTCTCTTCGGGAATATGGAAAAGCGTGAATAAAAGTAATTGGTGCATTTTTAACAATATTTACAGATTGCTGAAATTCTTCTTCTGTTTCACCTGGAAAGCCCGTTATTATATCCGCGCCAAAACAAGCATAGGGGCGATATTTCAAAACTTTTTCGCAGAATTCAATTACATCTTTATATGTATGTCGCCGTCTCATTCTTTTTAAAACACTATCACTTCCAGATTGCAAACTTATATGAAAATAAGGCATAAACCTTGGCTCGTTTTTGATTAAATCCATTATATCCTCATCAATCTCCGCAACATCAACAGACGACAAACGTAACCTTTTAAGGTCGGTTTTTTGCAAAATTGCTTTGCATAATTTCCCAAGAGTATCAATTTCAATTTCTCCTCTTACTTCCTTGCCATAATCGGTGATGTCAATACCGGTCAAAACAACCTCTTTATAGTTATGTTTTACAAAACTATCAACTTGTTTAATGATTGTTTCCGCTGGAAAAGTCTTGAATTTTCCCCTTGTAAAGGGAACGATACAAAAAGCACAAAAATGATTACAACCAGTTTGAATAGGGACGAAAGCTCTCGTTTTATCGTCAAAATTGTCAATTACAGGAAAAACACCAGAAAAATTATTCTCCGGAATATTATCTTTATTTTTCGTCAAAATAGCTTGCTGGACTTCCTCTTTTGTTTTTTTTTTGTTGTAAAACTGATTGATTAAATTATAAGTTGCCTTTTCAAGCTTAAACTCATTTCCAATTACAAAATCAACTTCATCCATCTGCAAAAAAGTTGAAGTATGTACCTGCGAAGAGCAACCTGTAATAATCAAATGCAACTCTGGGTTTTCTCGTTTTAATTTCCTGACTTGTTGTCTAACTTGCCTTTCACTCTCTGCTGTTATGGCACAACTATTTATAACTATAAAGTCTAACATTTTTAACTCTTGCAGAATTCTACGGATTACATTGCTTTCAAAAGCATTCATCCTGCAACCAAAGGTATAAATAATTGGAAGCTCTTTTTTTTTCACAAAAAAAAAATTTAAAGTTTCACACCAATAAATTCAAGCATCTTTTTTACAAGCTCGTATTTACCTTCTGAATAAAGTTTATTTATTTGTCCAATATATGCCGTTGTATTCATATCGCTCATTAAAGCAGACAAATGCATTTCGTTCAATTCAATTTTGCCGTATTCTTCTTCATTTATTGGCATTTTTGAAAATTTCAAATACATCTTTTCGCTATCTTGTAATAGCTTGGCACTAAAATTCAATGGTTTGCGATAATGTGTTGATAATAAAGCTATTCTTAAAGCTCCACCACTTACTCCATCGTTTTTGATATCACTTATTGTTATAAAATTACCAAGCGACTTTGACATTTTCTGCCCTTCCATCATTAAAAAGCCATTATGCACCCAGTACTTAGCAAATTCGCAATCTTTATCTGCACATTTTGATTGAGCAATTTCATTTTCGTGATGAGGAAATTTTAAGTCCACACCGCCTCCGTGAATGTCGAAAGCTTTTCCAAGATATTTATTTATAATTGCAGAGCATTCTATATGCCAGCCTGGACGTCCTTTTCCCCAAGGACTATTCCAAGAAATCCCTTCTTCTGTTTTTTTCCACAACAAAAAATCATCTTGATTTTCTTTGTAATCTTTTACGCCAATTCTTGCATTTTGCTTATTGGTTTCAATTTTCCTGTGCGAAAGTTTGCCGTAATCTTTGAAGCTTTCTACGGAAAACATAACATTGCCTTCCTTCACATATGCGTGTCCGTTGTTAATAATTCTTTGTATCATTGTAATAATTTCGGGAATTTCTTGCGTTACTCTTGGTTCAAAATCTGGTGTTAAACAATTTAAATATTCGCAATCTCTGTGAAAGCTGTCAATAATAGCATTCGCAAGGGAAAGCTCGTCTTTTCCTTCTTCTTGTGCTTTTTTAATTATCTTATCATCAACATCTGTGATATTTCTAACATATGTGACACAATCTCTGCCAAAGAGAAAACACAAAATACGATATAATACATCAAAAATCACGATATTTCTGCCATTTCCAAGGTGTATTTTATCATAAACAGTCGGTCCGCAAACATACATTTTTACATCTTCCTCATCAATTGGCTCAAATGCAATCTTGCCATCAAGTGTGTTGTAAATACCAAGCATAGCCCAATCGTTATCCTTGTTGTCTTTTTATTTGCAATAAAAATATAAAACTCAAAAAACTATTGCCTTGCACGACCCCTTCTACGACCAGAATTTAAATTTGTTAATTGCTTGTCTCCTGTTTGTGAAACCGTTGCTTGTATAGGAGCAAGATTGTACTTAGCCAAATTATCATTAACTTGTTGCAGGCTGGGCAATGCTATTTCACCGCTATCTAATGCTTGTTGAATTAATTGCGATGCAGAAGCTTTTCTTGTTAAAAAAGTTTTTACATAGCTATCCCACTTTTGCTTGATAAATGCATTTTCTGACAAAATTTTTTCTTCCATTTTTCTTCTCTTAGTTTTAAAACCAAAAGCAGATCTGAATACATCCAATATTTTATCCAGCATGCTTATTTCTATATTATCAATTGATTTTAACACAGGCGCCGGACCGATATTCCTATTTATCTCTTCTATCGCAGAATTACAATCATTAAACAACGCATTAACTTTTTTGCGTTTCGTTGCTTCGTTAGTCGCATCTATTTGTGCTTGTAATTTTCCACTTGCAAGATCTTGCATAGCCTTTTTCTTTCTTTCTTCCAACTGCTTTATTTGTTTTTCTTTCTTTAAAGCTTCTTTTTCTTTTTTTTTCTTATCTTCAATAAACTCGTCTTTTTTTTCACTTGAAACCTGCTTGTTCAAAACCGCTAATTTAGCCAAAACAAAACGCTCATCAACTTTAAGCGAGCCAAAATTGTCCAACATCTCACCTAATTCCGAATCTTTCTTCACCGATATTCCATTGGCTAAAGCGGATAAAAAACGATTATAGTGTTTCAGAAAGTTTTCTTTATCCTCTTTGAGATCAATTTCTTTGCCATTAACCTTCATTTTGAAAAACTTCACAAAAGGACCTTTTTTTCCAAAATTAAAGCAAGAAGCCTTGTCGTGTAAAAAGCCTTCAACCTCTATGAGATTTCCGTCTTCATCAATAGCACCTATCCTTCCATATTTTAAATTTTTAACATACAAATCTTCTGGTTTGAGATTAAAATCAGGTGCTTCTTTTATCAAACAATATTGCCCAGTATGTTCACCACTTGTGCAAATATATGATCCATCTTTCCAACTAACACAATCTTGACTATCGATATATTTCCTTTCGCCACCATCTTTTAAAGTATCAATCCCAGAAGAAAGGACATAACCTTCACTGGACTTTTCCAACAAAAAATTCGACTTAAAAAAGTCAAAAACACTATTACCATGTTCATTTGTGAACTCAATAACATTATCATTAAAATTCTTAATTCTATCCATAGGTATTTGCCCTATTCCCATTATCTTCATGTCAACTAAACGACGTTGAGCACTATCTGGATGTTGTGCATCTTCAATTTTCGCCAATCTAAAAGACATATCTCCTTTTTCAAGCGTCTCAAAAGAAACTTTTTTACCGCTAAATGTATCCTTTATATCTCTGATTTTTTTCTCTCTTCTAGCCTCGTCTATAATTTTAAGTATTTTGACCATATGTTCGTCGCCGACGGTTTTATAAAAGCTTAAAGCCAAGTTAAAATAATGATCATACATTCTTTTATAATCCAATCCGCTGCCAACCATTCTTTGATTAAACGTATTTTTTATCTTTTCTTCGCCACTATTAGGATCGAGTGCTAATGTATCAGACACCGTTGCGTCCATTCCGATATACTTTAGTTCCGCTTGATTTTTCTCAAAATTATATGGCATTTTATACGCGACATTATTTGCGTATGTCGTTTCCTCCAAACAATGTGAGTGAAAAAAAGCCGTCATCAAACACCCAACTATTCTATTTTCAAACACGCGTTGATCTCGCTTTGTAGTGGTAAAAAACTCCTGTTCTTGCCCACCTAAAACAAATTGTTCGATTTCTCCTCCACCTTTAATTTGAGGAGCATTTGGTGAAGACGAAGCTGTCACGGCTTTTATACCGTCTACCGGATTAGTTGGTATACCATCTTTGCGATATGCCTCATACATTTCTTTATTTTCGGTTCCAGCCAAAACAATCAAAGAACGAATAATAAATTCCTTCTTATTCTTAATGTTTGATAAATCAAGGTTATAATAACCGCTTCCATCTTGATAAGGGCAAACCGTGAATAACTGGCTTGTATCATAATTATCATCTTGTGTACTAACTATCCTTTGCACAACTAAACTGATAGAAATCTAACATTTTTACAATTTAAGTCAACTTTACTGAAACTTGTTTTTTAAAAAAAACTAAAACTACATTTTTACACATGCAAAGTAGTAAAACTTTTCCAACCTGGATAAAAGTAAAGGCTCCAATAACGGAAGAGTTCAAAAAAGTTCAAGAACTTGCCAAAAGTGCTTGTTTGGAAACCGTTTGCCAGTCAGCGAGTTGCCCTAATATCGCAGAATGCTGGAAAAATCACCACGCCACTTTTATGATTATGGGCGGAATTTGCACTCGTGCGTGTCGTTTTTGCAATGTTCCTACAGGAAAACCAAATCCGCTTGATAAAGATGAACCACGAAAAGTTGCACTTGCGGTAAAACAACTTGGATTAAAACATGCGGTTATTACGTCTGTCACACGTGATGACTTGCCAGATGGAGGAGCGGAACATTTTGCTAATGTGATTAAAGAAATACGCGACAAATGCCCCGATACAACAATAGAGGTTTTGACGCCAGATTTTATAGGCAAAAAAGGAGCTCTTGAAATAGTTATCAAAGCAAAGCCGGATGTATTTAATTACAACATAGAGACCGTGAGGCGTTTGCATAAAAAGATCAAAATTGGAAGCGACTACGATAACGCATTATGGCTTCACAAGAAAGCAAAAGAAATTGACGACACAATTTTTACAAAATCTGGTTTGATTGCCGGAATGGGCGAGACAGACGAGGAAATTTATGAAACAATGGATGATTTAAGGGCAAGCGATGTAGATTTTTTTACAATAGGGCAATACCTAAAACCGCAAGACAAAAACCCAAGATACATTGACATAAATAGGTTTATAACACCGGAAACATTTGCAGAATATGAAAAAGTTGGATATCAAAAAGGTTTCCTCGTCGTTCAAGCGTCTCCATTAACACGTTCGTCATATCACGCAGATGATAAATTTAACGAATTAAGAAAACAAAAACGTGAAACAGCAAAAAAACAATAGCACATTTTTAAAAAATGCATTAAAAAAACTCTCTTCCAATCTTGCAATGGAGGAGCAAAACCTGCGATATTGGTTTATAATAACTTTTTCAATTGGAATTTTATCTTGCTTTTTTTCACAAGAAAACAACAGAATTATTGTATTACTGATTTCAATTTTTCTCATCTTAATACAAACAATTATTCTTTTAATAAACACAAAAAAAGCCAAAATTGTAAAAACCTTAATCAAATTTACAACAATGTTTTGTTTTGGTTTTTTTGTCGCTTTCATCAAATGCAATAACACACAAAGAAGCACATTCAAATCACCGGCTTACGACATAACTTTTGAAGGAAAAATTGAAAACATTAGGCTAACTTCAAAAGAAACAATACTTACAATTCAGCCTACAAAAAGCCCAATTACAGACATTTTAGATGGCAAAGTTCGTATAAAATTGAATGATGGAAAAGTAGAAAAACCGCTAAATAACGGAGATGTTGTAAAAATTTCAACGTCTTTAATCCCAATCAGATACGGCAATTTTCCAAATGATAAAAGCTATGAAAATTATGCTAAATTTTTTGACATCATAGCCACAGGAAAAGCCAAAAATATTGAATTTATAAAATCCGACAATGATGACAGAAACAAGAACGAGAAAAAACTTAATATACAAAATTACAGAAACAGCATTCAAGAACGCATTTATGAAGTCAATAAACACTCCAAAGGAGCAGGAATAGTTATTGCTATTTTAACAGGAAACAACGGCTTTATTCCAAAAGAACAATTAAACAATATCCGTCGATCCGGCTGTGCCCATATTCTCGCAATTTCTGGACTGCATATGTCAATAGTTGTTGCTTTTGTGTTTTTTATTTTCATCCACATTTTTGCCATATTCCCACAAATTGCTTTAAGGTATAACACAAAAAAGCTGGCCGTAATCCCTGCAATTTTGACTTGTTTATTTTACCTTCAAGTTGCCAATGTTCCAATTTCAGCAACGAGAAGTTTTATAATGGTTTTAATTGCTTCGATTACACTCCTTGTCGACCGCCCAAAAGCTTCGCTAAATGCACTATTTATCACGTTTTTTATTATGCTTGTTCCATCTCCACATTATCTTTTATCTCCGTCGTTTCAAATGTCATTTATGGCAGTTTTTGGACTGATAACAATATACAATCATAACTTTATTGGCGAAAGCAACTTATTCTCACGGAGAAAAACATTTCTTACATATTGCACCGGAATATTTTTCACATCAATAATAGCGACAATTTCAACGATGTTTTTTGAAATCTATCACTTCAAACAATATGCTTGGATTGGGTTAATTTCAAACATTCCCACAATACCGCTTACAGAATTTTTAGTTTTACCACTTGGTTTTATTGGAATGCTTTTCAACGGCACATTTATCGGCGACTGCTTTTATATTGCTTCCGGTTTTTTTGCAAATATTGTCTGCATAATTACCGATTGGACAGCAAATCTTCCATATTCTTTCCTCCTTGCAAAACAAATGTCTAATTTGCAACTTTTTATAATAATTTTTGGCTTAATTATTCTCTTCCTTTCTCGTTCAGTAATCTTAAAAACGATCGGTTTTTTATCAACAATTATTGGCATCATCGCATACCTCACAACACAAAAATATATTCTAATCTACAACGAAAATATGAAAAACATAATCTTTTTTGAAAATGAAAAATACTACTCCGTTGAACCCATAAAAAGTGAATTTTTACAATCAGTTTATTCCCAAAATTTGGGTGTAAAAGAAATCTTGCCTATGACTTCCGCAAATAAAAATATAGTTTGCAACGGAAACAGAAAAGAAAAAAATATGACTTGCGAATATTATTACAGAGGAAAAAAATACAAAATAACCCAGAAGAATAAAAACAAAATTATAGGAATAAAAGAAAAATGACAAAGAGAAAAGTTATTTTTTAAACAACCTTGTTAAAAATCGTTTTTTAATCTCTCCCATATCAATAAGAGTGTCGCACCAATCTTTATTGATAATCAAAAGATAAACAAAATAACAAGAAATTGCCGATAAAAAACAAAAACAAACAGAAGACCAAAACGAATAACCAGAAATATACGAAACTTGATGATGAATTCGCAACAAAATGAAGTAAATAATAAAACATTTAAATGCCAATTTTATACCATTTGCATTTCTGTCATTTGGAGCACAGAATAAAAATGCCAAAAGCACACACAAAAGGATAAGGAAAACATTTGAAAACTCTATTGCTAAAAATTCCCGAGCGGAAAAAATTGCTTCCGTTGTCATTTTTCTTTTTATATCATTCCCGCTTAAAAACTTCAAATGATCGTAAATTCCTAATGTTGTAGAATGTTGTAATTTGCTACTATTTTTTATCTCGTGAATAAGAGCTTTTCTATTAAAGTCCGTTGAAATTGAAAATTTATCAATAAGATTATTTTGATAAAAACCATTCACATACTGCAAATGTCTCACATTTTCACCATAAATTAAATTGTCCTTCACTACAAATTTTTTACCTACATAAACATCGCTTAAAACCCTGCTCTTATAACAAGAAATAGTTGCATCGTAAATATAAACCACATCATCGTCCTTGCTTTCATATTTTCCTTTCACAATCTTATAATCCTTTTCATTTTGGTTATCTACAAAAACAAAATCATTGCCTTTTTTCAACCCAATGTCCATTGTTTCAAAATACTGCCTCTCCTTCGCTTGTTTAATATTTTGAAGCTCAACAAATATTGGTTTTAAAACAAACATTTCCACAAGACTAAAAAAGAAAAGAAATAATATCATTGGCTTTAAAATCTGTTTTGACGTTATTCCAAAGCTTTTCAAAATTAGAAAATTAAAACTATTTTTAATACGAAGAATAAAACAAATACTACAAACAAGACAAACTACATCAACGGATTCAAAAAGTTTCTCAAAAGACATTAAAGTAGTAAAATAAAGTTTGTGTTTTAAATCAAATCCGTCGTTAATATCAATGTATTGCAAAGCAAAAAGAATAACAAAAAAAGCAAAAATCCAAATACAAAAATCTTTAAAAAATGATGTAAAAATATACCTAACATACCTCTTTGATTTCAAAGATAACCACAATTTTGAAAAAAAACTGCCAATCATTACTTTTGTAAGTTAACTACCATTATATCAAAAATCAATATATCATCATTCTTAAATAAGTCGTTTGATATAATCTTGCTACCGCCGTCTTTAATTTCATCTTTTGTTATAAAAATTCTATACCTATCACCAACACTCATTTTTGTCAAAATTTGTTCAACTCCTTCGCTCAATTCCCCGCTTCCGACACGGACTTTTTTAATTTCTCGCTCTTCTTTTAAAAGCTTGCCTGATGCAGAATAAATTTCATAAATAAAACTAACAACAGATCCGCAATTTACATGTGTGTCAATTAAAGTTGTGTTTCCTTCTGCCTCTTTAACAACCGAATAAAGCGGAAGTGGTTTTCTGTTTACGTCGCCCAGATGTGCCGTTATTTCATACATCGTATGCTTTTTTAGCTTTAAAACATTATTCTCTGTCGGTATCGCCACAAAGGTTGCTCGTTCACCCAAGGCTATTTGATTTAATGCATCTTTTACAAAAGGATATTTTTCTATTATCTCAATAGGCTCCTCCCCGAGCTTAAAAACATAGCTATTATAATCTTCCGGATGTTTATACAACTCGTTTTTTAAGCCAATGTTAATCGTAATTTTTTCACCACACCAAATTTTATAAATATTCCTATCAAAATTCTCATCCTCTTCTTTGTCTTTGTCTTCTATTCTTTCCCTATAAAATGTAAGCAATGTGTTGTGCTGGGCTACACCTTTTTTCGGCGATACATCTGGGCATCTAATTATTCTAAAAAGCTCCCCTGCTTTGTAAAAATAATACATAATACTCCAAGCATCGTGTAAATCTTCAAATGTTTTTGATAAATATCCCGTCATTTTCATCGCATCAGCACGAACATTATCATTTTTTTTCATTGCCCTAAATTCAAAATGAATAGCCAAACAACAAGCAAAAATCACCGAGAACAAAAATAAAAAACGAAAAGCCCACTTGCTTGCTCTCGTTTCTTTGTATTCATATCCTTTATTTATCGTTTCATTCTGTTCGGCCATCTTTTCATTACCTCAACAAATTTATCTTAACAAATCGTTTATTGATGTCTTTTTTCTAATATCCTCGTTTATCTTTTTAATAATCACGGCACAATTTATATTTATATCTGGATTTTCTTTACTCCTATAACTTCCGGCAACAACAACAGAATACTTTGGCACTTTACCTTGAAAAACCTCTCCTGTTTCGCGATCTATTATTTTTACACCAGAAGAAATTACGACACCAGAGGCCACAACGCTACCCTCTTCAACTATCGTTCCCTCGGTGATCTGGCTTCCTGCTCCAATAAAGCAATTATCTTCAATAATAACCGGATTAGCTTGCAAAGGTTCCAACACTCCGCCGATGCAGACATTCGCAGAAATATGACATTTTTTTCCAATATGACAACAACTTCCTATTGTCGCCATACTATCAATCATGGTGTTTTCACCAATATTCGCCCCAATATTCACAAAAGACGGCATAATTACACAGCCCTTTCCAAAAAAGGCACCCTTACGAACAAAGGCACCAGCAACAGCACGAATTCCAGCATTTTGAAAAGTTTCATAATCCCAACTTTCAAACTTGCTCCTACATTTATCAAGCCAACTACCTCCGTCAAATGCATCAATAGCTTTATTGTCATTCAAAAACGACAACAAAATTGCTTTTTTTATCCACTGATTACAAAGCCAATTACCCTTTTCATCACATTCTGCAACTCTTATTTTACCTCCATCTAACAAATCAATGACTTCGTTCGCAAGCTCCACCGCAACAATTTTATCAAAACTTTCTCCATTCTGCTTTTTGTTCCAAATTTCTTCTATTTTTCCTTGTAAAACACCCAACTCCATATGGCAATAAAAAAAGTTGCTTTTTGTAAAAAACAAGAATAAAAAACAAGCTGGAAGTATGCCGTCTTTTCTAAAAAAGAAAAAAAACACAGGTTTGCCATTTTTATACTCATTCTTTGCAGACTTTATGTTTTACTACTCTTTCTACGTAAGTCTTTTTGCAAATAGTGGTTTTTCCGGCGGAAAATTAGCAACTTTGTTTGTCATAATGAATGCATCAAAAATGATTGCAGACATACCCATTGGTTTTATTTCCGACATAATCAGCCGAAGAAGTGTTTTAATATTAGGACTATCGTTTAGAACTATTTTCTGTCTATTGTGTTTAACCAGTGGCAGTTTTTATACTTTTGCTATCGCAATGTTTATAGTCGGCTTTGGCAATAGTTGCATATGGACACACGCTTGGAATTACTTTTATGACTACAAAAAAAACCTTGGAGAGGTTGCAAGCTTTCCTCGTTTTATGGGAAAGTTTTACGCAATAAGCAATGTTGCAATAGCAGTTGCTGGTTTTACCGGCACTTATGTTTTTACAAAATTCGGCTTTGCTGGTGTTTTTCTCGGCTCAATCTTATCAATGTCTATCGCTATAACAATTATGTTGCAACTGCCAAATTATAAACCACAAAAAACAATCAAAACAGCAAAAGCTCTTGGCGTCGCAAACCCTCTGCATTTCTGGACTTTATTAAAAGAATTGATAAAAAAACCGCGAATTATTCGCCTCCTATTGTTCGCAATTCTTGCCGACACAATGTTTATTGTCTTCCTTGATATGAATACAACCTTAATGAATATGAGTGGATTTAAACCGGAAGCCGTTTCGCAAGTTGTCGGACTTGTCGCTTTTGTTCGCATATTTAGCAACTATTTTTCCGGTAAAACCGAAAGATTTATGAAATTCAACAGAATGCATTCTTTGCTTTTGATTTTAATGTTCACAAGCATTTTAATTTCAATTAAAAGCAGTTTGTTCGTAATCTTTGCAGTGTCTTTTTATCTTTGTGTATATCCATTTTTTGACACATCAATAAAAACAAAAATACAGCATAAAGTTGATAGCAACACAAGAGCAACAATTATGTCCTTGGCAAGTTTATTTGTATCAATTTGCTGTATAGTTTTCAATTCTCTTATTGGCTTTGTTGCTGATACAAGTGGATATTTTTCCGCTCCTATTTGTGTCTTCCTTGTTGTAATAATAGTTTTATTTATCGTTAGAAATATGATGTATTTTTATAGATTTGATGCAAAAGTTAGAAATTTCAGATTTAAAAAAAGAAACAAAAAAATCTTTAACCAAAAAAGTAAAAAAAGCAGATAAAAAAATCTAAAAAAGAAAAACAAAAGCCAAAAGCCCAATTAAAAAAATAATCGTCCAAATTGTGATAAACGTATCCACTTTCATATTTTTACTCCAAGTATTCCTAATTTTAAAATCTTAAAATTTTATAAATTCATCGTGCAAAACCTCAACGGCTCTGCTTGCGTCCTTTTTTTGACATAAAAATGATATTCTCGTAGCAGAAAAATCATCGTGTATTCCATCAATAATAATGCCATTTTTATAAACTGCATCAAAAAGTCGTCCAGCTACGCCCAAAATACTTGACAAATCAGGGCCTACAACTGAAATCATTGACATCTCTTCACTTACATCCATTTTTACGTTTGATTTATCAAAAAATTCCTTCAAATTTTCATTAAAATCATCTCCTATTTTTTCCAGCCCATCCTTCATTACAACGAGAGAATAAAGCCTTTGTTTTATATTTTGCGAAATGGTGATAATTGAATTTTCAAACTTTTTAATAATCTTTTGCATTTTGATTAAAAAAGCTGTCGCATCAGATAGTTCTCCAATTTTAAACCTTAACAAATAAACACCATCAAACTTTACAATTCCATTTACAACACAATTTTCCTCCTTCTCGTTGCTGATTTTTGTCCCGAAATTCTCAACATTATAGCAATTTTTCAAAAAAATCGGTATTTTTTTCCTTACACACGGAAAAATTGCATTCATATGCACAACCTTATTCCCCAATGCAGACAGCTCCATCATTTCTTGATATGTAATATTTTTAATTAACATTGGCTCCTTAACAATCTTCGGATCGGCTGTATAAAGTCCGTTTGTATCCTTCCAAATTTCCAAACAATCAGCATTTAAAGCTCCTGCTATTATCGCCGCAGAATAATCGCTTCCGTTTCTTCCTAATGTTGTAATTCTCCCATCTGCATCTGAACCAATAAAGCCAGCACAAACGACAATACCTTCCTTGATGCCCTCAAACTGCCTTTTGATTTGCTCTTCCGTTCTTTCAACGTCAACTTTTGCATATCCAAAAGTACTATCGGTCTTGATGATCTCGCTTGATTTCACATAAAAAGCCAAATGCCTCTTTGACAGAAATTTATAGATAGTAAAAGAAGAGAGCCTTTCCCCAAAACTCAAAACAAAATCCAAAGCTTCGCTTCCTGCAACGCCTGTATCAGAAATTGTAATCAAAATGTGTTCCAATTTTGTTAAAAACTCCTCAACTTCTTGCTTTTCTTCCGCTATATTTAACTCATCAAGTAAATGTGTATGCCTACTTTTCAGTTCCTCAAAATCTATGCCATAATCCTCTCCTTTTGATGCCTTTTTTACTAACTCCAATAGTTGATTGGTTATTCCATAAAATGCAGAAAATACACAAACGACAACTTTATCTTCTCCTTTGCTTCTTGTAATAATTTTCTCAATATTTTCTACATCTTCGCCGTTTTTTAGAACTGAACCGCCGAATTTTAAGACCTTCACCAACTATTGAAAGAATAGAAAACTTAATAAAATAAGTGTCAATTTTGTCGTTCAAACACCCAACTTGATATTTAAATTTATAAAATCACCCTCGCCCGTATGATTTCATTTTTAGTTAGTTTATTGATTTTATTCATTGGCTACAAAACCTATGGAACATTTTTAGACAGAAAATTCCAACCAGATGACAGACAAACACCGGCGATTACAAAAAACGATGGAATTGATTACGTGCCAATGAAAACTTGGAGAGTATTTTTAATTCAATTATTAAACATTGCGGGTCTTGGACCTATCTTTGGAGCAATTACAGGTGCACTCTGGGGACCTGTTGTGTTTTTATGGATAGTTTTTGGCACAATCTTCGCAGGTGCGGTTCACGATTATTTGTCTGGGATGTTGAGCGAAAGAAACGGCGGAGTAAGTATTGCAGAAATTGTTGGCAAATATCTTGGCAACGTAGCAAAACAAATAATGCGTGTGTTTTCAATTATTCTTCTAATGATGGTTGGCGTTGTCTTTATGGTTGGTCCTGCCGAACTTATTGCAATGCTTACACCAAAAACTTTTGACGTGAAATTTTGGACGATTGTAATACTCTGCTATTATTGCTTATCAAGTTTTTTACCAATAGACAAGCTCGTAAGCAAGATTTACCCAGTTTTCGGCATCTCATTACTAATAATGGCATTTTTAATCGGCGGAATGACAATATTTAATGATATAAATGGAACGGCAAAAATGCCTGAATTATGGGATTACTTTGGCAATTTTCACCATAATAAAATCCCTATTTTTCCAATGATGTTCGTTTCTGTTGCTTGCGGGGCAATTTCCGGCTTCCACGCGACACAATCACCAATGATGGCTCGTTGTATCAAAAGTGAAAAAGAAGGCAAAAAAGTCTTCTATGGTGCAATGTGTATGGAAAGTGTTATTGCCTTGATTTGGGCTTGTGCTTCCTCAACTTTCTTTTATGACCCTCAAACTGGTGGCTGGTTGGCAGAAAAAATTGTTTCCGTCAACGGAAAGGAAGAACTTGTAAAATTTATCGGCAATTCTTCTTGTGTCTACAATATGTCAATGTCGTCTCTCGGTATTATTGGCGGAATTTTTGCAATCGTAGGCGTTATTGCTTGCCCGGTTACCAGCGGGGATGCGTCATTTCGCTCTGTTCGTTTCGCCTTGGCAGATTTGTTTAAAATTAACCAAAAAAACATAGCGAAAAGATTGGTTCTGACGTTATGTATATTGGGAACGGGCTATGCAATTTCATTGTTTGAATATGGAAAAATTTGGAGATATTTCTCTTGGTCAAATCAAACTCTTGCAATGATTGTTTTATGGGCTGGAGCAGTTTATTTATGCAATGAAAAAGGTAAAAATATCGGCTGGATGGCTTCAATTCCTGCAACTTTTATGTCCGCAGTTTCGATGTCATATCTATTACAAGCGCCAGAATGTTTCGCTATATGTCCCGTGATTGCTAATATAGTAGGCATCTTATTTGCACTTTTATTGCTTGGAATGTATTTTTTTAGAATTTATCAAAAAAAATAATAACACCACTTGCAGTAATATTTTTTTCTATTAAAATCGTGTCGTAATTCTTATGGAACCATCATCGGCGTTAAAAACTAAAAGAACTTCAAACATAACGAAGGTATCTAAAAACAAAATTGTTGAACAAGAGGTAGGAAGTGAACCAAGAGCAGAAAGTATCTTCTACCTTGAAAGTATCGTTGCAAGAAAAAACAGAGAAAAAGAAAATTTCAGAAAATCTGAATTTGAAGCAGTGGAGAAGAATTGCGAAAAAGTCGAGGCCAAAGACAGAAAATATATTGAAGCCTTGAAAGATGAGATGTTAAGAAAATACAAAGCAGAGCAAGAAAAGAGCCAAAGAAAAATTGAGAATATTAAAAGAAAAGCCCTTCAAAGAATTGAAGATAAAATTAAACAAGAAGAACAAAAAATAGAAAATATGTGTAAAACAGAAGTTTGTCAAGCTGTTGATAGAGTAGCAAAAGAAATTGGTTGGTTTCAGACCGCAGTATTGCTCTATAAAGCTTATCCAGATTTTTTTGATAAAAAAGGCAAAAATCAATAAACAATCAAATTAAAGGCAAAAATTTGAAAGCTTTCCAATTAAACATCAGTTTATATCTATGATAATGTTTGAAAAATAAAAACTCCATTCCATCAACTTTTGATTGTTGTGTCTGGTTCCTTAAATGAAAGCCAATTAAAAGCAGTAAATACATATGATGCTCCATTGTTGATTGTCGCAGGAGCGGGAACTGGAAAAACGGCAACGATTACAATGAGAATTGCGAATTTAATTCAAAATGCAATCGTGCCACCGAGCAATATTTTAGCGGTTACTTTCACAAATAAAGCAGCGAGTGAAATGAAAAGCAGAATTGAAAAACTTGTTGGCGATGCTGTTGGAATGTGGGTTGGAACTTTTCATAGTATTTCAGCAAGAATTATAAGGATGCATTCAAGAGCATTGGGGCTTGAACCGGATTTTTTAATTTTAGATGAATATGACAGAAAAAAACTTTTGAGTAGGGTTATTAAGGATTTAGACATTGACGACAAAAGATTTCCATACAAAGTCTGTTCGTTTATAATTTCACAATTAAAAGAAAAATGTATTTCACCGCAAGACGAGGAAAAAATTGGCAATTTCAAATATAAAGATTTGGATATTGCAAGTCTTTATCAAACATATCAATCTCGTTTGCGGGGGATGAATGCTGTTGATTTTGATGATTTAATTTTTGAGTGCGTCCGCCTTTTCAAAAAAGAACCAAGAATTTTGCAAGATTTACAACAAAGATTTCAATTTATAACAGTTGATGAATACCAAGACACGAATGAGTTGCAACATTTATGGCTTCAACTGCTTGCTGGTAGTAATAACAATGTCTGTTGTGTTGGAGACGAAGACCAGTCAATATATGGCTGGAGAGGGGCAAAAGTTGATTATATCTTACATTTTGCCGATGATTTCCCCGGTGCAAAAATTGTTCGTTTGGAGCAAAATTATCGTTCTACTCAACCAATTCTTGAATGTGCGATGAATGTAATTTCAAACAATCAGCAGAGATATAATAAAGTTTTGAAATCTGGCATTCATTCAAATGAAAAACCAGAATTAGTTATTGTTGAAGATGACAGGCAGGAAAACAAAGATATAATAACAAAAATTCAGCAACTAAATCAGCATTTCAATGTAAATTACAAAGATACGGCAATACTTGTTCGTGCTACGCATCAAATGAGAGGTCTTGAAGATGCTTTTATAAAAAATGGCGTTCCTTATAAAATTATTGGTGGTATAAAATTCTACGAGAGAAAGGAAATCAAAGACATTATTGCCTACATCAGGTGGTGTTATTCATTAAAAGATACAATTTCACTTGAAAGAATTATAAATGTTCCAAAACGCGGAATTGGCGAAAAAGGTTTTGCAGATATTTTAACCTATATCGCACAAAATGGCTGGGAAATATTTGATGGTTTAGAAAAAATATCCGCAAATTTTGGAAATATTATACGCGATAAAATTGCAATAGAATTACGAACTTTTGTTGAATTTACAAGAACAATCCATAATTATTTTGTAGAAGGGCAACTTTCTCTTGGAGATATTGCAGAAAAGATTTATTTTAACTCCGGATATTCTCAAATGTTGCAAGAGGAAATAAAAATAGACAGCGAGACGACGTCAAGAATTGAAAATATTAGGGAACTTATTTCTTCAATGAAGCAATTTGAAACAATAGATGAATTTTTGGAGCATATTTCTTTGGTTTCTGCAACGGACGATGAAAATACAAGCGATAGTGTAAATATAATGACAATGCATTCGGCAAAAGGTTTGGAGTTTTTATATGTATTCTTGCCAGCGTGGGAAGAAGGCATGTTTCCAAGCCAAAAGTCATTGGATGAAAATGGCAATGCCGGTGTTGAAGAAGAAAGACGCCTTGCGTATGTAGCAATGACGAGGGCGAGAAAAAACTTTTTTGTTTATACTGCAAAACAAAGAATGACATTTGGTAGGGTTCAACTTTGCCAACCATCAAGATTTGTTGAGGAGATGGGTAATAAAGTTGAGATTACAAACCTCGCCAGTCAATCAAGACAAACTGAACAAAGGCAACGAATTCCTTACAATTGGCGACAACACATAAATAATTCGCCATATGGAGAAAGAGATGAGAATTTTAACGAAAGTAGGGGATATTATGACGATAATAGTGCGAAAAATGCAAGAAGTCAGTTAATAGGCGGAGTTAGCCAAAGAAGAAGCGGAGGGTATTCAAATACAGATCAAAAATACAGTTGGAACAACAAAAAAACGCCAACAAAAACAAACGAGTTTGAAGTTGGTGATAAAGTTATAAGTGAAAAATTTGGTATTGGAGTTGTGAATAGGATTTATGGCAAATTTTATGAAGTCCAATTTGAGGGAACAAAACAGATTACAAAAGATATAAAAAAGGTTAAATAAAGAGTTTAGCAGTAAAATCTTGATTTATAAATAAAAAAATTAAGTAATTCAAAGAACAACGTATGTTGTCAGTTTTTGACATCTATAAAGTCGGGCTTGGGCCTTCGAGTTCGCATACTTTTGGGACAATGGTAGCCTCAAATATGTTCGCTGATTACTTAAAAACAAACAATCTTGCGGAAAAAACTAATGAAATTGATATTCATTTATATGGCTCGCTTGCTCTAACTGGCTACGGACACGGCACTTGCCTTTCAATAGTTCTTGGTTTAGAAGGATATACACCGGACGGCATTACTCCTGAAAATGTGCAGATTGAAAAAGATAGAATAGATAACGAAAAAACATTGAAAATTCCAACATCAAATGGGACAAAAACTATACATTATAATAAAAATACAAATAGGTTTTTTCATTACGATGCTCTTGAATATCACCCAAATGGTCTGCGGTTTATTGCTCGTGATTTGAAAAACAATGTTTTATACACACAAACATATTTTTCCATTGGTGGAGGCTTTGTTTTAACTCTTGATGAAATTAAAGCAGGCAAAAAAACTGAAAGCAAGAAAGCAAAATATGAATTTTCAACATTTGCTGAACTTTTGGAGATATGCGAAAAAGAGAACAAAACTCTCTATGAAATTGTATTGGCAAATGAATTATGTTGGCGTAGTCAAGAGGAAATAGATAAACAAATACGCGTGATTGTTGACGTGATGAACGATAGCATAAATAATGGGCTTAAACGAACTGGCAAAATTCAGGGAACCATTGGTCTTACACGAAGAGCACCGGAATTGATGAAGAAAATACAAGAAAGAGAGCAAAAAGGGCAAACGACAATTTTTGATTGGATGGACTATGTTTCCGCTTGGTCTTTTGCGGTATCGGAAGAAAATGCAAGTTTTGGACGTTTAATTACTGCTCCAACAAATGGTGCCTGTGGAGTTATACCGCCTGTTATAAAGTTTATTGAAAAATTTTTTCCAGAACATTATACTTTTGAAAATGTTAAAAAGTTTATTCTTGTTTCTGGAATTGTTGGTGTGTTATGCAAACAAAATGCCACGATTTCAGGTGCGGAAGGCGGTTGTCAGGCAGAAATAGGAACGGCTTGCTCTATGGCGAGTGCTGGTTTTGTCGCTTGTCTTGGTGGAGATGATAAACAAATAGAAAATGGTGCCGTTATAGGTTTAATTCATAATTATGGTTTAACTTGCGATCCAGTAGGGGGATACGTTCAAGTTCCTTGTATAGAAAGAAACCCTGTGAATTCTGTTAAGGCAATACACGCGGGGCATTTAGCACTGCAAGAGAAAAATACGCAATTCGTTCATTTGGATGTGGCAATAGAAACAATGTATGAAGTTGGTCGTGATATGCCTTGTCAGTATCGTGAAACTTCGCTTGGCGGATTGGCGAAAAATACAAAAGAACACAGCACGTGCAAGTGTTAAATACCCCTTTTGGCCGTAGATTCTAACTTTATCCGGTCGCATAAATAACTAATACACAATCTAATTAGAGTACGAAAACTCCAAACAGGGATTGCAAAACAAACCATAATCGTAGACGCGGAGCAATCATTACAAAATCTTCGCGAACCAAAGAGGCAAGGTGAGAGTGAAAATAAAAATATATTTTGCAAGATATTGTTGCATAACACTTTTTTTTTAAAAAAATATTGTTTTTTTTATTTCCTGCTCTATTTTTTTTTACTCACATTTTAATGTCTGTATGCATACGAAGAAAGAAAAATTGTTCATATTTCTACACGGGTACAATTCACAAGGAGACGCAATGAAGGTTTTAGATAGCGTGTTTAAAAAAGTCGCACCAGAAGGGTCTGTATTTTTATACCCTGATGCTCCATTTAAAGCTCCTGAAGGAGATGGTTTTTGTTGGTTTCCGTTCGTTTTCGGTGATGACCCTATGGATATCAATGAAGAGTTTGTTTATCAAAGTATGCAACAGGCTATGCCGTATTTGAAAAGCTATATTGAAACAAAATTAAAAGAATTAGAAGACTTTAATTACGAAGATATCGTTTTGATTGGTTTTTCACAGGGTGCAGCATTAGCATTGCACGCATCGATGAACTTACCAGCATCGATTAGTTGCGTGATTTCATTTTCCGGTGGACTTGCAAATCCAGACAACATCATTGCCAAAAAGGAAATTCACAAGGCTCCTGTGCTTTTAATTCACGGTATGGATGATAAAATTTTACCTTATTTCTTTTCACAACGAGGAGCAAAAATGCTAATAAATGCCGGCTTTAATACCGAATTACATTTATTAAAAAACACTGGACACATGATAACGCCAGAAGCAATACAGATAGCTAAAAAT
>AUXO018402323.1_pt1 | contig 52955 bp, 36 predicted proteins | sample 768731 | NCBI WGS metagenome assembly AUXO01 (sample SAMN02715735, study PRJNA202380) | gut metagenome | biome: sheep rumen | host: Ovis aries | place: New Zealand: Palmerston North | reverse complement strand
ATTTCCAGACCAGCTACAGCCAGTCCCGCCCCACAAGCAATAGCTGTGAGTGTCTGCGGCAGGCGGGTCATCAACACGATGTTGGTCCAAACCTCGGAATCGGAACCCTCCCCTAGGAGGATTTTGTAGACCTCGCTGATGGGGATGGAAACGGAACCCAGCCCCAGATTGACGATGGCCAATAGGGGAATCAGTACAATCAGTACCGTCAGGATAGAGAATTTTCGCATATCAGTTTAACTTCAAGTTCCCCCTCCGGGAACACACGTTTACAATGTTGGTAACAGAGCTCTTTTATCTTCTCAAAGAAGGAAGGCGGTAGGAAAGTCCACAGTTCCCGGGCTAGGGTGATGTGGTCTATCGCTTCGGCATACTGGGGCTCTGCCAGGGTTTTCAGGAATTCCTTGTTCATTCCTACTTTATGGGAGTGGGTATCCAGGTGCCCTTCGGCCAGTTTCACCGCTTTTCCTATCATGATGGCCAAGGTGACTTTCCGAATACCGATGCGCTGAGCTGCTTTCAGGGATTCCCCGACGAAATTTCCGTAGTGAATGCAACGGATGTTCTTTTCTTTCTGCAGGGCTTTCTCGCTCTTCAACCCAGACACCAGTCCGATTTCCTCGCATCCGATGGCTTTGGCCACCTGCATTTCCCGGGCAATGCTTTGCTGCCAGGCCTCATTGGAAAACGGAGCCACAATGCCGGAGGTGCCGATAATGCTGATTCCATGCAGGACTCCCACTTTCGGGTTGAAGGTCTTTTTGGCGATTTCAGCTCCATTCTCCACGCAGAGGGTAATGTCGTAGTCTTGCGTGGTCAAAGCCCTGATTTCATCGAAAATCATTTTCCTTGGGGTGGGGTTTACGGCTGGTTCTCCTACCGGGATACCTAGTCCGGGCAGGGTCACTACTCCCACACCTTCTCCTTGCAGGAAACGGATGCCGTAGGTGCCGGGGGTGAGACGCGCCGTGATTTTACAGCCCCGGGTCACATCGGGGTCGTCGCTGAAGTCCTTGATGGTGGAAGCCACTCCCGCTTCTTCTACCTGTACCGGCATGGTCATGATTTCCCCATCGGGGAGGGCAAAGGCCACTTCCTCTGGGGTTTCCCCGTAGAGCAGGGACAACAGGGCTGCTTTTACGGCTGCGGTGGCACAGGCTCCGGTGGTGAACCCGGTCTTCATGGGGAAGAAATCGGGTACCAGGTGCTCAATGGAACGGCGTAGACTGTACTTCCCCGTGGCATAGATCCAGTGCTGGGGCAGGGCAGGATGCTCCACCACAAACACCTTCAGTCCCAGTTGGAGGGCTGCCTCTACCTTATGGTTGAAGCCTCCGCTTTCCCCACTTTCTTTGGTGAGGATGGCATCGCACCCCGTTTCCTGCATCAGGGCCATCTCTTCTTCCTGTGTGGGGAGCGAGTGGTCTTCCTTATAATAAATAAGGTTTGACAGGGGGAAATCGTTCTTCTGAACTATTTCTAGACTCTCCGGCCGGTTCAAGATGCGGAAGAGGGTGGGATGGTTTTTCCAGTAGGGAGCCAGGGAAGAGATGGTGTTCACACCCGACAGTGCCAACAGGTTCTTCACCCCCGCATTTTCCATCTTCTGAATGGCATCAGCATAACTGGTGCAGTAGGTAACCCCCTCCCGATGCGGCTCAAACTGCCGTTGCAGACGAATGACCGGGATGTGCTGACTACCGATGGCCTGGTGCAGGTTCATGGCAAAAGGGTGAGCCGCATCGATGATGCACCGGATGTGGTGTTCCGTGCAGAAAGTCGTGATTTCATCGGCAGTCATAGCTCCGGTAAGACGGATACCATGCTGCATCTCCACGGTTTGCAAACTGCTCTTCGTGGAGTAATAAAACGGTGTTCCTGCCTGGTCGCAGACATCCACTGCCAATCGTCCTTCTGTGGTTCCCCCGAATATCAGAATCATTCGTCCTTTCCTTTTCTGAATAAATGAGTAAAGTGCCCGTCGTAAAGCTTGCTGAGGCCCTGACGGTTGTCTATAGCATCACCCACCACGATCATGGTGGTAAGCGTGAGATGGTTCTCCTTGATAATCTGTGCCAAGTCTTTCAGTTTCCCCCGGTAGATTTTTTCATCCTTCCAGGTGAGTTTATAGCAAGCTGCTACCGGAGTGTCAGGAGAGTAACCTCCATCCAGCAGTTCCTGCTGTACCTGGTCTACAATGCTGGCACTCAAGAAGATGCACATTGTGCTTTGGTGTTGAGCCAGGAGGTGGAGTTTTTCTTTCTCTGGCATGGGAGTACGGCCTTCGCCCCTAGTCAAGATGATGGTTTGGCATTTCTCCGGGATGGTGAACTGGCTCCGAAGCTCTGCAGCTGCAGCCAGGAAGGAGGAAATACCCGGGGTGATGTGGTAACTCATGCCGTACTGGTCGAAGAAGGCCATTTGCTCCTGGATAGCCCCATAGATGCAAGGGTCTCCGGTGTGCAGACGAACGATGAGCTTTCCTTGGTCGTAGAACTGTTTCATCAGTTCAAACTGCTCCTCCAGGTCCAAGTCGGCCGATGAACGGACGGTGGCTCCAGGTTTGGCACAGAAGGTCAGCTCCCGAGGGACTAGACTTCCTGCATACAGGATGAGGTCGGCTCTCTCCAAGAACTTCCTTCCCCGCACGCTGACTAAATCGGGGTCTCCCGGTCCTGCCCCCACAATTTCGATATGACCGCTTTTCCCGTCTTGTGCCAGGGCAAAGGTATAATGTGAGGTTTTATCTCCTAGTGTAATGTACCCTTTCTGCTTCTCTACCACCAGTTTTCCCCGAGTGCTGGCAGCCAGAGCCGAAGACTCAGCTACCCCGTAGCATCCGGTAACTTCGAATACTTTCTCACTAGGATTCGGAACGGTGATGGAGGAAAGCTCCTGGGCTGTGAAGATCTTTTTTGTAGCTTGCGGAAGCAGTGCGGTGAGTTCACGCAACAGCGGTTCATCTTTCTTCAGTTCGATACTATCGATGGAAACGATGGATTCCGGAGCATACCCCAGCTGCTTTATCTCTTGCAGCAGCTGTGCTGCAATTTCTACCGGTGCCTCTTTCTGGCATCCCACTCCCAGATGCAGGCAAGGGGGGAAGTACTGAATTGTTTTGGTAGTTGTTTCTGGATAGATGTGAGGGCTCACCAGGATGAGTAATTCAAAAGTATCTGCACACTGCTTATAATCCTCCATGCGATGGAAAATCTCCACATGAGCAGGGCAGGTTTTTTCCAATGCTTGAGTTCCCTCATCTTCTACTTCCAGCACCAATGCTGTGGCTTTCTGGTTCACAAAGGTAGCGATAACGCTGTTCATCTCCTGATGAGAGAGTGGGGCTACCTTCCATCCGTTTTTACGGGACAACGTATCCAGGGCCCACAGCCCGGTGTTATCGCTCTGGGTGGTGATGACCGCCTCACCCCCGATGATTTCAGCTATTTCTCTAGCTAGGTCGTTGGCTCCACCCACATGTCCGCTAAGGACAGGGATGACGAATCGGCCCGTGGAATCCACACAGATGATGGCTGGGTCGGTATATTTATCTTGAATCAGCGAGGCATATCTACGGACACAGATGCCCAGTGCCCCGATGAAGACGATGGCATTTAAGTTGGCATCGTCCCTTAAATCTTTTTGAATACGGTGGGCCAGTCGTTCCCCGGCCTGGTTGATGGTTTCAAATTTTATCATTCTGCTTTAAGGATAAAGATAGGGTTGAAGTCGTCTATGGCAATTCGGGTGGTGTGAGTAATCTTCATGTCCATGGCTGTGATGCCATCTACGAACAACTGGTAGCTTTCCGGTGATACCGAGTTGAATACAATGCAGGCTCCTGGTAGCATATATTTTTTCACAAGGGCAATCATCTCTTTCAGCTTACCTCCGTGCCCACCGATGAAAATAGCATCAGGGGCGGGAAATTTGGCTAGGTCGATTTCCAGAAAATCTCCAATGACTGCTGTAATCCCTGGAGCCCCGAACTTACGGGAGTTCTTTTCCATCAGCTCTCGTCCTTCTTCCCGGATTTCGAAAGCGGTGATATTCAGGTGAGGGAACTGGAGTTTCGCCTCAATGCTGACGCTTCCAGTGCAGAAGCCAATGTCCCAAAAAGAGGTTTTCTTCTGCAAGTCCAGCATGGAAAGGGAGAGCAGGCGGATAGGCATCTTGGTAATCATTTTAGCCCTTCCATTCAAGTGGTGGAAATCCGATTCAGGGATGCCCAGTGGATGTCTTCTGCTTTCTTTTTGCTGGAGGATGAGGCAGTTCGGGTTCGCATAGTTCTTCTCCGGGTGGAAGGTTCCCACCTGTTCCGTCTCTTCATTTCCCAGGTTTTCACCTATGGTCATGACATAATTGTCGTACCCATATTCCACCATGTGGTTCCAAATGGCTTGAGGGGTCTTGTTTTTGTCCGTGAGACAGCCGATGAGCGGTTCATCATGGATGAGGGCTTCATCCAGTTTATCCCAAGGACGGCCCGTGAGGGAAACCATGCGCATATCTTGGTAAGGCAGGTTCATCCGGTGTGCCAGCATCTGGAGGGAATTGAAGGAAGGGTAGACTTTCATCTTGATACCCGGAATTTCCCGCTGGACGGTGGCTGCGAAACCATAAAACAGTGGGTCACCCGAAGCGAAGATGACAATATCTTCATGTTGTTCATATTGGGCAAAGACGTCACTCAGTGGAACGGTAATATCAATCCATTGGGCGTGTTCTGGCAAGAAACGTTTCATGATTTCATAATGACGTTTTCCTCCAGAGAAGACCATTCCCCGGGAGATGATGTTCAGAATTTCAGGGGGGAACCATTGCTCCCTCCGGTCGCTGATTCCAATGATGGTACAACTATACATCTCTTCCGGGTTTTAACTGTTCTGCATCATCGTAAGTCAGGATAGAGTTGACAAGGGTAGCAGCCAAGTTGCTTCCTCCCTTCCTCCCTTCAATCAGGATTTTCGGAATATCCAGGAACGGTTTGGCTGCATGCTTGCTTTCTTCCACATGCACAAACCCCACAGGGGCTCCGATAATACCAGCCGGGTGGCATTTCTTCTTTCGGATTAGCTCGCAAAGTTCCAGTAAGGCAGTAGGTGCATTGCCAAAGGCATAGAGTGCATCAGGATATTCCTCTGCTGCCAGTCTCATGCCTGCTTGTGCACGGGTAATCCCCTTTTCTTTCGCCATTTCAGCCCCACGAGGGTCATTGATGTAGCATACCGTCTGGATGCCTAGTCTTTCCAAAGCCCCTTTCCGGATTCCGGCAGACGCCATCGTCACATCGGTGACGATAGTCTTGATGCTTCCCTTTTTGACCTTATCGTACAAGGTAGCAGTGGCCCCTTCATCCATCCAAAGCAGATGCTCCATTTCAAAGTCGGCTGTGGTATGAATGGCATGCAGCATGGGCCACAGTTTCCACAAAGGAATATCTGGATTCTTCAGTTCCTTACGGATGGTTTGGAACGACTTGATCATGATGGATTGGCCCAGGTTCTTCCCTTCTTCGGTTCTCTCCCGGTAATACCCTCTAGGGGTAATGAATTTCCCATCGGACAGGTACGACTGGCTGTTCCCGATGATGACAATGGTAAACATATCCACCTCTTCCGGGTTGAAATCCTTCAGCGTGGTAACGTGAGTTTCCTGCTCCTCCCGTCCTGCTTGACGGACATATCCCACCACATTTTCGGTACTTCTTTCCTGTAAGAAAATCTCTTTTAATCGGTAGAGCTGCCAGTAGCGCCCTTGACTTTTCGGGTTGTAGATGGCTGTGATAAAATCGCCGGAAGCAGCAGCCTTTATCCGCTTTTCTATAAGACTCCAAGGAGTCATCAAGTCGCTCAGAGAGATGACACAAAAGTCATGTCCCATGGGAGCACCCAACAGCGATGCGGCTTTCTGGAAGGCACTGATCCCAGGGAGAGGGATAATTTCCACATTGGAATTCCGTTCCCTCTTCATCTCATAGATAAGTGGCGTCATGCCATAGATGCCCGCATCACCACTGGAAATGACACATACGGTCTTTCCTTGCTCGGCCAGGAGGAATGCATGTAGGGCCCTTTCCTGCTCTTTCTTCATTCCGGTATCGATACATTCTGTACCCGGTTTTAGATAGGGCTCAATAAACTGAAAATAGTATTTGTAACCGATTACCACATCACTGTCCTGCACCGCTTGGAGCACTGCAGGGGTAATATCCTCTGGTGAGCCAGGGCCTATTCCAGCCACATATATTCTCATAGTTTCTTTTTAGAAAAGTTCGTTTAAATGCTTCAATACCAACTGCTGCACCTTTTCATTTTCGCCTAGTCCATGGAAATGAACTTCTACGTTGTATCCCAGCTTTTCAATGGCAGGGCGCCATTCGCCATCGATATCTTCGTGAGCATGAACACCACTGGCCAACAGGAACGGTATGAGGGTTACTTTCTTTGCCTTTAAACCCTTGAGTTGGTTTACAGAGGTTTCTAAGTCGGGCCAGCCTTCTATGGTTCCTACAAAGATATTCGTCTGCCCATCGTTCCGGAGCATGTTCCCCAGCATGCTATAGACAGCGTTACTAGAAAGTTCGTTACCATGCCCCACGTACATCACCAGTTCATTTTTGGCCGTCTGACGTTCTTTCAAGATGGCAGTCATCGCCTTGAAATCCTCTACGGAATTTAGGATAGGAATTCCCACTTTAATTTCTTTAAAGAAGGGTGAAACCTTATTCACATCTTCCCGTAAGATGCCCATCTCCACACCATCCATCAAGAAGGTGGGCTGCACAATGACGTTTTCGTAGCCTTCCAGTTTCAGGCGCAGTAGTGCTTCTTCTGCACTATCCTTGTGAATGCCTTTCTTCTCTAGCGCCTTGCGGATTCTAGGAGAAGTGAATGCCTCGCGGACTTCATATTCCGGGTATGCATTTTTGATGACATTGAACAAGACATCCAAAGATGCTTTTCGCCCTTCGTCGTAACTGGTCCCGAACTGAGCCACCAAGATGGCTCCCTTTTTTTGCTGGGCATTGACTTGCAAGGTTACGCAAAGCAAAAGTAAGAAAAAGAATCTCTTCATCATAGTATTGTTATGTTTTAATGCTTCTTTTAATCCATTTTAATCCAAGCCAGGCTCCTGTTAGAGAGACAAAGGCTCCTCCTAGACAAAGTGTCCAGATGCAGATGGTCCAGAGTACCTTGTGCTCCATGAGCGCTTGAATCTTCAAATAGTGTATGGCGGTCACGGCCCAACGCTTCACCCTTCGGTTGTGGTTGGAGTACCGCACTTCACCCGTATGTGGTGAAACGTAGAAACGGGAACCGTCGGCATTATTGATGTCTACTTTATAAACTGGCAAAGGGTATTCATTGTCTCTGTCGGAATAGTATTCATCGTATGCGGTCAGCAGTTCTATAGAACAGTCTGATTTTTCTATTTTAGGGGCTGGAGTTTCTTTTCTGGAAGGAGAAACCGTATCAGCCTTTTCCTTTTCGGATAGAGATGTACGAGTCATGTGGGTAGCATGTCCATGGGCACTGCCTCCTTCCGATTTCCCTTGCGAAATGACCTTTATGGCACATTTCAGGATTTCATCTGGAGAAACTTCTACAGGCTCTGGAGTGCTTTTGGAAGCATCGATATAAACCATGCTGTCTGCATTGACCACCGCATAAACAGGTACGGAACCGAAGTGGGTCCAATCTACTTCCTTAATGTCTTTATAAACCTCTGCCAGTTGGGTATAATCCAGTTTATAAGCGTTCAATGGGAGGGGCTTTCTCCCCCAGAATCGGGATGCAGAGATGGTGTAATCTCCCTCGTAAGGGGCTATCCATTGAGGGATTCGTTCCATGATGAACATCCCACTGAATCCCCAAAGAATCATGAACAGTCCCATGCCCAGTCCGATGAATTCATGCCAACGGTAGACAAATTTCTTGTAAGGGTTTTCCCATACCTTTTTCTTCAACCTTCTGCGGACAAGCACATAAATGCCTACATATAATCCGGTGAGGGCAGCGATAAGGCAGGTAAATCCTCCGATGTAAATACACCATTTCCAGGTATCTAGATCTTTACGGATGAAAGGGAAATAGAGTTTGTGTGGAATGGCTCCAATGTATGCCCAAAAGCGACTTCTCCTAGTGGTCCACTGGTGTACTTCTCCCGTGTTTATACTGATGAAAAGTTCACTTTTGTCTGGGTCATCGTAGGTGAGATGTACCATGGGCATCTCCGATTTGAACCTTTCATAGAGCACCCATTGTTCTCGGTCGTAGATGGTATCTTTTCTGACAGGGGTTCCTTCCACCCATCGGGAGGCTATCTGCATCAGGGCTTCTTCAGTGATAGCCTTTTGTCGCTGTGTAGTATCTGCACAAAAGGTGTAATCTTTATCACTTGTATTGAGTTCAATTAAGGTCTGCCCCAGTTGCTGATGCACGGAGATATGCTTGACTGTACCGTCTATTTTATTAAGGAATGGCTCGATGGCAGGCAGGCTATCTGGAATAGCTTCCAGGTGTGCCTGTTTCATCCTATCGTCCACACGAGGGTAGGGATGATAAATCAGCACCAAGCCTGTCAGGAACCACATGGCAAAGAACAGTGCCACAATGGTCCCGGACAGGCGGTGCAGGAAAAACATTGTCCGATTGAAAAAATTCATGGACAAGAATTAGTTTACATTGTCTACTACAGACAGGCGGTCGAAGTAGAAGCCAGATGCCAGAGTAGCACCCTTGGTCACACTACCGGTTTCTACGTCATAGATGTAAATAGTAGGAAGATTGCCTGTAGTTTCATCTGGGCAGGTACCCACATAGCACTTGCCGTTGTAGTAGCTTACACGGTCGGTGAATGAACCACAGCTGTATGGCAGAGTTTTGCCATCGAAGGTTAATTCAGTACTTTCACCAGTGGCAATGTCGTATACGGCATAGTAGCTGTTGAATTCATTCTGTCCCCAGCCTTTATATTCTGTTGGAGTAGATGCCAGGCCGCAGTAATATGGGTCTTGTATGTACATCATTACCTTATTATTTCCCATGTAATCTACAGTCAGAATCTTACCAGAATCATATTTGTCGAATCCCAGATAGTTCTTGTCAGTATCATATTCACCCTTGTTTACACGGATAAGACGACCGTACTGTTGAGTAGATTTTGAAGTTTCTGGAATCTGGTTACCGCAAGCAATGTACAGGTTTTCATTTTCATCCATGAACATCTTGTCCTGCTGCAATTCACCGAATGCTGTACCAGCCATTTCATCTATACGGGTTTCGTTGATTACGTTCTTTATTTCCATAGTAGCAGCATCAATGAAGGCAATGTAGATTCCAGGAGCAGCATCGGTAGCCTTATCGGTGAAGCAATAAATGATAGTGTTATCGCTAGGACGGTATTTAGCCAAACCTGAAGTAGAGAAAGATACGATTCCACCTTCTTTGAGGTCTTTGGTAGCGCTGGTCAGATCCAGAACACCTTCACCTTCCAGGGTGAATGAAGTGCCATTGTCTTTTACCTTAGACCATACAATGTTGTTCTGAGAGCCCTTTGAAGAAGCCTTGTCGGAACCGATGAATACAAATTCATTTTCAGCGATGATAGCATGTGCATACTTACGAGTCTGGAAGACACTGCTACCCATTTCAAATCTAGCAATGGTGGTAGCACCTTCATTGTTGATAAGGTATTTACCATACCATGAATTGCCTTTAGGAGCTACTTCATAGTAGTAGCCTTTATAGATGACAGCTTCAGATTCCAGCTCAGCTGACTTGATGTCAGCACCTATACCAGTATAGCTTATGGAGTAATTAGGGTTAACCAAGTCTCCAGGTTCTACACTACGAATAAGGTAAGAGGTTACACCCGTAGAAGACATACCTGTGGTAGCACCTACAGAAGCTAGAAGGTCGAAGTGGTAAGTAGGTGCAGCAGGTTTTTCTTTACCAGCTTGGGTAAAGGTCAAGTCTGTGCTTCCAGATGCAGTCTCGCCATTGAAATTGAATTTTACATGAGCAGTGCGGCTCTCGTAATCTGTATTTTCGGTTGCAGTAACGGTTAAAGTCGCATTTCCATTACCAGAAGTAGGGGAAACAGTCAACCATTCTGCATCGGATGCAGCTGTCCAATTCGCATTGGAGCTGACCGTAACATTTAGAGAACCCCCAGCAGCTTCAATATCAGTTCCCGCATCAGGAGCAACTGTAAAGGTGGTTGGTACTACAGGGTCGTCATCGGAACAGCTGTTGAACATTGTTCCTACCAGCAGGCATGAGAATGCCAGTGCTAAAAATTTAAACTTTTTCATCATTTGTTTTTATTATGTGTTGTTATCGTATATATACTCTGAATTTTGCCATAAATGTTCGTCCTGGTTTCTGGAGTTTATAATTGTCGAAGGACAGTTTGTTGAACACGTTGTCGCAAGTTAACGTGAGGCTATAGCGTTCTTGTTGCCAAGAGTAAGTGAGTGAAGCATTGAACACGTTCTGCTCTGGGATTCGTGCCTTATTTGGCAGGTAGCCGTAGCTTTCCCAGGTGAGGTAATACCAATGCACGTATTGATAAAGAAGGTTGAAACGCAGACGGTCACCCTGGGAGAGGAGATCATATTTGTTCAACGTTAAATCGATATTGCTATAGAGCCAAGGCTTATTAGGGATTCGGTTTTTATAGGTGGCACTTTCGTTTCCATTCTCCAGGTATCTTTCCATATCACGGCTCTCCTGATAGCTCAGGTTTCCGGTTAGCTGCAACCATCGTCCCCATGAATAGCGTATTTCCCCCTCTAATCCTTTGCTGGTCACATCGTTCACATTGAAATACTGGGCGGTTCCATCGCTCTCATTTACACGCAAATGGATATAGTCGGTCACTTTCCTATAAAAAGCAGTGAATTCATAGTAAATTAAATGCTTGCGACTAGGTTGTATGTTTCCGAACAAACCGATATTTACGTTGTGACTTTTTTCTGGCTCCAAGGCTAGGTTAGGGTAGGTGGTAGAACCGTTGCCCAGAAGTTCCCTAGCTTGTGGTAATCTTACGGAGCGTTCATAGCTTAATTTGATACTCAATGGTTCAAAAATAGTAAAACGGCTGCCAACTCCACCACCCAGATTATTTTTAGTAGTGGTGCTAGGTACCTTGTTAGAACCCGTAATCCATGCTAAGTCGGTTTGTTCCACCCGAACATGGTTGATATAATCTTTTAGGAAGAAAGAGTTCACCCAACGGCCGTCTTTACCTAAAGATTGGTCGTAGCTTAAACCCAGTACTTGTTTGGAGAGCAAGTCTTCCGATGGGGTGAACGTTCCGTCAATTTCGCTCTCTGGGTAATAATCAGAAGCAGTATCATAACGCTTATTTCCCGTTCTGTTCAACATATAATTTAAGTTGAAAGAATGATGGTTGTTCAGGGCATAGTTGAAATTAGCGCGAATGATGGTTAACGGGCGCTTGTAATGGCGATACTGACGTCCTCTAGAGGTCATTTCATTACTAGACTTATACTGATAACCTCCATTCCAGTTGTAGCGGGCATAAGCCGTATCTATGGTGAGACTATGATCCCAGGTATGACTGGCAGAAATATTCAACGAAAGCCCTTCGGTGAGGAAGTTATCTTTCTTGTATTTCATGTTGATGTTCCAGGCATCTTGTTTGCGCTCTGCCTTACCATAGACAATAGACTGGATGGTACCTGTCTGAATCTCTTTGTTGGTCTGAGTAAAGCTACCACCCACGAAGAACTGGTCAGCCCATTTCTTGTTCTGTACTCCAGCCTCCAATTGGACCATGGCATTAAAATAATCATCGTGAAAGCGTTTCCGGGTGACCGTGTCATATCGTGCGGTTTCAGAATTCCACACCTCCACATTATGTACTTTATAATCATTCTTGGAAGAGTTCACACTGAACTGAGGACGCAGGATAATCCCCGTTTTATTAAGAACAAACTGGGAATTGAAATCGGCCATGTAGGTGCTGAAACTACCAGCACTGACAGAAGCATCTACGAAATTTGTCTTTTCTTGTTTAGTAATGATATTGATGGCTCCCCCTAAAGCATCAGCACCCAAGTAGCTTGGTACCACTCCTTTGTATACCTCTATTCGGTCAATGGTGTTGATAGGAAAGTTGGACAGGTTCACTCCATTTCCTTTGGAAGATAATGGCAGGCCATCTACAAAATAGCGGATGGAATTACCGGATAACCCATTTAAAGACAATTCGAAGTCGCTTCCCAAACCGCCTTCAGTCCGAACTTTCACACCACTGCTACGGCTTATCAAGTCGTTTAGGTTGGTCACACTGCTGGCAATGCTTTTGATGTCCACTGCACTTACGGTATATGCACCTTCACGGAGCTGTTGCTCTTGACTTTTCCCCACAACGATGACATCTTGCAGGTTGAAGCCAGTTTCCGTAAGGGTGATGTCAATCTTTGTCTGTTTCCGGGTATCAATCTCTAGTTCTTTCGTTTCATAGCCAATAAGTTGTGAGACTAAGATTAGTTTCCCAGATTTGACTTTCAGTTCATATTCACCATCATCATTGGTATAAGTACCTATGACGGAGTTTTTAACAGAAACCGAGGCCATGGAAAGGACATTGCCTTTATTGTCTTTCACTGTTCCTGTCAGAGTTACTTGTGATTGCGCCCAGGCTGAACCAGTAACAATCAGTAGGAGTACAAGCAGGAATGCTTCTTTTATCAGTATTCTTTTATTCATTTAGAGATTATTGATTCTTAGAGTGTAAAGGAAAAGGGGAATAAAGAAGTGCTTATAGGGTTGAAGTACGACACGAGATAACCCTACATAAAGACACATTGCAATAGCCAAGACGGCTAAAGCTATCACACAGTTTTGCTCCATTAGCAAAATAAAGGCTTAAAACAATGTTCAAGTCACTCTGTCCCCGAAATGACTATTCACTAAAGCAATAGGTAGGTCTTCTGACTTTATTCCTGGTCATGCGCCTTCCCAAAACGAACTCCGTTTCAGTGGCCTTGGAATGCATTCCCACGTAAATTGGAATTTACAGCTACGGGCATAGTCGCAGAATTGCACTGCGTTCCCTCTTCGTCTTTGGCTGTGTAAAAACAGCCTTAGAAACCAATTGCGGGTGCAAAATTAACCTTTTTTATTTATTAAATAAAAGAAAAGTCTCTTTTTTACCCTAATTTGGGTAGAAGGTGCAAATAATCAAGCTAAAAAGCTATACCTTTGTAGTGAAAAAGATGAATTATGGCAAGTGTATATTTCCTTTCTTTAGGCCCAGGTGGAGTAGAAAATGTGACGTGGGGAACCATCAAGATTCTTCAGCATTGCGACCGGATATATTGTTTTGGAACTAGTAGCCAGTCTTTTGCAGCAAAGACGCTTTCCTTGTTGCCCATTAATGCTCCTATTCAGGTGGTGAAAGTACCGATGCAGAAAGACCGAGAGGCGACTTGGAAAGTTTATCAGGACTTGGCATCAGAAATCAAAGAAAAACATTCTTTGGGAGAGAAAATAGCAGTAGCTACCGAAGGCGACAGTGGAATATATGCCACAACCCATTATGTGAAGGACCTGTTGGACCAGTGGGGAGTGAAGACGGAACAAATGGGAGGAGTACCTTCCTTTATCGCAGCCAGTGCCAGGGCAGGACTCCATCTGGTTAGTCAGAAAGAGCGCTTATTGGTTATCCCAGGAATGATTACCTTACAGGAGATAACTGATTTGGTTGAAAAAAACACAACTGTGGTAATTATGAAACTTTCTATGGCTACGGACATTGTTCATGAATGTATGAAATTACATCCCGAATATCAATATCACTACTTTAGCCATATTGGTCAGCCAGAAGAAGTGTATCTACATGATAGAGATATTCTTTTACAACAAGATTTTCCTTATTTCTCCCTAATGATTATCAAGCATCCTTGATACAAGATTTTAGTTGTGCAAGAAATGCCTCAAACCCACATTCTGCCCAATACCAATGTGTATATCCAGCAATTACATTTTTAGAATGATAGATGCTGGTTGCGACTGGTAAGCCTTTGGCTGAGAGTTGATTTTGAGTGGTTTGGACAGCAGGAGCCTGCACTGATTCTTCTATCTCGGAATAATGGAACTCATGGCCTTTCAAACTGTTCTTATTTAGAGGGATAATCCGATATCCCAGATGTAAATGAGCATTCTCCATTGTGCATTTAAAAGGAAGAACATTGCACATGGGATATGCTTCTCCATTTATCTCAATACTTCGCGTGAGATACATCATACCCCCGCATTCGGCAAAAATAGCTCCATTTTTTTCTGCATACTGCCGGATGCTTTCTTTCATGGATGTATTTTTTGCTAATGCTTCTGTAAAAAGCTCGGGATAGCCACCTGGGAGGTAAAGTAAGTCGCAAACTGGAAGTTCCGGATCTGTAAGCGGAGAAAAGAAACACACATCTCCACATTCTTTCATGGCATCCACATTCGCCCTATACATAAAATTGAAGGCTTCATCCTTAGCTATCGCTATTTTCATAGACTCAGTATTTTATCGATGAGTACATGCTTTTCCACCTCTGATGCAGCTTGGCAAATCAGTTCTTCCATTTCCTGTTTAGCCGTAATCGTCAGACCCAAATGCCTTCCAGGAACTGTGAGTTTGGGATTTTGCTGAAGATATCCCAAACAGGGGACCCCTGCATCACTGCACGCTTGTTCCAAGTAAGAGAAATGGTTCTCGCTGGCAACCCTGTTGAAAATCACACCACCTAGTTTAATGGCATCACTGAAATGTTTAAATCCGTAGATGAGCGGGGCTACGGAATAGGCTACTGATTTGGCATTGACCAGCAAGATTACGGGGATATCCAGTAAACCAGATATTTCAGCACTAGAACCCCTACTTTTATCATAACCATCAAATAACCCCATTACACCTTCTACTACACTAATGTCTGCCCCTTTAGAGTAATGTTGATATAAATATCTTACATGTTCTTTAGAAGCCAGCCATGTGTCTAAATTTACTGATTCATGGCCGCTAGCCATGGAATGAAACATGGGATCAATGTAGTCGGGACCGCATTTGAACGGTTGTACCTCTAGCCCTTTATTACGTAATGCGCGAAGAATTCCCATGGTGAAGGTGGTTTTCCCACAGCCCGAAGAAGTAGCGCCGATAAGGAATGAAGTCATGTCTTATTTAATCAGCTTGTAAAATTTGGGTTCATAGTTCGGCAGGACATTCGGATGAAAAGCCTTGACAAAATCAGCTAGTACATAATGCGGCTGGACACCTGCCAGTTCTCTATAGGGAGTCTGAGCGAAATTACAGAAAAGCACTTTCTGATTCTTATAAGCATCCATAGAGGTATATCGCTCGTCTTCCTTGGCTAAGGACTCTAAGGTAAAATCTCCATTGAAACTGCCGTCTATTTGCCAAAAATCTGCGCTGATGCCTCGAGCATAGACAGCTTCAAAATCCAAGGTAGTTCCACCAGAATCTTCGTTGTCTTTCATAATGTAATCTGCTCCGGCATCTTTGAATAATTGAGCCATATAGCTTTTGCCTCCTACAATATACCAACCGTCTCGGATCTGCCGGCCTGAAATAACGGTAGGCGTATGGAGTGAATCTGCCTGAATTTCCTCTTTCAAGGTTAGGTATTTTCTTTCAATGTCGGCAAAGACGGCATTGGCACGTCTGGTTTCTCCCGTAAGCAGGCCTATTAGTTTAATCCACTCAGCTTGTCCTAGGGGATTAATCTCTTTGTATCCATGATGTGAGATTAGTGGAACACCAATTTCTTTCAAGACTTCGAAGCCTCCATGTTTGCTGGCCGATACGAAAATGTAATCCGGTTTTACCGCAATGACGGTTTCCAGGTCAAAGTTCCCTTCTTTACCGATTTTGACTGTAGTGCCATCGACCATTTGCTGTTTCATTTTCGGGCTGAACAGGTTTTTTAAGGAATTCATTCCTACGATGCGATCTTCTAGTCCAAGCACTTCAAAATTACCTAGCTGTAGGGCAGTGGTACAAATGAAACGTTTTGCAGGCTTTGTAATGACAAATTCTTCTGTGGTAGTTCTTTCCAATGATGGGTCAGGGTTACAGATGTAAACATGGATGCCATCGGGTTGGTAATCTACTTTCAAGCCTTTGGCATAACGGATGATTACAGAATCTGAGTACTCTTGGGTATGAGCCAGAATAGAGTCATGAAGTTGAAATAGTTCATCAGCCTTAAAATTTTGTGCGGACTGCTGATTCTTGTTGCATGATGTAAAACAGCATGCAACAGCCAAAGATAGAACTAAAAAGAAATGCCTCATCTTCTTTTCAATTTACAACAAACATTTAAGTTTACTAAAAGCACGAACAAAAAGAACCCCATTCTCCTGGGATGGTTCCCTCGTTAACCGGTTTTTGGCAGGTTTTCTGGCTTGTCCTTAAACCTAACGGTCTTCCCGCTTCTATAGCAGTGACCTAGGATTTGTCAGGTTTGTTTGAATAGGATATACAGCTGCAGGAACAGCTCAGGCTTAGACCTGATTCCCTTACACAGATGGCAGTATGTCATCTGTTTCCAAAACCAGTTGCAAAGTTAACCTTTTAGGAAAAATAAGCAAAACTTTTTGTTGGAAAGCATCAGGATAATGCTGAATACACTCTTTGATAATGTAGTAAGTATAGTAGGATATAAACAGGAAGATTATATCACGATGGCTAGAGTTTATATAGACATATAGGTTCTTGACTCGTGTCAAGAGCGTTTTCTACTATTGTCAATGGCATCCTTCACTTCAGTTAAATGCCTTCTTGATTCTTGTTAAACGGTTTTTAGAGTGCTTATGTATACTAAATGGCAGATAGAATGGCTTATTGTCCGATTTTTTCTCTATATTTGCACCGCTTAATTAGTATTGAATCTATGAAATATGATTTATACCAATCTCCTCATTCTATAGGCACAGATAACCCTGAGTATCATGCCCGTCCTGTCAATGAGAATCCGGTAAATTTTGAAAAATTGGTAGGTCTCATAACGGACCGATGCAATCTTTCTCCGGGTGAAGTATTGAACATGTTTGCTACATTGGAAGATGTTATGGTGGAGCAGCTCAGTGGTGGAAGCAGTGTACAGATTAAAGGCTTAGGAACCTTTCAAGTTTCTCTTTCCACTCCTAAACTGACTAAGAGAAGAGCACCTAGGCATGGTATTGAAGTAAAGAAGGTAAATTTCCGGACAGAAGAAAATCTGAAGAAACGCATTAATAAGAAGGCCTCTTTTAAAAGAGATACAAGTGTGCTTCATTCTAGAAAGGTAACAGTGGAAGATTTGGTAACTAAAATTCTTCCTCTTTATTATCAGAAAGAAAGATTCTTGACCAGAAAGAAATTGCAAGAGTTTGCCCAGTTGAATGAAAGTACAGCCAGTGCCCGTATCAGAGAATTAATAAAACGTAGAATGATTGAGAATGTATCGGGTAATAGTCGGTCTCCCCTTTATGTCCTTTGTGAAAATTAGAAATAGAAAATCCGCAGACTTTTCAATCTGCGGATTTTTTATGGTTTGATTTTGTTATTCGGTTAAAAAAACTGTAAGCCCTCGTGCAGCTTGAGCACCATAAACTAATGACTGCTCAATATCAGCAGTTTTAGAAGGGCCACTGATAAATGTGCCGAAATTATATTTCTCATTAAATTGAATATGCTCATAGGCTTCATGCATATTACTTACAATGTTCTTCTTAGATACAATGACTATCAGACATTCAGAAATAAAGCAGATAGCCTTTTCCTTCATGGTCTGCTCTATCCATATACATCCATTTTCAGCACATGCCACACCGCCCATTATGACTCCCACATCCGTGCCATCTAGATCTTGTGCCTCAGCTACGGTATCAGGATTACGGTCTGCCTTTATGCCCGGTACATTACTGCTGATGATTTTGGCATCAGGATATGCCTCATGAATCTTTTCATTGATGTCATCATTTGGCTTAATCTCCATCAGCTTAGCGCCAGCCGTGGTAGTAGTAGTCTCAATAAAAGCCTTAACAGGGTCTTCAAATATACGTTTCTTAAAGCCTAAGTCTGGCATATCATATGTTTCACGCACATTCTTGCGTAAATTGTCAAGTATTTCGTCTCTTGTGCTCATAGTCTTATGCTTTTACTTTACCTTTCTTCCATAGTTCGTGGAAGGACTGTTTTGCAAATACGGGCATCTCACGACCTTGTGCCCATCCATTTAGTTTTATTTCTGTAATGAATTTAGGAAGATGATTTGCAATGGGAGCAAATTTCAAGGCAGTGGTATATAAACCTGGACTCTCGAACAAAACTTGCATTCCCTTAGACATGAATTTCTTCATTGGATCTGCATGTCCCATACCATCTAATCCTTGACGCCAGCGGTAGATTTGTGATGAAAGATCTACTTTTGCAGGGCAAACATTGTCACAAGAACAGCATAGAGAACAAGCGGGTAGGTTGTGGTAGTTTTCATCAGGGTCTTTAAGCATACCTAAGTTTATTCCAATAGGACCTGGAATGAAATAGGTGTAAGAGTAGCCACCTGTTCTGCGATATACAGGGCAAGTATTCATGCAAGCTCCGCAGCGCATACATTTCAGGGTTTGCCAATGCTCTTCATTGCCGAGTATCTTGCTACGTCCATTGTCCACTAGAATGATATGCATTTCACCTCCTGGGCGTGGCCCACGGAAATGGCTGGTATAAACAGTGGTGGATTGGCCTGTTCCACAGCGTGCCAATAATCGGTGGAATACACCCATAGCTTTGTAGTCGGGAATAAGTTTTTCCAGTCCCATGGATACGATGTGTAATTTTGGAATAGATGTACTCATGTCGGCATTCCCTTCATTGGTACATACCACAATATCACCTGTTTCAGCAATTCCGAAATTACCACCCGTCATGCCACAATCAGCTGTCATGAAATTGTCTCTCAAATGGTAGCGAGCGCAGCGGGTTAAATAGGTTGGATCATAGTTCCCAACTTCGGGACTGATTTTGTAATCCTCGAAACAACGACCTACTTGTTCACGTGTAATATGGATAGCTGGCATGACAATGTGGCTAGGTGCCAAGTGCATCATCTGAAGGATACGCTCTCCTAGGTCTGTTTCAACTACATCAATCCCATGCTTAATTAAGTGATCATTCAAGTGGCACTCCTCAGTCAGCATGGACTTGCTTTTCACCACTTTCTTGACTTGATGCTTATGCAGAATGTCCATGACAATCTCATTATATTCATCCGCATCTTTTGCCCAATGAACAATAGCACCGTTTTTAGTGGCATTTTTTTCGAACTTTTCCAGGTATTCGGCCAGATGAGTTATCGTGTGCTTTTTAATTTGGCTGGCTGCTTCGCGTAGTTCTTCCCATTCAGGCAGTTCTTGTGATTGTGCATCACGCTTAACACGAACACTCCAGAAAGTTTGGTCATGGCGAGTTACCTTCTCGCTGTTCTGCAGAAACTTTTCCGCAGCTATTGTATGTTTTGTACTCATAATCCTGCAGCTAAAATTTCTACAACATGAATAAACTGGATAGGATAGTTCTGATGCTTCGCAATAGCCTGCATATGCATCAAGCAAGAAGAGTCGGGCCCAGTGATGTATTCAGCTCCTGTAGCCAGATGACGGTTTAGTTTGTCTGTCCCCATTCGTACGGATACTGCCGGTTCCTCTATAGAGAACATACCACCGAAGCCGCAGCATTCATCCACTCTTTCCGGTTCTAGGATGGTAATACCCTCAACTAGTTGGAGTAGGTCTTTTATTTTGGAAAAGCGAGGAATATTTAGTTCACTGGGAGAAGAAAGATGCAGTTCTCGCACACCATGGCAACTGTTATGGATGCTTACCTTATGAGGAAATTTGCTGGGCAAACTCTTAATCTGGAGCACATCATGGAGGAATTCTACTACATCCATGGTTTTTTGAGCTGCCTTACATTCGTGATTAACAATGTTAGGGTGGAAAAGTTTTACATAGGCAGCGCAACTTGCAGAAGGAGCAACTACATAATCAAAGTCTTTAAACAGTTTGTCATAGTTCTCAACCAGTTCATCGGCCATGTTTTGGAAACCAGCATTGCCCATTGGCTGTCCGCAGCAGGTCTGTTTTTCTGGATAATCTACATCCAGTCCCAAGCTTTTAAGCAGTTTGTAGGTAGCCACACCGACCTGAGGGTATAGCGCATCTACATAGCAAGGGATAAATAAGCCAATTTTCATATTTTTCTTTGTATAAAATCCCATAGTGATGTAAATCTACTCTCTGTGGAATTTACGTATTAGATATTTTAAAGTTATTAGTTATTAAGTTACGTTCCAAAGATAGGCAATTTAAATGAAAAATCCTACAATTCCCACTTTTTTGTGTGTGTGAAAATTGTAGGATTATAGAATGTGTTAATACTTATCTTGTCTGTAAGTATGTTACATGGGTTGAAAGATATTCATCTACACCATGTTTACCGTCTGCACCTCCAATACCGCTCTTCTTGACACCAGCATGGAAGCCTTGTATAGCTTCAAAATGGAATCGATTCACATATGTCTCTCCAAATTCCAATTCACGGCAGCAGCGTGCAGCAATATTTATATCATTCGTGAAGACGGAAGAAGCCAGACCATATTCACTATCATTAGCCCATTTAAGAGCCTGGTCTATAGTCTCAAATTCTACTATTGGCAGTACAGGACCGAATGTTTCTTCATGAATGATATCCATATCTTGAGAACAATTGTCCAGTAAGGTAGCTGCGTAGAAATAACCCTTATCTCCCACACGATGGCCACCACAAAGAACCTTTGCTCCTTGCTTGATTGCATTCTCAACTTTAGCCTCTACACTATCCAAGGCTCTCTTTTCAACCAATGGGCCCATATCTACTTCACCAGAGAACGGATCACCTACCTTAACAGCCTGGAATTTCTCCAATAGCATGGCAGTTAGTTTTTCCTTTACGTCCTTATGGACATACAGACGCTCTGCATTATTGCAAATCTGACCGTTATTACCTATACGGCTTTCTAAGATAGCCTGTGCAGTGAGTTCCAAATCAGCATCTGGGAAAACGATTACAGGTGCCTTGCCACCCAATTCCAAAGAAACTTTGGTGATATTACTAGCTGCAGCCTTCATGATGCTTTCACCTGCACCTACTGAACCTGTTACGCTAACAATATCGATTTTAGGGCTGCTTGCCATAGCGTGGCCTATTACACTACCTTTACCAGTAACAACATTGAACAAACCTGCAGGCAGACCAGATTCATGGACGATCTTAGCAAATTCAGTACAGTTCTCTGGGGTAAGTTGTGATGGCTTGATGACAATAGAACATCCGGCAATGAGAGCTGCACCAGCCTTACGAGCAATCAGAAAGAATGGGAAGTTCCATGGAAGAATACCTGCAACGACACCAATAGGCTTTTTGCTCAGATAAATGGTTTCACCACGATTGTCACTTTGAATGATTTCACCTTCAATATGACGGGCGAAAGAAGCCATATAGTCAAAGTACTCAGCAGTGCAAACAACCTCGGTTGTAGCCCAACTGCGAGTCTTTCCTTGCTCACGCATGATGATTTCAATGAATTCATCTTGACGTGCACGAATACCTGCTGCAATTTTTTTCAGGTAAGAAGCACGTTCACATGCAGGAACGTTAGCCCATCTTTTCTGTGCAGATTTAGCAGCATCAAGAGCTTCTTCTACATCTTCTATAGTTCCTTCTGGCTGACGAGAGATTACTTCCTCAGTACTAGGATTCAAAACATCAATCCATTTTCCTGAACGGCTTTCAACGAATTGGCCGTTGATGTACATTTTTAAATCTTTCATAATTTTATATTTTAAGGCTTAAAACAAAATATTGTTCCAAAGTTAAGAATTTAAAATCAAAAATCCTACAATTTCCTTAAAAAAACGAAGGGATATTGTAGGATTTTATTAATATTTATTTAGTGTAGATTAATGCTTTAGTTTCAGGATCACGCGAGTAATGTTTGAAGAAATCCCACATGAGTTTTGCTGTAGGTTTAAAGTTCCAGTGGCAATAATGATTGATAGCAATCATTCGAATTATAGGTATTTCACCTTTATAGAGCTGGCCAAACTCCATGGAAATTCCATTCTTGTTTGTAATGATTTGCTTTCGGTCTCGTAAAGTGATGCCAAAAGTAGCATCCTTACTGAAATCCAACTCAGGTGTGACCTCTATTCCATTCATTGTTTGGTATATGTTCCACGCATTTAAGATGGAATTATTTTTCCAATCATTTGCATTCAAGAAACGGACTACCTCATCATCTGTACCTATTACAGAACAATATGGCATTTCAATGTGACCACGTTTCTGTTTAGCCTCGTTCATGATAGGTTCACTACCATATCCATAATAACCTAAACCGCGGCCAGAGAACAAACCACCTGAATGTCCACCCACTGCTGCAAAGACATGTGATTTCTTTACACCTAATGTGGAAGATGTCATAGAACCTGCAGATAGTCCTTCAGAATATATTCGGCTTGGATCCAAGAAAGGATATTTATCCAAGATCTCGTAAACAACACCTTCAATGCCGTCTAATCCCATAGGGCTATAGTTGGCATTTCCTTGCCATTCCAATTCGGCCACAGCAAAACCCTCTTCTGCAGCCAACTCAATAAAGCCGCTAGTTTCACTCTGAGTTCGTGGGTCATTAGCATTTCCATGAAGTAAGAGTACTAATGGGACAGACGATTTTGGGGCATTTAGTAATCGTTTTGGTATATATTCATACCAAAGATATTTTTGATTGTTGGCTGGATTGGGGCCTGAAATGGGGAACTCTACTACATTTCGTTGAATATCCAATTGGTCGAACATTACGTAAGGCTCTAATTCAAATTCTTCCACTCCATTTTCATTGTCGATTCCACGTGCAGTGTAGAATGTTTGATAGAGATTGTTATAGCGGTAGTTTCTGCTTAAAAGCAAAGTCCATGCCTCGGCAATCAAATCTTTTTGTGTGGCCTTCTTATTAGAGTTTACGACAACACGAAGTAAAGGTTCGTCTGCATTTTGATAAGTGATAATGCCTCCGAGCTGATCTTTTTTGACTGCTGCATTTTGGGCAATGTATGCTTTAGCAACTTTTGCAGCATTGGTACCTCCTACGTATACTGGTACTTTTAAAGATCCAGCTTTACCCGAATTTCCATTGATGCTTACTATGCCAGCTATAACACCAGCCAGCTTGCTAGTTGCCAAATGCTGATTCACAAAAGTAGCTCCATTTCCCAATCCTATGACCTTAACGTTTGTAGCTCCACCCTGTAGATTCAGAAGTTCATGAAAAGCCTCAACATCTTCTTTTTGGTAGGTTTTAGCCATAGGGTTGACAACTACAAGGGAACCAGAAAAGTCTTTGGCTAACTGAGGCAAATTTAATTCATTAACTAGAGCAAGAGCTTGATCAGCATCTAAGGTCTGGTTAGGGAATACATAAAAGGTAGGGCCAAAACCAGCTCGTGAATGAATGTCTTGTATTCTTGGGACATTATACCTGAATGCTGAAGTTTTTTTCAGCCCTTCAATTTTAGAAAAAGTATCATCAGGACCAGGATTCTGCATCATAGGTTGTCCCAGTGCTACTAATGAAGATAAATAGGCAATAGCCAGGAATAAGTATTTTTTCATAATATTCACTTTGTTTCTATAACATTTTTACCACCTTTAAGATCATAGCTCTTTCCATTCCATATAAAAGAACCAGAAACCTGTGTAGGAAGTTCAATTTCTGCCTTTAGAGTAGAATTGTTTTTCTTATATCTAACTTTAATTTCTCCTTGTGGATGAGGCATTTTACCACCAATCTGCTTGATATTGCCTAGATGAGGCTCTATTTTCACTTTTGTAAAAGCTGGGGCTGCACTATCTATTCCTAGAAGTGTGCGGAAAAACTCGATATTAGGACTGGCTCCCCATGCATGGCAATCAGAGCGAGTGGCATTAACGTCGGAAGTCTCTCCCCATGTGGTTAATCCCATAGCGATGTTTTCGCGCCAAATGTCCAACCATTCTAAATAGTGGTCACCTAGGCCGGCTTTTATCAGTGCTTCATGCAGATAGAATTTGTAATAAACAGAGCATGGAGATAGGGTGGAATCAGTCAGTAGTTTTTGGGCAATTTGTTTTGCCAAGTCTCCTTCTACCATCCCAGTGATAATAGCCATAGCATTGGCATGCTGTGAAAAGATTTCTTTTTCCGATGTTTGAGCATATAATCCTTTTTCTTCACTCCAATATGTATTTTGAATAGAGTTTTTGAGTTGTGTGGCTTTTTGTGCATATTTGTCGGATAAGAAAGTATTACCCTGAAGATTCTCCATTTCACTCATCATTTGATAAGCTAATAAGAGTTGCATGTCCATCAATATACCATATCCATCTTTGCCTGGCTGAGCTACTCCCATTTGCCAGCCTGGAGTATAAACCCAGTCGGAAAAGTTCCAGCCAGGGAGTCCTTTGATAAGGCCGTTTTTATCTTGATATTTGCTGAAATAGTGAAGAATTTGTTCTGCACCTGGTATTAAATCCCAAATAAACTCTTGGTCCTTGCCATACCGCATGTAGTCATGAATGGTGTAGATGTAATCCAATGCGTAAGGTGTAATGTATTGTGCCAACTCTGATGGTGCACGTCCCATGGTGACACCTTCGGCATTACGGCTCATGTCGGCTTGACGCATATAGTTTTTCATCAGGCGGTCATCACCACTATTAAAAAGAGAAACTAGTGCCTGGATTCTAGTGTCACCAAGATACTGCAGCTGCTCATAATAAGGGCAGTCTGTATAAGTTTCTATGGCACATAGTCTAGCAGTACGCCATCCGATTTCCATCATCTTCAATAGTTCTTGATTATCTGTATCAAGACTTGCATTTAGCTGGAAAGGATAACCAACGAATGTACTTCCCAAATCATTGATCTCAAGAGCTTCATCTTTTGTTTCAATATGCAAGTTGACATATCGGAATGTGCGCCAGTCCAATGTGGTGAATTGCTGATTATCTTTACCATTTGAAACCAACTTATCATAACGTCCTTGGAAAATTTTTCCTTCTACGTCATTACGATTGCCTTTGGCTGGTTCTCGTCTATTGTTTGGTTCATTACTTGGAACATAAAGAGCCTCTGCATATTGAATAGTAATGGTGGTTTGAGCACCCTTGCTGAAGTTCAGTTTAAAATAGCCATTTGTCAATTCTTCTTGGTCTAATAATATGTCGACCGTCTTACCCGCAGGAATAGATACTTTAGCTTTCTGCGCAGGCCATCCCTTAGGTAGTTTTAATCCACCATCCCGGCGAACGGTATTTAGCCTCTTTTCAAATCGTTCTACCTGTGGTAAAGTATTTGGAACTAACATGTGCCCTGTATAAACCCCCGTACCGCTATTTGTATCGTGTGGAGTTCCCAATTCATAAGGAGCTGCATCTTTCCAACTACTTAAATCGGCATTGGGATCATTCCAGTCAGAAATGTGCTTATACATATCTATATTTTCCCCTGCTCCCAACGCATAATAACCAGGAACCTGTTGGCGAAGTGGCTCATAAGACAAATCTTGAATACATTTCCATGTATTGTTTGTATTGATGATTTTGGCATCCCCTTCTCCCATCATTAGAAAACCTGTGCGTATAGTCGCATTAGGTACAGGAGTGAAATTACCCTCGTTCCAAACTTGAGCAGCAAAGACATTTTTTCCTTCTTTAAGATAAGGTGCTAAATCTACCGTCTCATAATTCCAGTGTTTTGAATCGTTGCGGGCAGGACCTAAAGAAGCCAATGTTCCATTCACATACAGTTTGTATCTAGTATCTCCTGTTACATAGACAACGAATTTTCCGGGTTGTTTATCCAGGTTAATATCTTTACGGAAATAGTAGATACCGTAATCTTTCTGGGAGGCTTCAGGAACTGCAATCCATAGAGCATTCCATGATTCCTTCATCATGTCGAAAGAAGAACGGTTTTCTATTTGTCGCAACATCATTTCTATTGGGAATTGAGCACGTAATTCCGTAGCATATATGAATGCCATAGAAAGTATTGTAAGCAATGATATTGTTTTTTTCATTGTTCTTTAAATTTTATTGTTATTTCAAAGGGGTTAGGTTATTTCTGCGCCAATTAAAATAGCTTTCCCAAAGCTCAAGTTGTGGTTTATTAGGAAGTGCAGTTACATGAGCTCCGTCACGGAAATACATCACGCTTTCAGTATCCTTTTGGTAAGTTGGCCAGTAAGGTAATAATTCACCATTAGGATTTCCTGTTTTAATAAAGTTAATCCAATATTGGTGTATGATTTTAGTCTCAGCCTCAGAACTTGGGTCCTTAGGGCCACCCCAACCGGAAGCATTAAAAGTATAGCTAAGTTCAACAGCATGCATGGAGAGGAATTTTCGGTCAGTTTGCTGTCCACGACGGAACATATTGAACTTTTCTTGGTCAAAGAAGTACATATATACATTACCCTTACCTTTTTTGTCCAAGGTTCGTTGACTCTGTAGGTTACCCCATGCATAAGTAGGCCATGCAAATGCAGCATCGCGGAAAATGTCTGAGTGTGCATCGAAGGCTTCTTGGTTATTAGACCCAGGGTACATGGATCTAAATTTAGATTGCCATTCTTTATCAGGAAAACTGGTTTTCATCTCATATTCATATTGAGCTGGGGTATAGCCACCTAAAAATCCTGTGAACATGGAACCTTCATCAGAGTTCGTACCTATCAGCACATTAACATCATTGTAATTCCCATTTTGATATTGTTTGTAAGCATCGCTAGAAAGTACATAGTCATCATAAGTTGGCCATAGTGCACCTCCCGCACTGAATGCTGCGGAATCGGCCATGAATACTTCAGCATCCATCTTTCGTAAATCCTTTAGCTTCTTCTTGCCTAGCCCTAATCTATTTATCATGGCTTGGCCATATGCTTCGCTTCCAGCGACGTTGCGCATACTGTTGTTGTCTATTCTAACATTATCTACAGGAACCATGTTACCACCACTTTCAGAGATGGCTCCGCGGAAAAGTCCTTTAGCTAACGGACTCTGACAAAGCATAGCCACAGAGATACCTCCAGCACTTTCACCCATGATAGTCACCTTTTCAGGATCACCGCCAAAAGCTGAGATATTGTCGTGTATCCATTGTAAAGCCATAATTTGGTCCATCAAGCCATAATTACCGCTAATAGCGCGACCTGTTTCTTTTTCACTCTCTTGGGTCAAAGCAGGCAAAGAGAGAAAACCGAATACATTTGTACGATATGTGATAGCTGCATAGACAATGCCGTTTTTTGCAAAACTTGTACCATCTTGACTCCATGATTCTCCAGTAGAGAAACCGCCACCATGAATCCATACTAGTACAGGTAATTTCTCGTCTTTATTTTTGGCAGGTGTAAGGATATTTAAGTACAAGCAGTCTTCACTTATTCCAGGTTGTCCAGGGCGTGATGGGCCCTGTGCCCGTTGATAAGGCTTAGCCTTGAATTCCTGAGCTTTATAGGTGCCGTTCCAAGAAGCCGCCTTGACAGGAGCTTTCCAACGTAATTCGCCTACTGGTGGTTGTGCAAATGGAATTCCTTTGAAAGAACCTAGACCATTTTCTGCTATTCCTTCTACTTCTCCTTGTTCCACGGTGGTTTTTGTGAGTTGTGCATTGGCGTTGAAAGCTAGCAAAGCAAGGCATACTGTTGTAATAATCTTTCTCATAATTCAAAGTTTTATTTTATTCATTTAAAATTTGTTGCAAGATACAAGTTTTTGAACAATAAAGCAATAATTTCTTTCATGTATTTATAGTTTTCTTTCTGGTATAAATGTCATTTGCTGAAGTGTTTTCATATTCTTGTCGATGTCTCTGAGGGCTTTCAAGCGGGAAGCATTTTGTGCCTTCAGACGGGCAGAACGAGCAGCGGGATCTTGCTGGGATTGATTCCAGTTACCTTGTGGGGGTTGTCCAGCACCCTTCTGTGAATTCTTGGCAGGCTTGTTCTGACTCATCTGATTATGTCCTTCGGCTTTCTTGTACATCTGTTCACGAGTCATCGGGTCTTCCATCTCAAGTACCCAGTCGGTGTTCCCGGCGCCATAGAAAGCATTGAATATGGCCTTGTAGTCCATAAAGTCACCTTCGCCGATAAAGTAGAAGTCTTTCACGTGTAGCATAGGGATGCGGTCTGCATGTTCTTTGATAAACTTTGCTGCATCACGACCACCAATCTGAATCCAAAAGACATCGCCCTGGAATTTGACCAAATCGGGGTCAGTATTTTCCATGACATAATCGATGATTTGTCCCTTGTACTTGGAGTCAACAATAGGGTTGAATTCGATGTTGTGCATGTGGTATAGGAACTGAATGCCGTGTTTCTTGGCCATAGTTCCTAATTTGTTGAGTACCCGACAACTTTTCTTTACGTTCTTTTGGTCACCCCAGGCGAGATTGGCTGTCATAGAAACGTATTTTACACCTAGTTTAGCATCCTGCTCAAAAGTCTCTTCCCAGCGTTTTAGATACTCGGGAGTATCTTCTATAACGCTGGCCATTGTGACATCGGATAGGATACGTAACCCATATTTATCACAGAGTGCTTTAGCTTGTTCCGGAGTAGTTCCCAGCATGCGACCACCCATAAAATTGTTGAATTCTACGTAGGTAGCACCTGTTTTTGCAATTCGGGCTAAGGATCCTTCGAAATCAGAATTGAGTCCAATGACAGAGCAGAGTCCCACGCCAAAGTCCTTGCCGATAAGGTCTTTCCCTTCGGGGGTGAAGCATACTTTCCCATTTGCCAGTCCTTCAGATGAGGCTGTAACCTCGATGTTGCCATTTCCATTCGGACGGACGATAAGCAGAGCTGCGCCCAAGTAGGTGCTTGGAGTGAGACTACGGAAGGATGCCATGTCATTGGCTGCCGCATTGCCTGCAGCTACGAATGTTGCTCCCTGAATGTTGAAGGAAAGTGGAAATTTTCCAGGAACCACGTTACCGTCTTCATCTACTACTGTTATTTGGAGATAGGCTATTTCGTTATCTACATTGTTTTTCTCTCGGTATACTCTTACGGCTACAGGTTTACCAGGAGTGGTTAATACTTTAGAACCCACTTCCTTGCCGTCTTTGTCCAAAGAGATAGCTACGATTTTTCCGGGCTGATATTTCACATTCTCAAAGACTGCTGTTAGGTTATCATCGGTCTGTTGGATACCTATTACATTTCCATTGACTTCCAGCCGAACTTGAGGGGCCTTTGAGAATACTCTTACTTGCAGCTCTTTTCCTTCATGTCCAGGGAAGTACCAAAGGGCTTGCTCGTTGGGCCATCCCCAAAGATTCATTGTTTCTTTCATCCCTTTTGGCATAGGGTCATGAACAACAATTTCGATGGGTGATACATCCCACATTACATTCCGGTAACGCCCTTGAGGTTTAATGTTGCCAATGAGGTCCACGTCTCCACACCAGTTGATGTAGGTCGTTGGAAGAGTCGGTGGACGCATCCAGAATGGAACTTCTGCAGGCTTTTCTTCCTTCTTCGTTTCGTCTTTCTTTCCTTTCTTGCTGTCCTTCTTTCCGTCAGTTTTTGCTAACTGGGCATCTCCTCCACCTCCGCCCATCCACATCATGGCAGGGTTCATACCTTCCTTTGGACCCATGGAGGTCTGGAAAATAGGACCTTGGAGTTCTGGCTGATTGGCATCGACATAACGGGCACTTCCGCATCCAGATTCTCCTAAGTGTTCCAAAGCTGTCCATATGAAATCACCGATGACGTATGGCTTTTGTTCTACATCCTTCCAGTATTTATAGGATTGATTAGGGTAGCTTTCTGTGCAGACGATGACGCGATTTGGGAATTTCTCATGGTCGCCTTCGTACTTGTCACGAAGATAGTTGTAGCCTGCCACATCCAGGTGCTGGAAGGTGTACTGGGAATTATCCCACTCCAGATGAATGTAGGCACCTGTTATACCTTGAGTAACCAGTCGGGTGGCATCCATACTTCGTACTTTATCGCTTAAGGCCTTACCTATTCGGGATGCATCAGCAATGCTCCAGTTAGGTATTTCGTTTCCAATACTCCATAGTATGATGCTGGGGTGATTTCGGTCGCGAAGCAACATGCACTCTAAATCCTTTTCCCAGTTCTCTATAAAAAATTGGGAGTAGTCATCTGCATTCTTGGGTTGTTCCCACATGTCGGTAAACTCGTCAATAACCAGCAATCCTAACTCATCACAAGCATCTAAGAAATACCGGCTGGGAGGGTTATGGGCACAGCGTACGGCATTATATCCATTCTCTTTCAAGAGTCTTACACGGCGGTATTCTGCAGTTTTCAAAGCCACGGCACCTAAGATGCCATTGTCGTGATGAATACATCCTCCTTTCAAGAGGGTAGGTTCGCCATTAATAAGCAAGCCCGTCTGAGCATTGCAGGAGATAGAACGCACGCCAAACTTCTGGGTGTAGCTGTCGGTTACCTTTCCATTCACTTTGATTTTTATGGTGGCTGTGTAAAGTGCTGGAGTGTCTGTAGACCAGAGTTTCGGATTTGACAGTGTTGTCTCTGCCTCTATGTCCTGCTTACTCTGTGCATCCAGAGAAACGGATTTTTCAAGTGTGGATACAACTTTTCCAGTGGGGTCTGAGATGAAAATGTCCAAAGAGGCTGTGCAGACCTGCTTAGAGTCATTCTGCGCAGTCAGTTTTAAGTTTACTCTAGCTTGATTGAGTTCTACTTTGGGTGTAGTTATATAGGTTCCCCATTGTGCGAGATGGACAGGATCTTTTACTGTTAATGTTACATCGCGATAGAGACCTGAGCCAGAGAACCACCTGGAGTTCTTTCCATGATTCCGTACCTTGACGATGATTTCATTCTTCTGTCCAATAGGCTTCAGGACTGAGGTGATATCTACGTAGAAAGGTGTATATCCGTTTTTATGGCTAATAAGTGTCTGCCCATTGACCATTACATCAGTTTCCATATAAGATCCATCAAAAAGCAAAGTGAACACCTTGCCTTGGTCTTCGGAAGAAATGGTGAAATACTTCCGGTACCAACCGGTTCCATCCATGAAATAACCTGTGGAACGTCCGTTCGGACTATCCGAAGAGAAGGGGCCTATGTGCTTTTCGTTGTTAGTGTCGGAAACAGGTTCCATGCTAAAGTCGTGGGGAAGGTCTACGGCCTTGGTATGTACCAAGGAATCTGCAGAGAATTCCCAGCCTTTGTTGAAATTGATTTCTTTGGCAGACAGCTGGGCACAAAGAAAAGTCATTAGAATGAAAAGGCTTTTTTTCATGAGTTTTATTTTATAGCTATGATTACACGTTGAAATCAGGCAAGCGATGGAGTGCCATTGTCACTGACCTCTAAAATGAGGTGGAAGGAAACTCCTAATGGGGTGTCATCTGGAAGTTCTATGGTAGTAACTGGGCTATTTTTGTTAGTTATTTTAATGATGAGGTCAGAGTTTCCAGCTTCTCTATATTGCCACCATTTATAGGAAAGCTGGTTACCATCAGGATCTGTGGCAGAAGCTTTTAGTGAAATGGTTGTGCCTGCTGCTGTTTGAATGTCCAGGGGGCCTTCTACAGTTACTGATGGGGAATGGTTTGCAGCAATGTAGTCTTTTACGCACCAGTCGGCACGGGCAGCAAAGTCATTTTGCAGCACACTCACCCAACGAGATTGTGGGTAGAACATATCTACTTCATCGGTATAGGGATTGTAGTCACCTTGACTACGGTCGAATTTCACTTTCTCTGTGGAAGGTTTCTGCTCCTCCCGTTTAGGTCCCCAAAGGCGACCTGCTCCACCAGGGAGCTGTGGGTCAATGAATACGTTGGGATGCTGTGCGGAGGATACATATCTTCCTCCCAGTCCTCCCCAGTCAGGATGATTTATATTTCGCAGTCCGAAATCAAGTAGGACAAAATAAGAAGGGCTGTCACCTTCGGATATGAAATTATGGAGCTGCTGTTGCATGCGTTCTGGTGCTTCAGGTTCTCCAAAATGGTCATCGGGATCGTGGAGGTCATAGCCTTCTCCTAAACAATAATAGTGGGCTGCCAGTGGTCCATGACCTTCTTTGATGTTCTGTAACATCCAGTCTCCTTTCAGGTATTTTTGCAGGGGCTCTGGCACGATGGTGTTCCAAAGATAAGCGAAACAAAAGAATTGGAGACGGTTGTATATTACCTTAATATTGGGCCAATTCTTGGCAACATAGTTCCGGTAGGTACCATCCTGATCCTGAATGATGTGTATGACTGCTTTTTCTGAAACTTTTTGATATATATCGTTCCACTTAGGTGTGGATTTGTATTCTTCTTCAATGGACAACAATGCTCTGGCAATAGTATTGGTGCCACCCCAGGCTTCCAGATAGACTTTATCTGGATTATCGTCCAAGATGATGTTTTTAATCCATTCGGAGCCTTCGGTAGGATTTCTCATGTCCCCCTCCACTTCTATATTGCCAATTTTGACGAGACTGTAAAGACTTTCGGGAGTGGGATATCGCTTGTCGTGCTTGATGAGGTTAGGATAGCATTGGGCATAGTCCGCAATAATCTCTTGAACCCAGGAGGTGCCTATCCACCGGTGGCTTATTTCTTCCTTTGGCTCTTGAACTGGAAATCCAGGCATGGAAACACGGTTTAAAGGTTTCAAAAGTGAACCTTTTCCATCGCCAGCCCAGTGGTGCTGGGAACTGGAGTATACGATTCCCTCAATATTCAAGTCATTGGAATATAGAAGGAGTCGGATAAAGGAGTCCGCATCGTCTACTTCTCCATCGGTGGTGATGATGGTACGTGGTCTTGGAACTTGCTGCGCTGTGAGACTTGCACCTATGCAAAGGAAAGCTGATAAGAGAATGATTTTGCAGAAGTGTTGTTTCATGAAGGATTTAGGTTAATAGCCATACTGCCGAAAAAAGACAGTATGGCTATGTGTGTATTTGTGTGAGATTATAATTAATCCCAACCAGGGTTTTGTTCCAATACAACTTCAGAGTTGAGGTTGATTACTGTCAATGGAATTGGGAATAGAGTCCATTTTGGAGTTATTCCATCTAGCCCACAATCGTTAGTGTACATGGTATAGTTAGTAAGCTGATATTTCATATCTTCATTGCTACCATTGGAGCTATCCAGACGGAGTAGAGTAGGCCAGCGGTGTTCTTCATAAGCTAATTCACGAGCGCGCTCATCCAATATATCTCTAATCGTGATACTGCTATATTTGTAAGAAGCTTGAGCGCGGTCACGAACAGCATTTAGGGCAGCTACTGCTTCAGAAGTGTTTCCATTACGTAAATAAGCTTCAGCAAGTAGTAGATAAGTTTCAGCAGAGCGGGCTACGTATAAGTCACGACCGTACTGATATGCAAATGTCTGTCCAAAGAAATCGTGGTGTGAATCCCATCCCCAACCATCTTGCATGGTAATTTTACAAGAAACTCTCATCAGACGAGAAGGTTCTATCAGCCAGTTTTTATCGCATATCTCACCATAATGCTTTGAGGTCCTTTCTAATACAATAGGGTTGCAACGTACAATCTGGGAATTACGAATATCGTCTGCGAATTGGTTGGCCCAAACTACCTCATCAGAATAATCTGTTGCACCAATGAGTCCCCAAGAAGTTCCACCAAGATAGCAACCTCCATTACCACCAAAGTAGGTATTTACATCGATGTTTGGGTTGTCATGCCATGGACCAGCAGAATTTTCTTGAGCTTCAGCACTATTCCAAATTAAGTCACGATATACACATCCGACGGTAATACCAAAATTCAATCTATTACCACCATCATTGGACCACTGGTCATATGTAGGGCTCTGTACAGTCATCAAAGCTTCTGTATTACCGGCACTACGATCATAATTACCAAGTTGGAATAAATCATAATATACGTTGCCATCTTCTTTGTAATTTGCGACTCCCAGATAGCCTGTAGAACCAGTGTCAGAAGGATTGGCACGAACGCCAAACCTCTGAGTCATCATTGGATGTAAACTTATAGTCTTATTAGCAGCTTCGATAGACTTGCTATAGTAAGATTTGTCGTTTGTTTCAACACCTTGAGCTAAATATGCTTCAGCTAAGAAGTGATTTGCAATACCTTGACCTGCTCGGCCGTCTTCCTTTGGATATTGAGGAAGAGTCTGTGCAGCAGCCTCTAAATCGGCAATAGCGAATGCATAAGTTTGTTGACGGGTAGAGCGTTCATAGTCAAATTTAAGTTCATCACTATATTCTTCAACAATTGGAACACCTCCAAAACATTCACCTAAGCGGAGGTAAGCCCATCCACGCATAAAACGTGCCTGTGCTATAGCATATGCCTTATCGTTTGGATCGCTCCAATTCACTAGCTCTGCTCCATGCATGACAAGATTGCAATCTGCAGCCAGCTGATATAGCTCGTTCCAAAGTGTATTAAAATCACCAGTATCGGAATTCAAATTCATAAAGTTAGAAAAGAATCCTGCAGCCATAGCTCTTGAGCCAAAGCCACTGTCGATGCAGTCGGAACCATTTCCACCTAATAGATTACTTGCTGCAGCTCCATCTATGTATAGGTTGTGCCAGCCGAACATGTAATCAAATGCAATGTATGCACGGGCTATTGCAGCATCTACCTGACTGCTCTTTTCAAACGCAGTTTCAACAGTGTATATGGTTTTTGGATGCTCTTCCAGAAACTCATCATCATTGCAGGAAACAAGGGCACATGAAGTAAAAAGTCCTGCTAAAATATAATTGTATGCTTTCATATTTATCTTTTTTTAGAATCTAACATTTAAACCAAAGGTGTAAGTACGTGGCAACTGTGAGGTACGGCTGCTGCGAATTTCTGGATCACTGAATTCCCAATCTGGAGCAATGAAGAATAAGTTCTGTGCAGAAACATAAACTTGTAAGCTACCTACACCTAGTTTTTTCATCCAGTTGCCTTTGAAATCATATGATAAATTCACATCTTGGAGACGTACAAAACCATATTTCTGGATACCAGTGAATTTTGAAAGGTCTGCATTTGCACCCGGGTGTTTCATGTCGTGGTTTTCTTCAGTCCAGAAAGGATGATCTTCGGCATTAAGATAAGCCATGTTTTCGTAGCTGACAAATGCATTGTTATTAGGAGCTACACCATATTTCCCACTACTGAAAGTGCCAGCGAATAAGAAGTAAAGAGAGAAATTCTTATATGTCAATGTGTTACCCATATTCAGCATGAAACTTGGTTTGTTATAACCTAGAATAACGCGGTCGTTAGGTGTGATAATGCCATCGTTATCTTGGTCAATATACATAGGATCACCAGGTTTAGCGCCATTGGCCTCTAAATAATTTGTATCTTCAACTTGGGCTACACGGTCGAACTGGTAGCCATAAATAGCTCCTAAGGAATGATTTAAAAACAATTCGTTAATAATATCGTCTTTGCCATCACCATATAGTTCTTTTAGGATACTGCGGCTAAGAGTGAACTGGAGATTTGTACTCCATGTAAAATCTTTCTTGCGGATATTCATGCTGCGGATAGTAGCTTCAATTCCCCAGTTCTTAATTTTACCCATGGTAGACTGCTGAGTACTCAAGCCAGCCCCCATTACAGGAATGGTACGGTCGAATATCTGATCGGTAGTGTTAGCAAAATAGGTATCCAACTCGAAGTGGATTCTACCACCTTTCAGCAAGTCAGTTTCAACTCCAAAGTTCCAAGATGTTGTAGTTTCCCAACCTAACATAGGATTTCCTAAAGTACTGAGAGCTTGTGCAAAAATTGGACCATTTCCAAAATATGCAGTATATCCTCCAGACTTACCCATACTCATTTGGGATAGAGTACCATAAGGAGCCAATGACTGGTTACCATTCTTACCCCAAGAAGCCTTTACTTTAGTGTTGGCAGCCCAAGGAAGTGCTTTTTGGAAGAACGTTTCATTAGAAATAGTCCATGCTACACCAATAGCAGGAAATACACCCCATTTCTTATCGCTACCAAAGACTGAACTACCATCACGGCGTATAGAAGCATTGAAATGATAAGTGTCCCTGTATGAGTAGTTTACACGTCCTAGATAACCAATATTGTTGTGTAAAGAGTAAGTTATGTCAGTTATTCTTTGAGTGCCTGCGTTATTTAAACCATAATAGCTTAAGGTTGTATTTCCTAAACCAGAGAAATCAGTACCATCAACTTGACTTCCGTCAATTTTATCAGAGTCACGAGTATAAACTGCAGTTGCACTCAAGAAATGATCTCCGAATTCTTTGGTATAAGTTAGGATGTGGTCCATAACATAAGAAGTAGTCTTGGTATTGGCAATGTAACCATTAGCTTGGTTCAAGTGAGTGTCGAATGCATCAGTAGTATAATTATCACCATCTGCCATAGCAATATAGTATTGTTCATGATAGAAACGGCGATTCAGAGTTTGGCGGACATTGTAGTTTCCTGTGGCTTTATAGCTTAAACCTTCAATTCCTGGAATTTTTATTTCAATTTCACCTCCTACAGTGACATTGTTGTTACGGAGTTGAGCATCAACTCCACCTTGGGATTGCCATAATGGGTTGACGTCATCAGCAGTATGTTCAGTGATAAAACGGCGTAAAGTCTTACCATCTGGTAAATATGCTTCACCCCAAGGAGAAAAATAACGAGAGTAATAAGGGGTTACTCCGTCCATGGCTCCGGTGGCATAGTTGAAATCAAAGCTAGTCTTAATATACTTGTTGATTTTTGCATTGAATCGTCCATTAACAGTCTTGCGGATGAAGCTGTTACCTTTAATGAAGTTCCCATTATTAGAATATGATCCACCAAAAGAGTAATCAATGTTTTCATTTGCTCCAGAAATGTTGATGGAATAATTCTGACGAACACCAGTATGAGAAACGTAATCAATCCAATCCGTTTCTTGGTTGGCTTCATAGTTTGCTTTTTCCAAGTATGTCATCCAGTTAGTGCTTCCAGCTGGCAAGCCTTGACGAGCATTGATTAATTCGATATATTCATTGCCATCACGGAGTTTTGGTTCATAGGCAGCTTGAACCATACCTATTGAGCCTCGGAAATTGATCATTGGTTTCCCTTGGGACCCTTTTTTAGTTGTAATCATAATTACACCATTAGCAGCTTGTGAACCATAAGCAGCCAGAGAAGTAGCATCCTTCAGTACACTCATAGATTCAACTATGTTAGGATCTATATCATTCATATTACCTTTAAAGATGACGCCATTAACAACAATTAGTGGATCAGAACCACCATCGATAGATTTCTGACCTCGAATTTGAATACTTGATGTTTGACCAGCGACACCGGATTGAGTCATTGTTAAACCTGGAATCATTCCACGAAGCATATCAGTAGGGCTTGTAGAAGTCAAGTTCGCAATAGGGCTATCTGAAACAGTCATAGATGCTACTGAACCTGTGAAGTTTTTACGTTTGGTAGTTCCATAACCTACGACAACAACTTCATCCAAAGTTTCATTATCTTCTTGGAGAGTAATTTTCATGTCTCTAGTAGCTTTTACCACTTGAGTTACATAACCAATGTAGGAGAAACTTAATTCTGCTCCCAATTGTTTTACTGAGAGAGTGAAATTTCCATCAAAGTCAGTTACTGTTCCATTGGTAGTCCCAACTTCAAGAATATTGGCACCGATGATAGGTTCGCCAGAAGGATCAGCTACTACACCCTTGACAGTCACCTGTCCCCAAAGTGCAGTAGAAGAACCAAGCAATATCATACAAACTAGCATGACCTGCTTCAGAAATAGATTCCGTTTGTTCATAATATATGTTTTAAGTTAGTTAATAATTTAATCGATATTGATGCAAAAAGAGTTCAAGGATATAGGTGCTACTTGAAAGTTTATCTCTTTATTGTTTACATTTATTTTGGCTCTGTTTATTTTATTGTCCGGATTCCATATTATGAATAGAATTTTCTTATTCTCAATTTGAAAGGCCAGGATATTATTGTTTGTTTCTGTTTTCAGATAGTTTGAGGTGTGTCCTTCTAAAGACTGTAAATGTTTGAGTAATTGTTTTTTCCATTGGAAGGTTTCTGGACTATCGGCACGAGTTAGGAACGTTCCTACATGTGGAACCCCTTTATCTAAAGCTCTTTTTAGAGTCTGCCAAGTATCTTCCATTGGATGATTTTTTGAAACATTTCTGTCAATATATAGTTCCTCTTTGCGTATGGTGCTTATTCCGCGTTCTTTCATCGCTTCCATGATTTTGCCCTCAGCAGAGTTTCCCCATTTGCATGAATTGGGTAGCAATAAAGTGTTAATAGGAATTAAATTCTTATGGTAATTGTCAATGAACTTGGTTAAATATAAAGTAAAAGCATTTTGGAATAGTTCTTCCTTGTTTTGGTTTAAATCTAACCATGATGGGCCAGATGATGCCAGGACACAGACTTCGATGTTTGGAAAAGCATTAAGAAGATCTGTAATATAAGGTATTAAAGTATGTTTGTCTGGAGCTATGGTGAAATAGCGCATATCAAAATCGCCATCGACCTCGTCATAAAGTCCGTTTTTCATGTCCAGTAGCACACTTACACCTGAGAACTGCTGTGCAAGTTGTGCCTGCTGAACATAAAACGAACCCAAACCAAAATCTAAATCTATTATAACCTTATCAGAACTGTGTTCATGAAACTCTGCAAAGTCAACCTCTTCCCAAAGGATATCTGATGTGGTGCGATATCCTTTTATTGTATTATTTGATGTACATGCTGTGAGGCAAGCAATCAAAAAGGTGAAAAGAGGTTTAATTTGCCGCATATTTTAATTTCTTAACGATGGCAAAATTATACATAAAAAAATCCCCTTTACCATACAGGTAAAAGGGATAAAAGGATTAATAGTAAGGTTCTAAATTGTAAAGTTTATGATATTCAGCTTTTTAAATAGATTATACAGTAAGGAAGTTATGATTCTTTATCTTCCTCGCTATAATCGTCTTTAGTAGGATTTTTGCCTTTTAATTGGCGAACCCTTATAGGGAACTCTATGTCACTCTCGGTAGCACGGCTACGCATTTTCATTCTGGCATTATAAACCGTTTGAGTAGATATTCCAAGAATTTTCCCAATTTTTACACTGTTATTTATACCTAAGCGGACCAAAGCATAAATTCGCAAATCAGTGTTTAATTTTTCGCCAGAACGTAGCATAATGCGTTCTTCCGGTCTTAGCAATCCATTAAATTGTTCTACAAAATCAGGGAATAAGTTTAGGAATACCTCATCAAAACGTTCCCATAATTCGTGGAGTTCTTCATTTTCCCGTACATCTTTACTATCAGTTAATCTAATAGCATCATCTATTTGGTTAGCTTTTAATTTCCTGTTTATAGTGAGTTTTAGCTTTTCCATTTTCCCCAAGTAGTCAGAACATGTGGCAAATAATTGACCAATATATTCTTCCTTTAGGAAATTTGCTTCGGTCAATAACATGTTAATTGAACTTAGCTCTTTGTCTTTATTTGTTAGTTCTAAATTGGAAATCCGGAGATGTTCTTCACTTGCTGCTAGTTCTTTATTGTTTCTTTCTAATTGTTTTTGAAGGGCAACTCTTTTTTTAAGATCATAAATGGTGGATAAGAATAAAATGGCAGAAATGATGATAAATGTCAAAAGCCCATAGTTCAACCATTTATTTCTATTGTTTTCTTTTGCTAATTGTTCTGATACTATATTATGGAAATCCATAATAGAATTACTAAAATCAGCCCTTCCATTATATGCATATTCGGGATGGTCAGATTGTATCTGTATAGCGGAGTTATAGAACCTTGATGCATATTTATATTCACCTAGTCCTTTTGCAAGTGAGCCAATAGTAACTAGTTGAGGAAGGTGTCTGCTTAATTTATTGAATTTAGCAGCAGTGCTTATTGTCCAATACTTGATTTCATTATGTATATCATTATTTGCATATGCCATGGTTCCTGCACATTCGTTCATTCTAGCATACCAAATGTTTTCTGGATCCATTTGATCTGCATAGTGCATGAGTTCATTCTGTACTTTTCTCTTTTCCTTATTATCCGTTGTGTACCATACCCTAGCATATAGATGATAAGGTGATTCAGAATCCGGTTCTAATCTTATTATTGAATCAGCATAAGCTGTTGCTTTAGAGTAAGGACTTTCTAGCTTAAATTTTATGGCATAATTATGCCAATAGTCTAATTCTTCTATATAATAATTAAGTTTTGTCTCCTTCTGCATTAAGAATTTTTTTGCCACGTCCAGTTCTTTCCTTGTATCATCAAGTAGACCAACAGAAGTATAAGTTTGAGCTTTATATATATAACATTCAGTTTCCCAGTCTTGTCTATTCTGTTTTTTTGCTAAGTCCAGGTTCCTTTGTATAAAATATAATGCTGAATCAGGCTCAAATTCTATATATGCTTCCGTCAACATTTTTTGGTAAAAATAAATAGCATCGAGGCTTTGGGCTGATTTACATTTTTGCTTTAGTTCTGCAACTCTGGCATCAAAGATCTTTCTGTTATATTCCTTTTGATTTAGAGTGGAATCTAGTAGAGCGAAATAGAATAAGTCTTCATTGCTTGCAGTACTTGGATTCTGTTGGCAAGAATAAAAGGAAGAAATAATTATTCCTAAGACAGAAAGAAATAGAACTTTACTATAATTATATAAGGTTAGGTCTTTGTTCTTCATAATATGAATTTAGGTTGTTACTGCAAATTTAAAATTTTATTTATTAATATCAAAACAAATGGAGAAAGATATTAAAGAATAAACGAATTAATGAAGCCGGTAATCCTTACTATTTGTAGCTTTTATATTATTGAAAACCAGTGTAATATATTTTATCAAAATTACTTTAGCATTTACCTGTTATTGCTGGGGAACTATTATTATTTTAACTTTACATTCTAGAATCGTATAATAATCATATAAGGAATGAAAAACAAAATTTCAAAATTATTATTGGGTAGTCTGCTTATAGCTATTCCAATGTTCGTCCAAGCTCAGTCGACGACAGAACTTAAGGAAGGTTTCAAAAATCCTCCACAATCAGCACGTACACGTGTATGGTGGCATTGGATGAATGGTAATATTACAAAGGATGGTATAAAAAAGGATTTGCTTTGGATGCATCGGATAGGGCTGGGAGGCTTTCAAAACTTTGATGCAGGCATAGATACTCCACCTATTGTAGAGAAACGTTTGGTATATATGGATGAAGGCTGGAAGGATGCCTTTGCCTATGCCACATTTTTAGCCGATTCACTGAATTTAGAAATGGCAATCGCTAGTGCTCCAGGTTGGAGTGCTACAGGAGGCCCTTGGGTAGCTCCAAAAGATGCCATGAAGAAATTGGTTTGGAAAACCATGGATGTAAAAGGTGGTAAAAAGGTAAAAGTTAAACTACCTGAGGGAGATAAGACGACAGGAGCTTTTCAAGATTTGTCTGCTGCAGGTCGTGGTACAGCTTCTGTAGCTGAGTATTATGAGGATATTTGTTTCATGGCTGTTAAACTTAGTCCAAGTGAATTGAGTATGGAAGACATGGGGGCTAATGTTTCAGCTTCTGGTGGAACTTTTTCTTTGGACCAACTCACTGATGGTGTGTTAAAAGAAACGGTGTTGCTACCTAAAAATGAGAAGGGTGATTATGCTTGGATTCAATACTCATTTCCAAAAGCACAGACCATTCGAAGTATGACAGTTGATGCATCAGGGAATGCAATGGAACTGGAAAGTAGTATGGATGGGCGTAATTTTGTTAAAGTTTGTCCAGTTGTTGGTGGCCGTGGCTCGCTTGAACATGTTACGCTGGATATACCTGAAACTACTGCTCGCTATTTTCGGTTGAAAATACAGAATCCTCGTGCTATGCCTGGTATGTTTGGCCCTTCAACTCCAGCAGCCCCCGGAACCTTGATAGGTGAATGGATTCTTCATCCAGCTACTCGTGTAAATCGCGCAGAGGATAAGGCTGCATTTACTGCCGCTTCTAATCTAGCAATGAGTCCAACCCTTTCTTCTATAGGAGAGATTTTTGCTTCAACAAGTGATGTAATAGATGTAACTCAATATGTAGATAATGCCGGTAATCTTAATTGGAAAGCACCTAAAGGTAATTGGCGTATTTTTCGTTTTGGCTTTAGTTTGACTGGTAAGCAGAATCATCCTGCTCCTCCCGAGGCAACCGGGCTGGAAGTCGATAAATTGGATCCAAAAGCTTGGACTCATTACTTCCGTACCTATTTTAATATGTATAAAGAGGCAGCAAATGGGAAAATAGGTCAGCATGGTATTCAATATGTATTAACAGATAGTTATGAAGCAGAACAGGAAACTTGGACACCAGCAATGTTCCAAGAGTTCAAGAATCGACGTGGATATGACCTTCATCCTTGGTTGCCAGTCTTAACTGGAATGGTTATTGAAAGTCCAGCTAAAAGTGATGCTTTTTTAAGAGATTGGCGTCAAACTATAGGGGAACTGATTACTGCAAACTATGATTTGTTGTCTCAGATAGCAAAAAATGAATATGGCATGAAAGGACGTTATACCGAAAGCCATGAAGGAGGGCGTGCTTATGTGGTAGATGGTATGGATGTGAAACGTACAGCTGAGGTTCCAATGTCTGCTATGTGGGTGACAGCTCCTTGGCTTCCTATGAATTCCGATGGGAAGCCCAATAGAACTGTGTATCAAATGGATGACCATGAGTCCGCTTCAGTGGCCCATATCTATGGCCAAAATATAGCTGCTGCTGAATCAATGACAGCTCCAGGACAAGGAGGATATGCCTACAAATATCATCCTGGCAATCTTAAAGAGACTGCTGATTTGGAACTTTCTCAAGGAATAAATCGTTTTGTAATTCATGAAAGTGCTCACCAACCTGTTGACGATAAAGTACCAGGATTGGGTTTGATGGGCATTGGTCAGTGGTTTAATCGACATGATACTTGGGCAGAGCAGGCTAAAGCATGGGTGGATTATATGTCCAGGAGCTGCTATATGCTACAGCAAGGTAAAAATGTAGCTGATATATTGTTGTATTATGGTGAAGATGCAAATATCACTTCTATTTACAATGGTCGAACTCTTCCTGCTGTGCCTTTAGGTTTTCAGTACGATTTTTGTAGTCCTCATGCATTGACTCAAGTCTTAGAGGCTAAAGATGGGTTGATTCTTTCTAATTTGAGTGGGACTAGTTATAAATTACTGTGGTTAGATAAGAATGTAGAGTACATGTCACTTCCAGTTCTGCGTAAAATAGCCAAACTGGCAAAATCAGGGGTTTTGATTGGTGGTGAAAAGCCTCAATATCCATCAGGTTTAATGGATTCTCAAGATGAATTTGATGCATTGGTGAAGGACGTTTGGGAGAGTGGTAGAAAGAATGTTACTACAGGTGTTCCCATTGAGAAAGTGCTGAAGGAAAATGGCATTGAACCTGATTTAGTAGCTCCTGAAGGAATAAAGTTTCTACATCGTACATTAGATGCGGGTGAAATTTATTGGATTAACAAACCTTCTGTGGATTATTCAAATGTAGAAGTTAGTCTTCGTGTAAAAGGTTACAAGCCAATGTTATGGCATCCAGAAACAGGTAAGATGGAAGAGGTTTCTTATCGTATAGAAGATGAACGCACTCTAGTAAATATTCCTATGGTACCTGAAGATGCTGTATTTCTGGTATTGACAGATAAGACCTCAGAATTATCTTATAGAGTTCCTGAATTTGCAGAACGAACAATTCTTACGATAGAAACTCCATGGAATGTTAAATTCCAGCAGGGTAGAGGAGCTCCTGATAATGTGGTGTTTAATCAACTGAGGGACTTTACTGAAAATGAAAATGATGGGATTAAGTATTTTTCTGGGACAGCCACTTATTCTAATACAATTAGGATAAATAAGATAGAAGGGAAACAACAGGTTCTAAAACTGGGTACGGTTAAAAATATTGCAGAAGTTTTCATGAATGGCCAACCATTAGGAATTGTATGGAAAGAACCATTTGAAGTGGATGTCACCTCTGCATTGAAAGTTGGTGAAAATGCATTAGAGATTCGTGTAACTAATCTTTGGGTTAACAGATTAATTGGCGATATGCAGCCTGGAGCTCAAAAATATACTTATGCAGATATGCAATTTTATCAGAAAGATTCTCCATTAGAACCATCTGGATTGATAGGCCCTGTACAATTAGTAGTTAAGGAATAAGTTTTTAAGAGAAAGTTAAGCCACCTTCTTGATTCTTATCAAAAGGTGGCTTTTCTAATACTATTTTTGCATTTTTTTCTTTTCCATTTTCTGAAACAAAAGTATGATTATGATGTATTGCATGATTCTATTATCTTTGTAAATGAAAATCAATAGAGATGAAATCATGAATAATTGGAGAAAGGCCTGTTTTGCACTGCTGGCCACAGTGGTAATACCTATTTGGGCACAACCTGTGCATATTTCAACAAATAAAACGTCATTAGTATTAGATGCTACCGAAGGTGAAACATTGACATTTGCCTATTATGGTGATAAGATTAATGATTCTGAAATTGATAATATGCTTGCAGCCGGAACTCCTAAAAAGGATGCATACCCTGCTTATGGAATGCAATGCATTGCCGAGACTGCATTAAGTGCTGTTCATGTAGATGGTAACATGACATTACAACTGGTAGTGAATGGGGTAAAGAAGTCAACCGAATCTAATGGGGCTAAAGTGACGACTATTACTTTGAAGGATTTGTCATATCCTTTTGTTGTTAATGTTCATTATCGTACATATCCCAATAAGGAGATTATTGAAACATGGACTGACATGTCTCATCAAGAGAAAGGTGTGGTTAAACTCACTCAATTTGCTTCTGGTTATCTCCCTATCCGAGTGGGAAATGTTTGGGTAAGTCATCTGTATGGTTCATGGGCCAATGAGGCAAGAGTAGATGAGGAGCCTCTCCAGCATGGGATGCTGGTCATCAAGAACAAAGATGGTGCTCGTAACACACATACGTCTCATCCTGAGGTGATGATATCTTTAGATGGCAAACCTCAGGAAAACACAGGAAGGGTTATAGGTGCTGCACTTTGTTATAGTGGAAATTATAAACTTCGTTTTGATACGGGTGACGAAGATTACCATTGGTTCTTTGCGGGAATTAATGAAGAGAATTCAGAATATCATTTGCAAAAAGGTGAAACATTCGTTACACCTGTATTAGCACTGACATATAGCAAGGAAGGATTGGGTGGAGTTAGCCGTAATTTTCATCGTTGGGCACGTGAATATAAATTGGCACATGGCAACAAACTACGCAAGATATTGTTAAATAGTTGGGAAGGAGTTTATTTTAACATCAATGAGGCTGGCATGGATCAAATGATGGCTGATATTGCTTCAATGGGAGGAGAACTCTTCGTGATGGATGATGGATGGTTTGGAGATAAATATCCGCGTAAGAATGATTCTTCTTCTTTAGGTGATTGGGTTGTAGATACTAATAAATTACCTAATGGTATTAATGGTTTACTCCGAAATGCCAAGAAGCATGGAATACGATTTGGTATTTGGATAGAGCCGGAAATGACCAATACAGTAAGTGAATTATATGAAAAACATCCAGAGTATATAATTAAACCTTCGAACCGAGAACCTAATTTAGGTAGGGGAGGAACTCAAGTTGTTTTAGACCTCTCCAACCCGAAAGTTCAAGATTTAGTGTTTCAGGTGGTTGATACACTAATGACGAATTATCCTGAGATTGATTATATAAAATGGGATGCTAATGCTCCTATTATGAATCATGGTTCCCAATATCTTACTAAAGACAACCAAAGTCATTTGTACATAGAGTATCATCGCGGACTGGAAAAAGTATTGAAACGCATTCGGGCTAAGTATCCAGATGTAACTATTCAGGATTGTGCTAGTGGTGGAGGACGTGCTAATTATGGATTGCTACCTTATTTTGATGAGTTCTGGGTTAGTGATGATACTGATGCTTTACAGAGAATCTATATGCAATGGGGAACAAGTTATTTCTTTCCTGCAATAGCAATGGCAAGTCATATTAGTGCGGCTCCCAACCATCAAACGTTCCGTTCTATTCCTATTAAATATCGTGTTGATGTGGCAATGAGTGGTAGATTGGGCATTGAGATTCAACCTAAAAATATGACAGAGGATGAAAAGGCACTGGTTAAAAATGCAGTGGCAGAATATAAGCAGATTCGTGACATTGTGCAGTTTGGCGACCAATATCGTCTTCTTAATCCAAATGAAAAGAAAGGTGCAGCCAGTATGATGTTTGTCTCTGAGGATAAAGCACGCTCAGTTTTTTACTGGTGGAAAACAGAAACTTTTTGTGATCAACATTTGCCTCGTGTAACTATGAATGGCTTGGATTCACAAAAGCAATATAAGGTCCATGAATTAAATAGAATTGATACTAAACCTCTGGCATTTGAAGGGAGAATATTTAGTGGCGATTTTCTCATGAACAATGGTTTAGAAATGCCTTTAAGCCACGATGTGGATTATAACAAGAGAAACGATTATGCCAGTCGTGTACTTTATCTAGAAGAAGTAAAGTGAAGCATTATTGAATTAATTATTTAAGCTCGAAAGAATGCATGAACATACAATCTTTCGAGCTTTTTTCTATGCTAGATGCTTTGCAATGAAGCTAACCCTTTCCGCATTTCCTCCATTACAAAATCTTTTAGTTCTTGATTTTCTAAAATCTGAATATGATTTGAAAGGCCCATGATGAATCGACCAATTCCTCTAACATCACAGATTTGTGTGCTATATATCCAATGATCCTCTCCATCGGTTGTTAACTCGCCTTCGTGCACTATTATTTCTTCTCTAAGTAAATTGACAGCTTTTGTATCCAACCTTAATTTTGCAGGAATTAATTCCTCTCCTGTAAAATGGAAGGCATCAGTATAGGCTTTTTTATGGAAATGAAAGAAATCCCAATTCGTTGGTAGGATAACCACTTCACCAATACGAGCGATTTTGTAGGTTTTATTTTGTTTAGTGTAAACTTCGAATGCACGAACTTCAGTATTACCTGCCATGAAGGCAAAAGGCTCTACCAATCTGTCAGAAGTTGTATAGCTATTTGATGAAATGTAGTTTTTGAAACAACACTGTCTTCCTTCCTTAACAGCTTGATATAGTATTTGCTGATTTTTGGCAAATTTTTCATCCGAAGCAATATTATCCATCAGGTTTAGATCGTATAAACGAGAAAGCTTATTTAATAAATGTTTAATGGCTGTAGTTTTATTGGGTATACCTTCAAGGACTTTTTTCAAAGTGATGGCTTCATCTTCAGTAAAATGTATTAATTCGGTAATTTCTTTAAAATAGGCTGATTCTTTATCTAATCGATAAATACCAGCTTTGTTCTTTTCTACTTTGAAACCATACTCCTTGAAGAAATCTAGATATCGATAAGTACTTCTTGGCGATAGATCTAGTTTTTCGGCAATTTCTTCTATGGTAAATCTCTTGTTTTGTGTTAAGAGTAGCATGAGCTGCAATTGTCTTTCGAATTTATTTAGTGCCATATCATTTATTATTTAATGCAAATTTAATATTTTTTTAGGAATTGCGGAATCGAATTGTCATAAATTGGCAAAATAATATCTTTTCTTTGCAATGTCTAACGATAAAGGATTAAAATTATAGAACTATGAAGAAGGAATTATCACTAACATTAAATTTCGTAACCAAAACTAGAATGTTTATACAGAGTGTGGGTGAGAACTTGGCCAAAGTGTATTCCTCCCTTTTGGAAGAGCCAATAAGTGTGAAAAAGGCATGGAAAATTTTTCATGCAAGTGTGGCATTTTGTTTTGCAGCATTTACATCCTGTTCTGTTTTTATTCATTTTATACTGGTAACTTGGTTCCTTTTTACCGTTTGGGACTGTAACCGTGCCGGCATTAAGTAAAAAGTCTGTATCTATGATGTTTTTAAGTTTAAAAATCAATAAGATTTGCTGAAAAATATGTACCTTTGCGACGCAAATTTAAAAATGAATAAGTTTAAAAACAGAATATTATGGCAAAGAAAGCTCTTTTAATGATCTTGGATGGTTGGGGAATCGGTGATCGCAGTAAAGGTGATGTAATTTATAATACTCCGACTCCTTATATGGACTATTTAAATGCAGAGTATCCTCACTCTCAGTTGCTTGCTTGTGGTGAAAGTGTGGGATTGCCTGATGGTCAGATGGGAAACTCTGAGGTTGGTCATTTGAATATTGGTGGTGGCCGAGTTGTATATCAAGATTTAGTAAAGATTAATAGAGCTTGTTCTAGCAATAGCATACTTCAGAACAAAGAGATTGTTTCTGCCTATAGTTATGCAAAGGAAACAGGCAAGAAGCTTCATCTTATGGGCTTGACTTCTACAGGCGGAGTACATAGTTCCTTGACCCACTTGTTTAAGTTAATCGATATTGCTAAAGAGTATAATCTAGAAGGACGGACTTTTGTTCATTGTTTCATGGATGGACGAGATACAGATCCAAAGAGTGGGAAGGGTTTCATAGGTGATGTAGAAAAGCATATTAATGAGGTTGGTTGTGGTGTTGTTGCATCAATTATCGGTCGTTTTTATGCAATGGACCGTGATAAGCGCTGGGAACGTATTAAGGTAGCTTATGATCAGTTGGTATACGGAAAAGGAAAGTTGTCCGACAATATGACCGAAGCCATGCAAGAAAGTTATGACGAAGGTGTTACTGATGAGTTTATTAAGCCAATAGTAAACAGTACTGTTGATGGAACAATTCAAGAAGGTGATGTTGTCATCTTTTTTAATTATAGAAATGACCGCGCAAAGGAAATTACTTCCGTATTGACCCAGCAGAATCTTCCTGAACAGGGAATGCAAACAATCTCAGGTCTGCAGTACTATTGTATGACTCCATATGATGCGTCTTTTAAGGGTGTTCATATTCTTTTCCCTAAGGAGAATGTAACTAATACTTTAGGTGAGTATCTATCATCAAAAGGATTGAAACAACTTCACATAGCAGAAACAGAGAAGTATGCTCATGTTACTTTCTTCTTCAATGGTGGTCGTGAGGCTCCATATGAAGGGGAGGATCGTATTTTGGTTCCATCTCCAAAGGTTGCCACTTATGATTTAAAACCAGAAATGAGCGCTTTTGAAGTAAAAGATAAATTAGTTGCAGCTATTGATACTCAAAAGTATGACTGGATTGTTGTGAATTATGCAAATGGTGATATGGTTGGACATACTGGAGTCTATGCTGCGGTAGAAAAGGCCGTTGTTGCTATTGACCAGTGTGTTAAGGAAACAGTTGAGGCTGCAAAAGCTAATGGATATGAGGTCCTAATTATTGCAGACCATGGAAATGCGGACAATGAGTTGAATCCAGATGGTACACCAAATACTGCCCATTCTTTAAATCCAGTACCGTTTATCTATGTAACATCTAATAAGGCTGCAAAGGTCGAGGATGGTATTTTAGCAGATGTGGCTCCGTCAATACTTCATATTATGGGTCTAGAGAAGCCCGCAGAGATGACAGGTAATTGTTTGATAAAAGATTAATTTGAATAGAATTTGGCAAGGGCGGAACTTAATAGCTCCGCCCTTTTTTATAAATAGAGCTATGATACAGATAGACGATGTAATAGTATCTTTAGATGTTTTAGATCAGTATTTCTGTTGCAATTTAAGTGCTTGCCATGGAGAATGCTGTATAGAAGGGGATGCCGGAGCTCCTGTAGAACTGGATGAGGTGGCTGAGTTGGAGAATGTCTTAAATGTAGTTTGGGATGATTTAAGTTTGGAAGCTCGTACCGTTATAAATAAACAAGGTGTAGTCTATACAGATAGTGATGGTGATCTGGTTACCTCAATAGTAAATAATAAAGATTGCGTTTTTACTTGTTACGACGAAAAAGGAAATTGTTTTTGCGCAATAGAGAAAGCTTATCGCGCAGGGAAGACAAAATTTTATAAGCCAATATCGTGCCAACTTTATCCTATCCGTGTTAAAGATTTTGGAAATTTTAAGGGAGTTAATTATCACCATTGGGATGTGTGTAAGGCTGCCGTGCTTTTGGGAAAGAAGTTGAACCTAAGGGTGTATCAGTTTTTGAAAGAGCCGCTTATCCGTAAATTTGGGCAAGCATGGTATGATGAGTTGGAAGATTGCGTAAAAGAATTAAAAGATAAAAAGGTGATAGAATAATTTTCTATCACCTTTTTACTATATGATTTAGTTTAGATTATGCATCTACATTCGCATAAATTGCGTTTTGCTCAATGAATTCTCGGCGAGGGGCTACTTCCTCACCCATTAACATGGAGAATGCATAGTCAGCTGCAGCTGCGTTTTCTATAGTTACTTGTTTCAAATAACGAGTTTCTGGGTTCATTGTAGTTTCCCAAAGTTGTTCTGGGTTCATTTCACCCAAACCTTTATAGCGTTGAGTGTGGACTGCAGATTCTTTTCCGTCGCCATACTTTTCAATAAATTTTTGGCGTTCTTCATCGTTGTAGCAATATTCTTTAATCTTTCCTTTGGTACATAGATAAAGTGGAGGTAGTGCTATGTAAAGATAGCCATCTTGAATTAATTGAGGCATGTATCGATAGAATAGGGTCATGATCAAGGTTCCAATGTGAGCACCATCCACATCAGCATCGGCCATGATAATAACTTTGTGATAGCGGAGTTTGTCCAAATTGGCAACCTTGCTGTCATCTTCACCTACGCCATAACGAATACCTAATGCTTGAATGATATTGTTTACTTCGTCACTTTCAAAGGCTTTGTGCCACATAACACGTTCTACATTCAAGATTTTTCCACGAAGTGGTAGTATAGCCTGAGTTGCACGGCTACGGCCTTGCTTTGCAGAACCACCTGCTGAATCTCCCTCAACAAGGAATAACTCGCAATTTTCAGGATTCTTGTCTGAGCAATCAGCTAATTTACCTGGAAGGCCGCCACCAGACATAGGACTCTTACGTTGAACGCTCTCACGTGCTTTACGAGCTGCGATACGGGCTGTTGCAGCCAGAATCACTTTCTTTACTACAAGCTCAGCCTCTTTTGGGTGTTCTTCTAGATAGTAGGACAAAGCTTCGCTAACTGCAGAGCGTACGGCACCTGAAACTTCGCTATTGCCTAATTTAGTTTTGGTCTGTCCCTCGAACTGAGGCTCAGCAACCTTGACCGAAATGACAGCTATTAAACCTTCACGGAAGTCTTCAGGGGCAATCTCGATTTTAGCCCTTTCGATGTCTTTTTTGAAGTTGTCTTCTGCATATTTTTTTAGGACCTGAGTTAAAGCCGCACGAAATCCTGCTTCATGAGTGCCACCTTCTATTGTGTTGATGTTGTTTACATAGGAATGCAAATTCTCACGATAACCAGTGTTGTACATGATTGCGCATTCAACAGGAGTGCCTTGCTTTTCTGTATTCAAATAGATAACATCATCCATTAAAGGTGTATTTCCTGAATTTAGGAATCTTACGAATTCCTTGACACCTTCATTTGAGTGAAATTTTTCTTTTCGAGGTGTACCGTCTTCGTGAGCACCTTCTACATTTGTGCGGACATCTGTTAGGGTTATAGTAATGCCTTTGTTTAGATATGCCAGTTCACGGAGGCGGGTAGCCAATACGTTATAGTCATATTGTGTAACAGTGAAAACGCTGTCATCAGGCCAGAATTGCTGACGAGTTCCATTTAAAGTAGTCTCTCCAACGACTTTAACATCATAAAGAGGCTTACCACAAGAATATTCCTGTTGATAAATTTTGCCATCACGGAAAACCTGTGTAGTCATGTGTATGGAGAGTGCATTAACACAAGAAACGCCAACGCCATGCAAACCACCAGAAACTTTATATGAACCTTTGTCAAATTTTCCTCCTGCATGTAATACAGTCATAACAACTTCCAAAGCCGACTTGTGCTCTTTTGGGTGCATGTCAACAGGAATACCGCGCCCATTATCCTGAACTGTAATTGAATTATCTTGGTTTATTGTTACTTCGATATGGGAACAATATCCAGCTAGGGCTTCATCAATAGAATTATCTACAACCTCATATACCAAATGATGTAAACCTTTCTTGCTGATATCGCCAATATACATAGCCGGACGTTTTCGCACAGCTTCCAATCCTTCAAGTACTTGAATGTTGCTTGCTGAGTATTGTTCGGCGTTTAATTCATTGATTTCTTCTGCCATTTTCTACTTTCTATTTAACCCCACAAAGATAGGAAAAAAAATCAAATTAGAGAAGAAATCTTCTCTAAAAATATGGGTGTAAAGAACTATTTTGTAGGAAGTTAGGAGTGCTTGACAAACTATAAAAGGCTGAATTCATAGAATCCAGCCTCTGCTATAGCTTTGCGTCAGAGATGTTAGCCTAACTTTGCAATGTGAGCGCAAAGTTTTGCCTTCAGATTAGCAGCTTTGTTCTTGTGGATATAGTTGCGTTTAGCCAATTTATCCAGACACTTCTGAACTTTTGGATACAAAGCAACTGCCTCAGCCTGATCTGTAGTTGCACGGAGTTTACGAACGGCATTACGCATTGTTTTTGCATAATATCTGTTGTGGAGTCTCCTTTTCTCCTCCTGACGGATTCTCTTAAGTGATGATTTGTGATTTGCCATCTCGACTAATCTTTTTTAATTTATTCTTATTTGTTATTAATTGTAGTCCCTAGGAGAGTCGAACTCCTCTTTAGAGAATGAAAATCTCTCGTC
>AUXO012995449.1_pt1 | contig 53003 bp, 63 predicted proteins | sample 768731 | NCBI WGS metagenome assembly AUXO01 (sample SAMN02715735, study PRJNA202380) | gut metagenome | biome: sheep rumen | host: Ovis aries | place: New Zealand: Palmerston North | reverse complement strand
TCAGCAGTAACATTAACCTTCTTAGTTTCATCTAGAGGCTCAATACTGAGAGTTCCGGCAATGTTTGCATAAGTACTGCTAGAACCAGAGAGTGAATTTCCATTAAGGTAGACATCATTATACTTACCCTTCAGATAAATAGATCCACTACCCTTTACGGAAACATTGACAGGGTCTTCATTAGTTGCCACAATTGTAAGTCCCTTTGAAGACTTAGTTTCGATAGTAGCACCATCCTGAATCTCACCAGTAATAGTAGCAACAACAGCTACCTCCTCAGGAATAACAATATTATTTAGCGTTTCACCATCAGGAACTGCGAAAGTCTTTGTTCCTGCTAGAAGAGTCTCATTAATACTGTCTGCTACCTGATTCTGGGCTTCAGTATTTTCTTTAACTTCTGGCTTTACTACTTGTTCAGTCTCGCTACCGGGCTCTGTAGATTCACCAGAGTCGGAAGAAAGAGGAACAACACTGATGCTTCTTTCTACTGGTGCAACATCATAATTTTCAACATCAGTGGCCTTAATAACTGCCTCACCTACTTTTCTAGCATGAAGAATGCCATTATCGGTGAAGAAAGCTACGTCCCAATTATCTGACTCCCATACTACATTAGGGTCATTAGGGGTAAGGTCGGTGTCAGATTTCTTCGCAAAAGCATGAAGTCGTACTGTTTCACCTACCTTAAGTTCAGAAACATCAGGGACTATATCAAAGGCCTCAGCGTCTCTGTCATAAACCCTCTGGTCTGTTCCAGTAATCATTTCAGTAGTCCAATGAGAATTAGATATTCTTCCTTTTCTATTAATCAGAATATCTCTAGTGTCATCAGAATGGCCTAGGTCTTCTGCCTTAGGCTCTAAATAAGTTTTATCAGTTAACTGATCAAATTCATTTTTATTATCCATCTTCTTATTAGGTTAAAAAAATAAAATTCGCTCCTTATATTTAAGGCGGTAAAACCCTAAGGAGCGCAAAAAGTGGTATTTCAAATAGGACGAATACTTCTCCAAATCTCTTCAACTGACTTTCTCTTTGTCCAGTCTAAGAAACCTGGGTCTATTGTATTCATAACGCCGATTGCTTCAACTAACCGTCTTATACAATCAACACACAGAACAACCTCACTATCAGTACTTCCATAGCAAAGGTTATGTTTTTCCGAATCTTCTGGGAATAGCTCTTTCCACTTATCCCATTCACAAAGCTTCTTTCCACAAATACAACAATCTTCTTCTTCCGTTCCAGCTACAGGATATAATTTATCTGGATTTCCGAAAGCATGCATTAAGTGTTTCATAAATCTTCCATACTGTTCTGTCTGACAAGCTTCTACAATTAAGATAACTTCTTGTGGGTCATCTTGTAAGCCATTAACTCCAGTTCCCCTAGTATTACGATATGCCTTAACTCTCTCTGGCAATTCATAATCTCTAAGTTGTCTTGGATAACAGTATGCATAAATTAGGTTCTTCTCTGAATTATCTAAGGTCTTATTTCCCCTAAGCAATTCAAGAGCCTCGGATGAAGAGATTTTATTCTCCTTTAAGTACTTAATAAATGGTCTTATGTCTGTCATATCTTAAATAAATTAATAGTGCAACACTAAATAATTTAGTACTGCACTTTTGTTTCTAGAACCAATGTTTGGCCTGATTATTTTCTGGCTCGTCTACTTTTACGGCCAGATTCTTAACAGGTTTCTTGACTTCTTTTGTTTTAAATTCTTCGTTAAGCGCATCCGGCCTAACGAATTTTTCATTGTCGTTCGTTTTCATATTATTTTTGTGTTTTGCGTTACATATATAAGGAAATAGGCTCTTCTCTGAAAACATGTATTTCGGTTATCTTCTCTATATCTCTATCGTCTGGAATTCTTGTCATAAAATCTACAATTCCAATACAATCCCCATAAAGCTCTTCTATAGAGGGCTCATCAGGAGCAAGTTTGGAACCTGTCGGAAAATATCCAGAATTACTATAGATTCTATCAATCAATGGTTCTAGAACTTCCATCTCTCCGACAGTTATTTCAGACATCTTGGTTATTTCCTCACCTGGACTGTATTCCGCTTTTATCACTATTGTCATCTTCCATAGTACTTAATACAAAATTAGTAAGCCCATCCGAATCTATAGTAATTTTATCAATAGAGGATGTCTTTCTTTTATGATTCAAGAAATACATAATTATTACAGTATATGATACATCACGAGGTATATAATCACCATAAAGACTTATTGGATTTTTACCACCAACATCATATAGATAATTGAAACTTTTTTGACGTATAGATATTATAGTAGCTGTTCTTATATTCCAAAAACGTGGTGCACCTAGGTATTTATAAAGATGCTTTAATTTATTTATCCCACCATCATTAAATAACTCAATTATACTATAGAAATATTTATCCAAGATTATTTTAATATCTGTCCTTGACTCATCGGATAAAATATTATATAGTATATTTTCAGATTTATAACAGCAAGAGAATATATAACAATTAAGTTTCTCATCTCTCGGGTCATATTCTACTTCATTCCAGGCATTATAGTATAAAGTATCAACCCTAAGATTAATCATTAGTCCATTCTCTTTTATAGAAGCTAGGATAATATCTTTATCTCCATCACTTCTTTCTACAATACCCTCTATATCTGGATGATCCATTAGATAGGTATGAAAATCTCTTATAATATCAGAGATTGCTTCTTTCCATAAATACTTAAAAGAATCTGTAAATCTTTTAAAAACTAATGTTCTTTTTCCCATACATATATAAGGAAATAGTCAAATTCCTTATTGATGAAATGGCAAAAACAATATATTATTTTATTTCAGGTCATATGAACCTAAGTCAAAAAGACTTTAATAGATACTATGTTCCAGAAATCGAAAAAGTAATTAATGGAGACCAGGAATTTGTATTTATAATGGGTGACTGTAAAGGTGTAGACTATATGGCGCAAAAATATCTAGTTGATAAAGGATATTCTGCATTTATAGAACTATACCATATGTTCGACAAACCGAGACATCTCTTAGACAAAGAAATTATTTGTCATGGTGGATATACATCTGATATAGAAAGAGATGCAGCAATGACAAGAGCTAGTGATGTCGACATTGCTTTTATTCAAGAAGGTAGGTGGACATCAGGGACAGCTCAAAATATCTTACGGAGGCATGAAATAAAAAAGAGGGATTAAGTTCCCTCTTATTTTTTTTTAACTTGCCAAGACTATGCCTTGGAATACTTTATCTATCTGTGCAAACTGAAACAACTGAGAATACCCTGTCCATGCTACTCTTTTGTTTTTCCATTGAATAACTGGAGAGTCTGGATTAGAAGCATCATATAAATCTAGTTGTCGTTCTTGTGGTAGATAGACAATCCAACCTATCGGATTTTTAGAAATTCCTTGTGGTGAGTATAATTCTATTCGGTAAGCTCTCATCCCTTGGGCTACATAAAGTTTAATTCGCCGCGTAGAGAGTTTAAATAGAAGTCTGGATGCATCTATAATTCCATGAACCTTAGTAACCTCTGGAAGTTTATCTGAGGTCATATAGAATGCATTAAGGTTTTCTACAAGTGCAAATGGATAACTAAGATATGGTGTCGCTAACATAACACTAACCCTTAAGAGATGTCATTCCTTTGTCATCCAAAGAGAGACTTATTGTTCTATTATAAAAGACACCAAGACTCTCTGCATGACTTGTAAGAATTAAGCATCCGACATTCATACCCTTCAAGATATCACAAACTTCTTCTAATCGAGCGGAGTCTAGATTCTTAAGTGTTTCATCAAGGACTAGGAGACCAGAAGAACTAATTAATTTGCTAAGGAGGTCGATATCCATAATAGTCTTCTCTCCACTAGATGCTGAGAAATAATTAACAAAATTTCCTTCTTTATTATAATATGGAATAATAGTTAATTTCTCATTTCTAGTACCTTCACTTGGTCTATCTACTTCATACTTAATATTAGAATCAGACCAAGCTACCGACAATCTTCTCATAATCTCCTCATAGATAGCACCAATAGGACCAGTAAGTTTTTCATATCTCTCCAGGTCTACCAGATAAGCTCTTAGTCTATCTACCTCAGCTTGAAAAGTATCTCTCTCAAGCTGCTTTTGATTTCTACTGTCCATATTAGAAGTATACTGATTCCATGCAGAAATTCCAACCTCAATCTCTGACATCCTAGACATAAAATCATCCGGCAGATCCACTCTCTCTACATAACCAAGAGAAGATGCCTCCTTATTGAGATTATCAAGTGTCATCTTAAGTCTTTGAATCTCTGAAGACACTTGAGATATTTCTGTTTTCTCAGAAATTCTCTTAGAAACTTCAGAAGTATATTGTGAGATATTCTGTTTTATTTCATTATATTCGGCAGAAGAATTATTTTTCTGTGCCATCATCGCATTAATCTCACCCTCAAGAGTCTGAAGTTTAGAGGCTATCTCATTTATCTTATTTTGTAGCTCTACCTTGTGGGCCTCAAGAGACTCCGTACTTTTAATCTTCTGACCACAATGAGGACATACCCGGTCTACACTAAGATTTTGTAATTCAGTCCAGGCGGTATTTCCTTCATCTCTAAGACGACTATATTCTGATGTCTTATAGTTGATTTGAATATCAATATTTCCAAGTTCAACCAGTCTAGTATTAAGTCTCTGGATTTCTTGATTAATAGATTCAATCTCAAAATCAATTATCTCTGGCTTTCTAAATCCTTGTTCTCTAGTCTGGAGTTCATAGAGTCTATCACTAGTACTTTGAATTTGAGCCTGAATTCTAGAAGAGTTCATCGTATATTGATTCCACTCTCTATTCTTTCTTTGCAACTCTAAACCCTGACTCTTCATACTATCAAGTTCAGACTTAGTATACTTAGGAAGAGTTATCATTCCTACTTGACTATCGATATATGCCAGAACTTTATCTAGCTCTGATACTTTGGTTTCCCACCCTAGTATTTCTGTTTTAAGTTGATTAAGCCATCCTAGAGCAGCTACATGAAGGGCATCAATTCTATCAAGCTTGAGCGTCTTTGATATTACCTCAATTCTTCTCTCAGGCGACATACCACCTATAAATCTATGGTGTTCGGAATCAAAGAACTCTACATCACTAATATAATTAATGAATTTAAATCTCTCAAGAATCTCAGCTTCAAATGCACTCTTAGTAGCTAATTTCTGTTTCTCACCATTAATCCAGAGGCCATAACTATTTCGACCTGAACCAGAACTACGATATATGATATAAGTATTTCCCTGATATTCAAACTCAACCTCAGTCGAACATGTCTTCTTTCCAAATTGAATAAAAGGATTTAAGGAACTAATTCCTGTTCCTTTTCCAGATGGATTAACAAAAGCATACTTAAGAGCACTCAAGAGACTAGACTTTCCAGAACCATTAGAACCTTGTAAGAAAATTTTATCACCTTTCTTGAAATATATAGTTTCATCCTCTATACTTCGCCAATTCTTACAGGTCAGGCGAATAAGTGTGAATCCAAAATCTACTTCCTGTTCATCAATGTTTCCAAGATTCTTAAGTATCTCTCCATGAACACCCTGAAGACCAGAATTAATAACAAAATCATTAATAAGCTCTTCAATCTGAGTTCCAGAACTAATTTTAAGATTTGGACCAGCTTCAGTGGATACCAGTAGATTATCAGGCTTATATACATACCAAGTTAATGTCCCCGGGTCCCATCTATCCTGTTCAGTCACATCAGGAGTGACCTTAAATTTCATAAGATTATCATGAGGATTCAGATTTACCCATGTGTATGTACCAGAAGGACAATCATAGACAACACCAGAGAGGTCTTCAGAATCACTAAGTTTACATCTCTGTGGAATACCTATAGATACATATTTTCCAAGGGATGCCATTCTATGTATATCACCACATATAGCTAGGTCAAATTTACTTTCATCTAGTTTCTGTGATTCTATAAAATCTGAAGCACTGGGGCTGTAATTTATAGTTGCATGTGTGAATAGGACATCAACTTTATCAGGTATCCATGTCAGGTCAAATTCAGGCATCCAGTTAGAAAATCCAATCTTCTTTCCATCAATGACCACCATCTCCTGATGAGCATAATGAAGATTCTCGGGGAGCATAACACCAAGACATGTATCTGATATTTCCTGATCTTGTAATCTTCCCTGTTGGTCATGGTTTCCCCAGATAATATAGCCTTCTCTAAAATTAGCCATTATATTATCTAAGAAAAGTTTAACCTCATACTGGATATATGGCTTCACCAGATACTTGTCTACTATATCACCAGCAAAGACAATATAATCACAGCCATAAGTTTTTCCTGCTTCTATAATGTTTTGTGCTACGGTTCTTGTCTGGTAAAGCCTATATCTATTTGAAGGATTTCTATTTGGATAATCATTAATATGAATATCCGCAATCGCTAATATTTTCGCCATACCTTAGACAGTTTTCATTATACTAGAATAATTTGATACAAGATAATTTAGGGCAGCATAAGAATGTTTACAAAGAAGACTAGTTGGACTCTTTCCCCTTGGTGCATCACTAGCAGCAGGACCAAGAGCACTAGATATCTTTGAATTCAGGAATAATGAACCATGTTGTCCTAAGAGATATGCACTACGATATTTAAAATCTTGACAGTCGCAGTAGATTTTAACATTATTCTGTTTCCACTTAGTCAGGTCAAAATCAGGTGCAACTCGAATATATACGTAATGCTTATTTCCTTTATCTGATATCACTTCAAATTTAAAAATCAAGTAATATTTCTTCACATTCCCACGGCCGAGAACCAGAGCCTTAAATTTTTCTAGGACTGTTTCATCCTTAAGCTCATGAAAAGTGCCAACCAGTGATACTTTACAATTGGAGGCTCTTTCTTGTCGGCCGGAGTCAATATTCATAACATCACCTATAGTATACTGCTTACCAAAAAATGCCATCTTATGTAATATTATTTAGGTCTGTTATTGTATTTATCTTCCCAGACCTTGAAACTACTTTATTCAATCTCTTAAGATAAATTCCACTAAATTCAGGTTGACCAGACTCAAGCTCACTAAAAACAGGTTCTGCTTCAGTGTCTGGAATTAGAATATCATTTTTAAATATTCTTTGTGTGTCAGGGTCAAAACTATATCTTTCTCCTGTCAATGTTAGTATATCAATCATTCTGAAAACATTTTTTGGTCAAATCTAGAAATAAAGTCTGTATAATACTTATCTGATATACCAGAAACTCCATGCTTAACACAGAACTTATGAAAATCATCTATACTTCCATAATGTCCAGCACCAGGGAGGTAATTAAGAATCATATCGGATGCCTCAGAAAATCTTGGATACTGTGAAATATCAAAAGACATTAGTTGAGCCTTAAATGCATCAATCTTATCCACCTCGATACCCATATAATCTCCTTTAAGTATCTGAAGAATAGTTTGAGTAACGTCTGCATGTGGTCTTTTAGTCTTTAACATATCATTATGACCTTCACCAAGTGCATCAGTATAAGCTCGATATTGATAAAGACTTATACCTTGATTTCGGATAGGCTCTGGAATCGTATAGTACATCTCGTCATACGTTATAATCTTTGGCTCACTTCCACCAGTCGAAACCTTAAAGAAATCAAGCTCTGGGGTGGTCGAATACATAAGGTCACTATCTTTTGTAATAATAACGCTTTTCTTTCCGGCCGTCCTACCAAACATAAGACCTGCAAATAGATATACTAAGTTATCATATTCCCAACCAGGCACACCAATACAAGGAACACCAATATTCTTCAAGTCATCAATCATAGCATACTTAGCTTTTGTTTTGACTTGATTAGTATATAGCTCTAATTCTGCCTTTTCAATTTCTTCTTGTGTTGACTCTGGATTACTTCTTATTTCCTCAAGAAGCTGCTCATTCATATACCTCCTAGTCCCTTTATACTGGACATAAGGTTTAATCAATGAGCCGCCAAAATAGCCACCTACACTAGAATCCCAACGGTCATAAATTGCTACATACTTATCGCATGTAATTCCAAAATCTCTGGCAAACTTATTAAATCCCTGGATAGTCATTCTAATAACATCTCCAGGAGAAAATTCATTTATTTTCTTGTCTCTAGATATAACCCAGATGTTCTTTGACAGAACATATGATAAATCTATAAGACCGTATAAATATTTATTACTTATCATTAACTTCTTTTTTAATATTAAATTATAGGAGAGCAGACCTAAACGAATCCACTCTCCTATAATAGACGATTTTATTAGAACGGAAGACCGCTACCATTGTTGCCTCCGAAGCCACCAAAATTAGGTGCTGCGAAAGGTGCACTGGTAGGTTGCTGCTGTTGCTGTCCACTACCAAAGCCACTATTCTGAGGCTGCACAGGAGTTCCAGTAATAGGATCTATAGCTGCAACAGGTGGCGTCTGAAATGGAGCAGAATTATTTGCAACAATCTTTTCAGGATTTACCTGAGGTCCTGCATTCTGAGCCATGGCGGACTGAAGCATGGGGTCATTAGTCTTAGGCTGGGGCTGGAAATTTGCAAGAGCCTGCTTATTAGTTGCGGCAATTGCATCCTTAACAGTCATATTTCCAGCAGACTTAGCAGAACGGATAGCCGCCAGCTGAGAGGTCATGAAAGCAATAGCTTCCTTCATAAGATTTGCATTAAACAATCTCTTCTGACCTACCGGCGTATTCTCATCACGATTTGCCTGCCAACCAAGGAAGTTAGCAACAGGATCTTTCATCATGTCAGCTTCTTCCTGTGGAATAGTAACACCAGCTAGCATTTGACTACGACCAGTTTCATGAGATACAGTTACAGAATAACCAGCACTCGTCTTAGATTTGGAGATAGAGAACATAACGAATCCATCACGGCCAGTAAGTTCATCAGTATAAACTCCATTAATCCAAGAGCCATCGCCACCATTCATCAGGTTTTTCTCATTAATATTATCCTCTACGGCATTCATGAAGCCCTTAGCAGTACATACAAAGAGTCCACAGAAATTCTGCTTCTTTGGTGCACGGCTATCTTCGAAATCCCACTTATTGAGGCACATTGCATGGAAGATAGTATAATTTCTCTTTCTTGTAAGGGTCTTCTGCATTTCGAGGTCATTCCTTGCATCAATTTCATCAAAGAGCTGATCGAAAACAGTATAAGCCTCACTGAGAATCTGGTCTTCCTCAGCAGTAAGAGAAGATACAACACGACCAGTCATATCCTTCATAAGATATGCATTCTTAGGAAGAATACGAATCCAGGCATTGTATTCAGTCTCAGTACCGTCTGCTGCAACCTGCTTTCTAGGGATACAGACCTCACGCGTATTTAGAAGTGCAACATACGGAAAATCCGTAACTGCGCTGTTCATCGGGAGGACCTGATAACGACCATAGTTTCCAGGATAATTAAGAGCGATCTTCTCAATAACTCTGTTCTTAGACTGATTGTTGTTCTTTGTCATTGGAGCTGTTTGAGCTGCCAATTTCGCCATAAAATCTTCTACTTTGTTGTCAAACATAATAAATAAACTGTAAAATAATTAATAATAAAATGTAAAAATAATTTAATATAATAATTAAAAATCTAATTAGCAGAAGAGACAAACAACTTCTGCTCAATAGTAAGAATTTAAGGGCCTGAATACCCACTTTTTGTTAATTTGGGATGAAAAAAAAAATAAAAGCAGATGTATCCGATTTGTAGGTTCGGTTCTAATACTCTGCTTTTCTTTCCCACAATAACCCCGGGAGACGGGTCTAAGATGTGCTCTTAGCAGCAGTTCTCATGGGTCATTACATCGCCCATGATGGCCTGAATCTCCTCTCGGAGGTCGGCCTTCACCTCCTCAAACTGCTGAGGAGACATGGTTGTCTCGTCCAGACGATGGACGAAGCCCATAGCATCAATGATGACAGTCATCGTTGACGTTTCTAAAGCGCTTAAATTAAAAATCTACCCAAAGTGCGCTTGTTACTTTAGGTAGATATCTTTCTACATATATAAGGCATTCAGGTCTTTCCAGACGGAATAAAAAAAGAGTGAGATTATGCTTTTTTCCCACTCTTAACGACCAAGCCTACTTCTTTCATATAGGCAGACTGGAACTTACATGTTAGAATTCCTGTGATATGGGCTATTTTTTCACATCCAGGATAGATATCTTTCATCCTGAATTCCCATGCCCTCTTTAGAATCCCAGTTCCAACTGCATGTGACAACTCATGCGGAATTGTCACAAACGTCCTATAAACTTGGTCATTCGATCTGTCCACATATATTTTTATAGTGGGATGAGACAGATTTTCCCACTCTTCAAAACATGTTACCCCATGCTTATTTTCCGGCATGAGGCACTTAATGGCCTTGGAGACCAAAAGTCTTTCTTCCTCAGTCCCATCATAAGTCCACAATTCAATATATGAACTTTCCCATCGGGGGCCGAGTTCTTGTCCAAGGCAGTATTTATTGATTATCTTCATCATATATAAGGCTTTGAAAATATTATAGACGGAAAAAACGGCGGATAGACCACCCCTGATCTAGATCCCGCCGTCCAAACAGATACCTAGTATCCGTTTCCATCATATATAAGGAATTAAAGGGAAGGTTATTTCTTCCTTAGTTTATATAATTTTCATATAAAAGGCTTTAGTATCCTTATATATGTTATGAAAGAAGTAAATAGTTTTTTAACAATTCCTAAAAATATTGTAGTAGGTTATAGATCTTCAGATAAAATGCAAGGATTTGTTACCTATCATCAAGGAAAAGCACTGGCTAAATCAAAAGGGTGGGAATCATGGAGAGATGCTAAAATTGACCCGCGTGAATTTGAAAATAAGCCAACTCTTGGATTCGTGATAACAGGAACTACTAATTATTATAGTACAGGAATAGGACTTCATTCCAAACAAGCCTACTGTAAAATCTATGACCCAAGAGGATTTGAAACTCATATCTATCTTGAAAATGTAATAGAGCTAATAAAAACTACCAGCTGTGTAAAAGGTTATATAGAAGAGGAACTTTTATATTGTTGGGAAAATGGTGATATTAGACTTCTATCTACAAAATCACCTTCTTATATTTCAACAAAGAAGATGGAAGAAGATAGAATGAAAGCAGGAATATCAGGAAAAACCCTTGTTCCAGGACTTAAATATGAAATAAAAGACAATCCAAGTGGTGCTTACTACTTAGGGCGATTTCCTTGGAGAATCAGGGAAGATTGGATGGGAGAAGTTACAAAGAAGGCATCATTCTATACTTTCTATTCAAAAACTGAAAATAAAAATCTAATATTATCCATTGATATTAAGAACGTGCTTTATCCATCCTATCCAGAAGATAAATTTGGGGATGAGAAAATTCATGAACTAATAGATAAATTTACATCTCTACCCTGTGGTAAGCCCGATGAAAAAATAACAGAATTCGGCTATATAAAATCTGATAAATATCAGGAAAAAGCAAAAAGAATATTAATAGATAAAAAATACACTCCTAATGTACATGGAGGGTATTATATTAATAATATTATAAATATTGGATTTTTATCAGATGATAAAAAAGCCATTGATGTCTACCAATATATGATATGTGATGGGTCGGTGGTAACAAGACAACGAAGCTATTCTTTAATTCTTAAACCAGATTCCTTCAGCACCTCAACATTATATTATGGGTCAGGTAAGGAGGAAATTTGTAGTAATGAAGAACTAAAAGAACAATATGAAAAAGGATTTGCTGTAAATATGCATGAATATAGTGGTTCTATTAAAGTTATAACTATAAAAATGGGTGAGTCTGAATTTCTTATAGACGGCGTATCACCTTATCCACCAGAGCCAGAAATAGAAATAGAATAAAATAAAGAGGGAATATTAACCCTCTTTTATTTCTACAAGCTTCAGCCGGTGGTCGTATATGAAACTTCCCGGCATCAATAGTTCGCCATTTTTAGGCTCTCGGTGGTGATAATAGTTTCCTTTTATATCCCACCACATAATTTTTCCGTCTATCTCTCCACGAATTCTCATCTCTGGAGTTTCCCTATTCTTAATGTGAACGGGATTATCCGGATTAAAATTTCTGTGCAGAGGTAGTGAGGGGAAAATCATAATATTCCTAACGATGTCCCCTCTAATCGTTTTTCCTACCATACATAAATAAGGCAATAAAGTGAATGTGGAGGGAGAAAAAAAAACAGGCACCATAGGCCTGTTAATCTATACTACTTCCTATCGGAGGGTCTATTACAAAGGCTCTGGAAATAACATTTCCATCAGAATCACAGAGATAACGGCATCGATATCCAGAAATTCTGAAGACGTCATGATAATAATCAGCTTTGATAGAAGTTTCCGCATATACCTCTATATAGCCCTCAAAAGAATTCCCATTAAATATAAGAACATCAAGATCCATCCCGTGTCCTATTGCCACTCTCCATCCCTTAGAAGTATAAGTTATGTGGTAGTCAGAAAATATATCTCTGAGGTCTAAGAAGTCCCAAGGAAGTCTCTGATATTCAATCTTTAAGACTTTAGGAACTTTGTAGTGTGTTTTTTTCTTCACTACTTCTTTCTTAGGCTTTTCTACAACCTTACTATCCTTCTTAATTGGAATTGGTAATGATTCTATTTTGGCTACATGAGACTCAAAAATCTCCTCAAATCCAAACTTATCACTAGCTTCTTTAATTCTAGCATTAATAACCTCATCTTTGTATCTTACGGTTTCTCCATTAAGATACCTAAGATAAGTATCCCTCCCAAGGAATACATGTATATAGTCTCTATCTGGTTTAGTCTTCTCTTCTATCGGAGGAACTGAAATCGGTATTACATAAGATCCATCACCATTTTTTCTACTAGTAATGGATAAAATCTCGTCCTCCATCCATTCCGGATATTTTACGACTTCATGCTTTTTCAAAAAATCCATATAATTCAGATTTTAGTATACATAGATAAGGCTATAAAAGGAAATAAAGAGGACCAATTTCTAGCCCTCTTTTTTTATCTCTTACGTTTATTCATTTCTTTTTTGTATGCCTCTAAAGCCAATTGATCTATTTTAAGGAGACCGCTATTAAATACCACATCATAATCTGGTTCTTCTCCTAAAACAGATATATAATCTCGGTAGAAATCAAACTTTTGTATAGATTTAAATTCTTCGGCCAAATACACACTACTTCCAGGATATTCTTTATCAACATTATTCTTGATATTTTCATAGACTCTTAATAGATCTTTTGTCATCTTTATCTTGTCTTCTATATAAATTTCCATTTCTTCTATGCTTTCTCCATTAAGAAGCTTTTTACAAATATACTTCGTTGCATTAATTGTTAAATCTATTCTTATATATATAGATTCGACATGTCCAAGCAAAAGATCCTTATTAACTATATCCTCTAAATAATTCTTCTCAAGTTCCCCCATTGTTATTGGAGATATTGATACTAAAGATTCAGGTACATCATCATCTTCGGAATTCCAACCAGTATAAAACTCTTCGACAATATCATCACTATATCTAAACCATTCTTTAGATCCAGGAAGTAATAAATGTTTAAATCTTTTATGTAAACTTTTCTCATCCTCCAAAGTTCCTTCTACTTCCTGTATTAGTCTATAGCCGTAATTATGGGTATCATATGAACTTTTTCTAGATTCACAAAATTTTTTCTCACTATATCCTATCTTCAGTATTTTTTCAGAATTCCCTGATAACTCATCAAGAATAGAGTCTAATAATAAATATAACATATCTAACTATCTTTTTTCTTTATAATTTCAAAACCAGCATCTCTTTTTCCTGTTTCTTTATTTTGTATTTTTATTTCTTTTATTTCAAAATATTCTTCTAAGTCATTTGCTTTAGCAACACGACCGCTTCCGCAAGTGTCATAAATCATCTGCAATTCTGATTTCACCGTACTTTTAGGGTATTTTTGTCCCGGCTGAAATTTACTTAATATAGAAGATTCTACTATTTCGGTAGAAGACTTTCCATATATGGAATTATATTCAGCCTCTAGATTTCCTCTTTGGTAGTTTAAAGTCCCGGCCCTGGATTGTGAAATAGTCCAATAATATTTTGAAAAACTAGAATCATTTAAATTATCTAATACGGCTTTTGCAATTTCATCTGACATACCTAGATTGTAAATATATTTCATTTTATTATGAAAATATTTTATTCCATTAATCTCTTCTATTATACGTCTTATTTCATCACTATTAGTTATAGATTTATCTAAAGATGCAAAAACTTGTGAAATATCCCTATAATTCATCTGTTGTAATTTAAATGCACGCTCATCATTTATCATTACAAGATCATTTTTTACTGGAATCAAATCTTTTCCACCTCTAGTATTAACAGCGACATAATCGTTTTTATAATTTGAATATTTAGTATCTTTTTCAAATTTTTCAGCTAAATCATGTTTAGATTCACTGGTTGGAGAATTTTTATAAGATAGCAATAAATTTTCTGTTTTTTTAATTTTTTCGTTTATAATTCTATCTGCTTCTTCTTTAGTAATTATATTTCCAGATTTTAAAGTTTTACAATATAATTCAGCTTTGTTCTTCCATGGATTTTCATTTAGTCTCTGTCTCCCTAAAATTTGTGGCAAATCTAATTTTATATCAACTGTTAGTGAATCTATATTAGCATCTGAAAATATAAAACTTCTAGCATTAGTACTATAAAAATCAGCTCCTAAATATACTGTTCTTGTACATAAAGTAAACATTTTATGAACTTCACCTCTTGTAGGAACTTTTCCAAGAACTTCTACATCTTTCTTAACACCAAAGGCTTTCCTTATTTTCTTCTCATTTTCTGGAGTCTTAGCACACAAAACATTAGTATTCTCAGGAGTTAACCCACATTTACGAATTATATCACAAATATTTCTAACTGAATTAACATATATAACTGCTTCTTTAGACACAGTCTCTACCAAAGAACCATTTACTTTAGTTGTAGTAACTTCAAATTCACCACTCTTATACTTTCTTATTATTTCACTCATAGGACCAAGAATACCTCTCGGACAAGAATGTATGTTTATTATTGGATTAGAAACTCTACTGGGGCATCTGGTTTCCCAATCCAACTCATAATATGGAAGGTCTTTAAATTCATCTAGCCTAGAAATATATTCATCCAAAAGTGGAGTTGCAGAGACATAACATAATTTTTCTATATCTTCTAATTGAGTTAAAAATTCTATTTCAGTACTAGACTTGAATTTTGCATCGGTTAGCACGCTCTGGAACTCATCAACAACAGTAAAAAAATTATTCATCACACCTAGACTTGAAAGAACATCTTTAACTATATGAAAAGAGTCATAAGTAACTAGAATTTTACAGGGAATACCTAGATTAAAACAATAATAGTAGTAATCTTCAACAACTTTTCTCATGTTTGTCACTTGATTCTTTATTTCATCTTCTAATATACTAGGACTCTCCTGATAAGACCTTTCAACAGTAAGGTCTTTATCAACCATTAAATCTGGCTCAAGAACATTTTTTACATAAAGAACTGAATCTTTGTGCTGTTCTTCCTTGTTTTCTAGTAATATTTTTCTAGGAGAACAGAGGATAACATTGTAATTACTTGTTATACAAAATTCAGTAAATCCGCACCCTGTAATTTTTTTATTAATTATACAGCGATGCTCTGGTAAAGTAAATTCATTCCATTCAGAAATATATCGTATATCTTCTGGAACTTCAATAATTGTTTTATTCATAATATTATATTTTAATTAATTTATTAATGACTAAGGAGGCCGAAGGCGTCCTTTAGCTATATTATCATCAATAAGGCTATAATGTCAAAATATGCGCAAAATGGCATATTTTAACCATAAATTTACTGCATACTCTATAATGATGTTATTTATAAAAAATATGACACTTTTAAAATCGCCCACCTCGTTTTACTCGGCGTGCTCAAAAGAGAAAATCCAGTATTTATTCAACACGCGAAGCGCTACAAATCCGTTAAGGCACGAGTCGGGGCCTAGCGGTCCCCGACGTCGGCGTAGACGCGTGTTAGGATTTGGAGAGCGAGAAAGGCAACCGACCGGGGTTCAGACTAAATGAAGCGATAGCGGAATGAGGGATGTGGCAACGGGAGGGAAGGCCGGAGGTTGCCTTTGATTATAAGAAAGTTTAGAATAAGGGACACTCCGTTCCGCTACGCTACACTACGTCTCCTTTGTCGCTTTCACTTTATTTTCTTATTGATGAAATGAAAGTAAAAACAATACCTGAAAAATTATTTGTAAGAAAAATTAATACAGAAGCTTTAACATACCTACCAGATGACCTTACTTATTCTATTCAATTCGAACCCAAAAAGAACAAGAGAAAATATATTAAGGGCTATGGTAAAAGAGGATATTGGAGGGCAAGGCCAGAATCAGAGTTACTTCAGGAACGCAAAAAAGACCTTGAGAAATATTTTACGGAAGACCACATCGTCGACCAGCTTCTCATGGGTCTGTAGAAAAGAAAAAAGAGGGAAACTTAGTCCCTCTTTTTTCTATATCAAAAAAGAGAAGAATTAATATATCTTCCTCTCTGTCTGGGTGAGTAGACGGCTTCGAACCGACGACATTCGGAACCACAATCCGACGCTCTAACCAGCTGAGCTATACCCACCATATATAAGGATTTAGAGTCTTTATAATAGAAAAAAGAGGGGATTAAATTTCCCCATACTTTTTTCTGTATTTATCAACCTTTGCCTCGAGTTGATTTATTTCGGTCTTGAGCTCAATGATCTGAGCACAGAGTGCTTCGTTCGGATTTGCGTTTCTGGCGGCATCAAGACCTTTCTTTAGGGTCTCAACCTCAAAGTTAAGGGAGTCTATAACTTCTTTCAGTCTATCCTCCTCTTTGTTTAATTCAGCCGTATATTTTACAGCAGCTTCTGACCTCTTCTTCAGGAAGAGATTTTCCTTTACTGCTTTATCTTTTTCGCTTTGAGCTACTTGAGACTTATTCAGGTACTCTTGAAGTTTCTCATTTACTTCCTGAGATTCCAAGATTTTTAAGTATACCTCCTCGCCTTTCTCATTTTTCCGAAGCTTACTTATCTGCTCAGAGAGAATATCATTTTTTCTTCTCTCTGTATCGCGCTCTTTTTTTACCTTAACATACATTTCCATCAAGGTTTTGTATTTACCTTCATGGTCGAGATTGTCAAAGGCCTGTTGTAGTTTTTCAGCCCTCTCTTTATAAATTTTCCAGAGATACTGATAAGGAAACGCAAAATAAGTCGTTCCCGTCGCGCCACCTTTTCGAATGGCATAAATTCTGGGGTCTATTCTCCCCATCTCCTCAAACCCTATTTCATAAGGTTGGAGGCCACTGTAGATTTTGATAACTTTTTTCTGGTTATCCATTTTTTATTTTTTAAAAGGTTAAACATAAATTTCATCATAAATAAGGCTTTGAAGGGAATAAAAAGAGGGGATTATTCGTCCTCCTCTTTTTGAATTTCTAGGTCCCATGAGAAGCCCTGAATCCCCAGTTCGGCCGCCCATTTTTCAGCTGTGGGTTTCATCTCATTCAGGTCTTCCCGAACCTCCTTGATTTTTTGTGAGCACTCATTCGCCCACTCTCTCCCTCCTTCCATCCGCATCTTCTCAAGGCCAAGGAGATACTTCAATTTTCTTCTGCCCTTAGAGATAATAGACTGTAAGAGGGTCTTTTTAAATTCTTCCATAATATAGGTTTATTGGTTTCATATATAAGGCTTTCTGGGAATCTTAGAGGGAATAAAATAAAAAAAATCCAGAGGTATTATCACAACAACTCTGGATTATAAACAAAACAAAACCCATCAATTCATCTATAAGGAATTAATCTTTTATAACTTTCCATATCAAGAAAAGTCCAAAGATACATAGAAGAGACCATGTAGCCCAAAATCCAATTATCTCTTTTCTTCCTCTCTTCATCACCTTTTCTACCTCTTTGGATATAGTTCTATCTTTCTTAAATACTAGGTTATGAGGTATTCCGTTTTCTATCCTGCCTTTAAGAATTCCAGAAGGTGTTGATTCAGGATAGGTATAGTAGACATATCTGGTATCATGGTCAATCTTTTTTGTTAGAGAATAGTCTTGGGATGGAGAATGGTAGAAGTTTATATCCGCAATCTTAAACTCTCTTCCCAAAAAACTTACCCGGGCGGCTTCATATTTCCACTCTTCTACATTATCCCAGCTATGATAAGTTTCAGGTCGACTGTGTGTATGTCCTTTTCCGTCGGTTGTAGTTATTATTCTTGTATGGCGTGTATATCTCTCTTCTATTTTTCTCAGGCTCATATATCGGCCGGGAATTTCAGGGAGACTTTTAGGGTCGAGAGCTACAATATTTCCTTCTGCAATAAACTCCCCATTCTTAAGGTCTGCCATTCTCCCTCTATCTTTTATTAATATTACATCTCTCTTAAATCTAGCGACCCTCTTTTCCTCTCCCTTTTTTATACCGGCCGCCAAAAGAAAGCCTAATGGAATAAGGACTATAAGAAGGATTATACTATAGACTGGTCTTTTTCTTATCAAGTACATAATGTATTACCTATTGTATAATTAACCCCAATTTTAAACATATATCAATAGTAAGGAAATAAAAGAAGAGGGAAATTAATCCCTCTCTAATTATATAAGACTACATGATGCCTATAGCATCAAGAATGCGGTTGTTCCATGCACGCCGTTGCAGCCGGTTTCCTGTCGGAAAAGCTCGTTTCGGAAAGTCAACGTCCGATCGAAGAACGTTATTGGCTACATTGCGAAACTGTATTGTTCCGCGGCTAGTAGCTGTGGTTGACCCAAGCCCATTTCCGGGAATAGTTCCAGTAGTAGTTCCTCGTCCAATTCCCGCAGCATATGAAAAGTGAATATGCGGGTGAGCAATCATCCGTTGGGCAAGCTCAAAGATAAAGTCTTGATTTCGCTTAATAAGATTATGTCGATTGTCGTTTGAAAGGAACTCATGGACCTTGTCCAAGAATTCAATAGTCTCAGTTCCACGTGCCACATTCGTAGCTACGAATGCAAGATTCTCAAAATCGTCCCGATTCTGCTGATTAGTAGAGTTCGGACGGAGACAGTTCCGAATTTCGGAAATCCCAACGTGGGTATATATCTGCATAAGCTGCGCGAGCGTATCGTATTCATGGTTGAACGGAGCCGCGAAGAGAATAAGCTCTTCATCAGTCATCTTCTTCTGCACACGATTTAATTTTACGACCACCTGTGCAATATGGTCTAAACTTACTTCCTCGGGCGGCATAACGTAAATATCAAACCGCTTAAGAGGGTCACGACCCGCAGCGACCTCTTCTTCCCACAAGTCAACCTTGTCAAGAAGGTAAAAATAGAGATCGGGGGTACCTTCGATGATGTTAGTATACACCACCGGAATAATTGTAGGAACAAGTCCCACTGCAGCAACAGAATCAGTCTTCCGTTGCGTTTGAGTCTGAGACCGGCGCCGATAGTTAAGGGCTCCAGTCAACTGCCGGAATTCAGTTATGCTGTGTCCGGCGGGGTTCAATAAAGTCCAACTAGTGACCATTATTATATCCTTTTAAGTTAAACATTCAAAATAAAAATGATATAAACTTTAAATTTATTATCCATTTCGTCTATATCATTAATAAGGAATTAAGCTTTTCTGAAATGGTACATTTTGCGTGTATCTTGGCTGTGACTCTTTATTAATGAATAGTATTAATTTATTAATGATATATGAATAAGTTTATTGAATTAGAAACAAATGAGAAAAATTGGGAGGATAATGCAATTTATTCTATAGGTGTCTATTCTACAAAAGCAGACTTTAATTTTTCATTTTATGTAGGAGAGGCTGAGGTTTATTCTAATCGTGGTTGGAATTATGATGAAGACGTTATAGATGAGTATGGAAAACATCAATATTCATCTAGAGTTATTCAGATTAAGTTTAAGGAAGATAATGTAAAGAAGAAGCTTGAATATTTATCTTCTATCGACTGCAATCCGTTTGATACAGTTGATCTTAAAAAATTTAGAAGAATTATAGAAAAGTCTCTAATAGATACCTTTAGGATACCTAGTAAATTTAATAAACGAAGAGACTATTTTAAACAGGAAGAGCTATCTGCAGGATTTATTTTATATGTACTTAGTAGAAAATATAAAATAGTCTCAGAATGTCTCGATATAATGTCTAAATTGAATATAGCCGACTTTGACTATAAAAATAGTAAATTTATAATATTTGATGAAGACTTAAAAGAAACAATTGAGCTAAAATCCAAAATAAATAGCTTGGCCTCAGAAGTTCTTGATTTCATACAACGAGGAAAATTTCTAGAGCAGGGCGGATATCAGTGTATGGAATCAAATATAATATATGAAGACTCAAGGATCTCAGTTATTCTCGGAGGAAGTGGTTCTGGTATGTCTTTATGTGACCGCCTATGGAATACTGAAATAGGTGGAGAGTGTCTACTACTATATAAAACTTCAGAAGGAACTTATAATCTTATAGTAAATCCATCTGATAAAGGTCTAGGTGTTGATATAATCCCTTGGATTAGTAAATGGAATCATGAATTTAAGTTAGACTTAGAGATCATAGAAAAAATAAAAAAATGTCTATTGACCCCTAGTTTGATGTAAAAAAAAAAGAGGATCTAGTCCTCTTTTTCTTTCTGCATAACCGAAGCGATCAAATCGGCCCGGTTTTCTGGAATGTTGTACCAGCGAGGGTCACGGGATAGTCCGTTTAAGAACTTCTTTAGTATTGTTTCAGCTTCGGAAGTTTTGTAAAAATCCTTCTTCAGAATCTCTACTTCTATCTCTTTTTTGAGTTCCGTTGTGAAAGCATATTTGGCACAGAGGTCGAATTCGGCCTTAGCAATAATCCAAGGCATTATAAATTCAGCTGGAATTCTGTGATCAGCCTCTGTGTAAAGCTCTTTGAGCTCGGGATAAAGGTCTTTGTGTCTTTTGGCCCAGACTCCAAGACCTTGCTCATACACACTACCGCCGTGACTTCTTGGAAGTCTACCAGTTCTCTTGTGGAAGTCAATAATTTCCTGAGCTCTGTTTTTGATTCCATTGCCTCCTCCTCTTGAAAATTCCTTAAAAGCTTCTACTACTCTGGGATACTTTTCTTTATTCTTTCGTGCCCATTGTTTTAGACCGCCTTGTTCCATATTTCGAGGGAGTCTTCCGTGTTCCTTACAGAAATCTATGAATTCCTGTTCCCGGTTTAGTTGTGGCTTCCTGCTATATTTTTTATACATAGCATCTACTTCAGGGGATGATTTTCTATGATTTCCTCCCCAGCTTCGCAAACAACTCTGTTCCTTGTCTAGAGGGAGCCTCCCGTGTTCCTTACAAAAGTCAATAAACTCTTGTGTTCTGTCTACTAACACAGCTCCTTTTTCTCTTCTGCTATATTTTTTATACATAGCATCTACTTCAGGGGATGATTTTCTATGATTTTTCCCCCAGTCAGATAAACTCCTCTGTTCATTACGCAGAGGGAGTCTTCCGTGTTCCTTACAGAAATCTATGAATTCCTGTACTCTATCTACTCCTTCTCTGTGTTTTTTGCTATATTTTTTGTACACAGCATCTACCTCAGGAGATGATTTTCTATTACTGATTCCCCAGCTTCGCAAACAACTCTGTTCATTATTCTCGGGAAGTCTCTTGTGTTCTTCACAGAAGTTAATAAACTCTTGTGTTCTGTCTTTTTTTCTCATCTTATTATATCCTTTTAAGTTAAACATTCAAAATAAAAATATAGACCTTTTTACTTTATTTCTATCCATTTCATCTATATCATTAATAAGGCTTTGAGACGAAATAAAGAGGGCTATTTTAACCCTCTTTTTTATAGATCTCTAAGTAAGCCTTTTCGATTCGTTCTAAGGCCGACTTTAAAGATTTTTCTTCCTTATCATACCTCTCTTCAAGGGCCTTAGTATATAATTTGAAATCACCTTTTTCTTCCCAGTCATATACAATTTCCCAAGCACGAGATACGATATATTCAATCTCTATAAGTCTGTCATATAAACTCATTTTTCCATCATAAGACTTACTATTTTGATAGGCCATGTATATACTCGTTTTAGTACATACAGCTTTTTGTGCGATTATTTTTATGTCTCGCACCACCTGAGGATACCATATTTCCTTAGGTTTAAAGTCTATAGGTTTATACATATCATTAATAAGGCTTTATAAGAGTCTGGGATGGAATAAAAAGAAAGGCCTAAAACAGTAGCCTCTCTTTCTCTTTTTTCCAGCCGAGTTTATCACGATGTAGCATATAATCAACATATTCTTTTCCTGTCATTCCTCTAGCTATTTCACCATTCATACTAGCTTTTCCCAGAATGAAGTCGTAATCATCGTGTGGTAAGTCGGATGATGTGTCTTTTTTGTAGGATTTCTTAGGCTTTGTCTCCTCTATCATCTCTACCTCATTGGATACAGTAACCTCAAGATACCCTTCGTCTTTTTCTGTCTTAACCTTAGTCTTCATAGATACTAAGGCAAATGGTTTCTTCTTTTTCATATCAGTTTCATAATTTACCAAATATAAGGCTTTAATCCCCTTATATATAAGATGAAAATAATAAATACTAAGAGAGAGTTCCAGAAAGTCTTTAAAGAATATTATCTAAAGGAAGGGAATGAAAAGAGTGCTATAAAAATTAAACTCCCGCAACGACTCATATATCTGACAAAAGGATTATGGGCAGATTATATAGAAGACATTATGTGGAAGTATGATAGAGAAGTGGTACAGGTTCTTCAGCGGCAGTGTATCCTAAGAGAAGATGAATTTAAAGCTATCATCTCTCATCCGGCCGGTTCACTAGGCTGTATATTTCTTTTATCTCCCGAAACATTACCTTGTCCATTCTTAATCCAGCCTATAGAACTCCCGGCCGAAGATTTAGATGATTGGTTAAGGGAAGAAACTAGACTGCCGGAGATAGAGGAAGGTACAAGGGTCGTCGGAATTTCTAGATATGATTTTCTTCAAGATATAAAAGAGTGGATAAAGGGTGAAAATAAAGTGACGTCATGGAAAGGATAAAAAAAGAAGAGGATTATGCATCCTCTTTCTTTTCAAAATTAACCTTAACCTCATCGAAGAGGCCAAAGTTATTAGGATCAAGACCCATTTTCTCACACTCAGTGATGAGGTCTAGCTTGACTTCCGCGACCTCGGCCTCGAGGTTCTTCATTTTCTCTTTCCGGACCTCCATCCAAGCCTCGGCGCTTCTGGTGGCAAACCAGATTTTAATCGGATTGCCTTCCTTTTCTGCTGCTTTCAGGCTGTCCAGGGTAGCTTTGTCCATCACGATGATGGCCATTTTTTCGGCCAATAAGTTGGTGATCTTTTCTTTGTTCATTTTTATCTTGTTCTAATGGTTATACAATAAGAAATGTAGAGAATCCTTTTAAATCTTCTTTAGGTATTCTCTACATATATAAGGCTTTGAGAAGTTTATAGAAGGAATAAAAAAGAAAGGGCAATACACTCCCATATTCCCTTTCTCTCTTACTTTTTCTTCCTTTGACTTACTCAGTCGCAGGAGATTCAGGCTGCTGCGGAGCCTCACAGGCTGTTCCACAGTCGTCTTTCTTTCCGCTGAATTTCTGAGTAACCCAGCGGACACCATCGGTGATGCGGCCTATGGCCTTCTCACCCACCTGATTTTCATCAAGTTTCGTTGTAGCGGTCTTGTACGCATGGTATCCGGCTGCAAAACAGATACCAGTGAAGATTGCCGCGCCAAGCTTAGCGAGGCCTTCTCCTACTTTTTTCATAACTCCCATATTATCTTGCTTTTTGGGGTTTTCTCTGAGATACCTCACGTCTTATATTTCTCGCCCATATCCTCGGCTTTAGAAAATGACGTTCTTGGTTCTCAGCATAAATAAGGCATTGAGGGGATTTGAGACGGTCCTTTTCCTTATCTATGAATGGAAACAGATATTTTAAAATTATCTATTGAAGACCTAGTAATAAATCACTTAGAATCTGGAACTATATCAGAACTCCTTAATCTAATAAATGATCCAGAAATATATCGAGGAGTTATAGAATATAGAAAAGCATTTAGGTCTTGGCCGGATATCTTAGAACCTTATGTCTTAAGCCTAGAAGAAAATATAAATGAGCTAGAATCAAAAGAGGTAGTAGAAATAGGTGAGTATAGAAAACTTGAAAATACATGGTGCTCTTATATTGCTATCTGTACGTCTCTTGGTTTTATGTATTCTTATGGGTATCTTCGTGGGAGATTAGAGAATAAATTATTAAACATATATAATAGAATAAGAATAAAGAAATGATGACAGCAAATTGTTTTAACTTATGTATTCCTGAAGACTTATATCAGTATTTCTTCGGCCATCATGGAAAGGCTGAAATTACCGGTAGACTTAATCAGGGAAAAAGAGACTATTTGATGAAACAAAACCAGGATACCCCACAGCCCTCTTCTCTGGCCGAAGATCATAGAGAGGTCCGATATGGCGAGGTTTGTGATATCCTCCTAGAGCGTGGCTATTATCCTTCTATTCGTCCTATTCGATGGGGAGAAGAAACTAAGTGGGAGTCTGGTTGGTATAACTTAGAAAATATGTCTGGTTTTTCTGGCAACCTATATGATTCCCCTAAAGAAGCTCTCCTTGAATCTATTCTTGAAATTATTAAAACTCTAGAAGAAAATGGGAGAAGTTAAACAAGTCATTGTCGTTAGAAAAGACTTGAAGATGAGAAAAGGAAAAACGGTAGCTCAGGGGGCACATGCATCTCTTGGTTCTCTACTTCAGTTTTTTGATAAAAAAGAAGAGCCTGGAAAGGTAGAATACAGTGTTCAATTCGATAAAGGCTCTGTTCTTGATTTCTGGCTCAATGGAATATTCACTAAGATATGTGTCTCAGTCGATTCTGAAGAGGAACTAGATAAAATAAAAGATCAGTGTGATGCAGCTGGTATTCCTTGTGCTCTTATTACCGATTGTGGGAAGACGGAGTTCAAGGGAGTTCCTACTAAAACCTGTCTTGGTATTGGCCCCTGGTATTCTGAAGATATAGATAAGATAACTGGAAAACTTGAACTCCTATAACCTATCCTGTTGTTTCCTTAATATTGAAAATAATCTAAAATATGAACAAGAATAATAAAATTTTTAACGATTTTAGAAGATTTTATCAATCCAGGAATCCGTATAAGATGACTGCTTTTGATGATATTACAAAGAAATACAGCGACAGTTATATCAATCCATCTATCATTGAGGAGAGGGAAATGCATGTAACTCAGCTTGATGTATTCTCTAGGCTTATGATGGACCGGCAAATCTATTTTGGCCATGAAGTCAACCAGGATACATGTAATATCACAATTGCACAGCTACTATATCTAGATTCTGTTTCTAACGACGATATCCAGGTGTACGTGAATAGTCCTGGTGGCTCTGTTATTGATGGTCTTGGCCTGATTGATACTATTGGAATGATTAAATCTGAGGTATCTACTATTGGTACAGGAATGGCAGCATCTATGGGCTCTCTCCTAATTGCCTCTGGAACTAGGGGAAAAAGAAAGGCCCTTCAGAATACTTGGGTTATGGTACATCAACTTAGCTCAGGTGTTAAGGGAAAATTTAAGGATATCTTAGTGGAGGCTGAGTTTTGTAAACGCCTGACAGAAAAAATTTATACCCACCTGTCTCAAAGAACTGGTCAGCCTTATGATGTTATTAAGGAAGCCTGTGAGAATGGAGATAAGTGGTTTAGCGCAGAAGAGGCTAAGGATTTTGGTCTCATCGATGAAGTTATTGTTCCTAAGTGGGATTAATACAGATTCAACCTGGGTTCTATATAGAGTCCAGGTTTTAATATCTAAAGAAAAATGACAGGAATAGAATTAGCCAGGTATCTTCATAATCTCATGAAAGGTTCTGATTATATTACAAGAGATGGGAAGATATATGATCCTGAAGAAATTCTTAAGGACCCCAAAAATACTGGATATAGATATCATTTTCGACCTCCATATTCTTCTGAGGCATGGATTGAGTTATGAAAGATATATTAGGTGATCTAAAGGAAAATCTATATCGTATCAGGGAACTATTTCAAACTTCTCTTGAACATGATAATAGATTTACTATATCTTATCAATCCTATGAAGGTACTGCTGATATTTTCTTTGAAGGAAAATATATTATCTCTATAGCTACTGTGCTTGTTGCATCGATAGAAGAAGGAGCTAAGAGAAGATTTGGATTTACTATAGATTGGAGAAAATATCTAAAGAAAGAGTGGGAGGTAAGTGATTATTATTATAGAGCGTCAGAAGAAGATGAATATTATCCTATTAGAATTGATGGTGTCTATGTTGTTAAAAAGAGATCAGAGTTAATTGAGACGACGTTTATCGGAGATTTTAATAGTTCTTGTGAATATCTACTAAAATATTCACTGAATTTTAATTCAAATGATTAAAAAGGTGGTTAATCCACCTTTATTTTCTTATTCATGAATAGTAATTTAAACTAAAAATATATGAAAGCAATTGAATCAAGAATTTTAGTTCGGGTTCTTAAAGGGGGCCCGACAGAGAAGATTGGTAATTTTGAACTTCCCTCTGATCCTAGTGGTATTGAAAAAGCCGAGGTTCTTTCTGTAGGTTCCAAGGTAGAAGAAGTTCATGAAGGCGACCAGATTTATATTTATCAGGGAGCTGGAAAAGAATTTGTACAGGACGGAAAGAAGTATAGAGTTATTTCAAGTAGTGAAGTTATTGTAGTTCTTTAAAATTTTATTATGGAAGGAAAGATTATTTTAAACGGAAACGAAAAAGTTATTGAAGGCGTAGTAAAAACAGCAAATACTATTAAAACTACCCTAGGACCCGCTGGAAAGGCTGTAGCAATCTATAATGACCTCGGACCAGAAGTATCAAGAGATGGTGCCACTGTTGCAAAATCTATCTCTTTTTCTGATACTGCAATGAATCTTGGAGCTCAACTCGTTAGGTCTGCTGCATCATTGTCAGAATCCCTTTCCGGTGATGGAACTAGTACTTGCTCTATTCTAATTAAAGAGCTAGTTACCAAAGGACAGAAAGCAGTTCAGACAGGAAGTAATGTAAATGAGCTCAAGTCTGGAATGATTAAGGCTGGAAAGTGGATGACCAAGTATATTAAATCTAAGTCAACTCCTATCGATGGAGACCTTGAGAAAATTAGAAAGGTTGCTACTATTTCCGCCAATAATGACCCTGAAATTGGAAATCTGGTTGTAAAGGGATTTGAAGAGGTTGGTGTTAATGGAATCTTGACAGCTGAGAATTCTAGTGGTCTTGAAACAACAATTAGAGTTACAGCTGGTATGAAACTTAGTCGTGGCTGGGCCTCTCCTAATTATGCAACCTCCGAGGATGGCAAGTGTGTAATGGAGAATCCGTATATTGTTGTCATCGGAGAGAAGCTATCTAGTGTTAATCAGATGATTCCTATCTTAGAGTCTCTTTCTAAGACTGGTGAACCTTTCCTTATCGTTTGTGATGATATTGATGAATCTGTAAACACCATGCTAGTCTTTAATGTGCTTCGTGGTGCTGTTCGGTGCTGTGTAGTCAAGGGCGTAGATTACGGAGACAGTAGAAAAAATGTAATGGCTGATATTGCTATTGCCACTGGTGCTCAATATTATACACAAGAGAATGGTTTGTCAGTTAGTGACCAGAATGTAAATCATCTTCTTAACTTTGGTAGAGCAAGAAAGGTTGTAGTGTCTCGTGAGGATACCGTAATTTATGAAGGTCAAGGAGATACAGAGGCTATTGAAGGAAGAATTGAGGTCCTTAAGAATAGACTCTCTGACCCTAAAATTTCTTACTATGATAAGTCTAAATTTGAATCTCGTCTTGCAAATCTAGCTGGTGGTATTGGAATCATCTCGGTTGGTGGAGGAAGTGAAGTTGAAGTAAACAATAAGAAACAGACCGTTGAGGATGCTATTCTTGCTTCTAAATCTGCTATTGCCGAGGGTTGTGCTCCAGGTGGTGGTTATATCTATCTACGTGGTTCAGTAGATGTTGAAAAAGATACTGCTTTCTGGAAAGACCTTAGTGGAGATGAGTCTGAGGGTGCTAAGATTGTATTCGCTAGTCTCCCCGTTATTCTGAAAACTATTGCAGAAAATTCAGGAGCTTCTGGTGATGTTATATATGAAACTATGAGAAAATCTAAGAAAGAGAATTTTGGGTATGATGCAAAGAATAAGAAATTTGTAGACCTCCCTGATTCTGGTATCTTAGATTCTTCAAAGGTTCTGCGTGTATCCTTAGAGAATGCAATTTCAACTGCATCTACTATCCTCTTAATCGATAAAGTTATTCTTCCTGAACCAGAAGATAAGAAAGAGGAAGGTTCCGAGCCTACAACACCTATGATGTAAACTTCTATCTCTTGCCTTGGATTTAGTTCCCGGGCAAGGGATTTTTTATCTGAAATACCACTTTTTGCGTTTCAGAGGCCATAAGAACTTTATATATGATGATGCGAGATATTCGCAATTATCCTTTTAATTTTAATAAATAAAATAGATGAGAGATAACGACGAAAATAAATCATTTAACTATTTTCCATTTAATGAAGGAGGAGATGATACTTCTTCTTATGATGAGTATCCATTTCCTTCTGACATAGATGATTTTGATGACGAACCTTGTTGGATGTTTAAATCTATTGCCTCCTTAATGGGAATGCCTAAACCTTTTGGGATGATGTTTCCATATGAGAAAGAAAAGGAATTTCTTGAAAAAAGAGGCTATGAAGTAAAAGAGCTTAAATGTAGTACTTCAGTTAATCCTCTTGGGGTTATGAGAATTGCTATAAAGAAAGGTACTAAGATTAACAAGAAAGATACCGATGAGCTAGAAAAACATTATGTTAGTCATGTGTTTGTCGAAGAAGTTCAAGACATAATTCTAAAATGGTTGCTTAAACTTGGAGGGGAACTTTAAGCCTTATAAATAGAAATAAATAATAGTTTCTATGGAAATTAAAAGCAGTATTTTAGAAAAGTGGAAAAATTTAATAATCGCCGCTAAAGCTTATTGGATTGATTCTATACCTACTGGAATGGATGATGCTACATTTGATGAATTAGAAAAACGTGCTATTTCTGAAGACGGATTTTCGGTTCGTGATTATGTATTTCAAACTTATCTTGTAGGTGATAGAGCTGAGAATAAGTACATAGAAAAAATAAAAAAGACCAAGGTAGAAGGAATCTCTATGTTTCAGGCATTAAAAAATAAAGAGTCTGAGGTAGGAGAGAAGATTTACTTTGATTTAAAATATGATGGTTCTAGTATTGCAATATACCTAAATCCAGAAACAGGAGAAGTTCAGGACATAGTAACCGTTGGTAATTCTAACATAGACTCTTGCGGAATACGTCAATATGGAAAACTGATAGGACTAGTTCCAAAGAAGTTTCCTCAGGGTATAGTAGCTATTCAATGTGAGGCTCTTATAGACCTTGATAATCTTCCTCCTGGCTTAGACCCAGACAAGGCTAGACAGAAATCTAATGGTCTAATTAATAGCAAGTATGCACAAGAAGAAGTTAATCAATACTTAACTCTTAGGGCCTACAGATATTACTTAGATGAGATGAGTCCTTCTGGCATAGCTCTTTCTGGGGTGCCTTATCCGGAGGTTTTAAAGAGTTTTCCTGTAGTTTCAAATGAATATGGGATTAAATTCTCTCCAGCAGATGTCTTTGAACTTCAAGATATTCCAGAGGGATTTCCAGAAACATACCGGACTAGAACTTCGACTGGTGAATTTCTAAATGATGGCTGGGTTTGTTATAATTCTAGAGGTCAGTGTCTTGGCGCTCTTAAATTTGCAGGTGCCGGAAGTGAATCTGACGGAGTTATTAAAACAACAGTTAAGTCTATAAAGTGGACTGACCAGACGCCAAAGGGAAAAGACTCATGGGCTGCAAATGTTATTATAGACCCTGTAGTAATTCATGGTTCTACTATAACAAAACCGAGTGCTGGGAGTGTTAAGAAACTTGTTAAGAACAAGATATCTCCAGGTGCTGAAGTTACAGTCATCCTGGCTAATAGTACAATTCCTATGATTGGAGAATGTCTTAAGCCCGGGGATGGAAATTATATGTTTCCAGTATGTTCTTGTGGATATCAAATGACAGAATCTGATATCTATGGAAGTAGACTTAAGTGTGGAAATACTAGATGTTCTTCAAGAGAATCTAGAATGGCTAAGTATCTTCGATCCTTAAGTGAACTAGGAACCCTTGACCTAAATAAGTTTTTAGTTATTGATGGTTTCAAGTGGGAAGATACTAGTGTAGATATCTCTAGGATTTTTGGACTAGTCGAAAGCTACTGGAAAAGGAATGACGATACAGTTTATAATCAGTATAGAGATTACTTAATGTCATTTATGAATACTGATGCTAGGAGACGAAATCTTGACCTCGTAGTATTATCTTCTTGGGTAGTACTATGTCAAGAATATCTTAGAAGAATAAATGGCTGATTTTATAACAAATAAATTTAATACAGACTATCCAGATATAACAAGGTCCACATATAATCTTTTGTGGATTAAATATGGATATAGTGCTAGAATAACTCTTTTCTGGGACCTCTTAAGAACTTCAGTAGGTGATAATGAGTTTGAGCTCCTAGAATATCGAACAATACATAATGGTGAATTTATGTCTTGGTTGATAGATAGACTTATAGAGTGGAGGGAAGGAAAAGACGTTAATTTTAGTGAGATATACAGAGCATTCTTAGTTGCTGGAGATTTTACTATCCAGGAAAAAATTAAGTTTGAATACTGTAGCATTGAAGAAAGATTATGGGCAATATACCTTGTGGTTACTAGCCCGGGATTAATATTATAAATTAAACATATATGATTGAAGTAAACCTTTACTCAGTTCCTGTTGATGCCCTCGATTCGAGGGTTGGCAGATGCATAGCCCGTAATCGCTTTGATCGCGAGGCTATTGGAACCTCTATTGAAGATTTTACAAGAGGTTTTTTAAAAGATAACCTAGACAAGATTGAAGCTAGACTTGGGATGGGAAATCTAAGTTCTGTAGTTAATAGTGAAGATGTTTTAACTAGAAAAGACCTTGCTTGCATTAACTACTATCTTGGAAAAGCTGGTCTTAAGTTTCAGATTCAGAATGTAACAGACGATGAAGAAAATGCGGTCTCTGTTCCTGAAGGCTTAGTTGAATGGAACGTTATCAACCGTAATTTTATTCAGAATGATTATCCTACTGCAGTTAAAATCATTCCTTCTGCCGATGAGGATATCCCAGTAGTTCTTAGAAGAATTGTTGAGGAATCCGGTCTCTTTGGTGATAAGTTTGCTGGAATGTCAAATCCTTTCACTGAACTTCTTGACAACCTAAAGAGAGTTAAGGATATCACAGGAGGCATTAATGGTTCCTTAGTTTCCAGAATTTATGATCTCTTAGATCAGATGGGAATTGAGGTTTTCTGTGCAACCAGTGAGAACTAATGGCAAGAACAATAGATGAATTAGTAGATAGTTTAGGAAATATTAGTATAATTAGTAGAATTCAGGAAGATCTTATCGAAACTTATAATAATCTGATTCCTTTTTCTAAACAAATGGTTTCTTCTGGTATAGCAGTTCCCATTAAAGTTTGGTATGAAAAGGATTCAAGGCTCTTAGTAATGGAACAGTCTGGCGTTTCAGTACGTCTTAGATTCCCTGTCTATTATTGCCTTGGACTTGAAGATTTATATAAGCCAACATATCTTCTTCCTGAGGACTATGATTATCTAATGTCTACCATGCAAAACTTGATTAACTCTGGTGAGCTACTTAAAGATAGAATAAGTATTAGTCCTGAAGATTATGGATTTGATATTTATTCTACCAATGATAAAGAGCTGTGGAAAGGCCCTGGAATTATTGGAAGTATCAGATTTATTTCGGGTATTTCGTGGTGGTTTAAGTTTAGAGTGAAGAGAAAGTATAGAAAAGTTTTGTAAAATGTCAGTAAAAGTCAAAGTAATAAATGAATCTAAGTTTGGGCTTCCAGAATATGCACACTTAGGCGATTCTGGAATGGATGTAAGAGCTAATACAAATAATCCAATAACCCTAAGAAGCTTGGACAGATACTTATTTCCAACAGGTCTTTATATAGAAATACCTGAAGGATATGAAATTCAGGTTAGGTCTAGAAGTGGTCTTGCTGCTAAGTTTGGCGTGGTTGTAGCTAATTCTCCTGGGACAGTAGACGAAAATTTTAGAGGGGAAATTAAAGTAATTCTTGTTAATCTTTCAACGGAACCTTATACGGTAAATCCAGGTGAAAGAATTGCTCAATTAGTACTAGCTAAAGTGGAGAGAGCAAGCCTAGATGTTGTAACAAGTGTTTCAGATTCTAATAGAGGAGGAACAGGCTTTGGGGATTCTGGTAGATACTAGTAGTTGTAGAGAAATTCAAAGACTTCTAAGACTTCGAGGAGATAGAAGGCTGGGGGTTGAAAACGAAGTAACTAAAAGAATCTTATCTCTAGGAGAAGAAAAAACACCAGGCCTTCGATTAAAATTTATAGAAAGCCAAAAGAAAAACCTAGAGAATGGAACTTGGATTGAATACTTTGTACTTTATAAAATGAAAAAATGGGTTGGGACAGTTAAGTATATGGAATATATATTTTCATCCCTGTCTAAACTCATGAGTGAGCTTGATGAACTTCCTATAGATTCAATTGGTCTTCAGGAAGTTGATTGTAGCGAGCCTGAAAGTTATTATGTATTAATTTATATTATAAGTGATGGAAAAAGCATTAGAACAGAATACAGAGACGAAGAAGATGTGCTTGGATACTGCGGAGGGTACGACTGGTAGTATGGAAGCTGATAATAGACAGTATATTTGGGGATGGGATACAACAATGGAAGTTGCTAGGTCTATCTGGGGGAGCATACATGATACTCTATTACGTGGAGACCTTGTATTTGCTTATAGGCCCTTATCAGATAAAGGAAATAAGCTAGTTCAACTTGTTATAGTCCGCAATTTTCACATAGACTCGTCAGGACTTCAGGATATTAAAGTATATGATGATTATGGGGTTGGATATATAACTTCAGGATATACTGCACTTCTTCCTCATGTTCCGCTAAGATACTTAAAGGATGAAATGTCAGGGTACTTAGAGGAATGGAAAATTAATAAAGAGATTTTAAATACTTATAAAGCAATTATTGAAGATTTAGAAAAGAATAGTAATGGATAATAGAATGAAGTTAATTGCAATTGATGTAGGCTATTCCAGTGTTAAAGTAGCAAGACATGATAGTGCTGGGATAGTTCAGTTTGATAAATTTATAAATGCAGTAGCAAAAATAGATAATCCGCTTGAGATGGACAATGACATAATGTTTAAACTCTTAGACCAAACTTATGTCTTAGGTCCAGCAGCACTAAAGGTATCTAAGGAATTTCTCTTAGATATGAAAACTTATGAAGATCTTAAGGTAGTAACTCCCGTTTGGATTAGTTACCTGTTACGAAAATATTCAGATGTTCACTATGATAAAGTTATAATTGGACTGAGTCTAGCTTTTTCTGATATGGCAGATGATCTTCTTAAGTATATCCAGGACACACTTCTCATCGAAGACCCACATTACTTTATGCTTCTTCCACAAGGCATAGCGGCAAAAGAAGCCTATGCAGAGTGGGGCATGGATCTTGGGAGTATGGAAACTACTAAATCTAATATGACAAAACTTCGAAACTATCTTATTGTAGACGGAGGTTTTGAGACACTAGATTTTGCTTGTGTAGTTCAAGGGAAAGCTTCGACAGGTGCAGCTATGGGAATAAAAGATTCAGGAATTATCAGAATCTCCCATGCTATTTGTGATTATGTATTTAAGAACTATGGATTTCAGATATCCCTTAAAGAAGCACAGACTGTCGTTGATACAGGACATCTTCTTAAACGAGGTAGGGATTTTGACCTTACAGAGCAGGTTGATGAATTTTCTAAGCAATATGTAGCTTATGTTCTCAATCTTCTAGAAGAAAAGTATAGTTCTTACTTAGACCAATCTAATGGTGTTCTGATTCTGGGTGGTCTTGGATATCTATTTGAGAAATTTAAGAATGATCCATATGTAATTCAAGAGATTGAGAAACATATGGATAGAAACTTCATTCATTGGACTCCGGTTTATTCTGAATTCTATAATGCAGTTGCTTATCTGAAACTTGGCGAAAAGCTAATTTCAGGAAAGTAAAAATCGATTGAATTAAGAAAGATATATCTGACATTACTTAGGTTATATCTTTCTTTTATTATTTAAGTATAATAAAGTAATGGCAGATTTTAAAGTTATTAAGGGACAGGCATGGATTGATGGAAATGCTCTGAACCAAGAACAGATAATGATAATCCCTAAGAGGCCCGCCATTACCAATATAGTTTCTTTAATTCCAGACATTTGGGAAGACCTAACTTCTGCATCTGGAACATATAAAAGTAATGGTAATGGATACTTTTATTGGGAGTATCAACAAACTGATTCTGAAAATGATGATTTGGAGGTAACGATAAGATTTGAGTGCCCCAAACCAAAACCTGGACTCTTTAAGGAACCATATGACCCAGACTCCGTTGAAGGAGATTATGCGAAATACTGGGTAGGTCGAATGAAGACGGCCAGTGAAAATTATGAGAAGGCTTATGCTATTCAAAGAAAAGAGGTTATTCTTAAAGGAACCGAATATCTTAATAGCGAAGGAACAATTGTTAAGGTTGAAGATAAGGTAGAAAGTAATACCAACCTCGGCGATATAATGAATCTTCTCGGATTATTTTAAACAAACCTACCCCACCCTTGACACTATAAGATGTCAGGGGTTTTAATTTATTCTAAGTATGGCAGAGATCTATTACGGGAAGAATTATATACGACAGGTTTTAGGAAGGGATGTAGCTATTGATGATGCTAATGTTAAGACTATTGTCAATGAAGCTACTGAAGAAAAAATAAAAGAAGTCGTAAACAATGCCCCCGAAGAATTAGATACTTTTGGGGAGGTAGCTGATGCAATTAAAACAAACTCTGACTCCATCGGAACTATCAATGATAATATAAATGCAATTAATATAAAGATAGCTGGAATGGAGGCAGGTGGATTGATAGATGATGAAGATTGGGAGGCCATGAACAATATGGAAGTAAGTAGCCTAATCAACTCAATCTTTGATTAAACAATAATAACTTAAACCTATTTAAATTCTAATTTATTATGGCAACTATTAAAAAGACTCTTGATGAGAGTGGACTATTGTATTTTGGTAAAGAGTACTACAAAAAGCTTCAGGGAAAATTTGTAGCTCTTGAAGAAGGTAAAGCACTGTCTACGAATGACTTTACTACTGCCGAAAAAGAAAAACTTGCAGGTATTGAGGCTAATGCTGATGTAAATGTCCTTGAAACGGTTAAAGTTAATGGTTCTGCTCTCACTCCTAATTCTAACAAAGAGGTTGATATTACTGTTGTCGAGGGTACCGATAATGGCACTATTAAAGTAAATGATGTAGCCGTTAATGTTCATGGTCTTAAGAGCGCAGCTTTTACAGAATCTAGCGCTTATGATGAAGCTGGTGCAGCAGCTGCTGTTCTTGGTGCTTCAACGGACACCTCATCCGCTAACACTGTATTTGGTGTTAAAAAGGCCTTAACTGAAGCTCTTGGTGATGGTGGTAATGTTTCTTCTCAGATTTCTGATGCAATTGCTGAACTAGATGGTAATGTAAGTGCCAATGCTTCTGGAACCCCTGCCAAGAATGGCGTTATGGTTCTCTCTGGTGTTGCTGTTGCTGAAGTTGATGGTGTTCTTACTTCTGCTACGCCTACGTCTGTTGAGGTTGAAGTTGCTGGTGCTGCCGCTCAGGCCCTTCAGGATGCAAGAGACTATGCTGATGGACTTGCTCCAAATTATGATGCCGCCGGAGCTGCCGCTAATGTCTTAGGTACTTCCGAGGATGCATCTACAGCTAATACTGTCTTTGGTGTTAAGAAAGCTCTCTTAGAGGCTCTTGGTGATGGTGGTAATGTTTCTTCTCAGATTCAGACCGCTGTCAACGCACTCGACAAGACTGATGCTGCTGTTGAAAATCAATTCGTTACTTCAGTTTCTGAAGAAGATGGTATCATCACTGTCACTCGTGCTCAGCCAAGTGCAGCTAATATCTCTGTAGCCGCTCTTGATGGTATTGCTGCCGGTGACCTCCAGACTGTTCTCGGTGCTCTCGAAGATGCAATCGATGCTGGTGGTACTGGCAGTGTTGTAACCATTACCGAAGCTGCTGGCTCTGGAGACGTTCTTAAAGTTTATACCATCAAGCAGGGAACTAATACCGTTGGAACCATCAATATTCCTAAAGACTTCCTTGTAAAGTCTGGTTCCGTTCGTGAGGCTACCGCTTCTGATACTGGTTATGAGGTTGGTGAAAAACTCTTAGACTTTGTTGTCAATTCTGTCGATGGAGAAGGTTCAGAGTCTCATATTCTCATTTCTGTTGCTGAACTCGTTGATGCATATACTGCCGGAAATGGTATTGAGGTTTCCTCTAGTAATGTCATCTCTGCTGTCATAGATGGTACCTCTGAGTCATTCTTAACTGTTGGTGCTTCTGGTCTTAAGCTCTCTGGTGTTCAGACTGCAATTAATACGGCCGAGGCGAATGCTAAGACCTATACTGACAATAAGGTAGCTGCTCTTGATGCTGACCTTGATGCTTCTGGTAGCGCCACTGACGCTACCAATGGCGTATTTGTAGTTTCTGGTGTTACCGAAGTTGACGGTGTTCTTACCGCGGTTGACTCTGTTGAAGTTGATAAAGCAGGCGCTGCCGCTGCTGCTGAAGCCGCTGCTAAATCATTTACTACAGCTGAAATTGGTAAACTTGATGCTGACCTTGATGCTTCTGGTACTGCTGCTAATGGTGGCGTATTTGTAGTTTCTGGTGTTACGGAGGTCGATGGTGTCCTTACTGCTGTTGATTCAGTCGAAGTAGACCGTGCTGGTGCAGCTGCTGCTGCCGAAACTGCTGCTAAGGCTTATACAGATACAGAAGTTGCAGATGCTCTTGAGGAAGCTAAAGGATATGCTGATCAGAAGGCAACAGACCTTTCTGTTTCTGCAGCTGTTGCTCAGGGAAGTGCAGATTATGTAACTGCAAGTGCTTCTGGAAAGACTGTTACCGTTGGTCTTACTGCCGATGCTATTGCTTCTCTTGGTCTTGCTAATAGTGCTATCCAGAGTCTCAATAAGGTTGATGGTAATTATGTTCTTCTGACAATTTCCGCCGATGGAACTGCAAGAACCATTACAGTCAATGATTCCGCCATTGATACTGCTCTTGCTGCAAAAGCTGGAAAGCCGAATAATGCTGTTAATGGCAACCTAGCAGCTCTTGATGCTAATGGTAATATTCTAGACTCAGGAGTTAATGCAGCAGACCTCACTACAGAATATATGACTAATCAGGAGATTGATACTCTGGTTTCTAACATTTTCACCCCATCTACTGGAGCTTAATAAAAAATTAATAATACAATTATATAATGTCTGCAGACAAGAAAAAAGTTGTAAGTAACGAGAACCTAGCCGCCTTTGCTGAGGCCTTGGCGGCTAAGGTTCCTTTAAAAAGCGATCTGCCTACTAAGGTATCAGATTTGGCAAATGATACAGGATTTACCACCAATGAAGGTACCATCACAAGCGTAACACTTAATGGTACCACAACATCGTCTGGAGGCGTAAATCTTGGATATCTTGTTGTTCAGGAAAGTGGGAAGAGACTTTCTAGCAACGACTATACTACTATTGAAAAAGAAAAGCTTGCTGGCATCGAAGCTGGTGCAGAAGCTAATATTATAGAGACAGTTAAAGTTAATGGTACCGCCCAAACTCCAGATTCTTCAAAAGCAATAGATATTTCGGTTCCAACTACAGTAGCTGAGCTAAGTGATGCATCTGACTATGCTCTTTCTGCAGACCTTGAGGAAGCAGAGTATGTGACGTCCCAGTCTCTTAATGACCTTAATTCTAGGGTTGTTACCTTGGAAAATGCAGAATTTATAGAGACTGACCCGACAGTTCCCGCCTGGGCTAAAGAGGCTACAAAACCAACTTATACAGCTTCTGAGGTAGGCGCTCTTCCGTCTGATACTGTAATTCCAACCAAGACTTCAGAACTTCAGAATGATAGTGGATTTCTAACTTCTCATCAGGATATATCTGGAAAGCAAGATATCCTTACTTTTGACACTGTTCCAACTGAGAATTCTATTAATCCAGTTACATCAGGAGGACTTTATACTGTAATAACTGATAATGAACTTGTAGTTTCTACAGCTCTTAATGACCTAAATTCTAGAGTCTTAGACCTAGAAGAAGTAACAGTTCCTACTAAGACATCTGATCTTACAAATGATAGTGGATTTATTACCTCTGAGTCAGATCCAACCGTTCCAGAGTGGGCAAAGGCATCTACAAAGCCTACCTATACTGCAGCGGAAGTCGGAGCCTTGCCAGATACTACCGTTATTCCAGATGTTTCAGGGTTCTTTGATGAGGTTGCATATGATTCTGGAACTAAGAGAATTAACTTCAAACAGGGGACTACAGTAAAGAAGTATATCGATGCCACTGACTTTATTAAGGATGGCATGGTAAATTCTGTAGAAATATCAACTCCAGAGTCTGGAACTAATGCAGGTGTATCGTGTCTTGTGGTTACCTTTAATACTGATGCCGGTAAGGAAGACATAGAAATTCCATTATCTAGTATCTTCAATCCATCCAATTATTATACAAAGACTGAGATAGAAGCTAGAGATCTATGGGAACCTGGAACTGGAACTGGAAGTGCTGTTCTAAAGGGATCCGGAAATATAGCTTCAGGAAATTATTCAGTAGCTGAAGGATGTGAAGATATTAGTAAGGTTGGATTTACTGTAAGAGCTCTCACTGATTCTGAAAAGAGTAGAATATCATCGAAGTATGGAAAAGATGGTGCTCTGTATTCTGGTTTTCTAGACTCTACTTGGGATCCAGATACTGGAACTACATCATATACGATATACAGTGATCCTGCATGTATACAACAGGCTGCAGTTTTTTCAGGAACTAATATATTCTTTTCTGATGATGCAGTTAGTACGGATGATAATTCTAGTTTCTGTGGATATATTTTTAATATACCCGATTCTGGTTCTCTGACTCCAGGTAATACTTATTATCATGTTTTTCGTCGCGGAGGCAATCCAACTAGAGCAACAGGACTGGCATCACACGCAGAAGGACTAACTACTACAGCATCTGGTGATGCTTCACATGCTGAAGGACAATACACATACGCTATGGGAGACTATTCTCATGCTGAGGGTGATGGCCCTATTGCATATGGAAGAAGTTCTCATGCAGAAGGAATTACTACTCATGCTAATGGAGGTCACTCTCATGCCGAAGGGTATGGTTCTACTGCTGGAGGTAATGGTTCTCATGCAGAAGGATCATTAACTAGTGCAACGGGTGAATATTCTCATACAGAAGGTTGGCATACCCACACACAGAATCTCGGAGAACATGCAGAAGGAAAATATAATCGTTCAGTACAAAATAAAACCATACACTCTACTGGAATAGGCGATGGAGATGAGCACGAAGAAATGAATGCTTTTGAAATCTGGAATGATGGCAAAATATTTTTATATAATGTCTACGGATATGACGGAACTAATTCATCTTCTAGTACATCAATACAGGAATTCTTAGATATAACTCCCTTTAGTTCGGAAGAATATGACTCTTTGTTTATTGGAAATCCAGACTTTAATTATATCTACTTCGATGATTATCCAGAAAAAGAAGAGGAACAGATGTCAGGCGGTATCGCAGAGTACGCTGATAAAGACGGTACTTCAGCATCAACTCTTGTTTCTGCTATTTGTCAATACATTGATAGTCCATCCCCAACTAGCAATACATTAATCTCTGGAGTCAATTGCTATAAATATACGGGAGAGATTTTTGAATATAACAATACCTCCTACTGGTTATTCCAAGTTTATGATCCTATAGAAGAAGATTGGATTAATAATTCTAATGTTCAGTATATGTTGGTGGAAACAGATAAGACTCTTGCCGGATTAACAGCTCAGTCTCTTGAGAGCAATGTGAATAATACAACTATTCCGTATTATGCATTATTGAGCTCAGATGATAATTCTGTATATCGTTTAGGAGAGGATTCTGATGATATTTTAATCGCTGTAAGATGAGATCAATAAAAACATTTAATATAGGTTCACAAGTATTTTTTAAAGATTTTCCCGATTATTTTTCTCATGATATAGATGAGCTCTGTATAATGGATAGATTTCCAATAAAGGGGACTAATGTTCTGAATATGAAGAAAGATGGGAAAGATATATTCTTTTTCAGAGATATGAAGAAAGAAGAATTTATTGAGGATGCTTTAAAGTCTATGGTACCTATGAGAGCAGGAAAGTTTTTAGTTCCTGATTTTGCAGAATATCTTGGAATGACCATAGAAGACCTTAGAAAACTTGATAGTCTTTTTTCTGAGATGGATGAAAAACATGAATATGAAAAGATAATTTATGAATCCTATATTGAAAATAATGGATTTTATTTGACCTCGGAACAGAAAAACAAAGCATATAAAGTTTATAAAGAAAAAAGATAATGGGACTTACAATTAGAGGATTTGTAAAAGAATCCTTGCGAGAGTTTTATTCTCGCCTTAAAACAAAATTATCTGGTGTTGCTTTTTCTGGAAACTACAGCGACTTAAATGGAAAACCAACACTGGACTTAACTCCTACAGAGAATTCAACTAATCCTGTAACATCCGGCGGTGTATATTCTGCGATGGTTGATAATGAGCTCGTAGTATCAACAGCCCTTAATGACCTCAATACCAGACTGTCAGGGATTGAAAATACCACCATCCCGACTAAAACTTCAGATCTTACAAATGATAGTGGATTCTTAACTTCTCACCAAGATATATCTGGAAAGGCTAATACGGCTGATTTAGCTACTGTTGCAACTAGTGGTTCTTATAATGACCTCTCTGACAAACCAAGCGCACAAACATTTATCAAAGACTCCTCTGACATTGTTATGGAGCTTGATTTGGACACCGGTAAATTCCAGTTCGTACCTAATACGGCTGCTGTTACTGCATCTAGTACTAGTCTTGCTACTGGAAAACAAATTGCAACTTATGTAACAAATACAGTTCCAGCTTGGGCTAGAAATTCTACAAAACCTACATATACTGCATCAGAAGTAGGTGCTTTGCCTGACACGACCGAGATTCCTACAGAATCAACAGTTTCTGGCTGGGGATTTACTAAGAACTCTGGTACATATTCCAAACCGTCCGGAGGTATACCAGCATCTGATCTTACAGCGGCCGTTCAGACATCTCTTGGTAAAGCAGATACTTCACTACAATCCTTCACGGAAACTGACCCTGTCTTTAGTGCTTCTGCTGCTGCTGGTATTACTTCAAGCGATATCACTAATTGGAACGGTAAGACTTCTAATACTGGTACAATTACTGGTATCAACATGAACGGAGCTTCTAAGGGAACGTCTGGTGTTGTTGATCTAGGAACCGTCATTACTTCACATGCAACCCATAAATTAACAGCCTCTAATGGTACTGCTACGGCCGTAAATCAAGGAACGGAAATAACTTATGTCGAATCTCTGACAGGAACTAATATTGCTACAAGCGGTGATCTAACAGTAAGTACAACAAGAAAAAAGGTTACTATTCCAACGGCCGTTACTGAGTCGACTGTATCTGGCTGGGGATTTACTAAGAATGCCGGTACATATTCAAAGCCTTCTAGTGGTATTCCTAAAACCGATCTTGCTTCTGATGTTCAAACTTCATTAGGAAAAGCAGACACGGCTCTTCAGTCTTATACGGAAACTGATCCTATCTTCAGTGCATCAGCCGCAGCAGGAATTACGGCTTCTGATATAACCAATTGGAATTCAAAGACATCAAATACTGGTACACTTATTGGTGTATCTTTTAATGGAACTAGTGCCACTGTATCTGGTGGTGTTGCTTCCATTAGTGCTACCTTAGGAGATTCTAATGTTATAGAGTCGGTGTCAGTTAATGGAACGCCTCAGATTATAACAGGGAAAAATGTTGACATAACTATTCCTACTAGCGGTCTTCCTAATGTGACAGCCTCTGATAATGGGAAAATTTTGATGGTAGTTAATGGTGCTTGGGCTTTAGTAACTCCAAGTGCTATATATAGTGGTTCGGGAACACCAAATAATTCTCAAGGTAATGATGGAGATATATATCTTCAAACTTCATAACAGATAGTTGGATAGTGTTACAATAATAAAGTAGCATTATCCAACTATTTAACATAAACTTGAATAAACTTAAGAAAATGATAACCCTCATTTTCTTCTAAATACAGAATCATGAGTAGACTTATAATAGACTCAACCCAAACTTTAAATCTTATACCTAGTGCCTATGATTCAGTAAATAGTGTTGTTGATAGTTCTAGTAATGTTACAAGAGCATGTAAACATTCTGGTAGTACGATGAACTATTCAATTTTCTATCTTGCAATGAATCTTAATGTAGATACTTGGGTATATTATGACTTTGATTATTCTCAGCTTCCTTCTGACCATATTATAATAAATAATGTATACTGCGATTTTACTGCAATTAGTTATTCTAGCAGTACATCATACATTAAAGATACTTATGGATGTCTTTCTATAGGGGCAACGCCGAGACTAATTCCTACTACAGTATATTCAAACTCTACTAGTACTCTCAGAATTAATCCAAATCATGAATTTACAAGAGAAGAGGTTGGGGATGTAAAACTATGTCTTCATGCTGAAAGGGGAAGCTATGGTGCTACAAGTACATCAGTGAATATTAAATTATATGGTGCTGATCTATATATAGACTATTCGATATATCACTATGAATATGATATTGATGTTTTAAGTAATACCTCTAAGATTACTGTCCCCACTAATAGTTACACTATATCTGAAGGAAATTCACAGACAATAGAATTTAATATTTCAGACATAAGGAGAGTATCTGTAGAAGATAATAGTATAGATGTAACTTCCCAGCTCGTCAATACTTCTGGAACAACGTGGACTTATACATTATCAGATATTCAGGATGATCATATTATAACCTGTAATGACCTAGTTGTAGAGTTTGATGAAGACCCACAATATACATATCATACTGTATCTATATCTGCACTTAATGCAGATACAATGCCAATAATGAATTCTTATAGATATGTAGAAGGCTCAAATATTCCTATAGATATAACTCCTAGTGAAAGCGGATTAACACTAGCACTAGATAATGGGGTAGATATTAGTTCGCAAATAGTCTTAACATCACAATATAACACAACTTTCTCAACCTCCAATATTAGTGGAACAACTGCTTGGGTTTATGATAGTTCTACAGGTTATTATCACAACGGTAATGCTGGAAGTAGTAGCTCAAGATCTAATATCCAACTTAATTTTTCTTTAGATGTTCCTTGCTTAGTTACTATTTATTATTGGGGCTCTCTTCGTGGTAATGATGCATTCTGTGTTGGAAATATTAATCAGACCTTAAATACTAGTTTTACGCAAGATTCTACTTATAAATATTGGAAAGGTGGAAGTGATACATTTAATATTACTGAAGAAAATCCAACTGCTATAAGTTTTGATGAGATTAACAGTGGCGATTATATTCAGATTAAGGTTAGACGAAATGATACAACTGCAGGAACGGAATATCATACTATTTATTTTAAGGTAGAAATAACCCCGCTTGTTCCGCTCAACTATAGATATACTATAACAAATATTCAAGAAGACCACTCTATAGTTTTAGTATATGGTGATGTTATTTATTATGTGGTTAATGTATCTAGTAATGAGACAGATCTCAAATATATGCCATACGGTGATTGGATTTGTCTTCCCGATGATGTATATAAGCTTACAATAATTCCATCAGACCCAAATATTAGAATTGTGGTTTCTGATAATAACGTACAACAAACTCCGCAAAGAATAGAGTCACTTGATGATAATAATGAAGTTGTTGTAAATTATGTATATCGTATCTATAGCGTAAATGAGAATCACAGTATAACTATAAGTAAAGAGAGCAGTCCGGTATATATAAAAGTGAGTGGACAATATATACAAGCTCAGGGAATTTATAAGAAGGAAAACGGAACCTGGGTTAAGCAAGAAAGCTCAGAGGGAGTTTTTGATTTGTCTAAAATTTATATAACTATGTAAGATGAGTAGACCAATTAATATATCGGACACTCTGACATTTATACCTTCCAGTTATGAAAATACTGGTTCATATAATTTTACACAGGGTACAACTGAAAATGGATATGCTAATGCTGACAATACTACATATAATCGATTAACATTGGCAAGGAACAACAAAAGTACAAGACAAAGCCAATTATATTTTAATTTTGATATGTCCGCATTGTCAAGTATTCCATCTGGTGCAACTATCACTTCTGTCAGTAGTAATGTTAAATATTATATTTCATCTACATCATATGTTACAGCAGTTTCTATAAGATTATATTCCGGCACAACTGCAAAAGGTACTGCAACAACACAGAGACCAACATCTGCCACAAAATATAGTATAACACCAGGAACTTGGACATTATCAGAATTACAAAATGCAAGATTATATGTATCTGCAACACATAATGCAAGCAATCGAGATGCATATCTTTATTTCTATGGTGCGGACTTGTCTGTCAGTTATGAATTAAATGGTATTGAATATGAAGTATCTGTCACCAATAATTCAGAGGCTGTATCTTCTATCAGCCCATCAGGTACTACATACATAACAGAAGGCGGAAATTATACGCTCAGGATAGACACTGATGACATATCGTCAATAGAAGTATTAGATGGAACTACTAATGTCACTAGTCTTTTTCAACAGCAGACAGTTTCAACTTCAGCAGAGTCTACAGTTCTTGGAACATATGCTCTTGTAAGTGGTTCATTCAATAGTAGTGCGGAATCATATTTTTCAGGACTTTCTGGAAATGGTGTTGATGCTACACAAACAACTTCCAACTATTATTCCAGTAATTCAGGTATAACAGTAGTATTCACATATTATTTAATTTTCAATAATATACCGTCCAATGCAACCATCACAAGATTATATGTTGATGTAAATGGTCATGCTGAAAGCACTTCAGAAGGTACTGAATACATGTGTGCCCAACTCATTTCAGGAAGTACCACATTATCCGAAGAACTGAATTTCAAAGATGTAGGAACAAGCAACTCAACACAAACCATTGAGGCGACAACACTACCTACAATTTCTCAACTTTCTTCTTTGAAATTACAGTGCAGACTTGGTTATTATGGAGGTGCAATCAACGGTGCCACCTGTTATATTGAATATTCAGTTCCTTTATCAACGCCCTACTATACATATACTATCGCCAACATCTCTGCGGATCATATAATATCTATTTCTGATGCATCTTCAGAAAAGTTATATATCAAGATAGGGGGAGAATATAAGAAGGCTAGAAAAATTTTTAAGAAGATTTCTGGTGTATGGACTGAGGTGTCTTTAGATACCCTTAATGCTAATAACGTATATTTCTATGGTGGTATTAATGGAGAAGAAGTTTATGAAGAGTATGGTGTGGTAGAAAAGACAGCTACAGAGACTACTATAACTCTTGATGATACTGGTCTTGCCCCCGGAACATACACACTTATATATGAAGATTCTACTAGGACTCAAATACCTAATGTAGACAATATAACAACAATAGCTGTATCTTAGTATGGCAAATCACGTTTTTCAAGACTTTATAAAACAACAGGTAGGTCCTCCAGGTGCAGCTTATATTGGTATCTACAATTCACAAGGTATAAGAGTTGGTGAGATTCCGATAGGCGCTTTACAGAATGATTTTGGAACTTCTTTATATAAGGTGGGTCTTCTTTCTGATATTCATGTTGATACTACAGACTATAACTATCAAAGCTACCTTAATACTTATCCTTATTCCGATGAAGGTGCAGGAGATTTACGAAGAGCATTACGATGGCTTAGAGATGTAGAACAGGTCGATATGATTTGTGCAGCCGGAGATCTTAGTCAGTATGGAGAGGATAGCGAATTTACTATGACTCAGACAGAAATAGCTAATGAGATTCCTTCAATTCCATTCTATACATGTACCGGAAATCATGATGTTTATAGTAGTCATTCTGGGGCCTCTACTTTTTTAAATTATACAAGAAGAACACTAGACTCAATGGCACATACTATAGTTACATCTAGTGCTTATCAAAATTCATTCTACTTTCTTCATCCCTATACTAATTCACAGGAAGAGACAGTAAATGATGTTTATGTATTTTTCTCAATGTATAATTATAGTGCTTCTAATGCATACTTAGCGGCAGATATAACTTGGCTTGGAACTGTCTTGGAAGAATATAAAGATAGCAGAGTTTTTATATTCACTCATCTATTCTTCCCGGACTATGCAGGAAACTTAGGAAGAGTCAATGGCACTGGAGGTATATATCCTACGGGAAACTGGCTTAGTGGTTCTGGACTTACATCACTTCAGAATCTCTTCGCTACCTATGCAAATACTTACTGGTTCTCAGGTCATAGTCACTGGAAATGGGACCTTCAGAGATTCCAGAGCAATCTTAATGTTTCTAGATACGGAAATTCTGGTGCCTGGTCTATTCATCTTCCATCACTATCCCTCCCTATAGATTCTGACTATACTGATATAACACAACAGACAGAAACAAACCGCGTAGAGAAACCATTAGAATCTCAGGGCGGTGTGATGGATGTATATGAGGATAAAGTTGTAATAAGGGGAATTGATTTTAATATTAATGCTTCCCAAAATGGTGATACAACTCAAGGATATACAGGAAATGATTATGTCCGATATCTTCCTATAGCTATCTATGAACTTCATACTGGAGTTAATGCTTCTGATGGAGAGGAAGTGGAAATAGGTCTTTGGGAGCAGGGAGGCTGGAGTTCTAGTAGCGGAGATGACCAAACTTCAACAAAAGCTATTCGTTCTACATATATCCCAGTTGATACAGAACATAGATATTTTCTTACAACTACAGCACCTATCGGAGACCAAAGTGACCCTGACTCTATTCGTGAAGTTTCTATAGGCGTCTGGTCTGGAGATGAAACTACTAAAACATATCTAGGAAGAATCACTGGACAGAGCTGTAATACTACATCATCAAAGATAGGGTCTACAAGCACTTCTTTAAATTATTTTGACAGAATATATACTGAAGAAGATATAACTGATGCAATATTTGGTCTTTATCCGAATGCATCATATATCAGATTTAAGTGTTATCTTATGGGAGAGTCGGGTGATGCAGAGGATAGAGATATTACAGTAGCACATGGAGAAAGAATTAGTATAACGGAAGCTCTTTCCGACCAAGAGCCAGAAACTCCATATATCAGTGAATATGTTGTTTATAGCAATCTTGAGGTTAATTCACAAAAGACTGGAGCTGTAGCAAATAATGTAGCTTCTGATTATGGTGATGATTATAAGGACTTCGTTTGTGCTACTTTTTCTGGAACTTCTCAGGGATTCTGGGTTACTTCTCCGACATATGATTCAACAAAAGGAACTAGTCAGACTTGTACTGTAGAATTATCTGAACTTCATGTATATTCTGGTGCATATTCTACTACAGGCCTAATGGAAAGAACTGAGATATCCCTACCTTCCTATATTGGATTCTATAATGGTGCATCTCCTTATTCTGGCACTACCCGATATCAAATAGTTAATGGATTTGTCCCTAGTACAACAGAGTCTAATTCTAATGGACGTGTTCAACTTCAAACTTCTAGTTCTTATTCTGGTGGAACTATAACAATCCTGATGAAAGTAAAACTTAACTTTGAATAAACCATGAAATACTTAAAAATATCTGATTCAAGAGAGGAAATTGTAGGTCTTGTTTTTAACTCTCAGATTTATTCCCCAAGTATTTTCTTCAATAGTGAGGAGGGAGCGGGGGTCAGCATTATTTATAATCCTCACCTAGAAACTATAGACGAAATTGAAATAACAATTACAGAAACTACTATTGAATATACTTCTGGAAATCCTATTGATGAGATGGCCTCTTATATTACAACTGCATTAAATGAAGAATGTTATGTTTTATATAAGAAGAAATCCTCAACTAGTAACCATATAATAGCTTCTAAGACATATAGGCGTATTAGTAATGGAGGTGAAACTACATATAAAGATATAAATAATGGTTCTTTATTTAAATTTAGTGGTTGGGAAGAAAATATTCAAGGCAGTGGATATTCTAAAAAAGTGAGTACAACATTAGGAACTGGAACATTTGTATTTAAAAAATTAAGACTTAACTTCTAGGGGGGGGGGAATTATAATTTTCCTCCCCTTAACTTAAACTTACTTATACTGAAATGGCAAAATATTTATCTCTCTCAGGCTTAGATCATCTCTGGTCTATTATATCCCCACGCCTTCTTCCTAGTGTAGGGACTGGAAATGCTAAAAAGGTACTGAGAATAACTTCAGATGGAACCGGCTATAATCTAGATAGTCTTAGCGATAAAGAGGATACATCAAATAAAGTAACAACAATATCAGCTTCTTCGACAGACTCCCAATATCCAAGTGCCAAGTGTATATATAGTATAGTTGGTGATATTGAGACAGTCTTAGATGCAATAATAAATGGAACATAATGAGTCTAGCAAGCAAAATTCAACAAATATATAATGGTTGTGCCGATATTAGGCTAGCTATAAAGGAAGAAGACTCAACCAAGGGGAGGGGCTTGATTGGTACGCTTGGAGACCAGATAAGAGCACTATTTGCAAGAAAATTTATAACCCTGTGGACAAAAACTGATATAACTGAAGATGATGGAGAGGGGAATCAGGTAGTAACGGGGACAACATATAATCAAGGAAAATATTATATCTCATCTAATAGAATTCCAGATGCGGCATTTAATGGAAGAACCGACCTAGTTTCAGTAATACTTCCAGAAACTGTCTTACATATTGGTCCTGCTACAACTAGTGGATATGATTATGAACAATTCAAAGGATGCACAAATCTTGAATATATAAACCTTCATCATGTCCTAACTATAACCAAGAGTGCATTTGAAGGGTGTACGAGCCTAAAACATATCGAGACGAAGAATCTTTCTTTTATAGGGGGTGCTGCATTTAGGGGGTGTACTTCCCTTGAGACTATAAAATTAGGAGGTACACTCGGTACCTTAACCAGTTTATATAGTAATTATACTTTTGGTAATTGCACAAGTCTAAAGTCAGTCGAATTATCACCCACTATTACGACAATTCAGAGAGGTGCTTTCTATGGATGTTCTAACCTGGAAACAATAAATACTAGAAATATAAAGGTATTTGAACAAGATACATTTTATGGGTGTTATAAACTTGGTGGCGTTGACTTATCAGAGGCAACAAGTTTTGGTCTACATTCATTAGCAAGTCTTAGAGGACCTGAATATACTCTTGGCAATAAAGTCATATCAATTGGTCAAACTGCTTTTTGTCATGAATCATCAACAGGAACTGCTAGAAACTCTCTTTCTGGTGTTATAAATTGTCCAAACTTAAATACTATTGGAAGAGCAGCATTTTCAAGAACTAAGATTACAGAAATACAAGACCTTGGAAATATAACTTCCATTCCAGATGAGGGCGGCTATAGTACAGGATGTTTTGCAAAGTGCTATGACCTGACGAATGTACATCTTCCAGAAACTTTAACCAGTATTGGAAGTCATGCTTTTCAAAGTTGTACTGCTTTACAAGAAGTTACTATTGATGGTGAGCAGTTGATTTCTGTCCGAGACTATTCTTTTAGTGGATGTACTTCATTAGTATTCGAAAATTTTCCGTGGGATAGACTAGGGGGTTATTTAGGAAACTATGCTTTTCAAAACTGTACTGGACTAGTATATGATGGTGTATTAGATTTACCAAACATAACCAGTGTCGGAACCCATCTTGCATTTTCCGGATGTACAGGTTTGACAGGAGAGTTAAAACTGGATAGTATTGTTAACGGCCCTGGAGAGATGACTAACGGAGTTGATTTTGCAGCTAATAGTGGAATAAGATTCAAGTCGATGTCATTTATGGGAGCACAAGGAAATTTTGGTCCAGCAACATCGAACCGGTCAACATTCAATTCATATCTTCAGAAAATAACCATAGGCCCTGGAATTACTTCAGTCGGACAAAGATGTTTCCAAGGATGCTCATCATTAAATACAGTTGTACTTTATTCGGAAACACCACCAACTATAAGTACAATTACTTTTTCTGGTTGTCATGCAGATCTAAAATTTTATGTCCCGTATTCTTCTGATCATAGTATTCTTGAGGCATATAAAGTGGCAACAAACTGGTCATCATTGGCTTCAAAAATTTACGAACTCGACCAGGATGGAAATATACCAGAATAAACAGGATTATGAAAAAGTATAGAAATCATTTAATGGCAGAACCCGGGATGGTACTACGAAGGAAAGGAACTGATGACATATATGGTTCCGATATTTACCTTGGTTATTCTCATTATATCGGTGGTATAAAACAGGACCCTCCACATCTTGATGTACCTGAAGATTTTGAAGAAATACCTGAACCTGAATATCCTGACCCTGAGTCAGAAGAATAAATTCCTTAATAGTGTATGAAGACTATTGAGGAATATTTAAATGATTTACCAGGAACTATAAAGTTTCCTATGTTTGACCATAAATTCGTTTTCTTGCCTATCGAAGAGTGGGGAGAAGATGAACCATTCTCTGAAAATAATGAGATGGTATGGTCTGATGAGAAAAGAGAATATAACCTTTCTATTCAAAAAGATTCAGATGAGTCTTGGGAGGTTGCTTATGTCTCTTATGGACCTGAGGGAGCTGAATATGCCTTACCTTTATTTGACGACCAAATAAAGGAAATGAAGGATGAAGGATGTAAACTTTATTCAGGTGGTATTTATAGAAGAAGTCTCCAAGAAGCCCTAGATATTCTTTGGAGATGGTTAGAAAAGAATAATTTATTATGAAAACAGTATTAATCATCATAGGGGTAGTACTTCTCCTAGTCCTTTCCTGTGTATTATCCTGGAAGACCGCTAAAGTACATGAGCTCCATAAAGTGAGAGCTGCTTTCTATAACTATGAATCAATCTTAAAGAAAAATTTTGGCTCTTCTTCCGATAGATTCTTAGAGGGAGTAGAAGAGTGCGAAAAAATAGTTGAAGAGATTGAGGAAGAGGAAAAACATACAGTAATTTAAAGAAGATGGCTTAGGCCCTCTTCTTTTTAATTTCCTAGAGGTATGAAATATATACATTACTTTGCAACAGAATCGGAGTTCAACGAAGCAATAGGAAATAACTACAGCATTCCTTGGGTGTCCTACACTGAGGGTGTCTCTGTTGAATTCAACCAACTGATGTTCATTGACCTTGGACTCCCTTCCAGAACCCTGTGGGCCACTATGAATGTTGGTGCGAAAGGATTTAACGACCGCGGCAATACCTACAAATGGGGCGGCATCACCCCGCAGTCCAATCCGAACGATGACTACAGGTTCGGCACCACAGCCCCGTATACCAAGTACAACCCAACCGACGGACAGCGTTTCCTAAAATTGGAAGACGATATAGCGAACATCGAATGGGGAACCAGACAACCAAGTATATGGTATCAGGTTCTAATGCCGAATTCCGAAGACTGTCAAGAACTCCTCACCAACACTACAAACGTGGCTGACAGGGATAAAAACATTACCATTTTCACCTCAAACATCAACGGAGAGTCAATTATCTTTCCCGGAAGCGACGCGAGGGTCGGTTTCGTGAAAAACCCATATTTCAGCATCTGGACAAATGAGATTAACACAGCCTATCCAACCTATGTCAGTTCCTATGCGTTCGGAACGTACGACGACTCTGGCTCCTACTACCTCGACGTCAGGTCGTCCGTCGCAAGAACGGCGTGCCTGAACGTAAGACCAGTTGCCAAACCTATCGAAAAGTAAAAATAAAATAAGATATGAAAGAATTCATCATAGGCTCCAAGGCATTCTTCTCCGCGTTCCCGGATTTCGTCCCGGTGGACACAGACTACCTCATCATGGACGACAACCCGGACTTTGAACTCACCAAGTCCTATATGGAAGGAAACATCCACTACGTCTACTGGGAAGACCTCCCCAAGGAAAAACTCATCGAGGCACACCTGCACTTCTACGAGGGACGCTACATTCAGAAATTCCTCGTCCCCGAGTTCGCAGAGTACATCGGCCTCACCATAGACGACCTAAGGTCCCTGTCCATTCTCGTGGACAGACTTGATCAATATCACGGCTACTGCAGAGTCGTGTACAACGCCTACCTTGAGAACGGCTCCTTCACCCTTACCCCGGAACAACTCCAGCAAGCATACGAGGTCTACAAGAGCGAAAGAGGCGAATACTACCAGAAATAAAATA
>AUXO016536144.1_pt1 | contig 53133 bp, 66 predicted proteins | sample 768731 | NCBI WGS metagenome assembly AUXO01 (sample SAMN02715735, study PRJNA202380) | gut metagenome | biome: sheep rumen | host: Ovis aries | place: New Zealand: Palmerston North | reverse complement strand
TAAGGATACCAGAACGATAACCATTGGTATCATTCCAGGCAATGCCTATGATCTCATAGTTCATTTCCATAGGATCAAATGTACCAGCCATATCTTCTGCAATACCGGAAGCTACCATATCCCTGAGTTCTTTTCTGGTGAATAGGTACTTACCGGGGAATCTGCTTGTCTGCTTGCCGTATTTCTTTCCGTTAGGTGCTTTCCATGCGGAAGCCATTACGGAAGTGGATTTGATATATCGTTTCATCAGTATTCCTCCTCCCCAGAAATTGCATTGATAGCACGCTCTACAACATCATTTATCCGATCATTGTTATCTATATCTGTAAGATATTCCGGTACCACAACATTAGCCCATTCTTCTGGATCAACATCAATACCGCGATCATCACATACACTTAATACCATATTCTGCATTAAGGCATCAAGGTTTTCGTATAATAGTATGCTGTAATATTCAGACTGACACATCTGAAGCATCCTAACCATATCAGTTGTACCGTCAAGTAAGCCATTAACTGCCGCTTCTTCATATGCACCGCTTTCCCAAATTTCATATGCAGATTTGAACAAACTATCATAATAAATATCTACTTCACTATTTGCTTGTTCTGCAATTGCATCTCCAATATATGCGTCACTATCGGAGTAGTTATATACAAACCCGTCTAGGCAGTTTTCTGGGGCAAGATGTTCATACGGATAAAAGTCATATTCTGCGTTTAGTACGTTATTGGTTGCAGCCATGATAGTCTTCCTTCCTTTACGCCTTGTGGAAGCCTGTACATCGTCTTCGTACATGATTTCGTCCTCGTAGTAGTCTCTCAGTTCTTCGGCAATAGCCTTCCTCGTAGCAGGACTGAGCATTGCAACTGATCCTCTACCAGAGCCGAATTCTTTGTCGTATCTTCTTACACCTTCGTCTGCAACATACTGCCAGAGCTTAACCGCAAGATCACGGTCATACTTGCCCTTCTTGTACTTACGCTTCAGATTTTCGATTGCCGGAGTGATACGCTCACGGTAAAGATCTCCATCATTTGTGATAGTAAGCACCAGCTCATCTACATCTTCTCTGGAAACCTGAGATCTGTCTACGGCAGCCGCCTTGACCGGTCTGTTATAAGCACGGTTTATCTTTTTCATAAGTAAGTTCCTCCTTAATAAAGTGGTTGTGTTATAGTTACCTATAACACTATATAAGGTTACAAGCCGTGTTTTTTGCATTTCACGATGTAGATATCGGTCGCAAAGTTATATCATTTTTGCACATATCGCACTTGAATGTGTGGGGCTTTCTACCTAAAAGGTATAGGTTTTCTGTATGATATTCCAGACCGCAATGAGGGCATTTGTACACCGGATCATTAGAATCATCACTGACACATATTGTTTCTTTTGCATCAGGATCTATCGGCCAGTCTAACGGATTATAGAAATGTAACATATCACCAGCCCCTTACAGTATTGAAAGCCGGTCCGCAGTCTGAAGCATAGTAACCATGGGATATTTTTCATTAGCATCCATGAGATCATGTTTCTGAGCATCAGATACATCATACTCATTCATGTGCCAGCGGATAGCTAAAGCCTGCTCTGTTGTCAGCTTGAATATCTTCATAGCAATGAACATGGAAGTTACACCATGACCGAATGGAAGTGAAGAACCTTTGTACTTATAAGCAAGCTGCTGTTCCCATACACCAGTTTCTTCATTCTTGACGTTCTTCTTGTAGGGCTGGTAGAAATCAATCTTACACCAATCATGGCAGATAGCAGCCAGAATAGCCTGAGCCAGATCAACTTCTGCATAAGTATCTATGGTGCTGAGTTCGATTATCTTATCTACAACCTTGAGGGTGTGTTTTGCAAGACCACCTGGGCAGCAGTCATGATATATGGTACTTGCCGGAGCTATAAAGAAATCGGTACTTTCAAGCCACTGAATAGCTCTTGTTACATACTTCTTAGCTGTATCATCATTGCCATGGGTGGCATAACAGCAAGCTATGATATAGTTTTCCAGCTCCTCCTTGATAAGTTTGATCTGCTCCTGATTAGGATCATCTTTTGCTAACAGCTCCTGGCTAACCCTACCACCGATGTAAACTTCCGGTCTGAACATGGTAAACCGAGTGAAGTTCTCCATAACCTCCGGAATATCATCAGCGCCGAATGTTTCATCAGCAGGTATGAAATGAGGCTCATGCTGGTCATCAGGGACTATAGTACCTACTTTAGAATTATCGGAAGTCATCGTTACGGTCCAGGAATCTGATATTCCTATACGCTTGAACCAGTATGCGAATGATTCCTTAAAAGACATTGTATTGATGTTAAACATAAAATCAACTCCTTCATATACATTAACGATTTATATAAACTAGCAATACCGTACTTGTATCTTCACTATAATTATACAATACCGTACATAGTGTGTCAATTGGTATAACGACCAAAAAGAAACTGCCGATATTGTTCATATCGGCAGCAAATGTCAATCTTCGGTATATCTTGAAGGATCATACTCAAACTTCACCAGATCTGTGATGAATTTTCCTATTTCCTCCCACTTACCCAAGAAGTAATGTATACTATCATAGTAATCCATATCCTCTTGTTTAAGCTCTGGGAATTTCAGATTTGGTGTGAAGTAGTAGATGCCATCATCGGGATCCTGATTGGTAGTGACCGTAATTTCTGGTAGATACTTTGCATCACTACCCTTAGCTTTTAGGGTTATCTGCAAATCATCAGATACTTCCATATCATAGTCGTTTCTGTCAGCAGACTTCCACAGTTCAAGAAATGGTCCGTCAATCAGAGCATCAGAACTCTGAGCTGCGGTTATAGGTCTTTTTGTAATTTTCATTGTGTATCACCTCAATCAATTATAATCGGAATTCTGTTTACTACTGTGATATAGTTATCACTATATCCAGAAGCGTGTGTATAATATCTGTTATCGATCCAGTTGTTGCCGATAGCGTCATCCCAGCCATACTTTGCATATCTCAAAGCCCGCTGGAACATCTTATAAGACGGATCGTTTATCAGCTTATCTCTCCAACGCTCTGCGGTTTTTCTGTCCTTATATACGATCAGATTATATCGTGCAGAGTAATTGTCCTGGGTCATTACACCGAACTCAGGCTGATCTTCTTCGTAAGCAAAAGCTACATCATAGTCATTTGCTTTTATGTATCTTTTCATAATAGCACCTCACTTAAACTTAGTGTCTGTCCCAGAAATTCCAGCCAGATCCATCCGATCCAGAATTTCTTCCTCTGTTAGCTTTAGCTTCAAAAGTGGATTGTGTATCTAACCACAATGGTTCATCACAATATACACCCCTTGATGCTAGTTTCGTAGCAACATCATATGTACTGCCAGTTTTCAATTTATACCAAGGTGAATCTAACATAGCCCAATCAGTATCTGTTATTTTGCTAAAATAACAATTTCCGGCATCCCAATCCATACCTATGACTGCACCTATCGGAAACCTATTCAAAACAGCTTCGTATTCCTGGATGTCAGCATAAGTAGTCTTTGAATATCCAGGAAATACAGGTAAATTGTTTAATTCCGTCAGTATACTTTCTTCTTTAGAACACCGAATATATCTTTTCATAACAGCACCTCACTTAAACATATTGTTATCCCAATCCCCGGTATAGTCAAGCATAGCCTTTCTACTGGGAATGGTTTGAATCTCATGATACTTTATTCCCCATTTGTTGATCTTCAATACGTTCAGGGAATGTTTCTTCTTCTCTTTAATAAGATAATCGATATCCCTTATGTCAAGAATGAAAGCTCTTTGATAAGAAGCGAACAGAACTATGATCACCCCATAAGTACCTTCTATCTTCGACTTTTTCAGAAGATTGTCATACTGATAGTCGGTTATCATTGAGAAGTCAAATCTATCGGCATAAGTGGCTTTGCTTTCGATGTAGAACATATTAGGTTTCTTATACAGCGTGAAGTCACAGATGTTCTTACTGCCTACAAATCCTGTCATTTGGTCCTTTATTCTATCAAAAGAATACCCTTCTTCTGGTCGGTCTAACCAGGCTTCTATCTTAGCTTCTGCCTTTTTACCTAACAGATCATCTCTTACCATAGTTCCTATCTCCTATATATACATTAACGACCGGACAAATAAAGAAATGGTGAGTTCCCATTGTTTAGGAACTCACCATTATATAAGGTTATTTATTACATATTGTGATGAATAGGTTTGTGGTCAACTGTCTTTGAGTCAGAGAATGATTCCTAAAATCGCCCCGCGCTCCAATAGCCATCTATGGCTCTTTTAGCCGCCTTTAGTGTGGAATCGGTTTCCCACATAACTTCATCAGTTTTGGGATCTATTGTATACCACCGCTTATTTTCATAGTTATAGTGTATGTTGAATCCTCGATATTCATACAAATCTTCACCTATACGCTTGGCTGTAGGTCTTTCACCACAATAATACTTAATTGCTGCTCTGTCGGGATTCGATAACATATCAGATTCCAATAGGTATGATAAGTTATCCTTCTCTGTAAAATTGAGCCTAATAATGCCTGTAAATGGGGTAGTTGATAAAGCCTTTACAGCCTTTTTATGTATAGCTAAAAACGGACCCTCTTCATAGCCCTCTAATATAACTCGCAACGTGTCAAGACGATTCCACCTTTTTATGAACTCATCTTTGGATAAGTTGGAATATATTACATCACCGTTCTTAAATGTATATTGGTATCTTGCGTTGGGCTTAGAATCGCTTTTTATGTAGCGCATCATATGATCGCTTCCTTTCATAATGATTATACCATAACAGCAGTATATTGTCAGTAGTAAATATCAACAATATACTGCTGTTCATTTTAGTTATTAAGTTATCAGTTATTATTCATATGCCTCTGCTTTGTCATTGTACTCAGCGATAAGATCATTGACGTTACGGCTGTTTATCTGGCTATCGATTGCGGAAGCATCATCAAGCACCTGATTGAAGTAGCTTTCGCCGTACTTATCATATACAGCCTTAAACTCGGGAGAAAGCTGATTTACCATGTTGCGACCAACATTGTAAAGTGTATCAGCAATATCTACAAGAGCTTTATGCTCTGAATTGATGTATCCGTCCTCTACATCAGCCCAATCCCTTAGTATCAGGAGCATACTTACAAGATCATAGGGGATTTTTCCAGAATATGCAGCCTTTATAGCTTTACAACCTGATCTTTTTCTACTACTTACTACAGCACCTTTACGTCTTGAAGATTTTACTGATTTCTTACCACATGATCCGGTAACAGACTCTTCTGATACAAGGTTATCCAGATATTCTAAAGTCTGGTATGCAAAATCAGCAGGGGTAAAGCAAGAACTCAGGTCATCGGTTTCTTGCCATTCATCATTGAAATAATCATCAGGGTATTCACGAATAATATCTTCTGCTGTGATAGTATCGGTAGTATCACCATTCATATACCAATTGTAAGCATCTTCATAGCAATACTCCCGGAACTCATCCCAGGTCATTATCTTATAGCAGTTATCCATCTGGATATTAGATGCCTTTACTGGTCTTGTGGAAGCCTTAACAAAGGGATCTTTGATAGATTCCGTTCTGCCGTAGTCATCGGGATTTTCGCCGTTCTTAGTGATGAGTACATCAATGTAGTTGTTGCCGTTAGAATTGAGAAATCCTAGCAGTTCATCTTCGGTCATAGATTTGATTCCTGGACCAGCACTGCCCCAGGTTTTCCATGTATTATCTTCGTCCAGAACCCATAGGATATCGTCAGGTGCATATCCAGCTCTAATAGATCTGTGGTTAGCATTTTTATTGATTTTCTTACAATATATCTTCATATGCTATACCTCCAGTATTAGTATACAGATAGTCCGAATGCTTCGGCTTCGTCTTCTGTCATCATATGTGTAATAGCACCAACATTAAGCCTTACCCAAAGATGTGCCGTGAATAATTCAAGTTCACCACGCTTCCAGGCTTCAAGCTCCTCCTGAGTTGGAATATCATTGTCCGCATTTACTGTAGCATCTGTCTGCAATGAACCATCCAGAAATACATAGTCTTTGATGTCATCTGAAAAGATGAAGCTACTTTCAGCTATATCATCGATTAGGTCCTGTGCAGTCCTAAATGAATCTGCAATTGTGAAAGTCCAAGAATTGACTTGTTCGCCTTCACCCTGTTCATAGCTATCAACCATAACGTCAACATAGCAATCAGAAGGTACATATATTCTGAGGTTGCTTATGTCAGCAGCACCCATGATGGAGCTTGCTTTTACAGACTTCTTAGACTTATTGCATTTAATCTTCATAATCTTCATCCCCCTCATTACGACCATACCACTCCCTGAAATCATACATACGGAACATATATGCCAGTGATTCTGCAAGTTCATCTGTGGAAAGTCCCTGAATGATCTCTGCATCTACAGTTTCCTTGCCAAGATAATCACAGGCGAATTCATATGCTTCCCATGCCTCTGACTCCTCTACGACCCAGCCGTAGCTTTCTGCTGACTTGATAGGTCTTCTACATCTGGGATTCTGTGAAGCGCTTACAGCTCTGCGTTTGTTTCTTATTATCTTCATAATATCAACACTCCTTATCTTATAATGCTTATCTTATAATGCTTGCAGCTTCAAGGAGATCCTGAAGATTATTGTATTCAGTCTTTTCTCCATAAGCATCTATAACATATCCTGAACCTAAGTCCACATTGATGTATGCTGTATCACCCATGCCGTTATCGTAATCAAATTCATCAAGTCTACCGTTATGGGGTGTTGCACCGATAAGGGGCAGTCCAGCACAAAGCAGTTCTCCGATGTCATATTCGTCCCAAGTATAAAGATCATCACAAAGACGGTTTGCATCTTCTGCCGTGTTGACTTCATAATTGAAAGGAAGCTCATACATATTACCTGCTGGATTCCACCAGACGTAGGCTTCGTGTGTATCATCATTGTATGTACAGCCGAAACCAAGCCACATATACTTATCCCACCAAGGTGTAGGTTCATTAGCATACTCAAAACCATTAGCCTCAAGTATTTTTATCACATTTGCATTGCTTCTGTCAGCCTCTCCCTTAATAGGGCGCTTATTAGATTTATTCATGTAAATCTTCATATTGACACTCCTTTACAACATAAACGGTATTTCCAGAAGCCTTACTCTGAATACATCTGAAATGTCAGGTTTACCAAATTCTAAACCTTCGGTTTTGTCTATCAAGGCTTCTATCTCAGATATATCTTCGTAGTAAACTTCACCAAGGAAGCACTGACCATCCAGATCTATCTGAGCTTCTTTTACACATTCCAGAGAGTTTAGCTGCTGGACGAAATCCAGCAGCAACTCTATTTCATCTTGTGGATAATCTGTGATCAGATCCGGATCCACAAATAACTTGAACTTATTGTATTCCATAAGCCTTAGATGTTTGTTATCGCATTGTAGATAGCCTCTGCGGCAGGCTTTGCAATACCCTTAACATACTCTTCGATAGCTTCCATATCGTAGTTGTTAGGATCAAGATTGCTTGAATTCCAGATAAGTTCAACCTTATCGATCTCATTACCCTTTACATAGATATAGAATTCAAGTTCTCCGACTTCCTTACCACCACGGAAATCATAGTGGTAGGCATCAGGCAGAGCATATGATACAACGTCTATATCATCAGTATCGAATGTAGCACTGATTGTATAAGTAACGCCTACATATGTGCTAGAAGCATAATACTCAAAGGTATCTTCCATGATAGTAGCGTATTCATCAACCTTAGCAAGCTCAGTTGTAGGAAGAACTTCACGCTCTGCGATTCTGTAGAGTTCATCTACCGTAGACTCAGATATTGCTTCTCCATTGGAATCGAAGCCATAACCGTAGTCTTCGTCTTCGCCATTGATAGGCTCAAGGTCTTCATAGGTAGCCGCTTCAACAGTCTTACCAGCTACACTCTTTACAGCGGCAGCCAGCTCCTCCGCATCATCATCTTCATCACCAAGAATAGGTGTGATCTCATCGGTAGGCTGAATATACACTACATCATCTTCGGTACCGTCATAGAATGACAGTGCTTCATCTGTAACTGCACAGCCGATACCTTCGTATCCGTCATCGTGAAGAATACCAAGGGTCATATCTGCAAGCATCTGATTGTACTCTGCTGCTGAGATATTTTCTGATGCACACTTTACCGACTTAGCATCACTTCTTCTCACGGTAGAAGCTGTGATACCATTAGCAAGGAAACTACCTAATCCATTCTGGAAATCCGTATATGCCTTTATGCGGCTATCTTCATAGGCATCACGAATTTCAGATAGTCTTTCAAGCCATTCAGGTGTCAAATATTGATCATCAAAGTCAACCTGCGGTGCATAGATTTGTCTGTTACCAGGGTAAAGCTGAATATAGAACTCATTTCCGTTTACAGCATTCTGATTGTATATGTAGTTTACCGGATCTTCATCAAGCGGATTAGCGAGATCTGCTTCAAGCATTTCCTCATACAAGTCATGATCCATAGCATCAAGGAAAAACCAAAAATCAGTTTCAACAGCTTCGGGACTCAAACCAGCATCTACTGACCAATCATCCGGACCGTTGTACTTCACACTGTCAGTATTCAGCCAAGCACCACTACTGGGATCCTGAAGGAAAGCATCTACATATTCCAGCATATCGCTGTCTTCAAAGCCGTCGTACTCATAAGAATCATTCAGCATATCATTGACATCTTCTTCAGAAGACTCCCATGTATCTGCCTTTATAGCCTTACGTCTGATTTTCGATGTACACTTCACTGACTTAGTACCAGTCACCTCTTCTGTAGCAGGGAAGATCTCAAAATCGAGAATACCGTCTCCATCTTCGTAGTTATTTTCATCATCTACGAAATCATAGTATATAAGCTCACAGAATGTATAAGCTGTCTCAGAAGCATCACCATATTCATCATCGAACAGAGGGTCGCCGAACTGATTACACCACTCCTGGAATTTCAGTCGGGTCTCATCGTCCTGACAGAGTGGAAGTATAGCATCATACATATCAGCTCCTGGCTGACCTTCATATATCTTCTCGCCGTTGAAGTACATTACAATGTCTCCACCCTCATACCAAGCGGCAGTTACTTTAGTGCCGTTTCTTCTCTTGGTAGAAGCACCAATACCCATTGACTTCCAGACTTTATCCCTGAAATCTGCGATTTCGTTTGTTACAACGAACTCACCATCAAAATTCTCAGCATAAACGTCAGGATCAATGTCTATCATATCACCGGTCTTGAAGTAAATGATATTAACATACAAGCCCTGCATGAGAAGTTCATGTGCATAACTTTCTACTTCTGACCATTCATCAGGTCCGAAATATCTATCTGCGTATGCACCGCTGCGATTTGAACCAAGGTATCCGGTTACTGCGAAACCGTTTTCATTCCACGAAGCCTTTACAGCCCTACGTCTTTTAGCTGACTTAGAAGCCTTAATATTGAACTTTCTTTTATAAACAGACCCACCTATAGGGGATGCGTATTTACGTCCCTTAAAAGTGAATGTAGCCGTACCATCGAGAGCTGCTTGCTTTGCTTCTTCAGGAGTATCATAAATCTCTTTAGATATATCCCATGCAAATTCACCATTTTCAGCTTCATTCATAGATCTACGAATTCTATACCCATATGGACGTTTAACTACCCGAAGCTGCGCCCCATCATCATCTTTGAGAACGATTTCAGCATCATTTTCACGAACAAGCTCCGCACCGGCTTTTACAGATTTCTTACCACAAGCAGATTCAACTACTTCGTAGCCCTTCTTCTTAGCCCAGGCTATCGCACCCTTTTTACTTTTCCAATTGTTAGGGGCAGAAGTAAGAACCTGATTATCCTCTGCATTTTTCAAACCGTAATACTCTCCGGATTGACCCTTATTGATAACATAAGGAGTGACCTTGAGGGTAGAACTGTTGGAAGAAGCAGTTACTTTGAATTTTCTCATCATTAAACACCTCACTCAATTATTGCATTTGAAATGCTATTGTTAATGTTTACAAGATTCTGACTAAGCTCCAAAGCTATTGATAATGCCTCTTTGCCTTTATCAGTGCTGGTCCGTCCGAGCTTTTCAAGTCCTTCGATAATGTAATCGAAATCTGCTTCCAGATCCTTTATAGCATTGTCTAAGGCTTCATTGCCCTCAGTAGCAGCTAATATCATTCGTTTCATTTTATCACCACCGAACAATATATAATCATTACTTTTATATAAGGTTATCACACTTATTCTTATATATACTATAACGACACAGACCACATTTAATTAAAACAAAAATAGCGACCTGCTAAAATGCAAGTCGCTGTTGTATATATTGACGAATAAGGTTGTATTGCCCTATAGGGGATTTTCTTACTGAAAAGGTAAAATGCACAAATCACTTACTTCTTCCAAGTAGAAAATCAAACAGTTCAGGATTCTTTTTCAGATCCAGTTTACCGTCTACGATATAGTTTGAGATAGCGCGTTTATCTTCAAGTATCTGATATACACGTTCATCTACCGTGTCTTTGGAAAGTAAGGTGTATACCTTTAGTGGTTCTGTACTGCCTATACGATTTGCTCTGTCTTCTGCTTGTGTCTTATCAGCTGGTGTCCAGCAATCATCGTAAAAGATCACGTTGGTAGCAGCTGTAAGCGTAAGAGAAACACCCATAGCACCGATAGTACCAAGCATTATCTTGTACTCAGGGTTGTTCTGAAAGACCCTTTTATGTTTCTCTCTATCTGCTTCATTCATAGAGCCGGTATAGCAACAAGTCTTATACTTCTTCGATAAGAACTTGTATATAGTCCTTAGTGGATCTATCCAGTTTGAGAAGATAATGACCTTTTCATTTCTTTCGACCACATCATCTACTAGCTCAATGAGCCGTTTCAGCTTTGCATTGCAGGCTATATACTTGTCATCGACGACTATAGTATCATCTACCAGCTCTGGACTTCCGTTGACCTGACGTAATCTGAGCATTGCCGTAAGCGGATTCAGTGTGCTGAGAATTTCTTCTCGCTGCTGATAGAGTTCTTCTACTATGGCTTCATACAGCGCTTGCTGCCGGGGAGTATTTTCAACGTATTCGGTATAATATATCTTCGGAGGGAGATCAAGAACTTCTGACTTCATTCGGCGGATCATATTGCCTTGGAGCATATCTTTCAGAATAGGTATATTCTTGTAGCCCATTATTTCATGATCACCGTATCCGCCAAATATGCAGAACTCCCTTGACCACATATAATAGCTTTTGAAAGCATGACCATCTACCAGCTTCAATGGTGTGAATACATCAGTAGGCTTGTTTTTGATAGGCGTACCAGTCATGGGGATCCACTGTACAGCTTTCTCAGTTCGCTTCTTGATATCCAGTATGACCTTACCCTGAGTAGATTGTGGAGACATATTTTTGTGACATTCATCTATAGCTATCATCTGCAATTTACCTTCGTTTATCATCTTAATGATAGCTTCCTCAAGGGTGAATATCTTTCCGACCTTAGTTCTACCAAGGGCTTCTATGTTGGTTATAAGGAAGTATGGAAGCTCAGGGGCATCTTCTTTGCCATACATATGACCGGATACAAGATCCTCTACCTTATCAGGACCTGTGGTATTGAACCTCAAGCTGCCATTGCGTTTCTTTCTTGTACCAAGAATATAGCCAATCTCCTGACCATTGGTGTGCTTTGCTATGTCTTCCTGCCAGGAATACTTAGCTGAGTTCACACAAGTAATTATGAGACAGTGCTTGTAGTTGTAGATCTTACGCTGATACATGGCGTAGTTGAGGACTTCTAAGGTCTTACCGCAGTTGTGGACCAGAATACCATTTACAAAGAAGTTCCGGTACGGATCAGCCATAACTATATCGTATGTCAATTCACAGCACAAAGGTGTCTTACTAACTACATGAGACCATGTAGGTATCATATATTCATCAACAGTAAAGACTTCCGAATCGGTAACTAAATCAGCTAGTTCTACATAGCCATTTCTGGTAAAGAATTGATGGTCTTCCGTAGCTTTTACTTTGTACCCGTTTTCAAGTTCCAGTTCGTATACAAGTTTGTATCCACTACACTTCATGTCACGGATTCGATTTTGCTTAGTTACATTATTCACTTCATCATAGGAAGAAGTTGTAAACGTATATTGCGGATTCGACTTAAATAGCCTATATAGGGTTTCCAATGGTCTAATAATACGGTGATCATTGACGTAGAAGGTGATTGAAGCATCACCAGCTATGCAGCCCATATCATCGGCCAGTATGAAGCCATTTCTGCCCTTGCTCTTAGCGTACTTCAAGAAAGCAAGCTGGTGATCATACAGCTTGTAACCTTCTTTAACATAATGATCCACATCAGATATATCTGCATCCGGTATCAGGTTTATATCGGTAGAATCTATAGAAGCATTCTCATTTATAGCTTCTTCCGACTGGATCTGTAATGTACCTTCGTAAGCAGTACCTTTGATCTCGTTTAGAAGCCACCCAAGATGACCTTTTGGAATAGTCCAGTATTTGTTTTCTGGTACCCATTTTCTGCCGGGTACATTTTTGACCATAGCTATGAGTTGGGGATCATATTTGAATTTCAGTATGTAGAGGTCATTTTCCTGAATAGCATAAAACATTTACTCACCACATTTCAATAATCTTTCAGCTCTGCGTAAGTAGACGTATTCAAATAGTCCGTCACACTTACTCCGTCCTTGAGGAGTACGACAGTCTTTAGCGCACATAATGCAAGGATTTGCACAACCCCTAGCCTGAATAGTCTCGATAGCATCAGCAAGCGCCATACGAAGCTCCTTAACTAAGCTATAATGTTCGTTGAAACCAGTCATGTAGCCACGCATAAATAGATTGTTGGCTTCAACAGAATCCATCGGTTTTGCAGCTTCCAGCTTTGGATACCCTTCATCATCAAGTATCTTCCGCAGAACGTCTTCCAGCTCACTGTAGTTGTCAGCTGCCATTTTGTTGATAAGATTTTCCATGATTTCCTCCTAGAATAGCTTATTTGTTTTAGCCTTAGCAGTGGCGGATTTGGTATCAGCCAGCTCCGCCACTTTAGTTACTGATGCAGATTTCCCATCGACCTTAAACTTATACCCCGCAGACACCATATCTTTTAGGATTGTGGTATCTGGAATACAGCTAGTATGCGTGGTTGTCATGACTATAGCACCAGCAGAATTGAGTACCTGAAATAGCAAGTTATCACCCCTCACAGGCAGATTTCACATTGGCACTATATGAAAAGTATGTATCGCCGATACGAATATATGGCTGCTGATCTCCCCAGCTATGATAGCAGTCAGCTCTGAAATATGTTACATACTCAGGGACCGTAGAACCGTAAATAGATACGTCCTTTACTGCATTGAGCGAATCCTCTGAAGCTGTGATTGTATCTAGTTCATAAGCGACATCATACTGACCTTCTTCATAGATAACATCTACCAGCTCCGCCCCTGAGAGTATCTTCCTATTGATTACGGTACTAGCCACAGCCTTTTTGCAGGCATAGCTTTCACCCCCAGCTTCACCTTCGACCAATCTTGCCAGCATTTCCATTTCAGTGTTGGTAAGGAATGTATCCGGACTATGAATAGCCTGTCCACATTCAGGACAACGTACATAACCATCAGGAGTTGTAGTTATTTCATGCTCAGGCTCAGGATCAACATTGAAGCCCATTGTTGTAGTGGTAAGGGCAGGCTCTGACGGAACTGTTGTATTGAGGTGCTTTGCACATCCGATGAATACGATTGCTAATGCAACACAGCCTACAGCTGTCCTTCTTTTCTGATACTTGTTCATAACTTTTGTTCTCACTTTCAAAAATATATTTAAGGATAACATTTATATCTATCATCCTTATACTTACATTAACGATTGACAAAAATAAAAAGCTGAGAGTGGTGTGACTCTCAGCTTATGTTGCTTACGCAAAGACAGATTGTACAGGAGATACTAGATTGAACTTTATTTATAAACCGCACACCCGGCTTACATCATTTGATAATATAGTACCAGTCGGTACCACCGAGATAACCAGTCCCCAATCCGTTAGCCTTCTGGAAGCTCTTGATAGCAGTCATAGTGTTGACACCGGCCTTACCATCAGCAATACCACAATTGAAGCCTTTATTGTTCAGACGTTCTTGAACCCAACGAACTAGAGGACCAAAGTCGCCACGCTCAATGGTAAATTTCTTGCAGACTTCATAAGTCTTAGGTCCGGCATAACCATCAATCGCAATAGCATAGCCCTTATTTCTGAGGATCTGCTGAAGCTCCTTGATCTTAGCATCATACCTATTAGAATAAACAAATGATGCTGTACTCTTATCCTTGGTATTTATCTTAGTTATAGGTGTAGGAGTGATGACTTCTCCGATAGCTGCCTTGACAGCATCACGACTGAGCTTGTAGTAGCTGTAGAAATCTGATGTAACTGTACTGTACCCGTATAGCTCATTTCCTCTATAGATTCTACCCTTCATATCAAGGTGGATCCAAGCATAATCTGATGTAATGTTGGCTATACCCTTGAAACCGAGATCCTGAGCTATACAGGACAGTATTTTAGTGCTGATAGGCTTATCGTTTTTATCATAGAAACAAATATCTGCCGCATAGCCACCCACATGAGGACCATAGCCACTGCCAAGAACTGCACGATCATGTGTTGCACATCTATGACCGGAGCTGATTATGGCTTTGGAGCACTTAACTTTTGTATATAGCATTTCAAGCATAGATACCAGTTCATCGGAAACATAGATATTATGTGTCTTACCACACTTGCATCTGAACTCACGGACGTTGAAATGCGCTGATAGTTGCACATTTGAATTATAGGGATATATGCGAACTCCCATTATTCAACACCTCACTTAATATCGGAAACGTTTATCCAACCAGCAAGTTTGGCAAGATTACCGATACCGGCTTCCTGCTCAGTAACCGGAAGTCTGCCAGTCACTTCTTCCTTGTCCCAGAAGTAATACCTACCACGGATCTGCTGGATAGGCTTATTTGATACAGAAGTCTTATAGATGAATATAGGCTTGTCTATATCAACATAGTTCTTAGTCTCTTCCTTTGTAAGCTGTTCTTCTGCTTCTGAAGCTACTTCCGCTGTTTTATCCTCTATAGCCACAGTTTCAGCCGGATCGAATGTCTTCTCTTCATCCGATATTTCCGGAAGCGGACCGGAGTTTTCAGGAACAGCTGTCTCTTCAACAGTAACAGTTTCCTCTGCCTTAGTCTTACCGCCTCTCTTCCGTGTGCGCTTCTTAGGTTTTTCTTCAGCAGAAGTTGTAGCTTCATCAACAGTTACACCAGTAACCTCAACTTCATCTGTAGTCAGACCAAGTATATCATTAGTCATATAAGGTACCTCCTTCAATAAGCTGATGCCAGAGCATACGGGTCAACACCCTGACCCTTGCTCTTTTACCGCCATCGGTTATACTATTATATATATAATAAAGGTTATTTCTTTTCTTACTTTCATAAAAGCTGTCATATACAGCATTCTGTACTTCTACATCATCAATATAACAGAACATTTCACGGATCTCTTTAGCTTCATATTCATCACTGAAGTAGCACCTATGTTCAGGTACAGTGCCACACATGATATGAGTAATAGCTTCCGAATGCAGTATTTTATCATTGTACTGAGAAGCCAACTCCCGGGCTTCACGCTGCACCTTCTGCACAATACCATAGATATTCCCTGACTTTTCAAGATACCGTCTGAAACCAGCATCTTTATCAAAGCCCATTACATTTTCTCCTGACATATAGGACCAATTCCAAGCTCAATGGAATCTGGGTTGGTCAATGGTCTACCACATCTAGCACAAACACCCTCATGGAATAAGTGCATACGTTCATCGGAATATCCCGGCTTGAGCATCAGCTTCAGAATAAATGCTACCCCCTTTACAATAGATGAAGTAATGGGAAATTTAGAAGCCTTAGTAAGCTGGAACTGCTTGTTCTTGTACATACCAACATAGACCCACTCGTTACCGTCTACAAGGGTGAACACACATAATGTATCTTCACCTTCTTTGCGAAAATTAGGTGCTGAAAACTGGTATGTATGATGTACTCCGGAGCTGGACTGCAAGGTTACAGTACCATGTCCTCCGGTAATATAATCGTAGATCCTATCGTTTCCGACAAGTTCATGTCTCATTGTTTCTTTCACTGCAAACACCTTCCTTTTGGAATATTGATCATATGCTTACAGTTACCTTAACGATTGTCAGAAATTTAACAGTATTGTTTCAATCTGAAATCCGAAATCTCCTTCAGCCCACGGATCATACGGTCTATCTCAAACTGCATATCATGGCTGAAATTCGGATAAAAGAAATTCAATGTATCGACATAGGCATCAATAGCATCGAATATCTTTCCAGTACCGATAGATTCTATCTGCGGTGAATGTGGTGACGTAAGGTCACAATCTTCAAACCACATACCGCTTTGCACCCCATATGGTGAAACTACGCTATTGCAGTTCTGGACTATCCACAGACCTATCTGGTTTACATCAGTCTGAGACATATATAGCAGATCCCCAGTGATGCTGAATAGGTGCTCATTAAAAGCAGAATCCCAATGGAATACCTGAGCTTCCATATTGAACTTCACAGCTGCACAGAGCATCTGATAAAGCGAATCCAAGGTAAGTTGATCTCCGGCCATAGCCTCATCAAGAGAACTTATGTCCAGCTCCTCCCCCTCATCTATAATAGAGTATGAAGTGAGTTCTTCTGGGATCGCTTCAATGAATTCATTGGTATCCAATAAAGTATCAAGCACAGCAGTAGCTTCTCTGAAATCATAGTTTGCAGTTATACCGCATAGCCTGATATCCACTTCTGTAGCAGATACCACTTTTTGCAGTGACACACGAAGCTCTTTAGATGAAGTGATACCGAATGACTTCTTCAAGTCATCATCTATCAGCTTATCATATGCCTGATTTAGCTTGGTTTCAAAATCATCGGCCTTTATCTTTTTGAAAGTCATGGGTTTGCTGTTAATATCGGTGACAAGCACACTCATATTGATAAGTCCGTCACCTAGATCTTCCACTTCGACCCAGGTAGGTATCTTGTTCTTATACATGATAGGAAGTCTTACTTTGCCACTACCAAGGTCTTCCGCAGTACCCATCTTTAAGTTTTTCTTAGCTTCACCCGAACTAAGATACTTGAATATCTTCTCCGAGATTCCTTTAAGAAAATTCAGTGCATCTTTGATAGCACCAGCTTCTATCTTTTCCATAAATTCCTCCTGATAGCAAAACGGCCCCCATTGGTCGGGGGCGGCTTTGAATTATTACAGCTGATAGATTACTTGCGAGGGAGCTTGCGAACGGATCTGCCAGCGCCCATAGGCTTTCTCGCCTTTGTGGAAGCAGATACTTTACGCATATCCTTGCGAGGTCTGGAAGAAGCCTCAAGAATCTCCTCATCACCCTCAGCTTCACAAGTGTACTCTTCATCACCTACAGCAAAGGTAACTGTGTTCTCGTCTACAGTAACCTCAACATCTTCACCGGTGATCTCAGCGATAAGCTGTGCAGCATCCTCTGTCTCAAGAAGAAGCTCAGAAGCCTCTGGTGCAACCTCAGTCTCAGCCATTACACGGCGATTTCTTGAAGGGATACCCTTTTTACGAATCTGCATAAAACAGTCCTCCTTTTAATTGATTATTACAAGTTTGCTCTTTTTCGGACCTAGTTCACCACGGATAGCTTCCAACTCAGCATTACCTTCATTGAGAAGTATTTCTCCGTCAAGTGTAACATTAGATCCTTCTATTGTATACTTAGACCTTGATCTACCTAATGCAACTTTGGCATAGGCCAAGGAAAGGCGGATCAGATAATTGATCCATGTATTATTGGTTATTTCCGACACATCAGTGAACTGCGGTACATAGCTTACTGTTACCACAGCAGGCTTTGGATCCCTTATAGCAAGGTATACACACTGATTAGGTAAATCATAGTTCCACTGAAAATCAGTAGCTAGTGTGTTTCGTACTTGAGCTAATGCAAGCTCCGTCATGATAGGGTCGATGTTCAAAGTGGATCCTTGTCCGAAACCATTTGAAACATTGACTGCTGCCGCAACCTGAAACACATTACCTGATTCAATAGAAGTAAGATTCAATCCGAGTTTAGGATAAGCTGGATAAACAGCTAGTACCCTCACAGTATTTATACCTAATTTCGGAAGATCAAGCCGTGTCGAAAACGGAACTGTTTTCTGTACAGGTGTCTTCATGTAGCGTTTCAATTCCTGAAAGGCAATCAGCACAGCCTGTTCCAGATCCAGCTCCTCCACATTCTTATTTGTGGGGAAGCCTAATTGGAAGCTGATCTGAGCTACAATTTCCTGTATTGTCATACACTAACTCCCCCACAACAAGAATTTAACTACTATTCGCCGATCAATGGTTATGAAGCAAGTACAGCAGTTACAGTGAAGCCCTGATCTGCCAGAGCCTTACCAGCTTCCATGTAGTAGAATGCTTCCATGTAGCTGTCAACTGTGAACTCAACCTTCTTGGCACCGGTAGGCTTATCATCACTGTCAAGCACATCTTCGCCGATAACAGCCAGCTTGAACTGAGCCAGAGGTACAGGGAATGGGAAAGAAGTATCAGCATAAGGGTCCATAAGATCGATCTTGCCGAAGCCGAGCACATTTGTATCGTATACTGTGCCAGCATATGCTTCTGTATCAATGTAAGAATTGGTAGGCAGGAAGATACTGCACACAGGGGCTACGAAAGGAAGTGACTCAGGAGCCTGTACACCAGCATATGTTATAGTAATATTGTATGCCATAGTAGATTACCTCCATTTGGATTTTATTTAATGCTGTCCCACCAGTCAAGGCAGGACAGCAAGCATTGATGTTGCGTTGGATCAGAAAGTGCCGAGGATACGTCCGGATACAACGGAAGCGGGGTTTACAACCTCCATTGCAAGCATTGTGCCGTAACCCTGCTGTACGCTTGCGTTGGCAAGTGTTACGGGTGCAGTCTCTGTGAAAGGCATATATTCACCAAACAGAGCACTGTTTCTGCGAATGTCGTTGCTCTTGCAGCCCATTACCCACTTGTTAGGATCATAGTTAGGATCAACAATAACGTTGAACTGATCCAGAGTACCGAGCTTGTAAGGACCTACAGTGTCTTCCAGAGAAGCAGACTTGAAGCCGTTGATCATCTTCATGTAAGAAGCTACGTTAGTACCAGCAATGATCCAGTTAGGTCTTGCGATATGTGTCTCATTGTAGATAGAAGAAGCTGCCTGGTCAAGTTTGAGCTTGAACATATTCAGGTAGTCAGAAGGCATTACTGCTGTCTGAACAGGTGCAGCATCCCAGTTGTACTGAGGCTTGTAAGAAGCAGCCTGAGCCAGCTTCTGGAAGCCCATTGTGTTGATCTCAGCGGTCATTTCGCTGAAAGCGGCTTCCTTGCTCATATCAGCTACAGAAGCGCCGTATTCATTCTGTGCAGCGAAAGCACTGTATACAGACCAGTAGCAAGCCAGCTCCTTGACCTCAGCAACAAGGTTGATCTCGTCAAGCTGGAGGTAGCCCTTACCCATCTGAGCGCCGTACTCACCGTCAGCGTTAGGACCAACAGTCTCATTGTCGTACTGATATGTAGCCTTTACTGTGTCGCCAGCTGTAAGTGTTACTGCGGAGCTGAATGTGATAGCACCTGTGCTGTAGTCGATAGTACCAGCGGCAGCACCAGCAGCTGTTACGATATTGCCGGCACCGTCATCTGTGTAAGCAGTTGTTGTACCGCTGATGTCAGTTACGATTGTTACAGAGCCGGGAAGTACAGGGAGATATGCGAGGCTGCCTGTTGTGAATGCACCAGCAGCAGACTCAACAATCTCATTCTTGACAACTCTGCCAGTGAAGTTGGGATCGATACCCTGACGGTTTACGAATGGGCTGCTGAGGATTGTTCCCTTCTGAGTCTCACCCTTGGTGTTCTCAGTGATGAACTTGAAGTAAGGGATCAGCTGCTGTCTGCTCTTCATTGCTACTGAACCGAAAACGTCAAGGATCAGGAGCTTCTGAACGAACATAGGAAGCAGTTCAAGGAAGTCAGGTCTTGCAGCGATATTGGATGTATTTGTAGCACCCATGATGCTTGCTCTTGTACGGCAGTTGTTTGTGATCTGACGAGCGAACTGTGCCTGCTCAGGTGTCAGACCTGCGAAATTAGCCTTGATTGCTGTATTTGCTCTTCTTGCCTGTCTATTCTGAATACCAGATGTGATGCTGGTGCTTGCAGTTACAGGTCTACGTCCCATAGGGCGATTAGCCTTGGCAGAAATGCCGGTAGGACGGAATGTCTTCTTGATTGCCATAATCTTATCACTCCTATTATATAGAAATTATTTCATTGTCATCATCTACAGCATCTGTCAGGTAAAAATCATCTACAACTGGTTGTGCAGCGATATTGCAGGTATTCATACTAGCTTCTACAAGCGAATGAATCTCTGCTACAGATGTCTGTGGAGATACTTGTATATTCATGGAATTTACACCAAGAGCATTTGCGTACATTTTCGCATATGCTGTCTGGAAAGCGGCTAACTGCTGCTGACACTCAATCAGTTCATCCGATAGTCTCTGATTCTCTGCATCAAGGTTTGATGTCTGGGATCTTACTTCTCTGCTTGCTGTGACGGTTTCACGAAGTCTGGATTTCAGATCCTTGATAGTAGACTGCTGATCGGCATTGTTCTGATTGCTTGCTGTAATCCTTTGCTTATATATAAGGTTAGCTTTTTTAAGGCCTTCAACCTCATTATTTAATTTTTTGATATCTGCGGACATTCTTTTTGTCCTTGCAGCCATAATGGACTTAGCATCTTCAGCTTCATCAAGGCTTGCAAGCACATCATCTATCTGTGCAGTAGTTATCCGCTGTATTGCATTGAACTTTCTTCTGTAAGCAGATTCTATAGTCCTTTTGCTCTGCTTTGTCTTTTCCAGGTCAGACTTTAGAGCTTTATTTTCAGAAAGGCATTCGATATATGCACAAGTCATAGCTTCGATACGCTCACCTGATAAATCAATAGAAGAAGCATTGATAGCCTCTTTTCTGGCTTCAAGGGCAGCAAACTCAGCTGACTGCGGTGCAAACTGCTGCTGAAGGATATTGATTGCTGTAGAACTTGTTATAGCTGATAGGTTGTCCCTTACAGCTGCACATACAGACTGATACTTCTTTCTGTCTGCCAGATCTGTAGATGCCGCTATTTCCTTGAACTCCGGTATAGACTCAGGATAAGCTGGGAAAGCTACCAGATCGAAACCACGGAACATAAATGTTTCAGGGTCAACAGAATTACCAACTATGTCGCCAGCTCCTCTGATAGAAATACCCCACTTCACCCCGGCATTTATGAACTTCTTTACAATCTGTCCGACCGGTGTATCAATCAGATTGAACTTGGCATATACCTTGCCGTTATCTTCGATCCACATATCGGTGAGCACAATACAGCCATTCTCAAATTCCTGGCAAGCTGGATCCTCCGGATGTCCCAAGAATCCGATGAACCAACCGTATTTGATACCTTCTTTGTATTCTTCTGATTCAAGAACATTTTGCATTACTTCGGTAGTAATATCCAGACCATTCTTATTAGTGATCATGCTGTCAAGAGCTTCACCTTCATATGTACCGATAATGGAGGAATCGATCGTACTAGCCTGGACACTACGTTTTGTCTTTCCACTCATCGTTATCACCTCAACTTAAAAGTTTCTTTGTAAGACGAATGATGCCGCCTATCATCAATGTTTTAGCCAGTTCCTTGATCACACCAGATTCGATGGTATCGGAGGAGCTGGAAAAATCACCGAATGTTTCATCATTTATTTCTGCCACTTCATCAAGTGCTTCAGCATCTATTTCAACATCGGAAGCTAAAGGAGCGATCTGATACTCATTATTACCGATAGTGATATTAAGCTGTTCAGATGTTTCATCAAGATGAATGTTATATTCACTGAGTTCATCTATCTGAGAAAGCAGATCTAAGACAGCAGAAGTTGTGAATACTAATTCTGAATCATTCATTACTATCACCACCTAACAATTGTATCAATGATCCAAGCTGAATCTTCCAGATTACTTGAACTACCTGATTTATGTCAACACGAATTATCTGCTGTTTCAAAATTTGACGGTTAGCTGCTACCGTCATATCCCAATTTTCCTTATTAGGTGGTACAAGCCTATATGCCGCAAGCAGACCATTGTCACCAGGATATACATAGTCAGGTCGTGACCATAGACCAGCTTCCGTTATGAATATGTGATCATATGCACCACGGAACTGTGCTAATGCACCAGTTGAAATCATAGCGGATAGAACTACATCTACGGTCTGAGGATACTCAGCTCTTGTTTCTGGTATAAGTTCACGATACACAATAGGCGATCTTGGAAATGTATCAGAAATTAATTCACAATCAACACAAACGTTATTCAGAAGAATAGCTTTAGGTCCTAGACCAAAGTGGCTTCGACCATTGTTTTGATAACGGTCATATCCATCCGCTCCATATCCCGGAACTTGCTTCATATACTCGATGAAGTTTCTTTCTTCGGTATAATATTCGTCATTGCTTATACCAATACCAATAGGTAATCCATCAGAATCAGCCCGTTGACTCCAAAGCCCCATAGTGCCAAGAGATATATACTTAGGTACAAATCTATCCAGCATGGCGCTTCCCTGATTGAGTACACCGTCACCCATGAGAAAATGAGCTATACCCACAAGCATGGAATTGGTAACTTGGTTATGACCTGAATAGCTTCTTACTACCTTTCCGGTATTGCTATCAAGTACATTGAACGTCACATTTTGGTCTACGCTCATTGACTTAGCGGCTTCAAGTATTCCCATATTACGGTACCTCACTTGTTCTTGAATCTTCATCGTGTGTTTCGGTTTCAGTATATCTATAGGAATTTAGTCCATATATTGAAACTGTGTAGGTAATATCTTCTGGAATTTGATCGCTTTTTCTTCTGTGGAGATTTGGATTTGTAAATCCTATTACATCTCTCTGAGCTTCAACAGATTCTGGATCCGTTATTTCATGCCACGGTCCTTGACCGTATTTCTGCGGTATATCTGCCATAGTATCACCCCATATAAATATAAAAGGTTAGATCCTATACGGATCTAACCTTCATAGTAGTTATTTGTAGTATTCTATTAAACAACCTTTGGGGAATGTTTCTTCATCGAAAGTACAATCTTGAGATATCTTCACTTGTTTTAGCAACGTGTTAGTAAAAGATTGATCTCCTAATTTTTGAACCGTGGCTGGTATCCTAGCGTATATCAGATTATTTGCATTTGCGAACGCTCCTAGTGCTGGACAATCAGGGGGCAACTTATTAAAAGGTATACCTCCCATTTCATCCGGTTTTATACGAAATACAGCATCAGGAAAAGGTTTTGTTAGAGCTGGGATATTTAATACCGGAGCTAAATTTGTATGTGGTAAATCATCGGTTTCGTCTATACGGAAAATGGCATCAGGTGGCTCACTTAATGCTTTTTCTGGCATAGGTATGAAATTTTCATTATAAGGAAATAGATCTTCACCTTGTATCCAAGGGATATCAGTGTAAAATGATTCATGCCCATCTGGGTAATATACTTCATCGTTGACTTGATTCCATAAACCTGCCTTTCCATCAGATCTTCGTTCCACAGGTAATAGATCACCAATCAGTAAATTATTATCCCATATCTTGAGACTATACGTTCGTACATTTGCCTGAGTGTTACCACTACCATTATTAAATAGCCAAAAATCCCTTGATGCCGCAGCGTGTCCTGATGCTGTGTTTGTTATGCCATTTACTGTAATAGACATCCCCGATGCCGAAATTATTCCTTCTATATCGTATACGGTATCAGCTGATACATCCGTAACATCGGAATAGCAATATATCCACGGACTGTATTGCTGTAACTGAAACCTATGGGCCGCACTATCATATGCTAACCAATCATAATATCCAGAGCCGGGTCTGCCCCAGTTGCCATGAATATCCATACTTTTGGAGATATCTAATATTTCCAACGACCATTGAAATCTCAAAACCCCTGATGTAGGTGTACAACCTACACTCATACCTGAATTACCGCAATCATAATAGTCAACTACATTGAAATTAGCAAATTTCGGCATATCTTATTCCTCCACATATATAGGAAATCCTGTAGCTGCTACAGTGGAAGCATCTTTTAGTTGTTCTGTAGTTAATCCTGTAACCCCACCTTGTTGACTTCCAGAAGAAATTAAGTCGGAATTATAAATAACATGAGAGGTACCCACATTGGAACCTAGCCAGAGTATCTGGCTTCCGGAAGCATTAATAATAGAATTGGACCAACTAAAATACAAGTAGGTAGAATTTGAGGAATCACCTATTTTACCATCAATTCTACTTGATTTTAATATTGGAGTACCACTAGTATTACCACCACTAAAATTCGTTCCATTCCACTTAATAAAACAGTTGTCGAATGTGGGATGATAATCAGCATATGGGCTATATCCTACTCCACCATTTGGATTATTAAGGTTGAAAGAACATCCTTCCAATAATGTAGGTACATTACCTTGATTTTGATTAATTCTAAACATTACATCAGAGCCGGTATGAAACCCTGTTATTGTAATATTTAACAGATGCAATAACATACCATAGGAACTCTTTATTTGGAACAAATTGGTGTCAGTATAAGTGTTCAAAAAGGATACATTTTTAATTACCCTGGTTACGTTTGTATCTATAAACATACTGAAAATAGGAGCATTATGCCAATACCCATTTTTAATAACAACTCCATTACCGTCCCATTCAGCACAATTAAATGTTATAGATGTAGCCCCAAAACGATATAATGTATTCATATTTATTTCTAAATTTGGAATACACTTGACGTATACATTAGCTATGCCACATTGGGATACTATCTCTTCCCATGTACTTACGATATATGGATCTTCTTTTGTTCCTGTTCCTGATATACTCATATAAATCACCTCTTATTTAATTATTCGTAATAATCCACCTGACAGCCAGGAGGGAAGGTTGTATTTGAAAAAGTACAATTTGAAGATATTCTAACATTCTGGAGCTTAGTATTTGCGAAGACTTGATCCCCTAATTTCTGAACTGTGGCTGGTATCTTAACATATACCAAATTATTTGCGTTTGCAAATGCTCCAAATGCTGGAATTTCTGGGGGTAATTCGATATATGGGTGTTCAGAAACATTTAGATTTACACGCCACAGCGCTTTAGGTCCTTCACCTTCTATGGCATATTCTGGCATATCTAAAAATACACCTTTATATGGGTATCCATTATTTACAAGTGGATCAATATTCCATGCAATATATGGTAAGGGTGTAACCCATACATTTTTAGGTGCCTCAATAAAATTAACATTTGTGGGGAAATTATCCGCACCCATAGTCCAACCAGTAGTTCCGTCATCTATCGGGAATCCAATACTCTGTAAATAGGACACATCCATGAGCTGACTTGTAGTAACCCCTACAAATCCCGATCTCAATGATCCTCCGGAATATTTATCTAGATTAACCAGAATTCTGGTAGGTGTACCATTAACTCTGGCCACGGCGGTTAGGTTTGATAAATCAATTATACTATTACTTCCTACTCCGGATAGTTCTATAGCATTCATCGACCCATGAATGTAGGAATTCACAGGTCTGCCACAATAAATTGTACCATTATCTAGTCCATGCACTGTAATGTCACAGTCCGTAAGTAACACACCGTGACCATCATTCCTATTAGCGGCTATAGCACCACCACGCATCAATTCAAAATTGTAACTGCATCTATAATGTTCGGAAGCACTACCACCGACCGCTACGGCAGCACTTTCAAGCCTTCCAGCAAAACTACAATATTCAAACACTCTCCCGCTTGGAGTTGCATATGCGTCTCCAGGACACCTAAATAGTGATGTATACCATACACCTTCTTTTGATGCAGCTTCTATCACCCACATATTAATAAAGTGCAAAGATTTTATAATACCATTCTGTGGATTAGACATACGAAAAACGCAAGTGGCACCGTCATAAAATACATTGAGTATCTTTGCATCTCTACCGTCAACGTACCCACGGAACAGGATTTCCTCTGTAACTCCGGTGGGATAGTAGTCATTGAAATCTACCGTAAATGAATTTTCATAGTAATTATCAAGTTGCGACGCTGTAGGTTCGGACACTTCTTCTCCATTTGCATAAAAATACCTCTTCCCAGCAATTACCGATGTATCCGCAGTCTTACTCAGAACCAGTGGAAATTGTGTATATACATCATCCGTAACAGTACATTCTAATATCTCTTCCCATGTTTCGGGGCAAAAGGGATCTTGTTGAGTACCTGTACCAGTTATCATCTAATCCCTCCTTAGTATACCTTAATAATGGGAAAGCTCAAACTTCTCAAGTAGTCAGCATCTTTTAATTGATTATCCGTAACCCCATTCATACCTGTAGGTATAGTTCCGGCATATTTTTCTGTATTTACCAAGATCATACTTGGGTTACTTCTGCTTGCTGTAATTGAATTCGATTCAATATTTAGTACAGAAGAATTAGATGGGGCATTAGAACTAATCGAATTAATATCACAGTGGGATATATTACCTTCCATATAACAGTTGTCTAATGCAAAACTTCCTACACCAATATGATCTAGCCTAATATTACAATTCTTATTTAATGCCGTATAGTTACCGGTATCCAAATTAGCACTGGATGCTACACAGGTTATATTATAGGCACATCTGGATATAGACCCAGCGTCAGACACCTGTGTAATTGCACAATAACTAACATTAGAAGTGGCAGCTACTAATCCAGAGAATATACAATTATAAAAGGCTCGACCAGAATATGGGCCATATTCAGTAACTTTGGAATTAACACCTATCAAAGTGGCACCAGTCGCAGTAACCTTGAGATAAAAATTTAAGAAATTTAGGTTTTTTATACTTCCAGTGCTTTCCGAATTAGACATTATAATTGCACGAGCTGGACCTTCATAATGTGCATTTATAATGGAAGATCCGTTACCATCAATGAATCCTCTAAGTATAATACCTCCTGTGGGTATTCCATCTGGAAAATAGTCATTCAAATTAAAGATAGTATTCTGGGGCAACACTGTGTATATACCATCAGTGGAGGTGCATTGCAGCACTTCTTCCCAGGTCTCAGGGCGGAATGGATCCCCTTGTGTTCCTGTTCCTGTAATTGCCATAGTATCGACTCCTTATCCAATTTCAACCACACCGTCTGGAATATCTACAAACTTTACATTTGTATAATTGAAGGCTGTAGGTGCTAGTTTAGTTACCGGAGCGCCACCAAGTGTAGCAGGGATCTGCACGGCTATGCCAGTTCCGATATAGTAAAGCACGGTTGCTTCTCCGTTAGTAATTTCATAAATGTAGTCATTTTCATCTACAGGTTCCCATGGAATATCACCAGCATACTCCGTGTTCAGATCATTCATAGATATAGCGTCACCCAGCTCCGCCATTAACGGATTTATTCTAGGTCTGGGATCCAGAATACCAAGCTCAGGATCACTAGGTGATCTATCATCATCAATGGTATAGATATCGTATTCATCATCATGAAGCGGCGTATTATCTTCTTCCATTTGCCTATCATACCGAAGATTGTAAGCATCAGGCGTCAGCGGCTCTTTGTAATAATCATCTGGATATACAGTATCTACATCTTGTGGACCATAACCCAGAGAGAATATCGGACCAAGCAAAGACATAACAACTTCTTCATTATTACTGAGCTGCAAGGAATTCAATGCCCTATATCCCGGATTCATATTGGGATCAGTACCGCTCTCATATGTACCATCACCATGGGCTATATCTTCATAGTCACTATTTCTATACCACACAGGATTTCTTGTATCAGTAGTATCATTTTCCGTAGGTGTAATAGTTTTCTGTAGTCTTGCATAGTCAGCTCTGCGATAATGTCCGACCTGAGTAGGACCGTAGGACATACCAACGTCATCACTATTAGTAAGTCTCGCATCAACAGAAATCTTTGCTTTAGCATCAAATCTGACTCCAGCATATGAAAAGCAAAACATACCTAGTGGACGAACGTATTCAACACAGGCATCTTTAGGTACTTCCTTTGAAAAATATACTACATCAATATATCCTTCTGCGGTATGTGGGATAACAGATGCCGCATTGACAGGTATTGTAGTATCTTCTAGTCGGTTGTACAAAATGCTGTCTGCCTTCTCAATATTGTCATTACTACCATTTATATCAGCTTCGGCAGCTTGAAGTATGCGGAATTGTGCGAGGTTTACTTCTGCCGCTAATATAACTCCGTCCTTACTGCCACGGTTATATATCATCGACATAAAGTATATCAGAACTAAGCGATTGAATGCTGTAGGTAGTCTATCATCATATCTGAAGCCCATGGTGTCTGCCAGAAGCCACACCAGCTCCTCCGGACACCGTAATGGATCATATAGATCAAAGATGTTTTCGGTATCATATTTTGTTTTCTCTAAAGCCTGAACGAACCACTCTCTGAAAAAACGGAAGTCCTGACTTTCCACATACACTTCTGGCAGCGGTATATTTTTAAGATCCAAACAAAATCACCTACTTTATGATCCAATCAGGTGCTACCCTGATATTGTTCTCTGATAGACCAACGTCTTTATACTGTGCAAATGATATAGGATTGAAATACTCTATATCAAATTTGACTATTTGAGCGGAATTACCCATAATACGTTTTTCACCCCAATTGATGACTGTATTCTTAAGCGATCCAGCATCAAAGTATTTTATCTGAGGATCCGCATTTTCAATTACATCGACAACTTCCATTATCGTGGGCTTCTGTCCGAACGAGCGGTTAGCCGGTGCAAAGTGAAGAGCTAGTGCTTCTTTTACATTCTTTACAATGTTATCAGCTACATCTTTAGAAACTGGATTTTTGGGGTATATCTCTCCAATAACATACCAAGGGAATATTCTAGCATAACCAAATTCCAGCTCCACCGACATAGCCTGTAGCGGTCTGAAATCTGCATTTACCCCATCAAGGAAAGACACTGGGGCTTTGTATCTTATATAGTTGATCGCATTCTGCACCTTTGACTGATAGTCTTGGGGTTTGCTATCCAGATACTCAGAAGAAGTATAGTCCGAACTATCATTAAAATCATTGTGTATGAGATAGCAAACTGCTTTGAATGTCTGGAAGTTACAAGGGAATGGTACGCCCGAAGACGTATCTACGTCAGCCAGTATCTCCCTCCAATTGAAGGTATTAGTTTCTGCTAATGGGAAATCCCTTGCTGTAATGTACATCTTCTGCTTCTGACTTTCGGTTAGTGATGTATCAAAATAGATTGCCTGATTGATCTCTAATGCCTTCTGGCAATCAATGACCAATCCGCAGTCAACACCAGCTTCACGATTTATAAATCTGTTGAAGTCTGGAACAGTTATCAAACTATCCCAGGTATTGATGTAGTTTCTGCTATTCTGGTAGGCTTGCTTTGCCGTTTCAGGACTTTTTCCTGTCACAGTATAGGTATGCGGTACTTCTACAGTATTAGCTAAATTACTGATAGACAAGCTCTCAGCATCAAAGCTATTTGCATCAAAGCTATTTGCTTCGGAGGAGCTGGTAGGCGGTTTCGCAGGATTGAAGTTTCCAAGAACATCTTGGCTTACGGACCCGATCACACCAGAACATTCGATCCAGTATACTATAAGATAGTTGCTATCATAGTTTTCAAGCTGATTTAGATAATTCGATACCTGAATTTGAGCATTACTGTAGTTATCATACGTTACAGCAAACCTGGGTTCGGGCTCAACAAAATCAGCTGGTGATGTAACTTGGATCCACTGTGTAAGTAAGAAGTCATCTGAGGATAGATTAGACTTTGCTTTTATCCATACAGCTGTAGTGTCTATATGCTGAGAAGGCAACTTGATGATATAGTTGTTCTTCTTCACATCAGCAACACTTACAGTTTCACTTCGTAATTCACCTTCGATAGCTACACGGGTCACAGACTCGCCGGGTGCTAGTGTGACCTGATCTGTGGTAGCGAACACATTTGTTCCTTCAGCGACCATACTACGTTTGCTTCTGGTATCTTGAGCACCGTATGAGTTTGTCATAGGTAGAATACTATATGTGATAACTCTAGGTTGCTGGGTAATGTCCGTATAGGCATTCAAGGTCGAAAAGTTAGACCCATTAAAACCAAAATCTAGGGTTATGGATGATCCAGTTGATGAAGATTGAATATTACGAAAAGTCACTTCTGTTCTTGCAGCAGTATACCAACCCAAGGAATATCCGATAAGTCCGAATATCTTCTCAGCGTTCTTGCGCTGTACTACGGACGCAGCGTATAGTTCATTTGCCAGTATATCTATGTTCACACCAAGCATATCAGCTATACTAGCAAGATACTTACCAAGGACAACACCAGGGTCAGCATCAGCTTCCGGCTTCCATAGACTTGTTAGCTTTGGTACAAGATCCCAGAACTCAGCCACAATGGAATTATAATCACGACTGGTGTATTTAATTAAACCTCTTGACTGATCCATTTATTAGCCCTCCGTATTGACCTTATCTCCGACATAGTTAATGATCGACTGCAAGTCAGAGAAATCTATTGATGTAGTATCTCCCAGCTTAGTTCTGATAGATACGGTCATTTTCAATGTGTTGTATTCCATAGCATCAAGCTCACCGCCGGTAAACAGCAAACCGTCTGCATACTGTGTTTCATCAGCATCACAGCAAGGTTCATGAAGTCTTAGCTGCTCTGTTATCTTATCCCGAATGATAGACTTCTGATTTTCCGTATTATACTTGAAGAGGTATTCTTTCAGACCTACACCAAAATCAGGCTCATTGTAAAGCTCTGTAGGACTTGAAAGGATAAGAAGTCGGGATCTGTTTACGATCGATTCATTGTCAGATATTACACCGACCTTATTTCTCGCTACATCGAACATTGTGGGGAAAGATAAGCTATTAGTCATGGAAACACCACCTATACATAGTCTTATAGTTATATAAGGTTTTTTGAAGCAAAAAAAGCACCGCCACATTTCTGTAGCGGTGCGATACTTAAAGATTTGTAGCCCCGGAATAATAGCTTCCTCCGGTAAGACCGATGATAAGGAACTCATTATCTGCTGAATTTATTGAAGATAGAGCTACCACATCACCGTCATTCGGTAGGTGTGGAAGCAGTACAGACTGAAACCAAGGCAGATCCGAATCAAGTACATAGTTGTGAACAGTTCTTCCCCGGTAACTGCTCTGATCCCAAGCTCCGTGAATAGTAGGTATCCGGACTTGGACCATAAGTGTTCCGTCATTTGTATACTGATAGCCTTTGGCATATCCATATGTTATCATAGTATACTACCTCCATTGATTATTTTCTTTACTGTCTTACCTTCCCAGCCACTAAGATCCGGTGGTGTCCTTACATAGTTTCCGGTAGTTCCGTCAAAGGCTTCCCACTCAAGTACATTTATTCTACCACCTTGATTGTGTCCATATAAAGCTGCACCCGATGTTCCATTTTCCGTACCTTTAGCATCTGCCATTATAGCATTGATAACAGTACCGTCATTAAGGATAACTGACATCTTATCCCCTACTGTACCGAATATAGGCTTAACGGCTATCAGATAGTATCCATTGAGTGTGGCTATATGTCTGTTTGACTTCCGTCCAGCAGCATTCCACATATCAAATACCTTGCCCTGTTTATAAGCCCATTTGAAAGCAATGTAGTTTGTGTAGATAGCAGATATACCAGCCTGTATGATATTGCTTGGTATATCAACCGCATTACCGCTCATTATGCCAGCTCCTCCGGTTACTGTAGATGAAGCCGTGGATGTGGTAGTCATTTGTATTACTATCTGTTTCCAAAAGCTCAGTGCAGTCTTTTGTCTATTCTGCGATTCTTCATCCACATTAGCTGGGATCTCAAACTCCCTGACAAATATATCAGCCGCATTTCTTACACCAGCTTCATTATTAGCTACAGCCATGAGCTTTGCAAGTACAGAACTATAAGCATTCTGTAATTCATACCAAAGGTATTCAAGTTGTCCGGATAAATTCCTATTCCAACCAGATCCAGCCATACGTTTCATGGCATCACCACGCCCATAATGCCACTGACATATTCCGAATGATGTACCACCATCACCGATAGAAGCGGTATTGAAATTACTTTCATGCTCTATATTTCCAGCAATTCCGCATGAAGCGGCAGCATTCAAACCTTTCTCAATCAAGAAATCAATTACTATTTTAGCGTTCTTATTAGTTATACCATCAGTAATAACGTTTTCACCTACGTTACCACTATATACAGTAGGAACTAATAAGTCATCAAGAAAGGCTGACAACAGCGTAGTATAGTTTATTACAGATAGTTTAATATCAGATCTATTGGTAATCGGTTTATTTTTACTTACATAAGCTACTTCACGGATAGTTGCATCTTCTGAAGTATTTTCCGTATCATAGAATTTTCCGGTCTTTCCATAACCTATAGTCTGACCTACGGAATTATCTACCTTACTCCACTTAGGTCTATAGTAACCACATATCTGCTTAGACCCTGATCTGTACTTCCCTAATTTGATGTAATTGAAATTATCTAACTGAACTACTGTAGCTACATCACCATTGACTTCGCACACTATAGCCAGTCTATCACAATCAGTACGCTCCTTGAATTGTCTATAGAGTGAATTTCTAAGAAGCATTATATCTCCCGGCTGGGGCTTAGGCTCTCTATTATATACGGGACCAGGCAGGAAGCCACCATACTTCTTCTGAACACCCACTTTAGCTATCTGACTGGGGCTATCAATAGGAGGTATGACTTCGCCTATAAGCCCATCTACCTTACTTGCACAGTATCTCACAAAGTCAGCAGAACAGGGCTTTATCAACGATAAGCCCAATAGAGAAGCTAATTTACCTACATGAGATTTAGCTTCTTCTATAAATCCTTGGATCTTACTTCCGTTAGCCTTTGAACCTTTAGGGTTATAGATGAAGCCCTGTAGTATATACAGACTACTCCATGTGTAATCTGGTGGATATAGTGTCTGAGTATAAAAGAATGTACTATTATACGCTGAGTTAGATGTAACTATAGAACCGTCAGAATTTATCTGTTCCACTATAGCAACGTGTCCAGCAGCACCTGGTCTGCGCCAGCATATCACAGCACCCAGCTGAGGGGTTTGTCCTCTTTCATAGCCATCCTGGGTATACCCAAACCATTCTCCGGCATTAGCTGTAGATAACTTACAAGATGTAGTTCTCATAACTTCCATAAATCGGCCATAAGAATACCCAACGCAGTTCGGTAGTACAGAATTGCCCCTTATGTATATACATGGGTTATATCCACCGCTTCCAACCTGTATCCAGTGTTTATCGGAGGAGCTGGGTGCTTCCAATCTTGGTATATATGACATCTATATCAACTCTTTTCCAGCATGAAGAACTCAGGTGTAAGTATCTGTTCGATTTCCGATATATCAGATATAGGATCTATCAGCCACAGTAGGAACAGTTCTTGCCACTTTGACCAGGTTATCTTCGATAGTTGATCTCTAGTCACATAGAAGCCAACTTTACCCACCAATCCAGCAGATTTAAGCATATCATAGTAAGCTGACACTATCATATCATTCATAGATTTTCCGGAAGGTAATTCAAGTTTGAGCCATACACCTAATGGGGGAACATACTTCTGAATGTATATCCTCAGCCAAGCCAGCTCCTCCCTTGCTTCTTCTACATTCTTAGCCCGCACTATTCCGTATAAGCCATAAAGGACTTTTGCCTTCTTAGCTGCGGTCACTTGTTCATCAAGTTTAGGGCTTCTATATGTATCGACCTTTATGTGACTGAGATTATATAGGTATCCAGCTTCTATCATAGTACCTATAAGACCTATATCCTTTAATGCTTTATAATCTACAGTTGATTTGGTATCTCTATTGACTGATGTAATATAGCTTTTGATCTCCGTATAATCAGGCTCTACCGATGCTACTTCCCCCGATAGAGCATAATCATAGGCAGTTGGTGATGATAAAGGTTGTCCAGTATATTGTTCATTTTGATTTCGGTATCGTAAAGCACAATTCCAAGGGAAATTATAATATCCACCTACACGGATCTCATTACCACTTGAATCACCTTGCCTACCGTCATAATCGCTGGATGCCTTCAAAAGCTGCTGTGGTCCTACAACTATTTCAGTGTGATCGGCATAATTCAGTACCACATCACCACGGATAAGACCTACACCATTACTTCTGTTCCAATTAGGAACTTCAATGAAACCGCATTTTAGAAATGCGGCTTTCATATCCCAGGTACGTCCAGCTCCTCCTACTGATCTCACAGGTATACCAGCTTTTTCATATGCAGTTATGATCAAAGATGAACAATCATAATCTGGTCCCCATCTAGTTGCTTCCTGATGTGTCCAGTCATAGCCGTGTGTGTTATCGGCAGCTATCATTTCACACCACTGCACAGCATATTCAACTTTAGTCATTTAATCAACTCCGAACATCTTCATAGGGTCTTGCTTATAATATGTTTCAGTCCCTATCCTTACAGGCCATAAAGAAGTCCCTTTATCCTTGGAAACATATTCAAACCGAAAATACTTATGCACAATACCTATTACAAATCCAGCTTGTATTACATCACCAACTTGTACATCAGGTGATAATAGGTGTGTATATCTCAGACAGGATGTAGCATCATACTGCACGGTAACAGAATAGTATCCATCTAGATCTTGTCCTACCGTAAGCACAACACCATTTGCATAGCTGTATACGCTGTAACAGTATATATCTATTCCAGTGTTATATCCATACTGTTTGAATAAAGGATCTGACTTATCCCCTATCCATGGTCTGCGAACACCACCGTAATTGAATACTGTGTCTGCAAGAAATGAAGGATCAAAAGTCATATTGCAACTCCCATATGCTCAAAGTTGGGGTAAATGTCACCCAGCTCCACCTTGTATGGTGTGATGATATTCTTTGTTGTAGTCAAAGAACTACGGTTATATTCGCTGCTACCAGACACAAGAATATTCTGAGAAGCGGCTACCTGATTAGCACTACTCATTACCAGTCTTTGCAGTTTCAGCGTGGTAATAAATGTATTAGCTACAGTATGAGTTACAGACATTATGTTGTATATTCCAGATATAGGTGATAACGTACCGCCTGATAGTACCAGCAGAGATACAGGCTGTGCTATGGTGTATTCCTTGGTGCTTCCGGCTATCTGCACAGTGAAATCGCCACTGAACTGTGTAGCAAGTGCATTTATGTCATTTATTATATTAGCTGTCTGGAATACATCAGCAAGTGTAGAGCTCCAACTGTTGACTACTTCATAGCCTTGTGCGATAGAATTACCACTGCCATCTACGATGAAGCCTACTTGCTTGAAATTCATATTTGACATATTATAGGCAACACCGTCATAGGATCCTGATAAAGTCAATACATTTGAATTAGATGTACCATACTGCAAAACATTTAGGCTTTCAGAAGTCTGTAGTCCAGCATTACTCTTATAGTGAATAATACCTGGCTGAGTCATAGAAGGCTCATCTACCCAATATGAGAATGAGTTACATTGTGGTGTTGTATCGGTATTGTATGTTCTCAGATAGTTCTCTACAGGTGTATCTATCCGATTATTCATCACCTGACTGAGCTTCTTGTACTTAGGATCTAATCCTGTGCTTTCCCTTGCAGCATTATACGATTTAGACAAAGCAAGCAGACCGGGGAACTTCTCATAGTTATCAGAAGCGGATATGTTACCTCTGACATACTGATTGAAACTGGTGGTCATAGCACCGTGATTGATCACAGTAGGTACATCATTCCTATCAATATCGAGCTGATAGTAATTTGTAGCCTTAGATGCTTTAGCCAAAGCCACAACTACTGCTGAAGGCTGAACTACACCACTGATAGCCGGAACCCTTAATACAGGCATACTGCATTGTACAGCAAGAGAAGCATATCCAGTTATCTTATAATTCATGTATATGCCATTGGTGCTGACGGAAAACTTTATTGTGAAACCCTGGTATGAAAGATATTCAGATACATTTCCTCTTTCATCAAGCCAACCAAAATTGAAGCTGACTGGTATTCCACTTGAATTAGCGTAGGAGCTGGCTGACTGTGCTGCACTATATAATAGAGCTTCAAAAGCGGCACTATTAGCTTTCTTTGATACATCTCCGCCGACAACACAGTTCAGTGTCCATGAAGTCATTGTAGCGATCTGGCTATTTCCCAGCTCTAATGATGAAAATGGACTAGGTATCAAAAGACCGAACTCTGTCAGATTAACACCTGCCAGTACAAAATTACAAAATGGTTGACGTTTCACAATATCACCTCAAGTTGGTTATATAAGCCAGCTCCTCAGTTAGTGTCTCTGTGTAGTCGGCTTTCGGTCGCACCCCACTGACCCTGATACTTTCCGTCATAAGGCTTTTCACAAAGTCCGGTCATCTGGAAAAATAGTATCTGTCCTATACGTCTGCCCGGTGCTACCTGTATCGGGAAATCACTTGCGTTATACAGTTCTAACGTGATCTGTCCAGCATACCCGGCATCGATCACACCGGCGTTCTGAATGAACAATCCTCGTCTACCTACGGAGCTACGCCCCTCTACTAAAGCGGTGATGTCCTTCGGCAGATTGATTATTTCGATCGTAGTACCCAGTAGGAATGAATGTGGCTTTATTATAATGCCATCTGGGGCATTGATTGATTCATATTCAAGGATCTCATCAAAACCAGTATAGGCTTTGATTGCTGACACTGTTGGTCGCTTAAAACTTGTACCCAGCCGGACATCGTAGCTTCCGGGCTGAATAGATGGTTCATAGAGATCTACATTATCCAAATATGGTTTATTTGGTATCTCTATGAGTTTGTCACTGATTATTTTACTTCTAATATCGGTATCACATAAGACCACGGTTTAGTCCTCCTAAATAAAAAATAAAAGGTGACAGCTTTACAGCTATCACCTTTATTTAAGGTTATATCAGTCAAGATCCACAAAGGCTACAACATCGGCACCATAGCCATTGTTGCCTAGCAGCACTTCACCGTAGTCATCACCATATTCATAGTTATTATCGCCTAGCAACAACACAGTACCATTATGGAAATTGTATGTAGATTTACACTGCTTGTAACGATCAAGAATTTCTGCTTCTGACATTGTATCAGTTACGTCCAATGCACTTGTTCCACTAAGCACTTCGTCTGTATACTCTCCATCTTCCCAAACATGGGAAGGATCAAGATAACCTCTGTCCAAAACTTCTAAATCTTCTTCATGCGCTCCACGCAGACCATAATGTCTGTACTTACCGTATTCCAGCTCCTCCATTAAATCTTCTACGGAAGTTATAGTGGGAATTGTTTCAGAACTTGATTTAATATATCTGTACATATGCAATCCTCCTAAAATTTTTAATATTCATTAAAATTTGTGCAATTTGCCGAAACCAGTTGTATTTCCCCTATAGGGAAATTCTTACTGAAATAGCAAATTGCACAAAAGATTACTCATATCCAAGGTTCAGTGACATTGCTGGAATACTTGCAAGCAGTTCACCTTTAGCGAAAAGATCAGTGAAATTATTGAAGATCCTTAGCTTCTGACCACCATATACAGTAAATCCGTCTTCAATGCCGTTGTAATAGCTTAGTATCCAGCTATACTGTGCTGATCCATAGAACTTCTTAGCTATCAGATCCAGTCGGTTTTCTTCATACATCGGTACTTCGTACATGAAGTATGGTGCATTAGAGCTGATAGGATTTGTAGTCTCAAGGGCTATATATCTTTCTGATGTATCATGGGGATTGTGTACCACCTGTCTACAGCCCTTGTAGCGGCTTATATGACCGAAGTCACGGCATACACCATATTCTATACCGGTATGCTCTAGCTCCTTATATGGGGTCAGTGTGTTGTAATTTATAGGCTTACAATAGCTCATCCTATTATTCCCCTCCTTAGCATAGTTGTATGTGTTACCGGAGCGGTAGCTACTTCTGTGATGCTAAGTGTCAATTCAACTACCAAGGGGAAATCATCTAGTCCTACAGGACCGTCATACTCAACCTTCACATCGGTCAAGATACCGCTTATCAGAGCTTTTCCTGAGATATACAGTGTTACTGTGGAAGTATTGACAGCAGCTCCATTGTAATCAGGATAGCAGTTAGCTTCACAGAAGCGTATCAAATCATTACATTTACCATCACGATGATCCCCAGACCACATATCACGGTGCATCTTGAATACATAATCATTAGATCTGGGACCTGAGCCTTTATATGTATACCAAGGCTCATATTGGTACAGCATATCAGGCATCGTGTCATAATTCGCTTTATATCCGTCTGAATATGTTTCGGGGAATACCGGGAAATCGACAGATGTCCCACTCAAGGAAGAGTACAATGAGATCTTTCCCCAAGGGATATTAAACCACTGTATCGGATTTCCACCGGAAGCAGTGTCGTATATCTGAGAACTTCTCCGCATATTATATGTGTTAAAAATAATTGGGTCAATAGCCTGGTTATTCCGTAGATAGTTCATAGCCCTATCATAGACCAGCCTATCCACAGGAATATTAGTTCCACCTATAATGTCAGAAGCATCTGGAAGTGTGATTGTTTCCGGAATACGAAGCATACTAGGCATTGTCCCTTTGCTAGATAGTAGCTTCCAGCCGTTCTCATCAAGTAAAGCTGCTGTTTCAAATACATCAGCATCATTAGTCAAGGAATTCAACACAGTCATTTTGCGCTGACTATCTACGGTCTCGGTCATACTAATGGTATTATCATATAGTGACTTTAGGGCTTTACCGATAGTAGGCGTTCTCGATAGGGAATTCAAGTTCAAAACACTGTCTAGGTTTCGTGTTCCTACACGTTCACGAAGGTTGCTTAGGCTCATTTTTTCAGGTACTTGAAGAAACTGCATATAATCACCTACCTAATGATGCTTGCGAAAGGCGTATACTTTTAACTACATCTGGATCACCGAACATTGTTGGTGGACGTGAGATCAACCAACCATATCCCACACCGTGGATATGATTGGAGAAGTAAATAGAAGATAGTGCTCTACCATAGACATATCGCCTTCCCAGCTCCTCCAATATTTCCGGATAAGTAGTAGTATCGGCTTTGATATAGCTAGATGACTGAGTTCTATTGATCCAGTCATAGCTTGTAGAAAGGCAAGCTCTTGAACAATCCGCATTAAAATCATCATCTATATTGTCTACACCTAGGGGATATATCAGGTCATGAATATCCAGCTTATCACTATATACACTTATTGTAGATCCAAGCATATATGAATATATCCAATCAGGGAGCTTGAAATCCCTGTCAGACCCATATTGCATACATAATAGATAATACTGTATAGTCAATACCAACTGTCCGTATGCACCGCTTAGATCGTTGTCTGACCTATCTAATAGAGGGTAGTAGTCAAAAAACATACCGCTTCCAGGGTAATCTGGATCAACCGCAGCCCCAGGATCGGGGTTGCGGCAGTCCATAAATGCGTTACACATTTCAGCATCTGAGATCATGTGATATGGATAGTTTGGCAGATAGCCCATGTCCACCAGCCGTATCTTAATTAAGTCATGAAGCATCATATTTGATCAGCCCCTTAAACTACAAAGGTCGTACCTTCAAAATAATGGAATGTACCTGGATCCCATGAATCTATAACTACCGGATTAAATCTAGCGATATTGTAAGCATCTACCAGTATAGCCAGTTCGCCAGCTCCTCCTTCTGGTATGGTCAAATCAGGATTGTAGCGAGGAGTTTTTATTGTAAACTTAGTGTCCTGAATCATATAGCCTTCCGGTGTTTCAGTCGTATATGCGGATATAAAGCAGCCAGTAATGATTATATTATTAGCTAGTCTGGTCTTAGGGTAGTATAGGGCAGATCCCTGCGGAAGCTCAAATGTATCGGTTATGATAGACTTCCCTACTGATACATTTGACGTAGAGTTGTTTCTTACCAGCACACCGCACCCGGTTATATATCCGTTACTGCCAAAGGTTATGCTTTGCAGAGCTACGGCAAAGTGATTATCATTAGGGGTTTCGGAACTCCAATATTCTGTGAATGTGGCATTTATGCCGGGTATGTATTCCGAAGCCACAGAAGCTCTGACTGTCATACCTTCTACAACTAAATCGGGATCAGTAGCTGAATCATATACAGCATACCACAAGGTCATATCCCTTATTGTAGACAGATAGTCAAGAATAGTTGCATCGTAATACAAGCAGGAGCGATACAGATTGATTACCGGCGTTCCGCCGATAACACTGTTGATTTTCACCCTAGCACAATCGCTGATATTGATAGTTACATTGCTTCCGGCAGTACCGAATACGTTGATACATACAGCAGTATTAAACCTACTGTCGATATCGAATATATCTATCGTACCACCGTCTTCGTCACCAGTCAGATTGATATTGATATTGATAATATTAGGTGTATCCGAATTTTGAGATTGATTTACATTGGGAAATGCTATTCGCTGATTGACATATTCATCAAGGTATGTCTGAACTTCTGCAAGTGTCAGGCCAGTCGGTACTGTAAAATCTTCTCCCAACTGATATGCAAGTGTACCTGATCTCAGCAGAGCATAGTCCAGTAATCTCAGATGGCCTTCATCATCAAGGTAAACATATCCATAGTCTGTGGCGCTATCAGGAACATTGAGGAAGCCACCTACTAATGTCTGCTCCGCAAAAGGCAACTGTCCTGTAAGCTGTATAGGTGCTGAATATTCACGAACAGCAGTAGTTGTAGCTACCGTATAGTAATACTCAGTAACTACATCATCACCATTGACATCTTGTGTTGTAAATTCTAATGTGAAATAGTCCACATCAACTATACCACGATATAGATTGTTCGATAGATCCCATAAAGTCGTATAATCCCATGGATTTGTAAATGGGCTATCTTCGCTATTCAGATACTTTCTATCGAGCTCCACACCAGTAGGAAGTGTAGTCACACCACGGTTTATGCTCAAAACATATCCTGGTAGTACAACATATATGGTAGAAGGTGCGGTAAGGTTTAGCGTATCATTGTATGAGCTAATGATAGTAGTATCCCTTGCTACCAGTATATAGTCACCAACAGACCAATTAGGATTTATTGGGGGAAGATCAGGCTTAGTTCCATCAGAAGTATATGTCAGCTCTTCAATAAAGCCTACTTGTTTACCATTAGTCAGCTGATAGAACTGATTTATCTTACTCAGCACGTTCTTTACTGACTTGGTATACTCACCGTTTACGGTACCGGCTGTATTGCTTGCGAAATCAGCTACCGGAAGATCCATAACGACCGGAGCGAAAAACTGCTGTACACCGCTGCTGTCTTCCATATTATAGCCAGCAGTAGAAGTGGTAATCTGCTTATGGGGAACTATAAGCTGTGTTACACCGGCATCATTTGTAGTGAATACTGCCTTTTCTACAGTGGGCCTCTTAGTCACATACTCAGGAATCAAGTTGTCCCACACCATAAGACAATTGGTTGTATCACACCAAGTATCATATTCATCAACAGAAGATTTACCCCTTCCAGCAAAGGAATATATCCGCTTTGGATTTAGCCCCGTTTTCTTAACATACTCATCGGAGATAATGGAGTCAATTTTACCCACCCTACTAGCAGGGAACATCTGACATTTGTCTGGGTAGTTATTGTGAAGGTTGGTAATGTTTCCTCCACTTAGATTGAATGTTGCCAATAATAGATGTGCTGTGACAAGTCCCTGATTTTCAGCTAAACCACAATCGACCTCTTCATCACCAGAAACAAACGTAGAAGTAGGCAACAAGAACTGATCCGTGGGAAGTATCACTACCTGTACACCGGCATACATTTCTACACCATCCTGTGTAGTTTCTGCTTCTATTGATCCAGACATAGTTTGCTCTGTACTATAGAATACCCGCAGACCTATTGACAGATCGCCTGCAAGTGCTGTATTGCCTTGAGCTACAAGGTCAGCGTTTATTTCCGCAAGGTCTATTGTTACTGGAACAAGGCTCTGCACGAAGTGACCATTGACCACAGCTCTACCAGGTAGTATCTCAAGTATGCTGGTGGAATTAGTCGCACTATCAGGGAAATAATCCATAGTGTCACCAAGGGTCCGTACATAGAAATCCTGTTCGCTATGAGTGTATGACGGTCCAATCATATACTCTACAGACTCTGCGGTATATACACTATCCCTAGATCTCAGGTTAAATTCTGTTACCAGCTGACCACCCTTTGTGGTATTAGCCATCGGGAATATGTTAGTAGTCGCTACCGGAAATTTTATTAGGTTCATAAAGGCAACCCTCCATTAAGTTTACTCATTATTATATAAGGGCATTTACTGTTCAACAATACCCAATGACAGACCTGCTATTGTTTCAGCTAAAGATACACCACCAACACCAGAACTTTGCTGATTGAGCATGGCATTTACTACCTTGAGTATCTGAGATAGCAGAGCATTTGTCTGTACGGTAGGATCTAATAGTAGCTTAACATCATTTTCTGTCAGTGCATCAGCTAAAGCATATATAGCTGTTTCGGACTTATCCTTCTCAGCCCTGAGTATCTTATCTACAGTATCATGGGTATATGCACTGTTGTAAACTGTATGATTTATAAAGTAATCTTCCCACTCCGATAAGTATGTCTTGAATACATCATGTATCTTACTAGAAGTATCAAGTATACTCTCAAGGAATGAATTGTTATCGGTGAGCAGGTCAACACTGTTTTTCCAGAAGGCTTCTTCCCTTTGTTCTCTATCCAGCTTTTCCTGTGCTGCTATCTGGGTCTGTAGTGATGTATACTGGTTTCTCAGCATATCATCAGTCATTCCGGCATCTTCTATAGCATCGGAGAAGTTGGCTATACCAAATGACTTCGCCGTAGCTACCCAGGCTTCATAGTTTGAATCCTTGTTAGCATCTACAAATGACTTCATACTGTCAACCATCTTCTGAACATTCTGGTTAGCCCTATCCTGAGCCATTTCAGAAGTGGTTTTTGCTATGCTTTCATTCTGAGCTAATGTAGATATACCGGCTACAGCTGAACCTTGTGCATACTGTCCAGCTCCTCCAAGCATTGCCTGTACACTTTTACCAACGATACCATCTATGAAATTCCAACCGTATTTGGAATTAGATGTCTGTGTCCCTATTTTTCTTGCTGTACCCCTAAATGCAGAATCAGATGATCCCTTGGTACCATAGAACAAGGAATTCGCAAGGGTTGCAAAAGGATTAGAGATCACACGGCTTAATCCAGTAATATATTGGGCTTTACGCATACCAGAACTATCAGCACCAAGCAATTCTGGTAGTGTATCTATCAGATCATACTGACGGTTGCGTTCCAATAGCTGAGTTCTTGCTATGCTATTACCATTACCGACCTTACCAGCGTCTATGACTTGCCGTATCTGACCTTCCTCTAAACTACCTTCTTTTGAAGAAGCGATCGCATTTATTCCCTTACCTATCAATTTAGCAATTCCGTAGGCTGGAACTAAAAATCCTAGAACATTGTCCACCATCGATCCGAGATTTTCTAACAGTGACAATGCACTACCTTTAATCTCTACACCATAGGTAGCTTCCATAAGCTGACGGTCACGCTGTTCATCCCACATATGCTGCTGAATAGCTCTAGCAGCTTCATTGTCAAGTACATATGCTAGACCTTCATCTATCATGTACTTGTTTATCTGCTGCATCTTGAGCATTTCAGCATTGGTTGTGGTTTCACCAGATACCAGAAGTTCCATATTATCAGCTAGTGCTGAATTAGTGGTATTCATTCCGGCAATTGCACTTGCAAGATAGTTGAAGTCTATTCTTGCAAAAGCATCCATTGGTACACCGAATACGGAAGATAAGCCTTCTGCTACCTCCATAAAGGCATCAGGTGCCATTTGCTGACGTTTAGCCAGCTCCGAAAATAGCTTTGTAAATACAGACTGCGGATCTGTAGCAAGCTGTTTGAGGAATTCAGTATTGGAAGCATTTATACCAGCTAAGGATCTTAATGCTACTATCTCTGTACTGTTTCCTCCGGTAGCGGCTTTATAGATAGCATCAGTCATGGACTGTGCTAAATCAGGAGCTATTGCACCAGTTACAGCAGATACAGCTGTCATTACACCAGCTATATCAGAAGGTGTACCTATCTTACTAGCCTGAGCTATCTGTGCTGACTGAGTGAATAATGCTTGTGCATCTTTCAGTCCGGTAGAGAATCCACCTGATAATTCTCTGCTTGCATACAGTACATTGCTTGCAAACTTCTCTATTTCACTGTTAGCATATGCTATAGCATCTGACTGAGATTTTCCATTAGCAAGAGCATTAGCCGCTATAGAAGCATAGGTTTCAGCATATGTAAAGAAGTCTTGTGTTGGTACAGCTGCGTTTAACTTGGTAGCTTCATATGCAAACTCTTCAGCTACCTTACCACTCAGACCTTGTTCAAGGACCTTAGCAAGATTGTTTGATATATCCGAAGCAGATACTACGGAAGATAGATTTTCTGATCTTAGCCTATCAGCATATGCTGCCATAAGGTCTTGTAGATCAGCTTTGTTATATCCTTGTGTGGCTGTTATAGTTCTGAGGTTTTGATCCCAGGTATCATACCAGGCTTGTGCTGCCGCAGTTAATATCTCAAAAGGCTTTTCTACCAGAGTTCTTACATCAGCTTCTAGTCGCTTCTGAGCTAATTCCTGATTTTTCTTTCTGCTTTCTACATCACGGTTGGCAGCTTTACTTAGACCACCCATAAGTTTAAGCACACTGCCTATGACATCAGTAATACTTGTCAATGCCATATCAAGTGTAAGTAGCGGTACAGCTATAGAACTTATTCCTGATATAGTAGCCTTCAAACCGGGTAGTCCAGATTTGACCGCAGTCCCTAAAGCAGTCATTACAGCATCAGCATTTCTGCCAGAAGCGGCCATATCGGTGAATATGTCACCAAGATTACCGGCAGTGCCTTCTATGATACCGGAAGCATCTACAAATCCGGAAGCTAGCTCCTCCGCTTTAGCCTTAGCTGAAGACAATGCTTCTTGCGGTACAGCGGAAGCTATATCTTCCATTAGGGATGTCCCAGATGCAGTTTCTGTAGCCTTGTTGCTGATATCAGATACAGTTCTACCGATAGACTGTTTCGTTACATTAGGGATCTTACCCCTATTGGGTTGCATCAGCTCATTGTATTTGTTAAATATGTTGCTAAATGTGCTTTGAGCTTTATCTTTGAATGGGGTAATGAGCTTGGCATCTATATCCAGACCCTTAGTCTTTAGCTTCTGCTTACCGATAGATGCTATCTGCTTTCCTAGTGCTTTACCTAATTCCTGCGGGACTTGTTCAAAGGGTACACCAAGATCTTTTTCTAAGGTATCTCTGAACTTATCCCGGACAGAGTTCATTGACCTCTTGAAATCTTCTCCCAGAAGTCCATCCAGGATGCCTTCTTCTATGGCATCGGCTATAGACTTTGATGATCCGAATGAAGATCTACCGAATATGCTATCCAGACCGGATCGTTTACTATTATAGTAGCCCTTCTGCTGGTTGTTCCTATTGTAAGGATTATTGTAGATCTGATTTCTCGCATTAGAGGCAGATACCTTATTCAGATTGTTCAATATCTCCTTTAGGTTCTTATCTATAGAGGATAATGTCTTATTCTGCATTTGGCTGGTTTGATTTCCAGACTGCACCAACTGCGACAATATATCCCAGCTATTGATTTCATCCATTATCTATCACCCCATTATGAAAACAGGGATATGTTTCTTGTCATATCCCTGAATACTTATTTGCGAGATCTACTCAGATTACGTTCACGCTCTTTGAGCTCTGTTGTGAAGGATTCTACATATTTCTTCCTGATAAATATAGGCTGATTCATCAACCACTCAGCTGATACTGCACCTTCAGAAGCTCTTGATATGAATAATGCTTCATCAACTATATTTTCATACAGTCTTTGTCTTACTTCCTGCATTGTTTTCATCTGACCTTGCACTTCTATCCAGTTTCCACTGTTTGAGATCTCCCACGGTCGGACGAAAAAATCTATCATCGGCTAGTGCTATAAATGTAGCTTCCATATTTCCGCAGTTAGGACACTGTGTAGTACCACCGGCTCTTAGTCCATAGTTGGTAAGTTCACTTACTGCATTTTTCAGAAGAAGGAAATCAGCTGCACATAGGTCATGTGTTATGATGTTCTTTACTTCCAGCGGTGTAAATCCTGTTCTGCTTCCGATAGCCTTTACAGAATAGCATAGTCTTGCAAGTTCTCTGTTTACTTCTCCGTTAGCTTGTTTGAACAGAGGATCTGCATATGCTGTCAGGATCTCTTTTATAGTTAATAGTTTTATCTTTATATCTTTATCATACTCGATGAACTCAGATGCTTTTACTGTTAGTTCATTAGTAAAGCCTTCTGGTAATGGAACACAGTTTATAGTGTTTAGGTTTACTCTGTATTCTCCGGAAGATACCTTACCGCACTTGTCGCAGAATATGTTTGATACTGTAAGATACGGACCGTAATTCAGCATTCTTAAACATCTGCATATATACTGATAGTCAATTTCCAGCAGATCATAGAAGTTTATCTTTTCTTCTACCGCCTGTGGAAGTATCTTTTCAATCATGGTTTTATCGAAATCTTCGCTGCCTACATAATCAAGCTCTGATGACGTAGGTATGCTTTTCAGGTGAAGTACATCAGGTATTCCAGCATACAAGCCTTTACCTAACAGTTCAACTCGCTCTGAGATCGAATTCATATTTAATTCACGCTCCTAAAAGGTTTTTAGTTTCAATCCACGCCTTTTCACAAGAAAGACGACATTGCAGCTGAAAATGATTTATAAAACAAAAATAGTGAGAACAGGTTCTTCTGCCCTCACTATTATATAAGGTTATTTTGTCTTATACATCTACAGCTTCATAGATGATTGGGATCAAATCTTCTTTATCATAATCATTCTTGGTAGTTAATATTGGGATCATAGCTTCGATAAGATTTTGATATGCAGTGTATAAACGTTGAATAAGTTCAACCGTTACATCATATATAGGATACTGCTTATCAAATTTCCTTTTTCGATTATCAACTAAAAATTGTAATAAATTGCATTTTGCATCCCGAGCATCATCACCGAAAGTCGCAAATAGCGTAGAAATAAAATCCGATTTCTTAGGTTTATTTGATTTTGGTTTCAAATACACTTCGTTAGCAATTCGTAAATAATCCGCTATTTCATCCTCCACCCAATGACTTAAATCGCCGGTAGAGTTTCCGTATGCTACGCATTTAAGCACATGGTTTGAAAGGGTATCTGCATTCTTCCTTAAAATGGACAATCCCTTGGGTCTTTCATAAGCCATTCCCAAAATAGCTTCTGATCCATGTATAAGCCGTTTCATAAATGTCACCTCACAAAGTATTCAAGGTTAGATCCTATCCAGCCAATCTGTATTAAGCATTATCATCAGAACGGTCCCCTTATCATTCTTCTTGGTGAAGATTATTCCTTTTTCTTCCAGGGCAATCACCGACTTACGGATATTCGGTATATGCCCGGACTTAGGTTTAGTAGGTCTACCCAAAGCTGCGGTCAGCGCTGAGTACCCTCCGACAAAAGCCCCACCTTCTTTATGAAGAAACAGCAGTATGTCAACATATAAGCTGCTGAGTTTATAAAATCTAAGTGCGAAATTCAGCTTATCTTGTTTATCCTCTGGATGCTGGATATCCATAGCTCTGCGGTATACTGAAGCTACAGCCTTAGCCTGACTTATCAGCTGAGGATCACTTGGCTTCTTCTTAGAAATAAAATCAGGGTTGTCACAACTATTCGGAACTTCAGCGGAGACAAATATCTCCGCTGATGATAATGAAGCCCGGACACTGTGATGTTCATATTTACTTGTATCGTACATCCAATCCCCCTCCTATCACGACTGTATCAGAACAGTATATCTTCCCATCCAGGAGCTGTTCGTAAATCCTTGCATATCTGTCATGTTCGGATCCATCACTGTTCATCATAGCTTCTTTGAAGAAATCCATTGCTTCTTCCTTACTATCCCACTCACGAACCTGCCTATAGCATTCAGTCGTATACTTTTCATTTATGATGATAGGCTTTGTAGCCAGCTGTAAGTATCTTTCGATAAGCTCAAACAGATCATAGTCAGTATCAAAAGAATCCATTGCCTTATCTAAGGTATCTGGATCAAGCGGATGCCCGATGTGATCAAAGTCAGGACCGTCATCAAAAGTGTAGAGGTTGATGTATTCCTCTATGGTTATTGGATTGCCATTGAATATTATTTTCTGCATAATAGCCATAATCATTCCTCCTTATTCAATATATATATGATTGCATTAATCCAGCCATCATAATCCACAGTTTCAAGTTCGATTTTGCGTATAGCCTTTTCACCCAGTTCCCCAGCATCAATAGGCTCTGCTGCTCTAAAGATATACTGCTTCCCCTTAAACAACACAATTAAGTTATCGATAGAGTCTCTATCAATTACTTCGATGAAATCATTTACAGTCATCACAGCCACTCCCTTTACAAGCATACTTGCTAATGTAGCTTAAATACTCAGATTCAGTAATCGCTTCCTTGTATATGGGTCGTCCAAGCATATCCGTTAATTCTCGATAGAACAACCCATCGAATTTGTAAACATATTCATACATAAATCATTCCTCCTCAGTAATATCAATTGCAATCAGATTGTCTATCTCAGTCTTTGAATATGACTTAGACAGATCAGCTTCTACCATATGCCATGCAGCCACTTTGTTGGGTGCATACAGTTTATATGAATCAAACTGTACCATACCTTTTGCTGTGACCCCGTAAAGTTTAATATTGTACATCATAACAATGCCCCCTTAGTTGAGTTATTTGGTTTTCTTTATCCTTATTATATCAGTTCATTACGGCAATGTCTATTCGTATAACGACCAAAGTTTATATCTATTTACAGGTCGTTATGCACAAAAATAGCAGCTCAGGTATTTAGCCTAAGCTGCTATAATTTGGTATTGTATAACTCAAAGAAGGTTAGTATAGTTTTCTAAAGCGTCCACATACTTACTGTATGCCTGCCTTATCAATCCGTCTACTTCCCACATAGCCTTCCTAAATGCTTCTGCATCATCAGGTCCGGAGAAACAATCCAGCTCCGTAACGTCCATGTTACCGGCTTCTAGATCTGCCCTATAATTACGGAGTTCATCGTGAAACGGGTCTATGTCATCTATGCAAGCATCCCATGCTTCATATGCTTCGTCAAGATTCTCATATCCCATATCGGAATACTGACCAGCTTTTATTGATCTCAGCTTTCTATCAGAGAAAGCTCCTGGTGTTCGGTTAGATTTGATTACTTTCTTCATAGCAATTCTCCTTATCTCAGATCCTCTGGCTTCAGATAGATAGCTCTTGAAATAACCAATGGAACTCTTACCTTTACAACATCTCCACCGGTCTGGTTCATATCGCCGTTGTTCAATGCACCGATCCATGTACCAGGACACTTGATAACATCACGCACATTACCCTGACCGTCATACTTGATGAAGTATACCAGCTTCATATACTCTGAAGGAAGTCCCATCTTCTCAGTGTCAGAATTGTAAACCAGCCTGCGCCATGCTCTAAGGTTTTCAAGGACATTGGGTTCGCAGTAGCAGTTCAACGTCCAGTCGACATCGGCGAAGGATACCTTAGAGGGGAACTTGATAACTCCGTTGCCGTAGTGGATCACGATGGTATCCTGCTCTTCCTCGATAGCACCTACTTCATCAGTTGAAAGGGTAAGCAGGTCAGAAAACTCAGTAGGCATAGATCCGTCCATATTGTACACTCTGATTTCAAAATTGTTTGTTGTCAGTGGTACAAAATTATCTACCCCGAGCATATGATTTGTACCCATATATAGTGGTGAAAACATATAATCATCCTTTCATAAAAAGAATATGTTGCCGAAGCACTTTCATAACTATATATAAGGTTAGATATTTTGGAAAAAATAAAGGTGGCTATTATTTAGCCACCTTTGCAAATTTCACCAATCAAATCTTATCTTATTCACTTCATCAATCATTTTGTGTATTTCTTCTGGCGTTTCCACCACGAAGAAATGTCCCGCATCAACTCCCATATGAATAATAGAATAGTGTCCCTCGTCTTCTGAATTTGGGTTAGGTACTATAACAGATATGTGAGATGGGTTGACAAATATAGTGGATTGGTTCTTACGAATATTTACATGAAGTTCAATAAATCTTGCCTGCTGCGTTCTTATAAGATCAATAATGTTAAGATTAAGATTATGAATTTCATCTTGTATATTAATTTCATTTTCATTCATAATTATATCCTCCTTATTTATGTCCGTATGAACTATGGTGTTTTTATGGTACATACTTTTGTTTCACTATTCCAACCTTTTAACAAATACATGATCAGTAACATCAGTGTCATATAAATGTATGTACATTGTCGTACCGTGAGTTGACCCAACACCGAGATATGTAAATTCAACCATATTTAAGCCGGATGCTGAACATATATAACTCGGAGACAATGACAAAGGTCCTATGTAGTTAAACGGATCGTAAACAACAAATATACATAAGTTTCCACTAACAAACTCCGAACAAAAACCAGTATGTTCCTTAATGTCCCCTGAATCACAGTCCATTCTTATAGTATAGCACTTTCCGGGAACAACATAGCCGGGTTCAAGTACTGAATGGAAGTCACTCATAATTACACCCCTCTCATTTATACCAGTATGAACTATGGTAGCCCATTTCTGGAACTGATTTACTTTCTCTTGTTGTACAGCTATCACCTATAAAACATAGAATGATTATTGCTATAGCAATCAGACAGATTTTCAATTTTGAGTATTTCATAAGCTCATTCTGGTTTATATAGACTTGTGCTTGTTGGGTAAACATGACCTTGTGCTGCGAATATTCTTTTTACAACCCCTCGTTTTGTGGTTTGTAGGATAATGAGACTTGTATCTGGATATTTTTGACGGATAGCAAATTGAAGTTTTGCTATTCTGGCGTCCTTATAATGCCTATGTCCCATTCGGATTTTCATTTTCTTCTTAATGCGTTTATTCATACGTCCTCCTTTGGTTCAACTATTGCTCTAATCTTACTGATTGTTTCGGACACACCAGCACTACTATTCACAAAGTCACATACGAAATCTCTCAGATCGTATTCGTAATCTTGACGTAACCATTCATTGAAGTCTTTGATCTCCTTATTTGTGAATGTAATTCTTCTATCTTCATAGATACTCACTATCATCCTTTTGAGCACTTCAAATATAGCGTATACATCTTCTATGTATGATTCACCATATCCACAGGATCTCCACAGCTTATCGAAAGCCCAATACGAACCAAGCTGACTTACCCGGAGATCAAAATTGAAGTGACTTTTCTTATTTCTCCGCATATATGTAGTGAAGAATGATATATCGTCTTTAAGTAGCATTAGTTCTTCGTAGTAGCTATCCCCACAGAGTTCACGGGCCATAGATTTTACTTTAGCTAGATTTAGTTCCGGATTCATATTCAACCCTCCTTAAAAGTGAATTTACTTCGTCTAAATGTTCCCACTTCCAAGTACAATTCGCACAATCATTAAAAGGCGTAGAACAATGTTCACAAGTTTGACAACTATGGTCAGCACAATCGGTGACTTCACTAAGTATCTCGACAGCTGACTTCAAGCAGGATATCGCTGTATTGAAATCTTTAGAAATTTTTGCACAAGTTGCATTGCTTTCCGCTATCAGCTTCTTTGCTGAAGCTAATTCTTCGCTCATGGCATCCATACAAACCATATATCCACATAAGAAAGTCATTACTTCTGTATCGGTATAGCCGTAAGTATTTTTGATCCGTTCAATGAAACCTTGCAACTGAGTATGAATCTCATTCGCAGATAGTATTTTTGTATCCATATCATCACTCCTATTCTTTATCGAATTCAGGCAACTCAAGATCAGATATTGCATCAAATACAGAACTGAGCTCTTTCAGCATCTGATATTTCTTAGTGAAAGCATTAAGCTCTGAATATGCAGAAGCAAGAAGTTCAGCATATTTGTCTTTGTGCTTCACTATAACATCTATACGTTCATATGTTTTATTTTCTGATGTAGGAAAGTAAGCCCTTATCGGAACTGCTTCTGATTCTTCTGTTTCTGGAACAACGCAGAGCATTCTGATGATCTGTCCAGCTTGATGAACTCTATATTTCTCAGCTGCAACGTCATCATTCCACTCAAATTCGTCATGCAACACTGCTCCAGCATCTCGGTTTGCTTCTAGAAGTGTTTTCGGCGTAAGCCCTACTGTATCTTCTAAAGCCTTAAACTGAGCTGCCGCAAGATTGGGATCTGCTTTGATCCCTGAGATTGATTTCCATTTATATACCATTTTGCACCACCTTAAATTAAATATTATGCCTGA
>AUXO010167045.1_pt1 | contig 53236 bp, 46 predicted proteins | sample 768731 | NCBI WGS metagenome assembly AUXO01 (sample SAMN02715735, study PRJNA202380) | gut metagenome | biome: sheep rumen | host: Ovis aries | place: New Zealand: Palmerston North | reverse complement strand
CCTCGAAAGCATGGGCGTAGATCCGTTCAACCTCCGTGCTGTGGGTAAAGGCTCGCATGAACCAGTGGCTGACAACAACTCAGAAGCAGGTCGTGCTAAGAATCGACGCGTGGAGTTTATTAAGAAGTAAAATAACAGGTATAAATGCCATTAATGATATCTTATTCCACGCTCTGCATATCACATAATTTCTTGTAATAGCCATTCAAGGCTAAAAGTTCTTCGTGCTTGCCTCGCTCTACGATCTGCCCGTCGTGGAGCACGCAAATCTCATCTGCATTGCGGATGGTGCTTAAGCGGTGAGCAATAGCAATGGTGGTTCGGCTCTTCATGAGTTTTTCCAAGGCATCCTGTACTAAGCGCTCTGATTCGGTGTCCAAAGCCGATGTTGCCTCATCCAGAATCAGGATGGATGGGTTTTTCAGGATAGCGCGGGCAATGCTGATACGTTGGCGCTGGCCTCCAGAGAGCTTGTTTCCACGGTCGCCAATCACGGTGTCATAGCCTTGCTCTGTTTCCATAATGAAATCATGGGCATTGGCTATCTTGGCGGCTTCGATGACTTGTTCCTTCGTGGCATTCTTCACACCGAAGATGATATTGTTGTAGAAGGAGTCATTGAAAAGGATGGCCTCTTGATTGACATTCCCCATCAGTTCCCGGAGCTCATGGAACTCCACTTCACGCACATTGGTGCCGGCGATGAGGAGTTCTCCTTCTGTCACATCATAGAAGCGGGGAATCAAGTCTACCATGGTGGACTTTCCTGAACCGCTTTGCCCTACCAGGGCTATCGTCTTGCCTTTCTCAATGGTTAGGTTGATGTGACGGAGCACCCATTTTTGGTCGTATTTGAAAGACACGTCCTTGAACTCGATGAGAGAAGGAGTTTGCTTCAAATCGATATGCTTTGGATGGAGAGGAGCTGGGATATTGTTTTCCGCCTTCAGAATCTTGTCTATACGTTCCATACTAGCCAGACCTTTTGGGATGTTGTAGCTAGCCTTGGAGAATTCTTTCAGTGGATTGATGATGCTATAGAGGATGACCAGGTAATAGATGAAGTCGGGTGCCTGAATGCTTCCTTTTCCGTTTAGAATAAGGGTTCCACCGTACCAAAGGACAATCACGATGAGCAGTGTACCCAGGAATTCGCTCATGGGGTGAGCCATCTGCTGGCGAGTGTTCACACGGGTGATAGTATTTCGGTAATCTTCATTGGTGCTCCGGAACTTGCTGTCCATCTTCTCTTCTGCATTGAAGGCTTTGATGATGCGCAGGCCGCCCAAGGTTTCTTCCAGAATGGACATGGTGTTGCTCCATAGCGCCTGTGCGGTCAGGGACTTCCGTTTCAGTTGTTTACCCACTACACCCATAATCCAACCCATGAGGGGAACGGAAATGAGGGTGAATACGGTGAGCTGCCAACTAACCACCATGAGTGTGGTGAAGTAGACGATAATGAGGATGGGGTTCTTGATGAGCATATCCAGACTACTCATGATGGAATTCTCCACTTCCTGCACATCACCGCTCATTCGGGTAATGATATCACCTTTTCGCTCGTCGCTGAAGAAGCCCATCGGGAGCGAGAGGATTTTATGATACAGCTGATTGCGGATGTCGCGCACCACTCCCGTACGGATAGGGATGATGGTGGCTGATGAAAGGAAATAGGCTCCCGTCTTCAACGCAGTCATAAAAGCCAGGAACAGACCCAGTATCAGCAGGGTGGTGCTAGGGCCCACATTCTCGATGAGCTGATTGACGTAATAGTAGAAATTGTTGACGGCAAAGTCCTTGATATTTCCAAACCCAGTCCAAGGCACATAGGCATATTGGGCCCCATCCTCAATCTTGAAGAGGATTTGCAGGATAGGTATGATTAGGGTAAAGGAGAAAATGTTCAGGAGAGCCGACAGCAGGTTAAAGAACACCGTGAGGAACAGGTATTTCTTATACGGCGGTACGAATCGCCTGAGCACTTTTAAGAATTGTTTCATGTTACTTCAAGGTAAAGCTAGAAGAACCAATCATTCGCTCGTCTACAAAGATTGCCACCCGATAAGTTCCAGCCTGCATATATTCCTCTACATTCCAGATACCGCTGACAGCCAATTCTTCTCCATCGTATTCGATGTATTTTTTGATGCTGACTTCAATGTTCTGGTCCTCGTACTTGCAAGTCTCACCATTGGTCAGTGGGGTATTGTCGGGCTTTAGAATACGGATGTAAGCATTTCTTCCTCCTACTTTAGCTGTAGGGTTACGAGCGATGTTGAAGTTCACCACCAGGGAGCGTACATCCTTCACTTTCTTGGCTACTTTTCCACGCTTGTTCAGTGGGCTGACACTGATGGCGGTAGCATTGAGCTGGGAAGCGATGCTTACCGTTTCCTTCAACTGCTCACGCTCCGTGTTTAAGTTGGAAATCTGTGTAGTAGCCTGATTGTATTTTGCCTTCACTTCTGTATTCTCTGCTACCAGCGCCTTGTTGAGCTGCTGCAGGGAATCAATCTGGGCAATATAGTGACGCATGACAGCCCGCACGTCAGCCAGCTCCTTACGCAGACGCTTGATTTCAGCTACATAGTTGGCATCGTTGGCTTTTACACGCTGCAACTCCTCCAGCAACTGCTGTGCACGTTGTCTTTCGGCATTCAGCTGCTGAGCCAGGGTATCATTCTGGATGGTGTTTCTCAGCTCATCATACTGCAAGGTGAAACCGCGGTATTCATTTTCCATTTCCATACGGTCCAGTTCCATGAGCTCTTGCATTTCAGCTTTCTCAGTCTTTGCCTGCTTTAAATTAAGTCCCAAGTATGCCACGGCACCTATCAGAATGAGTGCAATGACGGCAGCAATAGCCAGATAAGATTTCTTCATTTCCTTTTACATTATTAATTTGGGTGCAAATATAGTGCAAAATCTTGAAATCTCCGTGTTATTTAAAATCAAATAACTATGCCAGGGTATATACTTTCCCCTCATTAACAATCTTTTTAAGTCCTAAAGATAGTTCGGTATTATTTTTTTTATTATTTTTGTAGCTACATTAGTTAACCTTTAAAACACACACACCACTATGTTGATGATTTTGCAGCTTATCATTGTGCTGTTGGCCTTATATGTAGGCTCTCGTTACGGTAGCCTGGCTCTAGGTGCCATATCTGGTATAGGCTTGGCTATCTTGGTATTCTGTTTTCAGATGAAGCCAGGAACACCTCCTACCGACGTTATATACATTATTATAGCTGCCGTTACCTGTGCAGGTATGCTTCAGGCAGCCGGAGGTATGGACTGGATGATTCAGATAGCAGAGAGGGTCTTGCGTAAGCATCCGCAGCATATTACCTTCCTGGCTCCTTTGTCTACATTCTTCCTGACGGTATTGGTAGGTACAGGCCATGTGGTTTATACGCTGATGCCGATTATCTGTGATATTTCGCTAAAGAAAGGTATCCGTCCGGAGCGCCCGTGCGGTGTTGCTTCGGTGGCATCGCAGGTAGGTATTACTTGTTCTCCTATTGCAGCGGCAGTGGCTTCCTTTGTGATTATCTCCGTAGAGAATGGGTTCGATGTGAACAACCTTCAGGTTATTGCCATTACAATACCGGCTTGTCTCTGTGGTTTGATGGCAGCAGCTGCATGTTCTTATAAGAGGGGTTTGGACCTAGATAAGGATCCTAAGTTCCAGGCTCGATTGAAAGACCCTGAAATGTACCGTTACATGTATGGTAATACGGCTACCATGCTGGATAAGGAAGTGAGCAAGCCTGCTAAGCTTTCAGTCTATATTTTCCTTATTGCCATTCTGTGTATTGTCATTGTTTCTCTCTGCCAGATTGCAGGTTTTGACATCCGCCCTAAATTCCCTACCGGCAGTTTGGACGATGCAGGTAACCCTATAGTAAGACCTTTGGCCATGAATATCATCATTCAGATTGTGATGATAGCGGCCGCTGCCTTTATGATTATCTGTGCTCAAGCTCAACCTAAGAAAGCCGTGAGTGGTGCCGTATGGCAATCAGGAATGGTGGCAGTGGTAGCCATTTATGGTATTGCCTGGTTGGCCGATACGTATTTCAGCAATTATATGGATGTGATGCAGGAAGGGCTAAAGGATATTGTAGCTGCATATCCTTGGACGATAGCCTTTGCTTTCTTTGCGGTTTCCGTATTGATCAATTCACAAGGAGCGGTAGTAGTAGCCATGTTGCCGTTGGCCTATTCTTTAGGAATCTCAGGCCCAGTCTTGCTGGGTGTGCTCCCTAGTGTATATGGCTACTTCTTCATTCCAAACTATCCATCGGATATTGCCACGGTGAACTTCGACCGTTCAGGTACCACGGTGATAGGTAAGTACCTCTTGAACCACAGTTTCATGATGCCAGGTTTGGTTTCCGTGATTGTTTCTACCATTGTAGGTTCTATCATAGCTCAGATCATCTACTAATCTGCTATAAGGGAAATTTCTTCATCAGAATAAGTCAGGGCTCACCCAGGAGGTGGGCCCTGATTCGTTTTATCCTATATATTAAGGTAAAGAAAAATATTCAAAAATTGTTTTGCTGGGTTAGGAAAAAGCCGTATCTTTGCAAGCCGATTATTATCAAAAAAGAGATAATAAGCTCAATTATAGCGCATTAACACCTTTGGCCGAGGTGAGTTAGCAGGCGTTTTTGAGCAAAAAGTTTTTTAGTAACAATAATTTTAAACGTTAAAAGAGTGGATACTTTAAGTTACAAGACCATTTCTGTCAACAAGGAAACTGCAACCAAAGAATGGGTTGTAGTGGATGCTACCGATCAGGTTTTGGGCCGTCTCGGTACTAAAGTTGCGAAATTGCTGCGTGGTAAGTATAAGCCAAACTTTACCCCAAATGCAGACTGTGGTGACAATGTCATCATCATCAATGCTGATAAGATTCAGCTGACTGGCAAGAAAATGACTGACCGTGTTTATATAACCTTCTCTGGTTATCCAAGTGGTCAGAAGCAGTTGACTCCTGCAAGCATCTTGGCAAAGCCAAATGGTGCTGAGAAGTTGTTGAAAAGAGTAGTAAAGGGTATGTTGCCTAAGAACAAGCTGGGTGCACGTCAGCTGAACAATCTGTATGTATATGCAGGTGCTGAGCACAAGCAGGAGGCACAGAATCCTAAAACAATCGATATTAACCTTTATAAGTAATAGCAATGGAAGTAGTTAATGCATTAGGAAGACGTAAGAGCGCTGTAGCTCGCGTATTCGTCACTGAAGGTACTGGTAAGATTACCATTAACAAGCGTGACTTGGCAGAGTACTTTCCATCATCTATTCTGCAGTATGTGGTTAAGCAGCCATTGAACTTACTGAACGTGGCTGAGAAATATGATATTAAGGTGAACCTGATGGGCGGTGGTTACACCGGTCAGTCTCAGGCTTTGCGTCTTGCTATTGCTCGCGCATTAGTAAAGATCAATGCTGACGACAAGAAGGCACTTCGTGCTGAGGGCTTTGTTACCCGCGATTCTCGTGAGGTAGAGCGTAAGAAGCCAGGACGTCCAAAGGCACGCCGCAGATTCCAGTTCAGTAAGCGTTAATTTAAAGTGGCGCTTGGATACTGCGGAATTCTGTTTAGTATCTAAACTTCTGGGACTTCGCTGTGAAGGCGGGCTACCTGGAGGCTGGATTTAAAATCAAAAAAGAAAGTAAACGAATTAAAAAATTAAATTATGTCAAGAACAAATTTTGATACATTATTGGAGGCAGGCTGCCACTTCGGTCACTTAAAGAGAAAGTGGAACCCAGCTATGGCTCCTTATATTTTCATGGAGCGTAACGGAATTCATATTCTGGATCTCCATAAGACTGTTGCTAAGATTGATGAGGCTGCTGATGCTTTGAAGCAGATCGCTAAGTCTGGCAAGAAAGTTCTTTTTGTTGCTACTAAAAAACAGGCTAAGGATGTTGTAGCTGAGAAAGCTGCATCTATCAATATGCCTTACGTTATCGAGCGTTGGCCAGGTGGTATGTTGACCAACTTCCCAACTATCCGTAAGGCTGTAAAGAAAATGGCTACTATTGATAAGTTGACTCAGGATGGTACCTATGCTAACTTGTCAAAGCGTGAGATTCTTCAGATTTCCCGTCAGCGTGCTAAGTTGGAGAAGAACTTAGGTTCTATCGCCGACCTGACCCGTCTTCCATCTGCATTGTTCGTTGTAGATGTAATGAAGGAGCATATTGCAGTAGCTGAGGCTAACCGTCTGGGTATTCCAGTATTCGGTATCGTTGATACCAATTCTAACCCTAACGATGTTGACTTCGTTATTCCAGCAAACGACGATGCTACAAAGTCTATCGAGGTTATCCTTGACGCATGTGTAGGTGCTATGGCTGAGGGTATCGAGGAGCGTAAGGCTGAGAAGGTAGACGTTGAGGCTGCCGGTGAGGCTGCTCCAGCAAAGAAGGCTCCACGTAAGGGTGCTACAAGAGCTCGTGCAGAGAAGGCTGAAGCTGAAGCTCCAGTTGCAGAAGATTAATTATTCATCTTTAAAAAGAAAAAGACAATGGCTGTTACATTAGCTGAAATTAATAAACTTCGTCAGAAGACCCAGGCTGGTCTGATGGATTGTAAGAAGGCTCTTACCGAGGCTAACGGTGATATGGATGCTGCTATCGAGATTCTTCGTAAGAAGGGTCAGGCTGTAGCTGCAAAGCGTTCTGATCGTGAAGCTGCTGAGGGTTGTGTTCTGGCAAAGGTTGACGGCAACTTCGCTGCAATGATTGCTTTGAAGTGTGAAACCGACTTCGTGGCTAAGAATGCTGACTTCGTAGCTTTGGCAAAGGCTATCATCGATGCTGCTGTAGCTAACAAGTGCAAGACTCTGGATGAGGTTAAGGCTCTTCCTATGGGTAATGGAACTGTAGCTGATGCAGTAGTAGAGCGTTCTGGTGTTACCGGTGAGAAGATGGAGTTGGATGGTTATATGACCGTTACTGGCGAGCAGGTTGTAGCTTACAACCACATGAACGGTAACTTCCTCTGCACTTTGGTTGCTCTGAACAAGACTGTAGATGAGCAGGTAGCAAAGAACGTAGCAATGCAGGTTGCTGCTATGAATCCTATTGCTCTGGATGAGGCTTCAGTTCCTCAGTCAGTGAAGGATTCTGAGTTGAGAACCGACATTGAGAAGGCTAAGCAGAACCAGATTGACAAGGCTGTTGAGGTAGCTTTGAAGAAGGCTGGTATCAATCCTGCACACGTAGACACCGAGGATCACATGGAGTCTAACATGGGTAAGGGTTGGATTACTGCAGAAGATGTAGCTAAGGCTAAGGAAATCAAGAAGACTGTAGCTGAGGAGAAGGCTGCAAACTTGCCAGAGCAGATGATTCATAACATCGCTATGGGTATGTTGAACAAGTTCTTCAAAGAGAACTGCTTGATGAGCCAGGCTTACATTGACGACAGCAAGATCAATGTAGCTCAGTATCTGGAGAGCGTTGAGAAGGGCTTGACCGTAACCGACTTCAAGCGTTTCACTCTTCGCGCAGAATAATTTGATTTGATTTAAATTATCTATAAGGGTGTTTCTCGAAAGAGGGGCACCCTTTTTTCCACAATACAGCGATGAAAATTCTGGCTATAGGTATGAATTATGCGGAGCATACCCGTGAACTTCATGGTGAGGGTGTCCACAGCGAGGAACCTGTCATCTTCATGAAACCGGATTCTGCCGTGATACAGAAAGGTAAGCCTTTCTTTTTGCCCGACTATTCCAAACGGGTGGATTATGAAACAGAACTGGTAGTCCGCATCTCTCGTTTAGGTAAGAATATATCCCGGAGATTTGCTTCACGTTATTATGATGCTGTAACTTTGGGCATCGACTTCACAGCCCGTGACCTTCAGCAAAAAGCCAAAGAGAAAGGGTACCCCTGGTTGATAAGTAAAGGTTTTGATGGTTCAGCAGCCTTGGGCGAGTTCGTCCCAAAGGAGCAGTTCAAGGATTTGCAGGATTTGCATTTCCATCTGGATATAGACGGCCAGACGGTGCAGAAAGGATATACGGGGGATATGCTTTTCCAGATAGATGAAATCATCACTTATATTAGTCAGTTCATGACCTTGAAGATAGGTGACCTCCTGTTTACAGGTACCCCGGTGGGTGTAGGGCCAGTTTCTCTGGATCAACATTTGGAAGGCTATTTGGAAGGGCAGAAATTGTTGGACTTTTACATTCGGTAGACCATGAAAATAAGAGTAGGTTTTGGATACGATGTTCACCAGTTGGTAGAGAACCGTGAACTGTGGCTGGGTGGCATCAAGTTTGAACATGAGAAAGGCCTGAAGGGCCACAGTGATGCCGACGTGCTGATTCATGCCATCTGCGATGCCTTGCTGGGTGCAGCTAATATGCGCGATATAGGCTATCATTTCCCAGATACGAAAGGCAACGAGTTTGAAAACATCGATAGTAAGATTCTGCTGAAGCGGACGATAGAGTTGATTGCCACCAAAGGCTATAGGGTAGGAAACATTGATGCTACCGTATGCGCTGAACGACCCAAGATGAAAGCCCGGATACCCGAGATTCAGGAGTGTCTGGCTAAGGTTATGGGGGTAGATGTGGACTTGGTCAGTATCAAAGCCACTACATCGGAAAAGCTAGGTTTTACCGGAAGAGAGGAAGGTATATCAGCCTATGCTACGGCATTAATTGAGAAAGACTGAAAGAACAATTCCTATGGTGAGTAGCAGTCCAAAAATGAAAATGTTTCGGGCACTTTCACCTAAGATGATGTTCAACTCCCTACCATAGTTGATTCGCACCATTTTCTTCCAAGTGGAGATGTGAACCACCAGGTAGGCCCAGGGCAGTACGGCTGCAGGCCATTTTCCACTGGCTAGGAAGACAAGGCAGATAAGGGTAGCGGCAAAGCCTATGCCTAGATAAAGATACTTGGCCCAGGTTTCTCCCAGATGTACCACCAGGGTCCTTTTCCCGCTGATACGATCTTGCTCCCTGTCTCTGAAATTGTTTGTCATGAGCAGATTGTCCGTGACCAATCCTACTGCAAGTCCGGCAGCCAGGCATTCCAAAGTCATGGACTGAATCTGGATGTAATAGGTAATGCAGGTAGGTATGAAGCCAAAGAAGACTATGACTAGGATATCGCCGGCACCAAGATAGGACAGCGACGTGGTATAAAGGAAAGCAAAGATAATACAAAGCAGACCTACTAGAATCATGGTTGGACCTCCATAAAGGATGAGAGGTAAGCCAATGAGGCATGCCAAGACAGTAGTTAAGGCAATGCCTTTTTTCATAGCTGTCAGGGTAATCCAGCCTTCAGCACATGCTCGTTTGGGACCTAGCCGGTCTTCTCGGTCGCTTCCTTTGATGCAATCAAAATAATCGTTGATGAAATTGGCGTCGATTTGCATGGCAAAAGCAAAGAGCATGCAGAGAATGGCAGGTATGCCGTTGCAGAGGAAAGTAGGCGAAATGTTTGGATAGAAATGGCTCCAATCCGCCCATGCCAATGCCAGGCCTACCATCACAGGCACAGCTGCGCCAGTTAGGGTTTTAGGCCGGGCTGCCAACAGCCAGGCTTTTGTGGAATTTGTTCTGACTTCTTTCATTTACTACCGTATTCCATCCCACTTGCCCACACGCATCTTCCCCTCGTTGGTGAAAAGTGCTCCATAACCGGTTTGGTTGTTGTCATGAAATGGCCCATACCAGAAACCGCCATTCTGGAAATAGTAGACCCCATAGCCGTGACGTTTCCCCTTCCAGATTTCACCTACATATTTGTCGCCGTTGGCATAGGTCATCTGCGCATACATATATTCTTTAGCCTCTTCAGGGGTGGCCCGGCGGAAGACTCCATCCTTGTTCACACCCAGCAGTTCACCTGTGGTGGAGCTGTAGCTGGCATAGTAATCCTTCGTTCCTACATTGATGATTTCGCGGGTCATGGTTATGCCAAACAGCAGGGCACCTCTATAATACTGGCCAATGATAGTTCCTCCCTCCAAACCTTCATAGCTGGCATATCCTTCCAGTTGGTTGTCGTCTGAAATCTGCCCGAAATAATACCCTCTACTAGAAGGAAGCCTCCTGACGACGAAATTGTTCGTATATCGGTTGTAAAGATCCTCGTAGAGCTCTGGTATGATGTAATATTTTTCCAGCGGTGTTTTCTGAGCAAAGCTGGACAAAGCAGCTAGGCAGAAGAAAACCAGTAGCAGACTTTTTTTCATAGGTCGAAATATAATTTTTCTTGTTGAATTTTTTTCCATACGGCTGTTGGTAGCATGGAAGAGGCATCTTTGCCTTCCCGAATGGCATTGCGCACATCGGTGGAACTGTAATCGTAGAGCGGAGCTTGAACAATCTTGACGTTCTCAGGAAGGGAGGTGTCTTCTATCTCATAGCCAGGACGAGGGTATACCCAAACCTGAACCATCTGCAGGATTTCTTCCGACTTGTACCAATGAGGGAATTTCAGCCAATTGTCCCCACCGATAATGAGGATAAACTGTCGGTCGGGGTAAGCCTCTTTCATGGCCAGCAGTGTGTGGTAGGTATAGGAAGGTTTAGGTAAACTGAATTCAAAATCACAGGCTACAAGCCGCTTGTTCCTTCCAATGGCCAGTTTGACCAGTTCCAGACGCTTCTCATCGTCCAGAAGTTCCATGTTTTGTTTGAACGGATTCATGGGACTGACCATGAACCAGAATTCATCCAGTTTTTCCTGCTTGCAGAGCGTCTTGGCTAAAGCCAGATGCCCGTTATGGATAGGATTGAAAGAACCTCCAAAGAGCGCCGTCTTAATCATGGGACAGATTTACTTGTTCAAGAATTCTTTCACAATGGCCAAAGCCTCGGCTTGAGCCGTTTCCAAGTCGTCATTGACCACCACTTTATCGAATTTAGGAGCAAAAGTGATTTCATAGCTAGCTTTTTCCAAGCGGCTCTCAATCACTTCCTGGGTATCTGTTCCCCGGCCTTCCAGCCTTCTGCGCAGTTCTTCGATGGATGGAGGCATGATAAACAAGGACAGAGCCCGCTTACCATAGAACTTCTTGATGTTGCACCCACCTTTCACGTCTACATCAAAGATAACATTCTGACCTTCCTTCAACTGATTCTCCACTTGTGATTTCAGTGTGCCATAGAATTTATCTGTGTACACTTCCTCATATTCCACGAATTCATCATTGGCTATCTTCTGGCGGAATTCCTCTGGAGTGAGGAAGAAATACTCCACACCATTCTGTTCTGTGCCACGGGGTGCACGACTGGTGGCAGAGATAGAGAAATGCAGATGCAGATCCTGCTTCATCAGATAGTTGATGATGGTAGACTTTCCAGAGCCGGAAGGCGCAGAAAAGATAATCAGTTTTCCTTTTTTCTTCATAGTTGTGTGTTAGGAGGTTTACATGACATTCAGGACTTGTTCCTTAATCTGCTCAAGTTCATCCTTCATTCGCACCACGATGTTCTGCATCTCAGCCTGGTTACTCTTGCTGCCTGTCGTATTGATTTCACGTCCCATTTCCTGAGCGATGAAGCCCAGCTTCTTCCCTTGCCCATGACCTTCCAGCATGGTCTCACGGAAATACTTCAAATGGTTGGTAAGACGCTGCTTCTCTTCGTTGATATCCAATTTCTCAACATAGTAGATGAGTTCTTGTTCCAGGCGGTTTTTGTCATAATCCACGCTGATGGTTTTTTCAAGTGCATCGATAATGCGTTCACGGATTTTTTCCACGCGACTCTTCTCAAAAGGTTCAATACTCTTAAGGAGAGCTTCGATGTTATCTATCTTTTCAGAGAACTTTTTATAGAGTGCTTCTCCTTCTTGCTTACGGAAGTTAACCAACTGTTCCAAGGCATCTTCAATACCTTTACGGACTACGGCCCATTCTTCCTCGGATAGCTCTTCAGCTTCGGCCTTAGACATGACATCAGGCAAACGGAGCAAGATAGAGAACCAGTCGCTAGGTAGTGGTATGTTCCTTTCAGCGGAGAGGGTACATATTTGTTTGTAATAAGATTCCAGTACATTCCCATTAATAGGAGAGGCAACCTGAGTCTCATCTTTCTCTGTCCAGAGGATAAAATCCACCTTTCCTCTTTCCAGGGTAGCTGCGATGAGTTGTCTAATCTCCATTTCCTTCTCACGATAAAGTGAGGCAATGCGGGTGTTGAGGTCCAATGCTTTACTATTCAGCGATTTTACCTCTATAGTAATCTTCTTTCCGGCATAAGTTGTGACAGCTTTGCCGTAACCTGTCATGGATTGTATCATAATAAAATAGAAATTTCGTTGCAAAATTAGTGTTTTTTTGTAGAAAGTGGTACTTTTGCACTCAAATTGTTCAGTTTATGGCTTGTATATTACATATAGAGACCTCCACAGAAGTCTGTTCAGTAGCAGTAAGTGAGGACGGAAGCTGTATTTATTCAAAGGAGGATTTCAATGGGCCATCACATGCCAGCACCTTGGGAGTGTTTGTGGACGAGGCAATGTCATTTGCCGACAGCCATGCTATTCCGTTAGATGCTGTGGCTGTAAGTTGTGGCCCAGGTTCTTACACCGGTTTACGTATAGGAGTCTCCATGGCTAAGGGAATTTGTTATGGGCAGGACCTGAAACTCTTGTCCGTCCCTACCTTGAAGGTCATGTGTGTACCTTTGTTGCTAAGCTCAAGGGAGCTACCCGAAGATGCCTTGCTTTGTCCGATGATTGATGCTCGGCGCATGGAGGTGTATGCTGCTGTCTACGACCGTGCCTTAAAAGAAGTTCGTCCTATTCAGGCCGACATTGTGGATGAAAATTCTTATCACGAGTTTTTGGAACAGCATCCCGTGTATTTCTTTGGAAATGGTGCAGAAAAGTGCAAAGATAGAATTGTTCATCCCAATGCACATTTTATACCCGATGTTCACCCGTTGGCTAAATGGATGTTCCCTCTGGCCGAGCGTGCTTATTTGAACGACCAGTTTGAAGATGTGGCCTATTTTGAGCCTTTTTATTTGAAAGAGTTTGTAGCCTCTAAGCCTAAGAACTTATTATAGGATATGATGAAATTACAATATAATACCCAACGTAAACGTCTGCCCATGCCTGAATATGGTCGTAGTATTCAGAATCTGGTAGATTATACTGTCTCCATTGAGGACAGGGCCAAGAGACAACGCTGTGCTGAAGCCATCATTCAACTGATGGGAAATATGTTTCCACAGTGGAGGGATGTGCCAGATTTCAACCACAAGCTTTGGGACCATCTGGCATTGATGTCCGATTATAAACTGGACATCGACTATCCCGTGGAGATTGTCCGTGCAGAAAAGGCCAATGAACGGCCAAGGATGCTAGATTATCATAAGGCTCCTATTCATTACCGCCATTATGGTAGCCTCCTGGAAAAATTCATTAAGGTACTGGCTACCTACCCAGAAGGTAAAAATAAAGATCAGTTGCTTACTTTAGTGGCTAATCATATGAAAAGGAGCATGCTGCAGTGGAATCCCACAGTGGCTACCGACAAGAAAGTAGTGGCCGACCTACGTGACATGACCGATGGAGCCATAGTCCTTACCGAGAATGAGCTAGCTGCACAGACTGCCCATATGAAGGTGCAGCCGGAAAAAGCTGCTCGCAGCAACAGTAGTAGTAAGAAATCAAAAGCAAAGAATCGTAAGAAATAACCGGCTCTGTTTATGATTCGGGAATCTGAAGTATATAAGATAGGTATTATAACAAAGACACATGGTGTGAACGGAGAGGTGGCTCTCCAGTTCACAGATGATGTGTTTGACAGAGTGGATTGTGAATATCTGGTTTGCAAGCTGGATGGTATCTTGGTTCCTTTCTTCTTTGAAGAGTACCGGTTTAAGAATGACAATACCGCCTTGTTCAAATTCCAACGGCTAGATTCGGCTGAAGCCGTACAGTTCTTGTTGGGTGCAGAAGTCTTTTTCCCTATTAAGCTGGCAGAACAGGCAGAAGAGGGTGAGTTGACCTGGGGATATTTCATAGGAATGACCATTAAGGATGTCCATGCAGGATTCTTGGGTACGATAAAACAGGTGGATGAGTCCACGATAAATACCTTGTTTCAAGTAGAAGGACCTAAAGGAGAGTTGCTGATTCCAGCACAAGAAGATTTCATTCAGGATATAAATCATGAAAAAAGAGAAATCTTAGTGGAACTACCTGAAGGTTTATTGGATTTGTGATGAAATGAAAAAACAGATTGCGATATTAGGATCAACAGGATCCATCGGAACACAGGCTCTTCAAGTGATAGAAGAGCAGAGTGACCGTTATGAGGTTTATGCGATAACAGCGAACAACCGTGTGGAATTGCTGATAGAGCAGGCCCGTAAGTTTCAGCCGGAAGTGGTGGTGATAGCCAATGAGGCGAAATACGAACAACTGAAAGAAGCGCTTTCAGACCTTCCTATCAAGGTTTATACCGGTGCTAAGGCACTTTGCGAGATAGTGGAGGCAGAGCCTATTGATATGGTCTTGACAGCGATGGTGGGCTTCGTAGGGTTGCCTCCAACCATGAGTGCCATTCGTGCCGGAAAGACCATCTGCCTGGCCAATAAGGAAACATTAGTGGTGGCAGGTGAGCTGATAAACGAGTTGGCTCAGCAGTATAATGTGCCAATTCTACCCGTGGACTCAGAGCATTCAGCTATTTTCCAGTGTCTGACCGGTGAGATAGGAAATCCAATAGAGAAGATTCTTCTCACAGCTTCGGGTGGCCCGTTCCGGAAGTGCAGCATGGAAGAACTGGCTCATGTGACAAAGGCCCAGGCTCTGAAACATCCTAGCTGGACCATGGGTGCCAAGATTACAATAGATTCAGCCACTCTGATGAATAAGGGTTTCGAAGTGATTGAGGCAAAATGGCTTTTCGGTGTCAAGCCAGAGCAGATAGAGGTAGTAGTGCATCCACAGTCGGTTATTCATAGTGCCGTACAGTTTGAAGACGGCTCTGTAAAGGCACAACTAGGTGTTCCCGACATGCGCCTGCCCATTCAGTATGCATTTAGCTATCCAGACCGCTTGAAGGCATCCTTCGACCGGTTAGACCTGTTTAAGATAGGTTCCTTGACATTTGAACGTCCGGATACCCAACGTTTCCGTTGTCTGGCATTAGCATACGAAGCCCTGCACCAAGGTGGAAATATGGCTTGTATTGTCAATGCAGCCAATGAGGTAGTGAATAGAGCCTTTCTGGAAGACCGGATAGCCTTCCTGAAAATGGCAGAAGTGATAGAAAAAACGATGGGTAAGGTAGGCTTTATTGCCAAACCTACCTATGAAGACTATTTGGCTACCGATGCAGAGGCACGCAAGGTAGCTGCAGAATTATTTTAATAGCAAGAACAAAAAATGGAAGTATTATTAATAAAGGGTGTGCAGCTGCTCTTGTCATTGACCATCCTGGTGGCCCTGCATGAAGGAGGCCATTTCTTCTTTTCGAAGTTGTTTGGTGTAAGAGTAGAGAAGTTCTTCCTCTTTTTCGACCCTTATTTTCATCTCATCAGTACCCGTGACAATTGGCTGCGTAGGCTTTTGGGCAAGGCTCCTGTTCACGGAGAGAACAGTGGAGACAACTATACCGGAACCGAGTATGGTATAGGATGGGTGCCCCTAGGAGGCTATGTGAAGATTTCCGGTATGATAGATGAGTCTATGGATACCGAGCAGATGAAACAACCGGAGCAACCTTGGGAGTTCCGTTCCAAGCCAGCCTGGCAGCGCCTACTGATTATGGTGGGAGGTGTGCTGGTTAATTTCCTTTTGGCTTTCTTCATCTATGCAATGGTCCTGTATGCCTGGGGTACAGACTATGTACCTGTGCAGAATTACAGCCAAGGAATGGCATTCAATGAACGTGCCAAGGAAATCGGCTTTCAGGATGGCGATATCCTGCTGCGTACTGAAAAGGGCGAAATCAAGACCCGTTCCACAGGCGACACGTATCGCCTGATTTCCGAGGCCGATCAGGTGACAGTAAACCGTAAAGGTCAGGAAGTGACCATCCAAATGCCCGGTGAATTGTCTTTGCTGGATATGATCAATGAAGTCCCCATCTTCATGGATGCACTTGTGACCAATGAGGTAGACAGTGTCGTTTCAGGCATGCCAGGAGCATTGGCAGGTCTCCAGAAAGGTGATAAAATCACTTGCTTCAATGGCACGATGATTTCTTCATACAATCAGTTCCAAAATGAGATGGCCCGCATCCAGGACCAGACCTTGGAATGCACCCCGGAAGACAGCCTTCGCCTTCGTCATTTAACCTTGACGGTGGAGCGTGCAGGCCAGATGGATACCCTGAATATCCTGATGACAAAAGAGTTCAAGATAGGCTTCATGCCTTTACTGCCAGAAGTGAAATCTGTTCATGAAGATTATGGATTCTTTGAATCCTTCCCGGCAGGTGTGTCCTATGGCTGGAATGTTTTAGGAGGCTATGTGAGCGACCTGAAATATCTCTTTACCAAGCAAGGCGCCAAAAGTGTGGGTGGTTTCGGTTCTATCGGCTCTATCTTCCCCGACAAATGGGATTGGCATCGGTTCTGGCTTATGACAGCCTTCCTAAGTATTATTTTGGGCTTTATGAACATACTTCCGATTCCAGCGTTGGATGGTGGTCATGTCTTATTCCTCTTATTTGAGGTGGTAACCGGGCGAAAACCCAATGACAAATTCCTGGAATATGCCCAGATGGTGGGAATGGCATTGTTGTTCCTCCTGATGATTTGGGCCAACTTGAATGATGTAATACGATTCTTATTTTAACCAATAATTATGGCACAAAAACCAAGTATACCAAAAGGTACGCGTGATTTCTCTCCTGTGGAGATGGCGCGACGCAACTATATATTCAATACCATTCGTGAGGTTTTTTACCTCTATGGATTCCAGCAGATAGAGACTCCTTCCATGGAGAATCTGTCTACCTTGATGGGCAAGTATGGTGACGAGGGAGACAAACTCCTTTTCAAGATTCAGAACAGCGGCGATTATTTCAAAAGTCTGACCGACGAGGAACTGCTTTCCCGTAATGCCGCAAAACTGGCCAGCAAATTCTGTGAAAAAGGTTTGCGCTATGATTTGACTGTTCCGTTTGCCCGGTATGTGGTGATGCATCGGGATGAAATAGCATTCCCTTTCAAACGTTTCCAGATTCAACCCGTATGGCGTGCCGACCGTCCTCAGAAAGGCCGTTACCGTGAGTTCTATCAGTGTGATGCTGATGTGGTGGGTTCCGACTCGCTGCTCAATGAGGTAGAACTGATTCAGATGATTGACACGGTATTCCAGAAGTTTGGTGTCCGTGTCTGCATCAAGATGAACAACCGTAAAATCCTTTCCGGTTTAGCAGAAATGATAGGCCAGGCGGATAAGATAGTAGATATTACGGTGGCTATAGATAAACTGGACAAGATAGGTCTGGAGAATGTCAATGCCGAATTGGCAGAGAAGGGTATTCCTGTGGAGTCTATAGAAAAACTTCAGCCAGTAATCATGTTAAGTGGTACCAACGAAGAGAAGCTGCAGACTCTGAAGAGTGTTCTGGCAGATACAGAAACAGGTCTGAAGGGTATAGAGGAATGTGAATACATTTTAAATATGGTAAAGAGTATGGGAGGAACTCGGAACGGTCTGGAGTTAGATTTGACATTGGCACGAGGCTTAAACTACTATACTGGAGCCATCTTTGAAGTGAAGGCTTTGGATGTGGAAATCGGGAGCATCAGTGGTGGTGGCCGTTATGACAATCTTACAGGGGTGTTTGGCATGCCTGGTGTGAGTGGTGTGGGAGTCTCTTTTGGTGCAGACCGAATCTATGATGTCTTGAACCAGCTAGACCTCTATCCAAAGGAAGCAGTGAATAGCACCAAACTGCTCTTCGTGAATTTCGGAGAGGCTGAGGCTGCATTCAGTATGCAAGTTCTGATGCAGGTGCGGAAGGCAGGCATCAATGCAGAGCTCTTCCCTGACAGCGCCAAGATGAAGAAACAAATGGCTTATGCCAATTCCAAGCAAGTACCTTTTGTAGCCATCGTTGGAGAATCGGAGCTTCAGGAACAGAAGCTGACGCTGAAGGATATGAACTCTGGTGAGCAGAGGCTGGTAACTCCTTCAGAATTGGTTGATATTTTGCAAGCCTAATTTTAATTCATAGATAACTCCCGGGAATCAGTTTCCGGGAGTTTTTGTTTTAGGTGCCATTGTGTCACGCAGATTGTCAGTATTGGCACAGGAAAGTACAGTTGAATAGGAACAGAAATGGGCTTTGGCACAGATTGTGTAAGAGGAAAAATACAAATGTCAAATTTAAAAAATAGATAATATGAATATTAAACCATTGGCAGATCGAGTTTTGATACTCCCTGCACCTGCAGAAGAAAAGACAATAGGTGGAATTATTATTCCTGATACTGCAAAGGAAAAGCCTTTGCGGGGTGAGGTTGTTGCCGTAGGTCATGGCACAAAAGACGAAGAAATGTTATTGAAGGTAGGTGATACAGTCCTTTATGGAAAATATGCTGGCACCGAACTGGAATATGAAGGTAAGAAATACCTGATTATGCGCCAGAGTGATGTAGTAGCCATTCTGGCATAATTCTATTAAATGAACATTTTAAATCGGAAATTATTATGGCAAAAGATATAAAATTCAACATTGAGGCTCGTGAGCAATTGAAGCAGGGCGTTGATGAATTGGCTAATGCAGTCAAAGTAACTCTAGGCCCAAAGGGCAGAAATGTGATTATTGAGAAGAAGTTCGGTGCTCCACAGATTACTAAGGATGGTGTAACTGTAGCAAAAGAAGTAGAACTTTCTGATCCATTCCAGAATACAGGTGCTCAGTTGGTAAAGAGCGTAGCATCTAAGACTGGTGATGATGCGGGTGATGGTACTACTACAGCTACCGTACTGGCACAGTCCATCATTGGTGTAGGCTTGAAGAATGTTACAGCTGGAGCAAACCCAATGGATTTGAAGCGCGGTATAGACAAGGCTGTTGCCAAGGTTGTGGAATGTATCCGTAACCAGGCTGAGATGGTAGGCGACAATTACGACAAGATAGAGCAGGTAGCTACTATTTCTGCCAACAATGACCCTGTTATTGGTAAGTTGATAGCAGATGCCATGCGTAAGGTTTCTAAAGATGGTGTGATTACCATTGAGGAAGCTAAGGGTACCGACACAACCATCGGTGTAGTAGAAGGTATGCAGTTCGACCGTGGTTACTTGTCTCCATATTTTGTTACCGATACAGAGAAGATGGAATGTGTTATGGAAAATCCATTGATTCTGCTTTACGACAAGAAGATTTCCAACTTGAAGGATATGCTTCCAATCTTGGAACCAGCCGTTCAGACCGGACGTCCATTATTGATTGTAGCAGAAGATGTAGATTCAGAAGCACTGACCACCTTGGTAGTTAACCGTCTGCGTACTCAATTGAAGATTTGTGCAGTGAAGGCTCCAGGATTTGGTGATCGCCGTAAGGCTATGCTGGAGGATATTGCCATCCTTACTCATGGCGTTGTCATCAGCGAAGAGAAGGGCTTGAAACTTGATCAGGCTACAGTAGATATGCTGGGTCAGGCAGAGAAGGTTACAATCTCTAAAGATAATACAACCATTGTGAATGGTAAGGGTGAGAAAGCCCTGATTCAGGAGCGTGTAAACCAGATTAAGGCTGAGATTGCCAACACTACCTCTTCTTACGACAAGGAAAAACTACAGGAGCGTTTGGCTAAGCTTAGTGGTGGTGTAGCAGTACTGTATGTAGGTGCAGCTTCTGAGGTAGAAATGAAGGAGAAGAAAGACCGTGTGGATGACGCTCTTTGTGCTACTCGTGCAGCTATTGAAGAAGGAATTGTTCCTGGTGGTGGCGTAGCATATATCCGTGCTATTGAAAGCTTGGAAGGTATGACCGGTGACAACCAGGATGAGACTACAGGTATTGAAATCATCAAGCGTGCCATTGAAGAGCCACTTCGTCAGATTGTAGCCAATGCAGGTAAGGAAGGTGCAGTGGTAGTCAACGAAGTTCGTGCTGGAAAGGGCGACTTTGGTTACAATGCTCGTCTGGATAAGTTCGAGAATCTGCATCAGGCAGGTGTGGTAGACCCAGCTAAGGTAGCTCGTGTAGCTTTGGAGAATGCAGCTTCTATCGCAGGCATGTTCCTGACCACAGAATGTGTTATCGTGGATAAGAAGGAAGACAAGGCAGAAATGCCAATGCCAAACCCAGGTATGGGCGGTATGATGTAATCTAAGTAGAATGAGATAAGAATGGAGACCAGAGTCAAGGAGGCTCTGGTCTTTTTTTTGTTCATAAAGTTTTAAGTTTATTTTGTAGTTTTTTCGGTTTGACGTATCTTTGCGCCATCTAAAAAGAAATTATATGGGTGGTTTTTTTGGTACAGTCTCTAAACGCAGATGTATTGCTGATTTGTTTTATGGAACAGACTATAATTCTCATTTAGGAACCCGTAGGGGTGGTATGGCTACCTTCTGTAAGGAAAAGGGTTTCTTCCGGTCTATTCACGCGTTGGAAAACGCCTATTTCCGTTCCCGTTTTGAGGATGAACTGGGAAAGTTTGTAGGAAATTCTGGTATAGGAATCATTAGCGATACAGATGCTCAGCCTTTGCTGATGAATTCCCATTTGGGACGCTTTGCAATAGTGACTGTAGCTAAAATTAATAATCTGGAAGATCTGGCTCAGAAACTTTTAAATGAGAACATGCATCTTTCAGAGTTCAGCTCTGGGAAAATCAATCCCACAGAACTTGTGGGCCTACTCATTATCAAAGGGAAAAACTTTGTCGACGGAATAGAGAACGTATTCCGTGAGGTTAAAGGTTCTTGTACCCTGCTTTTATTGACCGAAGATGGAATTATAGCAGCCCGTGATTCTTGGGGACGTACTCCTATCGTGGTAGGTAAAAAAGAAGATGCCTATGCCGTTTCAAGTGAGTCTACAGCCTTTCCGAATTTGGGTTATGAAACTGTTAAGTTTTTGGGCCCGGGAGAAATTGTACGACTTCGTGAAACTGGTATGGAACAGTTACGCAAGCCGAATAAGCGCATGCAGATCTGTTCTTTCCTATGGGTTTATTATGGATTCCCTACTTCTTGTTTTGAAAATATAAATACAGAATGTGTTCGTAATGCCTGTGGCCGTGCTATGGGCAAGGAGGATGATGTAGAGGTGGATTGTGCCTGTGGCATCCCAGATTCAGGCGTAGGTATGGCTGTAGGTTATGCCGAAGGCCATGGCGTTCCTTTTATGCGTGCCATTTCCAAGTATACACCGACATGGCCTCGTTCCTTTACCCCAAGCAATCAAGAGATGCGTAGCCTGGTGGCTAAAATGAAACTGATTCCAAACAAGGATGTGTTGAAAGGAAAGCGCTGCTTGTTCTGCGATGATTCTATAGTTCGTGGTACTCAACTTCGTGACAATACAGAAGATTTATTCAAGTGTGGGGCCAAGGAGGTTCATATGCGTATAGCCTGCCCACCATTAATCTACGGTTGTAAATTCGTGAATTTCACATCTTCAAAGAGTGATATGGAACTGTTTACCCGCAGGATTATCGGTGAACTGGAGGGCGATCCAAACAAGAATTTGGAGAAATATGCTACTACCGACTCTCCTGAATACAAGAAGATGGTTCAGATTATGGGAGAACGTCTCCATCTGACCTCTTTAAAATTCAGCAAACTGGAAACCTTGGTGGAGAGTATAGGCTTACCTAAAGAACAAATTTGCACACATTGTTTTGACGGTAGCAGCCAATTTACTTTGGAAGAAGAAAATGATTAAAAATAAAGGATAAGAAAAAGGAGCATTGAAATGCTCCTTTTTTTATTTAATGATGACCATGGTTGCCCCAAAACCATATTCTTTAAATGAGGCATCTTGGTAGACACAACCTTTATACTTGGTCTTAAGCTCGTTAAGGATGTTTTGACGAAGGACCCCTTCACCTTTTCCATGGATAAAAACAATTTTGGACCCGGTATGCTTACGGTAGGCACTCATGGTTTCATGAAATGCCTTCATCTGGATGTCCAACATCTCCTTGTTGCCTAAACCGGTGGTATCATCCAGCAGTGAACCGATGTGTAAATCCACCTCTACAATACCTTTTTTTAGGATACCATGGCCTCCAAGAGCCTTTTTGGTCTCAGTATGCGCAGGGTGTTTGGGCTCATCGACTTTTTTCAAGAGTGCTTGTTGTATATCGCTAGCTTGGATAAAGACCTGTTTGGCAGGTTGGTCTTCTTTGACAATGTCGTAAATCAAAGCCGGTTCATCGAAGAATACAGAAGGCTGGAAGGTGTGCAGCTTGTAAAATTTGACGGTGTCAATACGAACCTGTACGTCCACCGCAGGTTTGAGGAGATAGTTCTTATCTTTCTTATATGCGATGAACTGGATGGCCACCCGTTCAATCTCATTCAGCGAACTGCGGTCAAATTCTTCCAGATAGTATTTTGTGTTAGGCTCAATTTCCCCTTGTTGACGGACTCTCCAGCTATTGCCTTCTGCACAAGCATAGACATACTGGATGAAATAATTGCTGTCATTGATGAGATAAGCATCAAATGCAGTATGGCTTATTTCTTTCAGGTTCTGTGCCACAAATCCTAGGAAGACATTCAGTTTTTCTCCATCACGACGTTCCAAAGGCTTGGGTTTGTACGTGATAGGTTTTTCAGCGATGTCTTCTTCCCTGTCAGGAACATCTTCTTTAGCTGTAGCCTTTTTCTTTAGCCCCAAAGTGTCAACTTTAGCAATGTTGTAATCGTCGGTATCAATGACTACCACATCTTTACATAATACAGGAATGTCGAAGCCATCCTCATCCTGTACCAGGACCAGTTCATTGTTCTTTCCTTGGAAACCACTTACGATGCCTCCTCCAACTTCGTTGACGAATCTTACTTTATCTCCAATTTTCATATCCAGTTCAATTTCTTTATTTCACTTTCAAAATTAGGCGTAAAGATAGCTTTGCCTATGTTTTCTTTTACTTCTTCCATGCACCAGAACCGTCCGCCGTCTGTTTCTGCACTAGGAGTGATTTCACCGTCATAGACTGTTTTATGCACAAATACCAGTTCACGCTCACGTACTGAATCATAAACATACTGGCTTACCTGTTCCGCAGTGAAATCCGTGATACCCAGTTCTTCTTCCACTTCACGCTTTAGTGCCTGTTCTATGTTTTCACCTAAATCCACATGCCCACCTACAGCGGTATCCCATTTACCTGGTTGGATATCTTTCCATGCAGGACGTTTCTGCAAGTAGATTTCTCCCTTGGAATTGAAAACATGTAGGTGCACTACAGGGTGCAACAGCCGACTTCCGTTATGGCATTCACCCCGTGTGGCTGCATTGATGATGTTCCCATTTTCATCCACGATAGGAAACATCTCCTCTAAGTTGTCTTTTTTCGTTGCAATCATGGTATTAAAAGTGAGGAATCACCGTAACTTAAAAAACGGAAATCGTGAGCTAATGCATAATCATAGATTGTTTTCCAGTCGCCCTTCACAAAGGCGGAAACCAGGAGCAACAAAGTGCTTTGCGGTTGGTGGAAATTCGTAATCATCATGCGGACGATATGATATTCATATCCCGGGGCAATGATGATTTGAGTGCTACTGTGCAAAACATCCAATTCATGCCGGTTCATGTAATCCAATAGAGCTTTCAAGGCTTCCAGTGTGGATGGTCCTTCCGTTTCATAAGGCATCCATTGTGGAACATGAAGTTCTTCTTCGGTAGCATTAGGATTCTTGTCCGCTAGGATACCCATATAATAGAGGCTTTCTAAGGTGCGGACACTGGTTGTTCCTACAGCAATGCACCATCCTCCATGAGCGATTAGCTTTTCAATGGTCTGCTTGTGTACAGCCACATGTTCTGTATGCATTTCGTGGCCTTCTATTTCCTTACTTTTCACAGGCTTGAATGTCCCGGCCCCCACGTGCAATGTTATTTCTTCACGGTCTATTCCATGCTGGTCTAAGGCGCTCAATACATTTTCTGTAAAATGCAAACCTGCAGTAGGTGCAGCTACACTCCCTTTAATTTTACTGTAAACAGTCTGGTAGGTACGTTTGTCGCTTTCTTGAGTCTCCCTATTTAGGTATGGGGGGATAGGCAATTCACCTACCGCATCTAATACTTCTGCCCATGTGGGTAAAGCACCGTCAGCATCTTTCCATGACCAATCGAAGTCCATCCAGAAACTAGTACCCTGGTTCTGGCCTCGGTGTACAGTCAGGACAAGAGTATTTCCATTCGGCATGGAAATACTCCGGTGCAAAGGTCCTTCTTTCCATTTTTTCAGGTTCCCTACAAGGCACAGCCAACTACAATGACCTTGTGTCTGGAAGATCAAAGCATAATCTCGGGGTGAAGCGGGTTCTAGACAGAAAACCTCAATCAGCGCACCGGTCTCTTTGTGGAAATGAAGACGGGCCTGAATAACCTTGGTATTGTTGAATACCATCAAGGCATTCTTAGGCAAGTAGGAAGGGAGCGAAGTGAAAACATCTTCGCTGACTTTTCCTTGATTATAGATTAGAAGCTTGGACTGATCCCGCTGCTCTAGTGGAAACTTGGCGATGCGGTAGTCCGGTAAAGGATAATTGTAATCTGCTATCTGTATGTGTTTTGGGTCTACCATTCTTACGATTTTATTTTGCGGGTGCAAAGTTATCACTTTTATTCTTTTTATGGATATTTTGGATTAGGTTATTGGTCTTAAAGTAACAAAAACTGCGCGCAAATAGGCCATTTGTGCATTTTTAAGGTAATTTGTTTGTCCATGCGCTGATAATTAAGTAATTTTGCCCGGCAATTATGGGTAAGGGAAATTCTTGCCTTTTTATTGGAATAATATTTATTAAAGAATAAAAATATGAGTTTGAAAATCGTTGTACTTGCAAAGCAAGTACCTGACACGCGAAACGTAGGTCCTGATGCGATGACTCCAGAAGGAACCGTAAACCGTTCTGCGTTGCCTGCCATCTTCAACCCTGAAGACTTGAATGCCCTGGAGCAGGCTCTCCGTTTGAAGGATGAGAATCCTGGTTCTACCGTTACTGTAGTTACAATGGGCCCTGGTCGTGCAGCAGAGATTATCCGTGAGGCTATGTACCGTGGTGCAGATGGAGGTTATCTTTTGACCGACCGTGCATTTGCTGGTGCTGATACCTTGGCTACCAGTTATGCCATCTCTACAGCCATTAAGTATATTGGTGACGACGTAGACCTGATTATCGGTGGCCGTCAGGCTATCGATGGTGATACAGCTCAGGTAGGTCCTCAGGTAGCAGAAAAGCTGGGTCTGAACCAGATTACTTACACAGAGGAAATCTTAAGCTGCAAAGATGGTAAAATAGTAGTAAAGCGTCATATAGATGGTGGTGTAGAGACTGTGGAGACAGCTCTTCCAGTAGTCTTGACCGTTAACGGAAGTGCAGCACCTTGTCGTCCTCGTAATGCAAAGCGTGTTATGAAATACAAACGTGCATTATGCCCTATGGAGATTCCTGCAGGTCAGACATGGGCAGATCTGCCTTACGCTGATCAATATGAGAAGAAGCCATATCTGAAATTAGGACAGTTGTCTTGCGCAGATGTGAATGCTGATTTGAATCAGTGTGGTCTTTCAGGTTCTCCTACTAAGGTGAAGACTGTAGAGAACATCGTTTTCAAGGCAAAGGAGAGTAAGACATTAACTGGCTCTGATGAAGACATGAATGGTTTGATTCAGGAGCTTTTGGCTAACCATACAATTGGATAATCAGTTATGAATAACGTATTTGTATATTGTGAACTTGAAGGCACAAAAGTGGCCGAGGTAAGTCAGGAGCTTCTGACCAAAGGTCGTAAGCTGGCTAATACGCTGGGTGTCCAGTTGGAGGCAATCGCTGCAGGCTCAGGTATTGTAGGAAAAGTAGAATCTCAGATTCTGCCTTATGGTGTAGATAAGTTGCATATTTTTGATGCAGAAGGACTGGCTCCTTATACATCCAAGCCTCACACTGCAGTGTTGGTTAATTTGTTCAAACAAGAGAAACCTCAAATCTGTTTGATGGGTGCTGATGTGGTAGGTCGTGACCTAGGTCCACGTGTGTCATCTGCACTTCATAGTGGTTTGACTGCTGACTGTACAGCACTGGAGATTGGTGATCATGAGGATAAGAAGACTGGTAAAAGCTATACAAATCTTTTGTATCAGATTCGTCCAGCTTTTGGTGGAAACATTGTGGCTACCATTGTAAACCCAGAGAACCGTCCACAGATGGCTACTGTACGTAGTGGTGTGATGAAGGCTGAGATTCTGGATCCAAACTATAAAGGCGAAGTCATTGTAGAAGATGTAGCTAAGTTCGTACCAGAAACCGAATATGTGACCAAGGTGTTGGACCGTCATGTTCAGGCTGCTAAGAACAACCTGAAGGGTGCACCTATCATTGTAGCAGGTGGTTATGGTATGGGTTCCAAGGAAGGCTTTGACATGCTTTATGAACTAGCAAAGGTAATCCATGCTGAAGTAGGTGCAAGCCGTGCAGCTGTAGATGCCGGTTTCTGTGATCATGACTTACAGATTGGCCAGACAGGTGTGACTGTACGTCCTAAGGTTTATATTGCTTGTGGTATCAGTGGCGCTATTCAGCATGTAGCCGGTATGAAAGAAAGTGGTATTATCATTTCCATCAACAATGATGAGAATGCACCTATCAATACCATTGCCGACTATGTAATCCATGGCACAGTAGAGGAAGTAGTTCCAAAACTGATTAAGTATTACAAACAGAATTCCAAGTAAATCACGCTTTAAAACAGAATAACAAATGGCAAATTTTTATAGTGATATTCCAGAACTCAAGTTTGAGCTGGAGAATCCCATGATGGAGCGCATCGTTGAGTTGAAAGAGCGCGGTTTTAGAGAGAAAGACGAGTATGCTGAGGCTCCTCAGGATTTTGCTGATGCAATGGACAGCTATGAAAAGGTGTTGGATATCGTAGGTGACATTACCGCCAATACCATAGCTCCTAATGCAGAAGCAGTAGATGCAGAAGGACCTCATTGTGAGAATGGTCGTGTTCGTTATGCCAGCAAGACTTACGAAAACATGGATGCCATGATTAAGGCAGGCATGAATGGTCTGACTATGCCACGTAAGTATGATGGTATGAACATGCCTATTACAGTGTATACTTGTGCAAATGAGATTGTTTCAACCGGTGATGCTGGTTTTGAAAACATCTGGTCTTTACAGGATTGTATCGAGACTTTGTACGAGTTTGGTACAGAAGATCAGCATAAGCGTTTCATTCCTCGTGTATGTGCAGGTGAGACCATGTCAATGGACTTGACAGAGCCAGACGCTGGATCAGATTTACAGTCTGTAATGTTGAAGGCTACCTATGATGAAGAGAACAATTGCTGGAGACTGAATGGCTCCAAGCGCTTCATTACCAATGGTGACTCTGACATTCACTTGGTTTTGGCACGTTCTGAGGCTGGTACTCGTGATGGTCGTGGCTTGTCCATGTTCATCTATGACAAACGTGATGGAGGTGTAAACGTACGCCGTATAGAAAACAAGTTGGGTATTCATGGTTCTCCTACTTGCGAATTGGTATACAAGAATGCGAAAGCTGAACTTTGCGGAAGCACTAAGCTAGGTCTTATTAAATATGTAATGGCACTGATGAATGGTGCCCGTTTAGGTATTGCTGCACAGAGTGTAGGTCTGTCTCAGGCAGCTTACAACGAGGCTATTGCTTATGCCAATGACCGTAAGCAGTTTGGAAAGACCATCATTACTTTCCCAGCTGTTTATGAAATGCTTTCTAATATCAAGGCAAAATTGGATGCAGGACGTGCTCTTCTTTATCAGACTGCACGTTATGTGGACATCTATAAAGCCCTAGACGATATAGCTCGTGAGCGCAAGCTTACTCCAGAAGAGCGTGCTGAGCAGAAGAAGTACGCAAAACTGGCTGATGCATTCACTCCACTGGCTAAAGGTATGAACTCTGAGTACGCTAATCAGAATGGTTACGACTGTATTCAGATTCATGGTGGTTCAGGTTTCATGTTGGAATATGCTTGTCAGCGTATTTATCGTGATGCCCGTATTACTTCTATCTATGAAGGTACTACTCAGTTGCAGGTTGTAGCTGCTATCCGTTATGTGACTACAGGTCTTTATAGCAGTGTTATCAGTGAGTTTGAGCAGGTAGAGGTAAAGCCAGAGAATCAGGCTTACATGGATTGTATCAAGGAAATGGCTGTTAAATTCAACGCAGACATTGAGTTGGTTAAGTCTGCAGAAAACCAGGAAGTTCTTGACCTTTGTGCTCGTCATTTGTATGAGGAGGCTGCAAACATCATCATGAGCCATCTGCTACTTCAGAATGCCAACAAGGCTCCTGAGTTGTTCGCTAAGAGCTTGAACGTATACATTAATCTGGCTGAATGTGAGGTAATGAAGAACCACAACTTCATCAACCGTATAGATGCAGCTCAGCTGGATTCTTATCGCAAGTAATATATACTTTTAGATTATTAAATAAAAACTCCCGGTAATCCATTAGATTATCGGGAGTTTTTTTGATGCTATCTATATCAGTTTATTTGATATTAAAACCAGATATCGTTACAAATGGTTGTTCACCTCTTGTATCTGCATGTGATAAAGTGATGCAGACAGCCTTTTCTTCTCCAGGCATGAGTGAGAAGTAGTTGTCAGTGTAAAGAGCAGGAAGAATTCTAGTTTTACTCTTCTCGCCCTCAACTTGCAGTCTAATCATGAGGGCAGGGGTAGAAGTGTTGTTCTTTACAGTACCCTTTAGAACCAGCAAATCACCTTCTTTGTCAAGAGTCCAGTTGGATGTTAATTCTACTGTTGGAAGGTTCAGCAAAGACTTGTAATTGTCTTCTTCCTTTCCACGGCAATAGAAGTTGTCAGAAACAACCTTGCCATCCTTGTCGGTTAAGGTCAGTTTAATGAAATAGGTATCACTAAGCTTTTCCGTTATCTCCAATGGGAAGCAAGCTACAGTCTGATCTTCTTCGATGTCGAATGTCAGTTCCTTACTCCATTGTTCTTTTCCATCTTGATTGATAAGAAGTGCTTTCGCTGTGAGGTTCTTTTGGTTGCCTGCGTGGTAGTTCACCACTTCGATGTCTTCACGTACAGGGTTCCATTGGATATGGAGAGGCTCACAAGCTTTCTTACAGCCAAAGTATGCGGCTGTAGGGTTGAAGTAATAGTCGTAAGTCTGCCATACCATAGACGGCCATGCTGGATGACTCATCCAAAGCAGCATTCCACGGCGATGCTCACTACGAGATTCGAAGATGGCTCTGTAGCCGTTGTAGTTGATCCACTGAGCCCATTCTGTAAATTGTTTAGCATCCTTAGGCTTGCCGAACATTTTCTCTAGAATCTTGTTGAATGAGTCTGCACCCTGGGCTGAGCTAAGAGTATAGTCATGTAAGCCATACATAGCATTTGGATTCTCCATGGTGTTTATCTGATCAATAGATTCTTCGCCAAGAGCTTGAACAAGACTCTCGTATGTCATGACATTAGGCATACCTCGCTCACTGTGGAACTTGTCATGTCCGAAATTCTCAAAGTATTCCTTCTGAGAAAGAGCTCTATAAGGGCCACCACCACTTACGACTCCTGCTGCAGAATGAGAGATGTAGTGAATACCTGGATGTTCCTGAGGCAACATAGTGCGCAGGTATTGATCCAAGTCTGCAGGAGGATTACCTTCGTTACGACCCACATATAGTGCAATAGATGGATGGTTACGCAAACGCTTTACCCAATCTTGTGCATTGTCACAGAAAAGATCTCTGTAATATGGGTCAGGTCCGTCGCTTGGATTAGCCAGCCAGAAATCTTGCCATACCATGACACCATATTTATCGCAAGCCTCATAGAATTCCTCATCACCTGTCTGACCTACCCAGTTTCTAATCATGGTGAAATTCATGTCAGCATGATATTTTACAGCGATGTCATATTCACGTCCACGATAGTTGAGGTTAGACTCAGAGAATCCCCAGTTACCACCAAAACCGATGAAACGACGACCATTGATGTATAAGCTTAAGCGTTCAGGTTTACCGTTTCCGAAAACTGCACGCTGGATACCACCACTTGGCAGATATTCCTTTTCATCGAAAGTCATTTGACGGACTCCAGACTTAAAGGCTACTTTGTCGGAGGTTTTACCATTTGCTTCGAATGAGAACTCTACATCATATAGATATTGAGCACCATATCCCTTTGGCCACCAGAGGTGTGGGTTCTCCAGATGAAGGGCAGGAGTGTTTTCTGCATCCAGTTTAACCAGTTTGGCCTCATTAGGCTCTAAGGTGATTTCTTTTTCAAAAGCAGCTTCGCCATATTTACCTTTTAAGATACCTTTCACTTGTTCAGCCACATGGTTCTTCAATGTTACTTCAGCAAAGATGTTTGCAGATGTAGTGTCAGGCAAAGGCAGTTCCGTACGTACGAACGGATCCTCTAAGGTAACAGCGCCAGTAAAGGTTAGATAGACATCATTCCAGATTCCAATGTTACGCCCACGGATGGTAGGGATCCAGTCCCAGCCAATGCTGGCATGGAATGTTGCATTGTCTGCTCCTAAAATACCGCCATTAGCGTCGGCACTGAAGGCTGTTTGTTCCTTCACTGCTCCAGGATGAGCATTTCGGATAATCTGGACAGCCAGCACGTTCTTTCCTTTTTTCACCATTTGGCTGACATCGAATTTTCCTCTTTTGAATGCACCTTCGATTCGGCCAACCTTAGAACCGTTCAGGAATATATTTGCTTTCCAGTTTATACCATCGAAATTCAGGAAAGTCTTTTCCATATTGTTGTTAACCTCAAACTCCTTCTGATACCAGAAATCAGAAATGAAATAAGAGTCAGAAATTTGAAGTTGGTTGTCTGCAAAATTAGGGTCAGGGATAGCACCGACATTCTTTAGACTTGTGAGAACAGTACCCGGTACAGTTGCCAGAGTCCAGTCTTTCGTGTCGAATCCTTCCGTAGAGATCTTTTCACCTGCTGCATTCACGAGTGATGCCCGTTGTAATTTCCAGGTACCACCATTCAGTATTTGTTTGGTTTCAGAAGCGGGTACTTCAGGTGCAGGTTTAGCTACCAAGCCTCCTTTACCGAAGACCTCGAATTCACTTAACTCATAAGGAAGTCCGTTGGAAGATTTCTGGCAAAGCAATCGGACATAACGTCCCTTGCCTTTTGCTTCAATGACATCCTCCTTTGCGTTACCGCCAGGAAGGTTTGCCACATCTTTCCAATTCTCCGCATCGTCGGACGTCTGGATCTTACCAGCAATAGCCTTGTTGACCCAGTGCAGAACCACCTTATCGAATTTAGCCGTTGCACCTAAATCCACGTATACCCATTCCTCGTCCTTACCGGCACTTCTCCAGGAACTTCCAAAATGTTCTGAAGCCAGTGCGCTAATAAACGTATCTCCCTGATAGAAATCCCAAGAACTGAAGCTCCATGCCAAAGCACTAGGAACATCGCCCTCCAGTTTAAAATAACGATAATCAGGAGATGGCAGAGAAGCCGTATATTGAATGGTTCTTGGTTTGCCAGCCTGCGCATTACCTCCCCAGAAATTTCTCATTTGAGGTTCAGGTTTGTTTGGATCCTCCTTATAGTCATACTTGAAGACTACTGGTGATGGATTTTTCTTAGGTTTTGGAAAATTAGCCATTTGAGGATACCCTCGGCTTGGGATTTCGGAGCCCCAGTAACCAGAACCTTTCATTTGGTCTATAGTATCCCAATTTTTACCATCCTTTGAAGCAGAGACAGTGATGTCATAGCCTTTTTGAAGAGAGTCGGCTACATAAACAGTTCCGTTGAGCGTAAATTTGTCGGCATGGATATCCATGTCGTTCATGTCCAGCTCAAGTAGCAGATGGTTTCCCTCAAAATTGATCCTCGTGTGACCAATCTGGTCGAAGAGCCATTCTTTCTCATTTTTCTTAGCTTCTCCTTGAGACGTGGTGACCCTTGTAAAAGGAGATTCACCTTTAGCGATGATCCCATCGGTAGTTAATTGAGCAGTAAGGTTATAGTCGTAGGCAGAAGAGTGGTAGGCAGCCTTCTGTGCGGCTACATTTCTGTACGTATCCTTATCCTCAACAAGGATAGGAGCAAAATTCTCTTTTGGATTACCAGGATACAGACCAATTCCTCGGTTATATTCTCCAGAATCAGTTGTACTAGTAGGTCCACAGCCAGTTAAAAATGCACTGGCAAGCAGAAAAAAGACTACATTCTTTTTCATAGACTTAGTATTAAAGGTTTGCAACAAAGGTAATAAAAAAAATATAGTGTGCCATACAAATGACACACTATATATAATAAAAGGTTAAGATTGTATTATACGTAAGTCTCCAAGAACTTCACTCCATTTTCACCGGGCTTGATATATGCCTCTTGTGTAGAAGCTGGAATCAGGATTGTTTCACCAGCCTTGATGGTCGTTTCTTCACCCTCTTCATTGCAGATGTTGGCAGAACCTTCTAAGCAAATATAGATGACGAAACTGTCTAGTTCTGAATAGTCTGCAGCCATAGGTTCAGTCAGATCATAAACGGAAGTTGTGAAATAATTACAGCTTACCAATTCCACCGGTTCATCTTTTTTAGGAGTGTAAAGAGTTCTGTATTCCGGGTAAACGGTAAAGTTGATAGCTTCCTTAGCCAGTTCTGTATGCAGTTCACGCTCGTTCCCGTTTTTATCCTTTCGCTTGAAATCATAGATACGGTATGTTACATCGCTGGTCTGCTGAATCTCAGCAATGAAACATCCAGCCCCAATACTATGGATACGTCCTGCTGGCAGAAAGAAGACATCACCATTCTTCACATTGTATTCGCAGAGAGCATCGGTAATAGTACCATCTTCCACTTTCGCAGCATATTCATCTGGAGTCAGTTGGGTTTTCAGACCACTACGTAATTTAGCGTTAGGATCACTTTCCATGACATACCACATTTCCGTCTTTCCCTTGTTCCCTTTTCCTTGCTTTTGTGCAATTTCATCGGTAGGGTGAACCTGAATAGAAAGCGGTTGACGGGCATCGATGAATTTAATCAAAAGAGGGAACTCTGTGCCAAAGCGTTTGTAGTTGGCTTTTCCGATAAGTTTGTCCTTCAGTTCCTCGACCAGGTCGTTCAAGGCACGTCCTTTATATTCTCCATCAGCCACGATGCTGACATTGCCTTTCACACCTGAAATTTCCCAACTTTCACCTACAGTAGGCATTTTTATATCAAGTCCCTTGAATGGTATGATCTTATCACCCCCCCAAAGGATAGATTTTAATAGAGGCTCAAACTTTAAAGGTTTCATTATTTTATATTTTAATGTTACAATTTATCTGTTTTTCCAAAATTGAGGTGTGAACAGCAGTAATACCGCAAAGATTTCCAGACGACCGATTAGCATCAGGAAACTGGCCAGTATCTTTCCGGCATTGGGAAGAATGCTCCAAGAGAATTCTGGGCCGAATCTACCGAAGGAAGGTCCCACATTGCTCAAGCTACTCAGACTGACACCGATGGCCTCGCTGAAAGCCAACCCCATGAAGTTGAAGATTATTGTAGCTACAACAATCGTCAGGAGGTAAACAAAGAGAAAGGCACAAAGTGTGGTACGCATGCCACCATCTATTACCTTTTCATTGATTCGGATAGGTATTACGGCATTAGGGTGCAGGATATGACGGAACTCATTATAGGCTATTTTTACCAGCATGACAATACGGATGACCTTAAAACCTCCTACGGTGCTTCCAGCACAACCACCCATGAACATCAGGCAAGCCAATACAGACCAAGTGACATGAGGCCACATGTTGTAATCGGCTGTGGCAAAACCCGTAGTGGAAACTATGGAGACGACTTGGAAAATGGCTTGTCGGAAGCTTTCCTCCAGACTTAGATTAACATGATACATACGGCTCCAAAGACAGAAAGTGCAGATGACAGTGGCTCCTATGATAATCCAGGTGAACCATCGTAGCTCCATATCTTTCCAAAATCTGCCGAAGTGCCGTTGGAAAAAACAATGATAGGTCAATGTGAAGTTGATACTACCTGCAAACATAAAAAAGGTAATCACATACTCCACATAAGGAGAGTGGAAATGAGCGATACTGTCTTGGTAAGTGCTGAAGCCACCCGTTGCCGTACAAGTCATGGAATGGCAAATAGCATCATACCAATCTAGTCCTCCCAGCATGAGACACCCCATACAAGTCAGTGTCAAACCCAAATAAACAATCCAAATACGCCGTGCCGTGGTAGAGATTCTAGGATGCAGTTTCTCATGTGTAGGACCTATGGATTCTGCTGCAAAAAGTTTGACTTCGCCCAATCCAAAGATAGGAAGGACTGCCAAGGTAAAGAACACAATACCCAATCCTCCCAGCCACTGCGTGAGACTGCGCCAGAACAACAGACCATGCCCACCTTCTTCAATATTGTCCAGAATGGTGGCTCCCGTAGCTGTGAATCCAGACATCGTTTCAAAGAACGCATCGGCTACATTGGGAATATAGCCACTGATGATGTAAGGAAGCATGCCAATAAGACTGAACACAGTCCAGGCACAAGCTACGACGATATATCCGTCACGACGGCTCATCCGGTTTTCAGCCTTTCGACCGACATACCAGAGTGTTCCTCCTAGGACGGTAGCTATCAGCGTGGTATATAAGAATGCCGCAATATCATATTCCTGATAAATCAGTCCGATGCCCAGACTGAGCAGCAACAGGGCAGCCTCTATCAATATAAGAGACCCCATTACTCGGAATATGATTAAACGGTTAATCATTTAGAAGTATTTTTCCAGTTTATTTATCATATTACTGAGACAGAAGATGACCACATGGTCTCCCTCCTGCAGCACAGTGTTACCTTGCACCAGCATACCCACACCATCACGGACCATGCCACCGATAGTGACACCTTTAGGCAGACCCAGGTCTTTCACCGGCTTACGGGTGATTTTTGCATTAGGTCCTACCGTCAATTCTGCCACATCGGCATTGGCTAGTTCCAAGGTCTTCATATTCGCCACATCGGCAGCCAATAGCTTCTGGTAGATACTACCAGCTGCAATGTTCTTCTTGTTGATGGTAGTACCAATGTCCAAGTCTTCGGCCATCTTCATGTATTCATTCTTTTCCACTTTGGCCACAGTCTTGACAATTCCCTCCTTGTGGGCTGCAAGACATGATAGAATGTTCACCTCAGCACTTCCAGTCAATGCCACGAATGCTTGATATTTATTGATGTTGATATCTTCCAGAGAGGCAAAGTTTCTGCCATCGCCCTTGACCACCAGAACTTTGTTTCCCTTTTTTGCCAGCAGTTCATTGATTTGGTCACAGCGTTTCTCATCCTGTTCAATAATGGTGACATGGATACTAGGGTCCAGAAGGTCGACTGTCCGGACAGCGATTCGGTCTCCACCGACAATCAATACATTCTTAATTTCCGGATAAGCTTCTTTTCCGCAAACGACTTGAATCTTGGAAAGATTTTTCTTGTTTGCCATGAAGTAGACCAAGTCTTGGTTCAATAACATGTCATTACCATTAGGGATAATCGTTTCATCCCCACGTCTGATAGCCACAATGTGATAAGGAAGTTCAGAGCCACCCAGGTCTTTCAGTGGAGTATTAAGAATCTGAGCATTCTCTCTAAGCTTCACACCAATCATGACCAAGTCGCCACTTCCTACTTCCCACCATTGACGTATCCAGCTGGTTTGAAGGGTGTTTGCCACCTCTCGGGCAGCCAGTAATTCTGGATAGACCAGAGAGTTCACACCCAAGTGACGGAAGAATTCACTGATTTGCGGATCCAGATACTCATAGTTGTCTATGCGAGCCACTGTTTTCTTGCAGCCCAGGTTACTGGCTATCATGCAGCAAGTCATGTTAGTGGATTCATCGGGAGTTACTCCGATAAACATATCGGCATTGGCCACACCGGCATTCTTTTGTGCCATTATAGAGGTGGGTGATGCATTGATGACCATTAAGTCGAAGACCGAACTCAGATGTTGCAAGCGCTCAATCTTCTCGTCCATCAAGACGATATCTTGTTTCTCCTTGGAAAGCAATTGGGCCAGATGAGTGCCCACTGCTCCAGCTCCACCAATAATGATTTTCATGACAACATAGTTTTTATATCATTGTAGATACTATCTGTATCGAGCCCCGTCAATCGGAGAAGTTCCGGGATGCTTCCATGCTCAACGAACTCATCCGGTAGACCTAACACTTTTACCTGTGGGGTGAAGCCATTATCGGCCATGAATTCCAGCACAGCTGAACCAAGTCCACCTTTTCGGGTTCCATTTTCCAAGGTGATAATTTTGTCGAATGTCTGGGCTATCTCCAGCAAAGCTTTTTCATCGATAGGTTTGAGGAAACGCATATCGTAATGAGCGATTTGCACTCCACTCAGCTCTTTCTCAGCCTTTTCAATCGCATCGGCTGCAAGGTTACCTATAGGACCTATTGTCAGAACGGCTAGGTCCTTACCCGGCTTGAGTTTGCGGGCAGTTCCTACTTCCACCTCTTCCAGAGGACAATGCCATTCAGTGAGACGCCCTCTTCCCCTAGGGTAGCGAATCACAAACGGTCCCATACCAGGCAATTGAGCAGTATACATCATCCGTCGGAGTTCCTTCTCGTCGTAAGGAGAGCAGATCGTCAAATTCGGGATAGGACGGAGATAGGCCAGATCAAAGGCTCCGTGGTGGGTAGGTCCGTCTTCGCCCACCAGACCCGCACGGTCCAGACAAAGCACCATGTCCAGGTTGGAGAGTGCCATATCATGAATGATATTGTCGTACGCACGTTGGGCAAACGAAGAGTAGATGTTGCAGAACGGCAGCAAGCCATCTTTTGCCATACCACAGGAGAATGTCACTGCATGCCCTTCGGCAATACCTACATCAAAGGCCCTGTCAGGCATTTTTTCCATCATCAGGTTCATGCTGCACCCCGTAGGCATGGCAGGAGTTACACCTACTATCTTTTCATTCTTTTCAGCCAGTTCAACCAAGGTTTCACCGAATACATCCTGAAAACGTGGAGGTAGTCCCTCTGCATCTTTAATGATGCGTTCACCTGTATCCTTATCGAATAGTCCAGGAGCATGCCAGATCGTAGCCGATTTCTCTGCTGGCTTGAACCCTTTTCCTTTCACCGTATGGATATGCAGGAGCTTAGGCCCCTTCATGTCCTTAATATCGGACAGTGTACGAATCAGTTCCTCCACATTGTGCCCATCTACAGGACCGAAATAGCGGATGTTCAACCCCTCAAAAATGTTCTGCTGCTGGCTGAGCATGGATTTCAAGCTATTGTTGAAGCGAAGGATACTGTTCTTACGCTTTGCATTCAGAATGCCCCAATCCGAGAGCGTATTTGAGAGGCAGAAACGGATTCTATTATAAAGACTATTTGTATTCAGATGGAGCAGGTATTGCTTCATTCCCCCCACACTGCGGTCTATACTCATATTGTTGTCGTTCAGGATGATGAGTAGGTCGTTCGGAGTGGAAGAAGCATTGTTCAGTCCCTCGAATGCCAGACCACCGCTCATGGCGCCATCACCTATGACAGCTATGATTTTCCGGTTTTCCTTGTGCATATTGGCAGCCACGGCCATACCTAAGGCTGCAGAGATGGAGTTAGAAGCATGTCCGCTGGTAAAAGTATCATACTCACTCTCGAAAGGAGAGGGGAAAGGACGGATACCCTTGAATTTTCGGTTTGTACAGAATTGCTCTCTTCTTCCGGTCAGGATCTTGTGCCCATAGGCTTGGTGGCCCACATCCCACACAATTCTGTCGTATGGTGTGTTAAACACATAATGCAGGGCAACTGTCAGTTCTACTACACCTAGAGAAGAAGCAAAATGACCTGGGTTATGGCTCAGTTCGTTTATGATATCCTTTCTCAGTTCTTGGCATACTTCCGGCAGTTCTTCTGTTTTAAGTTTGCGCAAGTCTTGAGGAGAATTAATTTGGGTAAGATATCTGTATTCTTTCTGATTATCCATAAAATCCAATAATAATTGTGCAAATTTAGTGTTTTTTTGACGAAGTTCCCTAAATTTGCATAAAAATTATCACTTTATGGATTTTAGAACGAAGATACAATTACCACCTGGCAAATTCTCAATGAATCAGAATCAGCGGATTACGTTGATAGGTTCCTGTTTCGCAGAGGAAGTGGGGAAGCGTCTGGAAAGTGACAAGTTCCCTTGTGACTTGAATCCATTTGGTGTGCTTTATAATCCACTATCCATAGCGCAGGCTCTCCAACAGCTGTTGGACAATAAGATTTACGAGGAGAAAGACCTGTTCTTCGAAGGAGGACTTTGGCATTCTTGGATGCATCATAGCAGCTTCTCTGCACCGACCTCAGAAGAGTGTCTTAAACGGGTCAATTTTTTCTTGCTAACTGGAGAGAAAAATCTCCCTAACTGGGGAGTTTTAATTCTCACTTTAGGAAGCAACAGGTTTTACCGGTATAAGAAGACGGGTCAGGTGGTAGGAAATTGCCATAAAGTACCCGAAAAAGAGTTTGAGGTGGAGGATTTGTCGGTGTCAGAAATTGTCTCCGCTCTCCTCCCGGTTCTGGAACGTTTGCATGAGGTTAATCCAAAGCTGCAAGTCCTGTTTACCGTGAGTCCGATTCGCTACTTGAAATACGGTCTTCATGAAAGTATGTTGGGAAAATCTGTCCTTCTACTGGCAGCCAATGAACTTCAGCAAAGGCATCCTGATTATGTGCATTATTTCCCTGCGTTTGAAATCATGCTGGATGACCTGCGTGACTACCGCTTTTATGCTCCGGATATGGTACACCCGTCGGATGTGGCAGTGGATTATATCTATGAATGCTTTAAGGCATGTTATTTTGACAAGATAGCTTTGGCTGTCTCACAGGAATGGAAGGAGATAGATAAGGCTTTGCACCATAAGCCTTTCAATCCCGAATCTGAGTCGTACAAGTTATTCATTGCCAAGACTAAAACTAAAATTGAACAACTTTCACAGAAATATCCTCTGTTTTCTGTACAAAAAGAATTGGAACTATGCAATACAATATTAAACAAATTGTAAGTATCATCCATGCAGAGTTAACAGGCCCTTCAGACAGGGTCATCAATTGGCTGTTGACCGACAGCCGTTCCTTGAGTTTTCCTGAAGACACCTTGTTCTTTGCTATTCATACGGCAAAGAATGACGGTCATCATTATATTCCAGACTTATATAAACGAGGAACCCGTGCCTTTGTGGTAGAGTATCTTCCCCAAGACGTTGACTCTTATACAGGTGCATCTTTCCTGAAGGTGGAGAATTCATTGAATGCCCTTCAAGAACTAGCTTCAGCCTGTCGTTCAGAGTTCCATATACCAGTAGTAGGTATTACGGGTAGTAATGGAAAGACGATAGTGAAGGAATGGTTGAACCAACTGATTTCCCCGTCTTTGCATATAGTTCGTTCTCCCCGAAGCTATAATTCCCAAATAGGTGTGCCTCTTTCTGTCTGGCTCATGAACGAGCAGGCAGAACTTGGTATCTTTGAGGCAGGTATCAGTGAATACGGAGAGATGGAGGCTTTGCAGAAGATTATTCAACCCACCATCGGTGTCATCACTAATATAGGCACAGCGCATCAGGAGAACTTTATCTCCCTGGAAGAAAAGTGTATGGAGAAACTGAAACTTTTCCAGAATGTAGATGTACTGGTATACAATGCAGATTCTGAAATAATCAGCAAATGTGTCCAGTTGAAAGGATTGACCCAACGACTTTCCTGGTCGAAAAAGGATGCTTCTGCAGGGTTATACATCCGGAAAATAGAAAAGGTGGAGAATGCTTCCAAGGTGACCTATGTCTTCAAAGGAAAGGAAGCCGAAATATCCATTCCTTTTATCTCCGATGCTTCCATAGAAAATGCCATCCATTGTCTGGCTGTATGTCTCTATTTGCAGATACCAGAGGACTGTATTCGGGAGAGAATGGCCAAACTGGAGACAGTAGCCATGCGCTTGGAAGTGGTAGAGGGACAAAATGGTTGCGTGTTGATAAACGACAGTTATAATAGTGATATTCAGTCGTTGGATATAGCACTGGACTTTATGAACAGACGACCGGATTCTCACGGGAAAAGCTGTACCCTTATCTTGAGTGATATTCTTCAGACGGGGCAGTCTTCTAAACAACTTTACCGTCAGGTAGCTCATATGCTCAAGAGCCGGAACGTGAATCGCTTGATAGGGGTGGGACCAGAGATTTCCTCCTGTTCGGAATTATTCCACATGGAGCGGCATTTCTTTGTGTCAACCGATAATCTTTTGGAGAGCCCGTTGCTTCAGACTCTCTCCAATGAAGTTATCCTGGTAAAAGGAGCCCGTCCGTTCTGCTTTGAGAAAATAACAGAACGGTTGGAACTCAAAGTGCATGAAACCATTTTGGAGGTTAATCTGAACGCATTGGTAGGAAATATTAATTACTATCGCAGTTTCATGAAGCCAGAAACCAAAATGGTTTGTATGGTAAAAGCTTCAGGTTATGGAACCGGAGCACTAGAGGTTTCCAAGACGTTGCAAGATTGTGGAGTGGATTATCTGGCAGTGGCAGTGGCCGATGAAGGAGCCGATTTGAGAAAGAGTGGAATTACGGGCAATATCCTGATTATGAACCCAGAGATGACAAGTTTCAAAACACTGTTTGAATACAACTTGGAACCAGAAGTCTATAGTTTTGGCTTGTTGGATGCACTGATACGTGCAGCAGAAAAGGAGAGTGTGACTAATTTCCCTATCCATATCAAACTGGATACTGGTATGCATCGTTTAGGTTTTGATCCCTTTACAGATATTCCAAAGTTGATAGACCGTTTACATCGGCAAAATGCAGTGACTCCAAAAAGTGTCTTCTCCCATTTCGTGGGAAGTGATAGCCCTGATTTTGATGAGTTCTCAGCACACCAGTTTAAAATCTTCGATGAAGCAAGTACGGCTCTGCAAAAAGGTTTCCAGCATAAAATCATCCGACATATCTGTAATTCTGCAGGTATAGAGCGATTCCCTGAACGCCATTTGGACATGGTTCGTTTAGGACTAGGTATCTATGGAATCAATTCCATCAACAATAAGGTTATTCATAATGTGGCAACCTTGAAAACTACCATTTTGCAGATTCATGAGGTACCTGCTGGAGACTCCATCGGTTACAGCAGAAGAACCATCTTGGACCGTCCTTCAAGGATTGCAGCTATTCCTATAGGATATGCGGATGGATTAAATCGGAAGTTGGGCAACAGAAACGGCTATTGTCTGGTTAATGGACATCAAGCCCCTTATGTGGGGAATATCTGCATGGACGTGTGCATGATAGACGTGACAGATATACCATGTAAGGAAGGAGATTCCGTGGAAATTTTCGGAGATCATCTTCCTATCAGCAAGCTAAGTGACCGTCTGGAAACGATCCCTTATGAAATTCTTACCGGTGTAAGTAATCGGGTAAAAAGAGTTTATTACAAGGATTAGTCTCGGTTGTCGGCTCCCCACATCATCTTGTGCCGTAATGTGTGGAAGAAGGTGCGGTTCTGCCTTTTGATGACATGAACCTTATAGTCGCCTTTTTTAATCTGCAGTTCTATCTTCTCCGGATAACTGTAGCTTCTGCCATCGATGGCAACAAGGAAGTTATGGCTTCTACTGGCCACTTGTAGTCTTATGGTGCAATCGTCACGTAGGACTACAGGTCTGATGTTGAGGCTATGAGATGCCACAGGGGTTATTTCAAAAGTGTTTGAGGTAGGTTCAAGAATAGGTCCTCCTACACTTAGACTGTAAGCCGTAGAACCAGTAGGTGTAGCTACCACGATACCATCGGCTTGATAAGTTACTAGGTAGTTGTCATTTATACTGGTTCGGATGCTAATCATGGAAGAACTGTCATGTTTCAGGATGGCAACATCGTTCAGGGCAAAAGGATATTCACAACTAGGGATTTCCTCATTTGTCTCTGCATTGAAAAATTTGACAGAAAGGACGGTTCTATGTTCAACCTCATACTTCTCTTCGTAAAGGGCATTGACTAAGGTCTCTATCTCGTCAGGGGTTGTGTCGGTTAGAAAACCAAGCCTTCCGATGTTTATACCAACGATGGGAATTTGTTTGTTCCCTACTTTGCTTGCAGCTTTGAGGAAGGTACCATCACCACCCATACTGATGGCAATGTCTGCCTGGAAATTGTCATCAGAGATGATTCCAGCAGGTTTGAATTCCAGTTGCATCTTTTCCGTCAGAAACGCATAAAACTCTTTTTCGATGTAAAGTTCAGCCATACGTTCATCCAGCAGAGATATAAGTTTTTGCGCAGCTACGGATTTACGAGGCTGGTAGATATTTCCAAAGAGGGCGAATTTCAACGTTTTTGCCATGATTTATTTCGATTTCTTCTTGAAATTTATTATATTTGCACAAATATATTTCTGCAAAAATACAATTATTTTTTTAACAAGATAGAAAAACAACTAAAAATAGGAATTATGGTATATGTATTTTTAGCTCCCGGTTATGAAGAGGTAGAAGCAATCACTGTAGTAGATATCCTACGCAGGGCTGGTGTGGTGGTTTCCACCGTATCCATGGATGGCGATAAAATTGCCACAGGTGCTCACAATATCCCATTGATTGCAGATCTGGTTTTTGATGATTGTGATTTTTCAGAAGCAGAACTGCTGTATTTGCCAGGAGGACTTCCAGGTGCTACTAACTTAGACGCTCATCAAGGATTAAGAGACTTGTTGTTAAGCCATAACGCTAAGGGCGGTTGGATAGCAGCTGTATGCGCAGCACCACTGGTGTTAGGTCATTTGGGTCTTACTAAAGGGAAGACATGCACATGCTATCCAGGTTTTGAAAGTGAATTAGGTAATGCCAACTATACAGGAGGCATGGTAGAGGCGGATGGCAACATCATTACAGGCCGTGGACCTGCTGCTTGTATGGAATTGGGCTACACCATATTGAAGGCTCTGGGTTTGGACGATGCTGCAGACCAAATCAGGGAAGGAATGATGTATAATCAGTTGATGGGAAAATAATGAATTATGTAATCGTTGTTGCTGGTGGCAAGGGACTACGGATGGGTGGTGAAATCCCCAAACAGTTCCAATGTCTTCATGGAAAGCCTATTCTTATGAGGACTTTAGAGACTTTTCAGAAAGCACTGCCAACGGCAACACTGATTTTGGTACTTCCGAAAGATCAGCAAGTTTTCTGGCAGAAACTTTGTAGGGAATATGACTTTAAGGTTCCTTATCTTCAAGCAGATGGTGGTGAGACACGTTTCCATTCAGTAAAGAATGGGCTTGCAAAGATCCCTTTTGGTGCAGAGGGTGTAGTAGCTGTGCATGATGGTGTTCGCCCTTTTGTGTCAGCCGATGTCATTCGAAATTGTATGAGTCAAGCAGGAGAGACGAAAGCAGTAATACCCGTTGTGGATGTTGTGGAAACTTTACGTCATTTGACTCCTACTGGCAGTGTGACGGAGCCTCGAGGAGAATATCGCTTGGTCCAGACTCCTCAGGCCTTTGATTTGAAGATACTTCAAGAGGCCTATAACCAGTCCTATGTCTCCTCTTTTACAGACGACGCATCTGTGGTAGAGGCAATGGGTGTTCCCATCACTTTAGTGGAGGGTAATCGTGAAAACATTAAGATAACCACTCCTTTTGACAAGATTATTGGGGAATTTTTAGCCTTAAAACAAGACAATGTTTGATATAGCTCAGCGTGATATCAAATATTTGGTAGGTGTCGGTCCTGCTAGGGCTGATATCTTAGCACGTGATTTGAATATTAAAACATTTCACGATTTGCTTTATTATTTCCCGTACAAGTATATTGACAGAAGTAAACTTTATACGATTGGTGAACTCACTGGTGACATGGCTTATGTCCAGTTTAGAGGGGAGATCCTGAGTTTTGAGACGCTGGGAGAAGGTAGAAACAGACGGTTGGTAGCTCATGTTTCTGACCATACAGGAATAGCCGATTTAGTTTGGTTTCAAGGAATAAAATACCTGCAAAAAAGCCTGAAACTGCATACTCCTTACCTGATTTTTGGCAAGCCTAGCGTCTTTAATGGAAGAATTAATGTGTCGCATCCAGATATGGACAAACTGGAGAATCTGTCTTTGACTGATTTAGGACTTCAAGCCTTCTATAATACATCTGAAAAGATGAAACGTTCCGGGTTAAACTCCAGTGTTATGGGAAAGTTGGTTCGGAACCTATTTGACCAGTTGAAGGAACCATTGAGCGAAACGCTTCCTGATTTTTTGAGGAACAAGTATAATCTTCTTCCATTGACAGAAGCATTACGGATGATTCATTTTCCCAAGAATAATGAAGAAATTCGTCAAGCTCAATATCGTTTGAAATTCGAAGAGCTTTTTTATATCCAACTTAACATAATCCGGTATGCCAGTGACAGGCATAGAAAGGCACGAGGTTTTGTTTTTCCTCATGTAGGTGAACTTTTTAATACCTTTTACAAGGATTATTTACCTTTCCCTTTGACAGGGGCTCAAAAACGTGTCATTAAGGAGATTCGTGCCGACATGGGGTCTGGAAGGCAGATGAACCGTCTGCTCCAAGGGGATGTGGGTAGTGGAAAGACCCTAGTGGCCCTGATGACGGCCCTGTTGGCTGTAGACAATGGCTATCAGGCTTGCATTATGGCACCGACGGAAATTTTGGCAGAGCAGCATTTAAACACGATAAAAACTCAACTTCGGGGGCTGGATGTCCGTGTAGAGTTGTTGACAGGTTCTGTCAGGAGTAAAAAACGGATAGAAATATTAGACGGGTTAAAATCGGGTGATGTTAAAATCTTGATAGGGACTCATGCGGTTTTAGAAGATACGGTACAGTTTCAAAATCTAGGTTTTGTTGTTATAGATGAGCAGCATCGGTTTGGTGTGGCCCAGCGCGCAAGACTTTGGATTAAGAATGTCATTCCTCCTCATGTGTTGGTGATGACTGCAACCCCAATTCCAAGAACTCTAGCGATGACTTTATATGGAGATTTGGATGTTTCAGTCATCGATGAATTGCCTCCAGGTCGTAAACCGGTTCAGACTCTTCATTTCTTTGAAAGCAGGAAGAAATCGCTTTATGATGGGATGCGACAGCAGATTAATCAGGGACGTCAAGTGTATGTTGTTTACCCGCTGATTAAAGAAAATGAGAAATTGGATTTGCAAGCATTGGAACAAGGATTTGAGCAGATAAGAGCTCAGTTCCCAGAGTTTCAGGTGTGCATGGTTCACGGGAAGATGAGAGCGGCAGACAAAGATGCTGAGATGAAAGCATTTTTGGCAAAAGAATCCCAGATTATGGTAGCTACAACTGTGATAGAAGTTGGGGTAAACGTCCCTAATGCCAGTGTGATGGTTATACAAAACGCAGAACGGTTTGGCCTTTCACAGTTGCACCAGCTTAGAGGACGCGTAGGAAGAGGGGCAGATCAGTCTTATTGTATTTTGGTTACAGGTAATAAGTTGAGTGAAGTGACCAAGAAAAGAATTCAGATTATGACTGAGACGAATGATGGGTTTGAAATAGCAGAGGCGGATTTGAAACTTAGGGGACCAGGAGATTTGGAAGGTACTCAACAGAGCGGGATGGCTTTTGATTTGCATATCGCGAATATCGTTAAAGATAGTCAGTTGTTGGAGTATGTCCGTGGTATAGCTCAGCAAATTGTGGAGAAAGACCCAGATTTGGTTGACCCTGAAAATGCAGTTTTATCTCGTCAACTAGCACAAATGAGGAAGGATCAAGCAAATTGGTCTGAGATTAGCTAAAATGTTAAAATTCATTGTTTTTTCAAAAAAGCGCATGCACTGTTTGCCTGAACGGTTTTTTTTGCTTATCTTTGCAAAGTTATTGTTTTTACCCTCTAGAAGTAACTTATAAATTGATGATATTCAAAGGAATCAAAATTTTAACTATTGGAGTTCTGACCTTGTTCAGTTCCAATGCTTTAGCTCAAGACCTCTTGGCAAAGCAGGCTCCAATTGACAGAAAAATGCGTGGCGTTGATTCTATCGCCTTGCAACGCCTTGTAGTGAAGGAGAATGGTGCCATTCCATCAGCTTCACTTTATACAACGTGGAATAATTCTACAGTAAATCCATATTCATCTTCTGCATTGCCTGAAAAATTCGATATTGATTTGCGTGGTTTTGTCATGCCAACTGACAGCCGCCTTGTCACCTCAAATTTTGGACAAAGATGGGGACGTGCTCATAAAGGCATTGATATAAAAGTGTATGTGGGTGATACAATTCGTTCTGCTTTTGATGGAATGGTTCGTATTGTAGATTATGAAGGCAAGGGTTATGGCAAATATATAGTAATCCGTCATGATAATGGTTTGGAAACTGTGTATGGCCATTTGTCAAAGCAGTTAGTGAAAATTAATCAGCCAGTTAAAGCAGGTGATGTGATAGGCCTTGGTGGTAATACCGGTCGTTCTACTGGTTCTCATCTTCATTTTGAAACCCGTTTATTGGGTCAGGCTATTAATCCTGCTCTTCTTTTTGATTTCCCAAATCAGGATATCAAAACTGATGTTTATACATTCCGTAGGGGGTACTCAGATAGAATCCCATCCTCTCGGGCTACTGCAAAGTCTGAAAGTAATGGTTCTGCTCCTGCTAAATCTCGTTTCCACAAGGTTCATAAGGGTGAAACGCTGTCTGTCATAGCTAAGAAATATGGTTTGACAGTAGAACAACTATGTAGAAAGAATGGTATCTCCAAGACGAAGACTCTTCAAATAGGTCAGGTTTTGAGATGCAGTTAATTTGAATTATTTCAAATGATATAGAGAAAGAATCCACTGGTTTAGACCTTTGTGGGTTCTTTTTTTTGTCAGTTTGCAAGAAAGTTTATACCTTTGTAGCAATTTAAATAAGGTATGGAGAATACAAACGATCTTTTTAAGCAGATAATGGCAGAGTGCCGAGATTTGTTTGCCAAGAAATTGCATGATTATGGTGCAGCATGGCGAATCATGAGGCCATCTTCTGTGACAGATCAGATTCTGATTAAGGCAAATAGAATCCGGAGTATTGAGCTGAAAGGTGTTGCTTTGGTTGATGAGGGGATTTATCCAGAATTCATGGGTATCATCAACTATGGAATTATTGGTCTAATTCAATTGGATTTAGGTTTTGCTGATAAAGAAGACATCGGTGCAGAGAAAGCCTTGGAACTTTATGACAAGTTTTCTCAGCAGGTACTAGAATTAATGATTCGGAAGAATCATGATTACGATGAGGCTTGGAAATCAATGCGTATATCTTCATATACGGATTTGATTCTTATGAAGATTTATCGAACGAAACAAATGGAGTCCTTGGTTGGTGGAACTTTAGTTAGCGAAGGAATAGATGCCAATTATATGGACATGATAAATTATTCGGTCTTTGGCTTAATTAAATTGAAGTTTGGCGAGTAGGGCTTTACATATCACACAGAGTGTGTTCAGTAATATTTGTAGATTCTTATTAGCTTTAGTTTTCCTTTTTTCTGGAATCTCAAAAGCGATAGATCCTCATGGTACTGAATACAAAATTGGAGATTATCTGGCATCCTTTGGACTTAGTGGATATTTCCCCGATTTCTTCCCTCTAATTCTTGGGATGATTCTGGCTGTAGTAGAGTTTTATGTCGGTTTGTGTCTTCTTTTTGGCATGAACAGGCGGATAGCTTCTTGGGCAAGTTTACTGATTATGTGTGTCATGACTCCCTTGACACTGTATATAGCAGTGACGGACTCTGTGACAGACTGCGGATGCTTTGGTGATATTTTGGTGTTGACTAATTGGCAGACATTTGCAAAGAATATTATTCTGCTTTTGGCAGCAATTGTGCTTTTTAGATGGCATCATTATAAGGTCGTGCGGTTGATAGGTCAAAATACCCAGTGGCTGATATCTCTTTATGGCTTGGTTTTCATATTTCTGCTAGAAGTGTTTTGCCTCTATTTTTTGCCGGTAGCTGATTTTACGGTATATAGGAATGGCACAAATGTTCTTCAGGGGATGGAGATACCAGAAGGAGCAGAGGCACCAGAATTTGAAAGCATTTTTGTCATGGAGAAGAACGGGGTGAAGAAGGAATTTACTCTGGAGAATTATCCTGATTCCACTTGGAACTATGTTGAAACCATTACAACGCAAACAAAAAAAGGATATATTCCTCCAATTCATGATTTCGTCTTGCAAGATGTAGCTACTGGAGAGGAAAAGACTCAAGAGTTGTTGGGTAGAGAAGGATTTACCTTTTTGCTGGTTGCCTATAATTTGTCTAAGGCAGAACAAGGCGCTTTTGACCAAATTAATGAGTTGTATGATTATTGTTTGAAGAACAGTTATGATTTTGTGGCATTGACCGCATCAGATGAGGATGCCATAGCGAAATGGAAATATGAAACAGGGGCCGTTTACCCATTTTGGAATGCAGATGGTACTATGTTGAAAACATTGGTACGGAGTAATCCGGGGTTGGTACTTATGAAAAACGGAACCATCATTAATAAATGGAGCCGGAATGACTTGCCAACAGAAGATTTAACAGACAGGCTGGAACAATTGCCAATAGATCGTTCTGATGAGACACAGGAGTCTCGTTTAGGAGCGTTGGTTATATTGTTTTTAGTAATGCCTTTATTACTAATCATGTTATTAGATAGAGTCTGGGCTGGTTTTAAGTGGATTGGAAAACTAAGAAAAAGAAGTAAAATAGCAAACCTTTTAAAGAAAAGAAAAAATGAGAAAGAAAATCGTAGCAGGAAACTGGAAGATGAATAAGAATCTCCAGGAAGGAATAGCATTGGCACAGGAGTTGAATGAGGTTTTGACAGCTGACAAACCAAATTGCGGTGTTGTTATCTGTACTCCATTCATACACTTAGCTAAGGTAGCTGAGTTGGTTGACCATTCTATTATTAATGTTGGTGCTGAAAACTGTGCTGACAAGGAGAAGGGTGCATATACTGGTGAAGTTTCAGCTGAAATGGTTAAGTCTACAGGTTGTGAATATGTGATTCTTGGTCACTCAGAGCGCCGTGAGTATTACCATGAAACTCCAGAAATACTGAAGGCAAAGGTTGATTTGGCATTAGCTAATGGTTTGAAGATTCTGTTCTGCATCGGTGAATCCTTAGAACAGCGCGAGGCTAATGAGCAGGAGGCAGTTTGTAAAGCTGAGTTGGAAGGTTCAGTATTCCATTTATCAGCAGAACAGTTTGCTAACATTGTTATCGCTTATGAGCCAATTTGGGCAATAGGTACAGGTAAAACTGCTACTGCAGATCAGGCAGAAGAAATTCATGCATACATTCGTAAGTGTGTAGCTGATAAGTATGGTGCTCAAGTAGCAGAAGACACTACTATCCTTTATGGTGGTAGCTGTAAGGCAAGTAATGCTCCAGAGTTGTTTGCAAAACCTGATATTGATGGTGGCTTGATTGGTGGTGCTTCATTGAAGGCTGCTGATTTTAAGGGCATTATTGATGCATTTAAATAATTAATAATATTCTAGACAGGTCGTATCCATTAAAGGGTGTGGCCTGTCTATTTTAAAATATGAGAATGAGAAAGCAGATTTTATTTTTGTTATTGCTTTTGTGTGGAACATTGGCACAAGCTCAATCTATAGAACAACACATTCGGCAGCAACGCGAGGGTGTTGGTCTGGTTAACTTGCACATATCAGAGTCTGTTTATCATGCCATGATCGTTGAGAATTCGGCCCTTGAAGAAGATAAGGCTGAAAAAACCCTTGATGAACAGTTAAAGGAGTTGGAAAATTTCAAGAATGCTCCTAAGACGCGGGTCATGGGATATCGTGTCCAGCTATATGGAGGGAGTAATTCTCGCGAAAGTAGATTGGCCGCTCAAAATGCTAATGACAAGGCTAAGCGCTTGTTTCCAGAATTTCCTGTCTACACTCATTTTGAGTCCCCTCGATGGGTTTGCAAGATTGGAAATTTCACAGATCGCGAGGAAGCAAATGAAGTATGGAAGCGTGCTAAAGCAAATGGCTTTGCTCAGGCCATTGTTGTTAGAGATCAAATACTAGTAGTAAAATGATAGAAGGAACAGAAACCCGTGAAGGCCTGGAGGAACTGCAGAGTCACTATGAGGCCATTCTTGACTTATTGGGCGAAAATAAGTATCGTGAAGGATTAGTGAAGACTCCTTATCGTGTGGCAAAAGCTATGCAGAAATTGACATGTGGATATGGTATGGATCCCAAAGTAGTATTAAATTCTGCAAAGTTTAAAGAGGACTATAGTCAGATGGTTATAGTAAAGGACATAGATTTCTTTTCTTTATGTGAGCATCACCTTCTACCGATGTATGGAAAAGTTCATGTGGCATATATTCCAAATGGCTATATCACTGGTTTGAGTAAGATACCTCGTGTAGTGGATATTTTTTCACATAGATTGCAAGTTCAAGAACGTTTGACCACTCAGATTAAAGAATGCATTCAGGAGACGCTAAATCCTTTAGGTGTGATGGTTGTCATTGAGGCTAAACATATGTGCATGCAAATGAGAGGTATAGAAAAGCAAAATTCAGTAACTACTACATCTGATTTTACAGGTGCATTCAATCAGGCCAAGACTCGGCAAGAGTTTATGAACCTAATTAATCATCGTGTGGAATTGTAATTTCGTTTAGAAGCTAAAACACTTCGGTCTCCTGCGCGTTGAGCAATGGTTTTCTTGGCACCTGAAAGATTCTGGATTTCTTTTAGAATCTTCTTTAACTGTTCGGGTTGCTCTTTTAGAGTAGGGTCGAGCAGTTTATTTTTTGTGTCTTTAAGTTGTTTTTCAATAACTGCCAATTTTAAATCGATCAGTAAATGAGGAATGCGTTCTGATATGTTTTCTTCTTGCTGCTGAGTTTCTTCCTTTTCATAGATTTTGCTAATTAGATACTTGTCCGTTGACAGTTCTGCAGCAAGTTTGCTGAATCTTCCATCAGGATGTGCAAGTAAATAATTTTGTGCACTAAAGTTTTCAGACTGATGTAGGTGCTCTAAAAGATCTTCAGCAATTTCGTTATATAATTGAGTGTGGAATTTTAGTTTGTCTTGTTGAAGATCCATGAGGATGTATTCCAATACACTGATAGGTTGGGGATTTCCGTTCTTGTCAGTTTCGTCGGCATCAGCTATTTGAAGTTCCCCGTAGCGTATTATTTCCTGCATAATTAATGTCTCGGTCTTGTAAAAAGGATTTGGCTGTTCTAATGAGGTAGATGAAATCTCTTCATGCTCTTCTACAGGGCTAGTAGGCAAGCTAGGATTGCCATTCTGCTGAACATCGTTTTGTATAGATGTTTGTTTCTTCTCTTTGTTTTGTTTGCGTGTTTTATTGACCTCATTAAGAATGACACGTTCTTCTGTGTTCAATTGCTTAGCACTTTCTTTAATATAGACAGAACGTATAATTTCATCTGGTATGACAGCGATACTTTCTACTATATCTCTTATTAGCGACGCTTTTTTCAAAGGGTCATTTCCAGTTTCGTCTAGCAGAATTTCAGTTTTAAAATGAATAAAGTCAACTTGATTAGCTTTGATATAGTCTTGAAACTCCTTAGCTGTATGTTTGCGGGCAAAACTATCAGGGTCTTCTCCGTCGGGTAGGAATAGAATCTTAATATTCATACCTTCTTCAAGGAGCATATTGGTTCCTCTTAAGGATGCTTTGATGCCTGCAGCATCACCATCATATAGTAATGTGATGTTATTTGTGAAACGATGCAGAAGTCGAATTTGTCCTGTTGTAAGTGATGTTCCAGATGAACTTACTACATTCTCAATACCAGCTTGGTGCATTGAGATAACATCAGTGTATCCTTCTACCAGAAAGCAACGCTCCTCACGGACTATAGCTTGTTTTGCTTGAAATAGGCCATAAAGTTCTCGGCTTTTGTTGTATATATCACTTTCAGGACTGTTAACGTATTTGCGGTCAATCCCTTTTGTGGCTGCATCAAGTACACGACCTCCAAATGCTACAACCTTTCCACTTAAAGTCTGAATAGGGAAAATGGCTCTTCCGTAAAAGCGGTCATGTAATGTTCCATCTTCTTTTTGGTAACAAAGACCAGTTGCTATTAGATATTTGTCTTTGAAGCCTTTTCGTTTTGCTTCTTTGCTTAATGCATATTTGTCTGAAGGACTATAGCCTAATTGAAATTTTTTGATGATATCATCCCTGAAACCGCGGGATCTAAAATAGGCCATACCGATGGCTCTCCCATCTACATCATTTTGTAGGATATCCTGAAAGTATTTGCATGCCCATTCATTAACGACAAACATGCTTTCTCTTTCATCCTGGAGTTGTTTCTCTTCATTTGTCAATTCTTTCTCACGAATCTCTATATGGTATTTTCTGGCAAGCCATCTTAAAGCATCAGGATAGCTTAATTGCTCGTGCTCCATGATGAACCTAACTGCATTGCCTCCATGCCCACATGAGAAACATTTATATAGGCCTTTTGCAGGGGAAACAACAAGGGAGGGATCTTTGTCATCGTGAAATGGGCAAAGTCCCTTGTAATTTACGCCAACCTTTCTTAGGTTGACAAATTCAGATACGACATCAACAATTTGTGCCGCATCCAAAATTCGTTCTACGGTTTGATGGTCTATCATTGTTTTTAATTTGGTGCGAAGATACATAAAAAGAAATAAAGTAGCAATAGTTGCTATTATATAATTAAGGTAAAGGTCTCCTTTTCCTTGGAGAAAAAATGAATGTATTTGAAATTTTCCATGAAAAAATTTTGAGATTAGAAAAAATGTTGTACCTTTGCCCCACTTTCGCCCCTTAAAATGTAAGGAGACGAAATCGATCTTTGAAAGACTTGAGATAAACAGACAGAAGTAGTACAAGAGCAGATTAC